>Ga0233424_10002472_pt1 | contig 13194 bp, 12 predicted proteins | sample Watercolumn_Towu_FD_181011 | JGI IMG/M metagenome (GOLD analysis project Ga0233424, IMG submission 181011) | Freshwater microbial communities from Lake Towuti, South Sulawesi, Indonesia - Watercolumn_Towuti2014_125_MG | ecosystem: Environmental > Aquatic > Freshwater > Lake | place: Indonesia...
ACTGCTGCCCGCCGACCAGCAGGCTCAGGTCGAGGAGGAAGACGAAACCGAAGATCCGCGGTGGGAACTGATCCGCCAGTTGGTCGAATACAAGAAATTCAAGGACGCGGCCGCCGGGCTGCAAGAACGCGAAGCGCTCCAGGGAAACTTTTTTCCGCGCGTGCCCGCCAAGCTCGACTTCGAGCCGGAACGCCCCGCGCCAAAGCCCGAAGTGTCCGTTTTCGATTTGATCAACGCTGTCAGCGCGATCCTCAAGCGCTTTGCCCAGCGCGAGGAGAGCCGCGATGTCTTCGAGGACCGCTGGACCGTGAGTGAAAAGATCGAAGAACTCATGCAACTCGTGCGGGGGCAGACCCACGTGCGGTTCTTCGATCTGTTCGCCCGGACCACCAGCCGGACCGAAGTGGTGGTCACTTTCCTCGCGTTGTTGGAGTTGATCCGGTTGAGAATGCTGGCCGCCACGCAGAGCGAAGCCTTTGGCGAAATTCAGATCAGCCTGACCGCGCCACCTGATGTCGCTGTGGTCCCCGCCCCTGAATCTGCCGTGAGCGGAAATGGCAGCCCGATCCCCGTGCAGAAGCCGTAACCCATGGAACTCAAAGCCATTCTTGAATCGATCCTTTTCTCCGCCGAGAAACCGGTCAGCTCCCGCCAGTTGCGCGAACTGTTTGCCGCCGCCGCCGAGCAATCGGACGATGAAACCGCTCGCGCTTACCGAAAAGTGAAGGAGGAGGATCTCACCGTGGCGCTGGAAGAATTGGAGAAGGATTTCGCGCAAGCCAACCGGAGTTTTCAACTCGCCTGCGTCGCGGGCGCGTGGCAATTCGTCAGCCGGCCAGAATTCGCGCCCTGGTTGAAGACGCTTGTCGGGGAGCGCAATCGGTTGCCGCGACTCTCGCAGCCGGCCCTGGAGACACTCGCCATCATCGCGTATCGCCAGCCGTTGACGCGCGCCGAGATCGAACAAATTCGGGGCGTTTCGGTCGATGGCGTGATGCAAACGCTTTTGGAGAGAGGCCTGGTCGAACAGGTCGGCCGCGCCGAGATTGTGGGGCGTCCCATGACTTACGGGACGACCGCCCAGTTCCTCGAATATTTCGGACTGCGAAGCCTCGAGGAATTGCCCGCCGCGGATGAACTGCGACGCATTCCCGTGCAAAAGCCGGAAGGATTGCTCACCGCCGAGCCTGGTCTCGCGACGGTGCCGCCCGAACAACTGACGCTTGATTCATCGAACGGCGCTGCGGCCATGGCCGAAACGCAGAAATCCGCGGCCAGCACGGACGGAGATGCGAAACTGTGATAGACTGCGTCAACAGAGCACTTCCCATGAACTTGCTCGTATGTAGTCCCGCCTTCAGGCGGTTCGGTGCGTTGGGACAGGCTAAAGCCGGGACTACATGCCTCCGAGGTTCATGGCCTCGATTCGCGTCCAATCTTTGGAGGTTTTCCCTGCCCATGAACTTGTGCGATGGAGCGCGGGCGACCCCGCCCGCAGCACGCCCGAACCGCCCGGACTGTTCGCGGTTCCCAACGCCACCGAAGGGCCGACGCGCGGCGGGCGAGGTCGCCCGCGCTCCATCGGTCGGTGGTTCATGTTGGTTTCGAGACCGGAGGGCGCGGCCCACGCCAAAGCGCCGTCGCCGCTGCGCTCTGCCGGCGCACTCCATAGCGCTCCCGGCCAAGCGCAGGTCGGAACACGCGAGGGCGTGTGTGCTCGCCAGGCGGAAGAATCTCAGGGATCGCCCATGAGCGTCGCAGAGCATCGCCAGGCGATTGACCGGCTCGACGAACGGATCATCGAGCTGCTTAACGAACGCACGCGCCATGTCCTGGAGATTGGCGCGATCAAGCTCAGAGCCGGGGAGGAAATCTACGCGCCGGACCGCGAGCTCGCGGTGTTCGAGCGGCTGTGCAAACGCAATCCGGGCCCGATCCCGAACGAATCCCTGCGCGCGATCTACCGCGAGATCATGTCCAGCGCGCTCTCGCTCCAGAAGTCGATGACGATTGCTTACTTCGGACCGGAAGCGACCTTCACGCATCAGGCGGCCATCCGGCGTTTTGGATCGAGCCTCCATTACGCGCCCCAAAAGACCATTGCCGACGTTTTCAACGAAGTGAGCAAAAACCGCGCGGACTATGGGGTAGTTCCCGTGGAGAATTCCACGGAAGGCGTCGTGACGCATACGCTCGATATGCTCGTGGACAGCGATCTGAAAATCGTCTCGCAGATTGTGCTGCCGATTCAGCACTGCCTGGTCGGCAAAGTGAAGCGCAGCGCAATCAAGCGGCTCTATTCCCATCCGCAAGCGCTGGGGCAATGTCGAATGTGGATTCAAAAGCATCTGCCCGAAGTCGAGATCATCGAGAGTTCGTCCACCACGCGCGCCGCGGAATTGGTGCGCTCGGATCGAAAATCAGCCGCCATCGCCAGTTCGCTCGCAGCCGAACGCTACCGGCTGAAGATCCTCGAACGCGACATTCAGGACAATGCGATTAATGCCACGCGGTTCCTGGTCCTGGGGCGCCAGTGCAGTCCTCCTACCGCCCGCGATCGGACGAGCGTGATGTTCAGCATCGTGCATGAAGTCGGCGCGTTGCATCGGGCGCTGGCTCCGTTCCGCCGGTTCAAGATCAACATGACCAAGATTGAGTCTCGGCCGAGCAAGCGCCGGGCCTGGGAATATTACTTTTTCGTGGATTGCGACGGCCACATTCACGACGCACGCGTGGCCACGGCCGTGGAGCAGCTCTCCCGGCATTGCAATTTCGTGAAAGTGCTGGGGTCTTATCCGAATGCTGAGTGAGCTACAGGGGGTCAGTAATCAGTATTCAGTGGCCAGTAATCTGAGATTGAATGAGTCATCGCACGCGAGCTCGAACGGTCTTCAACATCGAACTGGCCGGGCTCAGGGCCGTTCGCCAGCACCTGGACAATGCGTTTGATCAGGCGGTGGAAATCGCGATCGAGACGCTGCGTCAGCGCGGCAAACTCGTCGTGATCGGAATCGGCAAATCGGGAAACATCGGGCAGAAGATTGCGGCGACGCTGACCAGCACCGGTTCGCCCAGCGTCGTGCTCAACAGCGTGGACGCGTTGCATGGCGACCTCGGCATCATCAACGATGGGGACGCCATTCTGGCGCTGAGTTATTCGGGCGAGACCGACGAGTTGGTGGGATTGCTCCCCGCTTTGAAGCGCTTTGCGGTCAAGATCATTGCCGTCACTGCCGGAACACGATCCACGCTCGCCCGCTATAGCGACGTGGTAATCAATGTGCGCGTGCCCAAGGAAGCCTGTCCGTTCAACCTGGCGCCCACGGCGAGCACGACGGCGATGTTGGTGATGGGGGACGCGCTGGCCATGTCGATTCTGGAGGCGCGGGGTTTTCGGAAAAACGATTTCGCCAAGTTCCATCCTTCCGGCGCCATCGGCCGAGCCATGCTGCTCCGCGTCCGCGACATCATGCGCATGGGCAGCCGCAATCCGGTCGCTCCGGAAACGATCCCGGTGAAGCAGGCGCTGCTGATCATGACCCGCGCCAAATCCGGCACCGTCAGCGTGGTCAATGCCAAAGGCAAACTGGCCGGGGTCTTCACCGATGGCGACCTTCGACGCCACATGGCCTCCGACGAAGAGGTCCTTTCCTTGCCGTTGTCCAAAGTCATGACGCGCCGCCCCGTGGCGATCGATCAAGACGCGCTTGCGCTCGAAGCCGTGAAGCTTTTCGATCAGCGCAATATCGACGACTTGATCGTCGTGAATTCGAGGAAGGAACCGGTCGGGATCGTGGACTCGCAGGATTTGCCGAAGTTGAAGTTGATGTAGAGCGCAAGCATGCAGTCGGGATCGGGGAGCATACGCGCCGAAAATCGGACCGCTCGCATTTGCCCGTGAGGAAAACGAACGGGATGGAGCACGTGGCCGGGTCAGCCCGCACCTCCTGCAAAACCTCGTGGCCATCCAGGCCGGGCAGGCCAATGTCGCAGATGATGAGGTCGGGCGCTTCGGATCGCGCGAGCCCGACGCCGCGCTTCCCGTCCTCGGCTGCCACCACGTCAAAGCCTTCCGAGCGCAAGGCGGCCATCAAATTCACGCGCATCGACGGCTCGTCCTCGATGACCAAAATCTTTTTCAAAGCGCTCCTGTCCCATTTAATTATCGGCTGAATTTGCGCCGAGTTTACTGGAGTTCTCGTCAGCTTCAGTAACCTCTTTGGTGTCTCGACCTCGCGTTCCCCGACCAGAAGGCGAGAGCCGCCAGGTTTGGAGTGCGGCAGTCCTCTAGTCCTCTGCCGCTTTTGGGTGTTGAATAGGATTTCCTTTCAACTCACGGACGCAACCCCGTTGGGGTTGTGATGTTCGAATCGATATGCCTACCTCAGCAGCGATTTCAAATCCGCCACGAATCCCGTCACGTCCTCCTCCGTCGTGTCCCAGGAACACATCAACCGGCAGCCGCCCCGGCCGATGAACGTGTAGAATCTCCAGCCCAGGTCGCGCAGCCCTTTGATGGCGGCCTCAGGCAATTCCGCGAACACCGCATTGGCTTGCCGGGGAAACAGGATTTTCACGCCGCGCAGGTTCTTGAGCTCTTCGTGAAGGAGTTGCGCCATGCGATTGGCCTGGACGGCGTGGCGGAGCCAGACGTTGTTTTGCAGCATCCCTACCCACGGCGCGGCCAGGAAACGCATCTTCGACGCCAGTTGGCCCGCTTGCTTGCAGCGGTAATCGAACTCGTGCGCCAGGTCGCGATTGAAGAACACCACCGCATCGCCCACGTGCGTCCCGTTCTTGGTGCCGCCGAAACACAGCACATCGATGCCGGCCCGCCAGGTGATCTCGGCTGGTTTGGCGCCGAGCGATACCACGGCGTTGGCGAACCGCGCGCCATCCATGTGCACTTTCAAGCCCAGCGCCTTGGCCACTAACCCGATGGCTTTGACTTCTTCGACCGAGTAAACGGTGCCGACTTCGGTGGCTTGCGTGAGGCTGACCACGCGTGGTTTCGGATAATGAATGTCCGTTCGGCGCCGGACCATGCGTTCGATGCCGGCTGGATCGATCTTCCCGTTTTCACCGGGAAGGAGCAGCACCTTCGTGCCGTTGGAGAAGAATTCCGGCGCGCCGCATTCATCGGTTTCGACGTGGGCGATCTCGTGGCTGAGAATGCTGTGGTAGGATTGGCAAAGCGAAGCCAGCGCGAGTGAATTCGCCGCCGTGCCGTTGAACACGAAAAACACCTCGCAATCCGCCTCGAAGAGTTCTCGGAGCATGTTCGCCGCTCTTGCAGTCCAGGGATCATCCCCGTAACCGACGGCGTGGCCTTGATTCGCTTCGGAGAGAGCGGCCCAGGCCTCGGGGCAAATGCCGGCGTTATTGTCGCTGGCAAACTGGCGCGGTTTGGTCGGCGAGGTGTTCATGTTTGGCGCCGTGAGATTAATCAGACCGCTGCGCTCTGGCCAGCCTCGAAGCGACCAGTTCACTTCTAAGTCTAAGACTTAGAAGTGACTATTCAATGCGATGAAAGCCTCGCCCTCACCCCGGCCCTCTCCCCCAGGGCCCCCAGGGAGAGGGATTAACTTCTGCACGCCGGTGGACTCATCACTGTTTAGGAGCGTTTCCCAGCGCGGGAAAGAGCGGTTCCCTCTCCTGGGGGAAAGGGCCGGGGTGGGCGATTCACATTTCAATGAATAGATACGCTTAGCTTAGTAATACGCCGGCACGGTGTCGGCAGAATAGAGCGCGGTGATGCCCAGGCTTTCGAGTCGGCTGCGGCGCGCGCTTTCGACGTGGCCGTCAATGAAGAGCCCATTGGCCTTTCGGTCGTGGCGGGCGTGAACCTGTTTCTCGGCGTCGCCCCGGAAATAATAGTACTGTTCCGAGCCAATGCCCTGGCGTCCGCGGCTGGTGGTATCGGTCAAATGGAGGTAATCCGACGGTTTGAGGAGCGAATCGGTTTTCAGGACTTCATTGAAGTCGCCCGAAACGTTCTCCTGAAGCGGGTCCAACCGGACGCCGTAAGTTTTGAACCAGTTGGTGAAGCGCCGCGGCGCGTAGCTGGGACAGACGAAGACTTCGAAGGGCCGCAGGTTCTGGTTCGTGCTCAGGATACTTCCCCACGTCACGCCGGATTCGAGCGGGGCGTCAATCTGGACCAGGCCCTTGTGGTCTTCGGCATACATGAGGGTGGCCAGGCCGAGTTGTTTGAGATTGTTCAAGCAGCGCGCCTCCTGAGCCTTGGCTTTGGCTTGCGAAAGCGCCGGGAAAAGCAAGCTCATCAGAATGCCCATGATCGCGATCACGACCAACAACTCGATCAGTGTGAACCCGCGTGTCCTCTTAAAGTCCTTCATGATTTCAAATTCCAACTGCGTTACGACTCCGCCCGTTCAAAGTATTCTGACTCATCTCGAACAGAGAATGTTACGGTCCCCTTAGCCCGGACATTTCACACTTCATGGGGAGCACACGTGCCCCCCGCGTGTCACCGTCGGCGCCTCGCCGACGGGTCCGGCGTCGGCAGACCCACAAACTGTTTCAAATCCCAGGTGCCAGATTGCGGCGAGGCACCGCAATCAGCACGCGAGGCGCGTGCGCTCCCCATGCCTCTTTCCCGTGTCAACTCGTCCGTGTCGTCCCGGTGCCCTTTGTATCGCCTGGGACGGACGGGCGGCACGCATGTTGATCTGGCCGCAGACATCGCCATTTTAAGCAAAGCTCGTGCCGAGTTGTCAGATTCGACGGGAGGCAAAGCGATTTCATTCACCAAGCGCCAGGCTACGGCGGAACGAGCCGCACCCGAAAATAAGCGGTTCCATCGCAGCAATTCGGAAACGTGGCTTCAAGGTTCGTAGATTTTTCCGAGACCGCCGCGAAGTTTTCGGGCGCGACGATGGAGGAGCGTTCGATCACGTAATAATGCAGGGCCGTCGAGGCGCCTGTCGTGGCGTTGAGCAACGTCGCGGACGGCCCGTTCCACTTCACGGTCAGCGAGGCATGGTTGCGGCTGACGCTCGTAATGCGCGGCAAGGGATGGAATCCGATCACTCCGCGCACCGGCAGGTCCGCTTCCCACGGCTCGGCATTCCACACGCGCATCCGGTTGTCGCCGCCGCCACCCCAACTCGTTCGGTAGCGCACGAATTTTCGGCCGTCATCCGTGATGAAGTATCCGAAGGCCAGCATGCCGTGAACGTCCGGGTTCGCTCGCGGCATGTTGGCGAGGGGGCGGGAAAACTCGCGGAAGTTCTGGAGAAAGAGCATGACCGGGTAGCCTGCGTCAATTTCACGCTTTAGATCCTCAAAAGTGAACCCTTTGCCTGTGGGAACTGTCGGATTGAAATCCGTTAATTGCGAGAAAACGACGCTGTCGTAACCGCGATACCTCGTCCAGGCGCGCAAACCTGACGGAATGTCTCTCACGGCCAATTCGCCTTGAGCCGGTGGAACGTAGTTCACTCTCCGATTGCCCGCCCGGTCCCAATACGTGACGGCGTAGGCGTCTATATTTCCATCGCATTCACCATCGAGATTGACCCATTTGTTCTGGCTGGCGCCCATGAAATCACAAAGCGAATCGGGTTCGTGTTCCGGGAGGCCATTGATCAGGTATGGATCGGGCGCGGTGCTCTCGTAGCTGTTGATGCCGTCCGCGGTGTAGAACCGCCAGTAATCGTCGATGTGTCCGGGGCGATTCGCTGGCCGGCCATCGAATCCGGCTTTCGTGGCCCACAGGGAGCGAATGCCTTCGTTGGAGCGGTCACTATTCAGGGGAGCGATCCCCCCCGCCGTCGGTCCGGTGTAAAAATTCGGAAATCCGCAGCGGTCCCAATAACCCATCAGATTGCCGGAAGCGGTTCCAAAACAACCCGCGTACCAGGTGTAATCAGGCACTTCGGTCAACAGGACGTTCTCCGCCGCCGAACCGAAGCGGAGTGGAAGAAAGAAGAGGGCGAAAACGGAACTGGCTATTTTCAGTTTCATCTCGTCGCAAGCGTGGGTTCAGCGCAAAAGCCTCATCGCGTCAATGCAGCCGCGCAAATCAAAACCATCCTGGGGAATTGTCAATCTTGCTTCAGGTGTTGCTTCGCCATGAACCATTCGAGCCATACGAAATCCGCATGGCCAGCGGTGGTTACTGGTTTGTCATGGTCATACAGTCCATTCGCGAGTTCAATCACGCTATCCCATTCAAGCCATACGAGATCTCTGAACGACACCCCACCCGAAACCTCATGGCTGAACTGGATAAACGAAGGCTTGCGCTGGCTCTCCTACCTGAACCGCGCCGAGATTGAGGGTTACTTTGCGAAGGAACGCGAGGCGTTGGCGAGCGCACCTGCGCAACACGCCACCGTGTGAGCGAACTTCGCCTGCACTTTGATGAAGACGCGGAGGCCCACGCGCTGGTTCGTGCGCTCCGTGATCGCGCCCTGGACGTGACCACGAGCAGCGAGGCAGGGTTGATCGAAATCAGCGATGAAGCGCAACTGCTTTGGGCGACAGAGAAGAGCCGCGCCCTCCTGACCTACAATGCGGCCGATTTCTGCCGGCTGCACGGCGAGTTCATGAAGGCGGGCCGCCACCATGCGGAGATAATCGTGGCAGAGCAACAGAGACTTCCGGTCGGTGAAATGATGCGGAGGGTCCTGCGGCTTCGTGCCGCGTTGGACGCCGAGACGATGCGCGACCGGCTGGAGTTTCTAAACCGGTGGTGAAGGCAGTTTTCTTGCGGTCGCCCGCTTTTCCCATTCGGCCACCACGGCGTTGACACGCTTCTCAATAAGTTTTTCGACTTCGCCGTCCTTCACGAACTTTTCGTCTTCGAGCCGCGCCTTCGGTGTCCAGCACGAAGCCGCCATCGCGCTCGACGTAGAACGCGGCATGTTCCGCCGGAACTTGATCCCTCGACTGGTACCTGAACTTGAGCGCCATATTGCCACGCACTTCTACACCATGTCTTCAGACGGGAATTTTTCGAGGAACCATGTCCGCAATTGCCGCTGCTCTTCAGGCGACAATTGTTCAATTGCTGATTCAATTTCGGCGACCGTGCTCATGGTGGGAGACTAGCGAATGCCCCGACCAAGCGCAAGTTTCGCGCGGCTGAAGCAGCCAGTCCTGCCGAAAAACCGAGGTAACTTACAAACTGACAACCTTCAAATGACCGTTGTGACGCTTTCTCGCAGCCCGTAATTGACTCCCTCCCGCACATGTACGCTCCGGCGGTCCTTAGGGTTGAACGCGTCCGGTGGCGCTGCCACCCTGGTCGGAGTCGGCAAGACAGCCAAGGCGTTTCCTTACCGCGCGCGCATAGAGCGCGATTGGCACCAGCGACAGCAGCGAAATGACGATCAGAACGATCATTTGGGTTTGCTCCGCGTTCGGGTCGGCCAGAATTCGCCGGGCGATCGGGTCGTTCGCATGTTGGGCAAAGGCGAGAGGACCTTCGGCCGCGATCCGGGCGATCGAAAAACCGCTGCCCTGCGCCGTCTCCCAACCCAGGGCGGACAGCCATGCGTAAGCCTTCACGCCCACCGCCATGCAGCCGACCGCGAGGAAACCCATCCCCGCGGTGCCGAGCGAGATCACACCCAGACCGAGCGAGCCAACGGCGAAAAGCCCGATCGCAATCGCCCCGATGCTGAACGGCGCGATGGCCCAGCCACCCCACGCGAACAGCAGCCCGTAAGCGCGATCCCCGCCTGCGAGCCAGCCAAACGCGGGGCGTTCCCCCGCGTCGGGCAGAGAAAACCGGATATGCACCAGCGGAACCCCGAGCAAGGTGAATCGGCTTCTATACTCACTCGCGCATGATCCAACCTGATCCCTGGGATCGCGAAACAGTTCAGGATGCCGCCGCCGCTCGGCAGACCGGAGTGAGCGCATTCTGCTCATGCTCCTCAACAATACGAGGGGCCAGCCAACAATGAACACGAGGACCAACGCCTGGTTGATCCAGGCGAAGATCACACGGCTTTCCCACCAGTGGAACGCGGCCGCGCGCAGCAGGTACAGGACGCCCAGCAGACCTAGCGCGCCGAAGAAAAGCACGAGCGTCACTTGCACGACGGCGCGACGTTCCCGCGGCGTTCGCGCCTGGTCGAGATTGGCGCGCAGCGACAGGACCGCTGAGACCACACCCGAGAGGGATGCCAGGAGGGCCGCCAGCCCCGTGGATTTGGCCATCAAGCTGCCGTGCGCCGCGGCCGCGCCGATTCCCACGGCCTTGACGGGCGTGGCCATGGCCGGCAGCGCCGCCAGCACGCCAAGCGTGAACACACGGCCCGGCGTGCTCCGGGAGAGAGCGCCTTCCACATAGGAAAGCACCCGCTCCTGCAAAATCTTGCGTCCGCGCGCGAGCCGCTGCTTGACGGCATCCTCCGTGAGATCGAGCGCCGCCGCCACATGCTCCACCGATCGATGCTCGCGGTAGTAGAGAACCAGGGGTTCGCGATACAGCTCGGGCACGCGTTCCAGCGCGCTCCACAAAATGGCCTGCTCCTCCTTGTCCATCGTGAGGTCCGCGGCCGGCTTGTCGTCTGACGGCATCGCCTCCGCCTGTTCAAGCGTTTCTGAACACCGCACCGGTTCCAGTCGATCCGAGCGGCGCAACCGGCCGACCTTGTGACGCAGAATCCCGCACAACCACGGTCGCAACTTCTCCGGCTCCCGCAGTGTGTGAAGCTGGCGCCAGGCATCGACAAACGCCTCCTGCGCCAGGTCTTCGCTCTGGCTCAAGCTGCCGCTCGCGGAGTACGCCAGCGAGCAGAGAAGGCGTTGGTATCGCTCCACGATCCGGCCAAAAGCCTCGCGATCACCGGTCAGGCAGGCGGCCACCAACTCCGCATCCGTGATGAGTTCAATTGAAGTCATGTTTTCCGCCATGGGCATCATACTCGCCGGTAAGTGCCCGAAAAGGCTGAATCGGTGACAGGAATTTGACGAGCTTGCCAAACCCGATCCCAGAAAAAAACTTTGTCACCGGAAGCATCGATTCGGACACCTATGAGCGAATTGGTCCGCGACAAAACAACCGAAGCAAATCGACACAACCGACTCATGAGCACAAACCCGATTTCATCCCTCTCGACCACCCGCTGCCATGCGGTGGCCACCGCGTTGATCACCGCGCTCCTCGCGCTCCGCGCGATCGCGGCACAGGCCGCCGCCACTCCGTTGTTGCTCGACGACTACTCGGACCCCAAACGCAACAAGAACGGCATCGAACGGCTCCTGATCGACGACAAGGGCGCCGGCAGCAGTTCGCAGGCAACGCAGAAGTGCGAGAACGGCGTGCTGTTGGTCAAGGGTGACCTGGTGCCAGGACGCGGAGTTCCCGCGTTCATCAGCCTGGTGTCGCTCCTTTCCGCGGACGGCAAGCCGAAGGATATGTCCGGCTACCAGGGCGTCCGCCTGCGTGTGAAAGTCACGAAGGGCATTCTTTGTGTCCAGGTGGGCAGTTCCGAGATCACCAATTATGACTACCACACCGGCGCGCCGATTGCGGGCAAGCGCGGCGAATTTCAGGAAGTGCGCGTCGCTTTCAAAGACATGAAGCGCGCGTGGTCGGAACAGACCGCGCTCAATCTGAAATCCATCACGAGCGTCAATCTGGTTTCCTTCGGCATGGCGAAGGATGCGTTCGTTTACGAAGTGGATGAAATCGGGTTCTATTGAACCCGCGCCTCGCCTTCTTGCCATGATGACTTCATCTGCCGCAGTTTCCGCCTCGGTGCGATCGCCGGGCGCGGACAGTTCCCGCCTTGATTACCTCGATGCGACGCGGGCCTTCGCCTTGGTGCTCGGCGTCGTGTTCCACGCCAGCCTGTCGTTCATGCCGGTCTTTATTGGCTGGGCGGTCCAGGATGTCTCGACCAGCCCGCTGATCGCGAAGTTCATGACGATCAGTCACTCTTTTCGCATGGAAGTCTTCTTCCTGCTCGCGGGCTTTTTCAGCCATCTGACCTTTCACCGCCAGGGTGTCGGCGAGTTCGCACGCTCTCGGGCGCTCCGGATCGTGGTGCCGTTTGTCGTGGGTTGGTTCATCCTGCGCCCGCTCTTGGTCTCCGGCTGGATCATGGGCGCCGCAAGCTTGCGCGGAGATGTCGATGTCTGGGCGGGTCTGCGGGGAGGCTTCCAAAGCCTCTCGACGCTTCCGTCCGGAATCTTCAGGGGATCACACCTCTGGTTCTTGTACTATCTGGCGATGATCACCGTGTTGATGCTCGCCGTCCGTCGATGCGTCACTGCGACCGGGTCATGGCATGTCAAAGTGGTCCAACGGGCAGACGCCGCGGTCGCCTGGCTGGCGAACTCTCGGTTCACCGTCGTGGTGCTCGCGGTTCCAACCGCGGCCACGCTTTGGTTTATGCGCTTGTGGGGCATGGATACGCCGGACCAATCGCTGCAACCGCACATTCCTGTGCTCGCGATTTATGCCGGTTTCTTTGTGCTCGGCTGGCTGTTGGACCGGCAGCGCGAGTTGATCAGCCAGTTCACGCGGCTCACCTCGCCGCGCTGGATTCTGGCGGGGATTGGCGCGGCCGCGATCCTCGTTCTGGGCGAAGTCGAACGCGACCCGGCGCATTCTCACTATGTTGCCGCGCACATGGCCTATGCCTTGGGTTACGCTTTGACGATGTGGGCACTGGTATTTCTTACGATTGGCATCTTCAGGAAACTCTGCTCGCAGCCCAACGCACTCGTGCGTTACGTGGCCGACTCGTCTTACTGGATGTATCTGATCCATCTGCCGTTGGTGATCTGGTTGCAGGTGGCGGTCGCCGAGCTGCCGCTGCACTGGTCGTTGAAGCTGGCGCTGATTTCTGCGACCACTCTCATGATTTCGTTGCTCACTTATGACCTGTTCGTTCGCTCGACGTTCATCGGTTGGGTGTTGAATGGCCGACGGCGAAATCGGGTGCTGGCGTCCCTGGCTCTCAAACGCCTCGTCAAGATCTGTCGCGGGAATCCTCCATCAGGATGTTTGTCGAACGGTGCGGGATGCGAGTGAATTTCCCGCGTAAGGTCCAGGTAATAAGTAAGGGTCCGTTCAAACATACTGCTCAGACCGTGGGATAGGATACACTTTGTTGCGCCGCCTTTGGGCTCTGGCGAGGCGCGAACGACGGAGCATACCCGCAGCGGTCTGCGACGGAGTGAGCAACGAAGCCAGAGCCCAAAGGC
>Ga0233424_10002474_pt1 | contig 13186 bp, 8 predicted proteins | sample Watercolumn_Towu_FD_181011 | JGI IMG/M metagenome (GOLD analysis project Ga0233424, IMG submission 181011) | Freshwater microbial communities from Lake Towuti, South Sulawesi, Indonesia - Watercolumn_Towuti2014_125_MG | ecosystem: Environmental > Aquatic > Freshwater > Lake | place: Indonesia...
CCGCAATCCGCTCGGCATGCTCCGCCAGCTTCGGCAGATGTTCGCTCCAGCGCAGCCCCGGCGCGCGGGTCGCAATCTCCTGAAATTCGCCGCCGTTCTGATGCCCGACTTTCATGTCGAAGGTGTCGGTCTGCGTAGCGCCACCCGTCATCCAGAGCAGGATGCAATGCCGCTTGCGCTGCCCCGCGGCCTCGATCTCCCGCGCGAATAGCGGGAACCACCGGCACGCCGCCGCGCCACCTATTCCCCATCCCGTCGCCCGTAACCAGTCGCGTCGATTCAACATTTGCGGATCCCCGAACAGGTCTGGCCATTCGAATCTGGCTGTTGATAAAGCGGTCCGGTGCCTCATCCGGACCGTGACTTGTCATTCTACCGCATCGGAACGGACGATGTCACTATTCGCTGCGGCTTCCCCCCTGCGCTGGCGGATCCAGCGGCCGCGTCGCGTCCAATAGAACATGACCGGCAGCAGCAGATCGATCACTTCGTCGGCCACCAGAATACCGCCAAATACCGGTACGGCCATCGTCTGAATGACCTCGGAGCCAATCCCGGATGCCCAGAGCATCGGTGCCAGGCCGAGGATGGTGGTCGCCTCCGTCAGCAATTTCGGACGCAACCGATGCGTGGCACCATTCAAAATGGCGCGCCGCAGTTGGCCCAGCGTCATCCCACCAATTCCTCCCCCTCGTTCCACCGCGTCCCGCAAGTAGACCAGCATGATGATCCCTGTCGACGCAGCCATGCCGAAGCAGGCGAGGTACCCGATCGCAACCGTTACCGAAAGCCGATGTCCCATCCATGACTGGGCGACCAGGCCGCCCGCCAGCGCGCCGATCACCGCCGGAACGATCAACAAGGTATCGGCGACGTCTTTGAATGTGGCGAACAGAATCACCAGGATCAACAGCAACACCAGTGGACCGACAATCCACAATGTCCTTTTCGCTCGAACCTGGTGCTCGAATTGCCCCGTCCACTCGACAAACACCCCGTCCGGCAGGCGCACCGCCGACGCGACGCGCCGACGTGCTTCGGCGACAAAATCGAGCACATCCCGACCTTGCACGTTCAACCGCACATAATTCCGCAACAGCCCGTTTTCGCTCTTGATCGTTGCCGGCCCCTCGCGATACTCGATGCGAACCAGGTCCCCCAGCGTCAACAGCTGAGTCTCGAGTGCCGAGGCCCCGGGATCGGCGCTCCCCGGCAGATCGGAAGACTGGGTCGGATCGATCGAATCCGCCCGGCCTGCAGCCGACGCCGCCGAGCGAACCGGAATGCGCCGCAGCGATTCGAGATCGCTGCGCGGCCCCGTCGCCATCGCCAGTCGCACCGGCAGTCGTTCGCGCCCCGCTTGCAGCGTCGCCACGACTCGACCACCCATCACCAGTTCCACCAGCTGTTGCAATTCGGCGACGGGGATACCGCGGTCCATATCCCGCTTCCGCCAGACGTCGACATCGATATACGCCTTGCCGCGCACCGGGTCGGCGATAACATTCACTGCGCCGGACACGTCGCGTAACACATCGGCGATCGACTGGCTGGCGGAAACCACATCATCCAGGTTATTTCCCAGCACGCGCACGCCGACCGTCGTATTCACGCCCGTCGCCAGCATGTCGACGCGATTCTGGATCGGCATGGTCCAGACATTCGTCCATCCTGGCATCTGCACCGCTCGATCCAACTCACCGTCGAATCCGACCAACTCGGCCCGGGTCTTGACCCGCAAGGGAAGTCGGCCCAGCCATCCCGCGCTGAACCGCTCGCAAATCGCGTCGATCTTCGGGGTCGGATCAAAGCGCGGCGGCTCATAATTCGCCGCGCCGTGATGACTCTTCCCCACGCTTCGTCCCTGAGGCGGCGTGTTGCGAAAATTGCGCCAACGTGCGAATTCAGCCGCCAGCGACCGATCGTGGATTGTCACGGCACGCTGCAATAATCGTTCGAGCAGCAGGCGCGGCAGCGCGAGCCTGGCCCGCTCCACAAGTTCCCGGTCCACTTCCCGGCGATGGGCCGTCGACAGTCGGCCGCGCGTTGATCGCAATTCCGACCGCAGCCTGGCGCCTTGCGACTCAGCGCCAGACAGTTCGAGCGGGCCGCCCTTGCCAGACGCATCGCGCAGCGCAGCCTCCAACGCAATGTTCAGGGATTGTTGCAGCTCGGCCACCGCAACTTCGTCGGTCAACTGAGCCAGCGAATGCCGCAGATCGTCCGACACTTTCGCCGCGATCTGGATCGCAAACGCTTCACGCAGCGTGCCCTGGTCTCCGGCGGCCGGAATCGCGTCCTCGGTTAGCCGGCGAGCCGCCGCCAGCGGTAACTCCTGCGCCAGGTCGCTCAACAGATCCCGCCTTCTTTGATACGCGTACTCACGCAACGACAAGTCCAGGTCGCGGTGCGCGGCCTCGGCCACTTCCCACACCATGCCGGCACGGTCGATCGTGCCGTCGAACTCCAGCAGCCCATCCCGCTGCAGTTCCTCCAGCATGCCATCGGCCAGCTTCCGCACCAGCGACGCTTCAACATGCCGCCGTGGCCACTCGCTCACCGGCAGGAAACTGACCATGGTCTCAATCATGTCGATCGGCGCGGGATCCGCCGCCGTTTCCGCCCTGCCCGCCTTCCCCATCACCATGCCAACTTCCGGGAAGCGGCAGAGCAGCATGTCGCGGGCCTTCAAGTCGTCCGCCGCTTGAGCCACCGACGCCCGAGGTACGGTAATCGGCATGTCCATCACCGTTCCCTCGTCCAGCGGCGCCACAAACTCGCTCTGCAAAGGCGGCAGTTGTCGCGCCGCATAGAATGCCGAGACCAGCAACAAGCTGCAGAAGACAACGCCCGACCACCATCGTCGAGCCGTGCACGCGACGGCAATCAACCCCAACGCCAGTACCCCGGCGCTGACCCAAGCCCGGCGCAATGGACCTATTCCGAAAATCAGCACCAGCGACGTGAACCAGAGCAGACCCGCGGGACGACGCATGAAGAAAGCCAGCATCGGCCGGTAAACGTCCATCACCCCGCGAACCACCCAGCTGTCGCGCTCCGGACAAATCCGCCCGCGAATCAAACAGGAGCAAAGTGCCGGCACCAGACTGATCGCCAACACGGCCGCCGTCAACAATGCCAGACTCTTGGCCATCGCCAGCGGTCGAAACATCTTGCCTTCCAGCCCTCCCAACGCGAACACCGGTAGAAACGAGATCAGCATGATCACTACGGAGAAAAACAACGGTCGGCCAACCTGCTGGCAAGCCCGCTCCACGATCGGACGAACGTCTCCGCCGACCGGCTGGTCTCCAAACCTCTCGCGCAAGTGATGCATCACGTTCTCGATCATCACGATCGACGAGTCGACCAGAACGCCGATCGAAATCACAATCCCGGCCAAAGACATGATGTTCGTCTGCACGTCAATCCAATCCAGCTGCCGCAGCAGCCACATGCAGCCGAACGATCCAACCACCGACAAAGGCAGGGTCAGCGCGATCACCAAAGACGACCGCCAATGACGCAGCACCAGCACGACGCAGAGCGTCGCGGTCACGATCGCTTCCAGCAACGATTGGGTAACTGTCGCGATCGCACCATGAATCAGCGGCGTGCGATCGTAGGCGGTCACCAGCCGCACACCGTCCGGAAGGCTGGGTCGCAAGGCAATCATCTTCTGTTTGATTCTCTGCGTGACATCGAGCGGATTGTGGCCGTTGGCCATCATCACCACGCCGCCCACGACTTCGTTCCCATCCATTTCCAGCACGCCCCGCCGCGGCCCCGGGGCCTGAAAGACTCGCGCAACGTCCTCTAATCGAATCGGAAGCCCGTCGCGGCGGCCGATTACCAGCGACTGCAGCAGCGAAATCGCCTCGGGCGCGTCCAGCGCCGACGTCGATGCGCGCACCGGACCAACCGCGCGTAACCAGAACTCCGCATTCCCTCCCTGGACCGCTTCCGCTCCCAACGGCCGCAATGCCTCTTCGACTTGCCCACGCAGGTCGTCGATGCCCAGATCGAATTCGACCAGGAGAAGCGGGTCGATCTCGACGCGGATCTCAACCGGGAAACCGCCCACCGCAGCCACTTCCGCGACACCCGGCACCGTCGCCAGCTGGTTCTTGACGCGGGCATCATGAATCGATCGCAGCTCGCCCAGATCGCGTCCCTTCCCCTCCAACACATACCAGAAAATCTGCCCCGTGGCCGGCCCGTCGGGTGCCAGGGTCGGATTCACCCCGGCCGGCAATTCCATGCTGCTCGTCCCTAGCCGATTTGAAACCACCTCGCGCGCCGAACGAAGATCGGTCGCATCGTCGAAGATCAGGTGGATCAACGAGTATCCAAACTCGCTGCTGGCGCGAATCGTCCTGACACCTTCCAGCCCCTGCAGCACGACCGAAACCGGATGGGTTACGTACGCATCGACATCCTCAGGAACATGCCCGGGCCAAGGCGAGTAGACCAGCAGTTGGGTCTCAGACAGTTCCGGAATCGCGTCGATCGGCGTGGTCCAGGCCGCCCAGACGCCACCGATCAGGAACAGCAGCGCGGCCAACATCACCGCTGCCCGATTCCGAATCGACCATGCGATCACGCGGCCGATCATGGCGGTAACTGCGGCACTGCGGCAGCATCGGATCGATCGGAATCATCGGCCCTCTCGGGCTCGACTAACCGACCCCCGGGAATCCGGTCCGAGCAGCCGGCACAGCAGAGCAGCAACAGCGTGTCCTGGAATTCCACGCGCACCAACTCGCCCATCGAACCGAGGGGAGCCCGAGTCACCGGGCAGATGCGCTGCCATTCCGCCAGGCGACGCTCCTGAGTAGTCAATTCGCGCAGAGCCGTCAGATCGGCAGCCGTCTCGGTGCTTGACGTCGCCACCGCCGAGCCGCGCGCCTCCGCGGCCACCGACCCCGCACCGAAATACCCGGCAGCCAACGCCGGATTCAATCGCGTTTCCGCGTCGAGCAGAAACGCGCCCGCCGAAACCACACGCTGACCCGGCTGCAGTCCACGGATTACCCCTCGATATCCGCCGCTGGCCGGTCCAAGTTCCACTCGGACCGCGTCATACATCCCCGGCATCGCCTCGACAAACACGATCTGCCCATCCACGTTCTCGATAACCGCAGCCTCCGGCACCGCCAGCACCTGCCCCTCCGGGGCAAAGGCAACAATCGTCGGAAAGACCATCGTCGAAGGAATTTCGGGCAGGTAATCGTCGCGACCGCCTGGGGCACGGCCGGGAGCCGCCGGCGACCACCACAAAACCCGCTCGTTAACCAGCAGTTTCCTGTCCTGTAACTCCCCGTCCTGAAACGGAGACTTGCCGGGTCGCATGAAAAACCGATCAGGAGCCCGTTCGGAAAAATAGACGCGGACTGGATCACCGGCCGCGCGCGGCGGCGCATTACGCGGTTGCGACCGGAACGGCTCGATTTCCGCCATCGGCCGCTCCAGACGCAGATCCAGATAACGCCCCGCCGGCAACGGCTCAAGATCGGACTGTGCGACAATGTCCGCGATCAACGTGTCGGTCGATTGATCCGCCGCCGCCAACTCCGTCAGCACAGCCGCGATATCCTCACCCGCCGGCCCGATTCGCCGCAAAATGACCCGCTGGCTGGCCATCGCCGATGCCCGATCCCGGGACGCCATCAGCACGCGCAGCCGCCGGCCAGCCGGCGCACCGTCGATCTCCGCCGCCGCAGTCCGTCCCTGCCGATTCCCCGTCGCGACCTCGACGACTGCGGCCGGCAAATTACCCGGCTCCAAGGCAGCAGAATCCGCCTGAATGAGTCTTGTTCCACGACCGGCTAGTTCGTCGTCAGATCGACCGCAACGAACCACTCTCGCTGTAACGCGCTCCACGTGCAGTAAGGGCCGATACGCGACCTCGCTGGTCCGTATCCCCGCAAGCTGAACGCGATACGGAGTCAATTGCATCCGAGCGATGACGCCGTCGGGCAATCCCGCCGCGTCCATTTTCGAACGACGTACCAGCGGCATCTTGCAAACCGGACATTTCTCCGGCCAGGTCGATAATACCCCCGGACACATCGGACAGAAGAACTCGACCTGCACCCCCACCGAAGGCGCAGCATGTCCCCGATGAGCCAACCAACCCATCAATTCGTCCCAGCGCTCTCCCATCGTGCGCCAACCCGCCCCGAGCGCAAACACCGCCAGCACGGCCAGCAACAGGCGCAGCCGGATCTGCAGAATGCGCGCCAGGAATTGCGCTCGGCGAACCAGACGCGTCGATTGCAACTGGCGAGTCGAACTGCGGAGTCCATGCATAGCGAACGCCCTTCGGTGTCAGATCGCATTTCCTTATCCACCGTTCAACGACGGGTAAGCCACCCCGATTGGCAAGGCGGGCCGCTCGCCGCTCGCCGCTCACAACGCGCTACGCGCCGCTCGCGCCGTCACTCGTCGGTCATCTTGTGTTCCCAATGCCCAATGACGTTGTAATCTTCGCGACGCATCACCCAGAGCGGGTCAATTCCCAGAACGATATAGTCAACCTTCTCTTCCGCGGGCGGATTTGCAAACTTGACCTGTACCGCGAACCGGCGTCCGCCATCCGCTCCGGTCTCGCCCAGAATCTCGTAGGATTCCAACACCTGCCCCGGCTGACGCTGTGAATCACCCACCTGAACCGCCGGTTTCCCATCGATCGGCCCGACAGGTTCACCGCGCTTCCAGGCCTCAAGCACCTTGATCAAGGCCTCGTGCGCTGCCGACGGATCAGGCACATAATCCGAAACCGACTTGGAACCGCATCCCGTAATCAGCATCGTCGACACGAATAAGAGTACCGAAATTCTAGTCACCGTTATTGCCCTCCCCGCCCGCGCGGGTCCCCAACGCCCGCCAGACCGCCAGATCAATACCGTTCGTCACAAATCGCACCGATCCATCCACCAAGGCCCCGTTCACACCGACCGGATGGTAACTCGACGGCGAGACCTGCATGGCCATGTTGGTCATCGTGCCAGGAAACGGTATCCCGGCACAACTCGGCGTGTTCGGCGGACCGACATGGTTATAGAGCGTGCAGCAGTTCTCCCCCATGACCCAACTGTACCCCCATTTGCTCGTCAACGGAGTCGCCGTCGCGGGATTAATCGACATGCAGGTGGCGAACGTCGCGGCCAGGGATGTCTGGTTCGGAATGATGAACAGGTCGCGACGAGGATGGGGCGTGCCGAGCCCCCGCAGATGTTCGCTGAACACCATGGTGTTGCTGGTTCCGTCCAGAATGTCGGCCATCTTCACGCCGCTCAGATAGTAGACAATGCCGGTTTGCAGTTCGTCCGGATTGATGTCGCTCGGACCGGCCGGCAAATCGCCCCGATCGCAGAGCCAGCCACCCTGATTCCCCGCATAGTTGTTCTGACCAGGCCATGATTCGGGCGGCGAATTCCCGTCCGACGGACAGAGGAAGGTGCTGATGCGGGTTTTGGCCGGAACGGTGTTCTTGCCGTTGACGTTCGCAAAGGGAGGCATGAAATTCACCACCCCGCCCATGCCCGGCGTGGCAGGTGCGAAATTGTAGTCCAGCGAATCGGCCAGCGGCTTGAGTTCCAGGAACGGCAGCAGCAAGGCATGCGCCGACCAGCGCGCGTAAGCGGCAACCCCTGGATAACTCGGCCCCTTGCCGAACGGGAACGTGGAATGCGTGTCGTGATAGTTTTGCATTCCCAGGGCGATCTGCTTCAGGTTGTTCACACATTGCGTCCTGCGGGCCGCCTCGCGAGCCGCCTGGACCGCGGGTAACAAAAGTGCCACGAGAATCCCGATGATCGCTATCACCACCAGCAATTCCACGAGTGTAAAGCCAAGTCGATGTCGTTTCATGATGCCAATTTCCTCGATGCATCTTCGCGGCCGGACGGCCGGAATGGAATAAAACTCGATTGAAAAATGCAGACGGCGAGCCTTTGCCCAACGGGCCGCGCGCCAAACGGACGATCGCGCGCCACCCACCGATCGATAATTTTGGCTTCCGCGATCTGAAGCCCAATTCACTTGCTGTCCGGTGTGATCGCCCCGTCCAACCCCCCGAATCGACCTGCCAAAGGTTGCCGAGAATCATGGACCGAGCCAGCGCAACACTCAGCTCATCGCCCGCGGAGGACGAAATAGGCGGCTGGGTACGAAGAAAGGATCGAGCGATTCCTTGGGAAACCCATGCCAATGCCCCGCCAAAGCCGATTGGATCCCAGGACATTCACTGGCAAGCAGCGACCAATCCGGCGAATCAAACGCCAGCCGGGGCTGCATCGCGGGTACCGGCGTCGATGAACATCGCCAACCCGTGCATCCACCCACCGGAATTCCCGGTCCCGGCGAAGCGGGCAAGACCGCCGCACCCGACGGAAGCTGCCACAACGGCGTCTCCGTACCCAGGTACAGCCGATTCTGCGACGGGCTCCCATAGTAACCGCATGCGGCATCCAACCGCCGATCCGAGACCAACAACAGCAGGATCACCCCCCCACAGAGGATGCATCGAATCGTTGGTCGGAAGTTCGTGGCGAGCATGCGGAATTCACTTGGGACGACCGGGGCAATATTCCTGTACGGGTTTCATCATAGATCGGTTCTACATCCATCGCAAGTTTCCCCGCGCCGTCGACGCTCCTAGGTTTGCGGCCAATCCGAAGAAAGCCGTGCCAAGCTGAGGGCCGCGCTTCCATAATTGTCACTTTTCCACTGGATACTGATCCGCAAAACGAACGCAACCGGCTGGGCCAACTGCTCTCTGGCGGTGTCCGGAATGAATGGCCGGTGGAACAATTTTGAGGGGGAAGAGTGACGGGTGCAGCAGTCGACCTCAACGAGTCTGACCCCAACGAGTCTGACACCATAACCCAACGAGTCTGACACCATTGATTCCAACGAGTCTGACACCATATTTGGCACCGGTTGGCACCGGTGCCACCAGCGTGCTTGTGCCGATGGACGCAAGTTTCGCGGCCTAGAACGGGATTCACGCAAGATACGAGCCGTCAGACTTTTGCTTTGGCTAGGCAAGCCGGCCAGGAGGGCCAGCCGCAGCGGATGTGCTGAGAATTCAGTCGGTGCTGCACAGCCGAAATAACAATCGGTGTCCGAGTTACTGACGATCGCGCACGGGCGAGCTTTCTCCGTGGCGTATCGGTGTTCGACAATCAACAGCCGTCGCCCTGTCTTATGGACGCAGCCCTCCGAAATGATCTTTCTGGCAAGCGAAGCCCTGTGCAGAGCGGGCGCTGCAGAGATCACTGCTCCATTCGCCCAAAGTGATTTCAGACCGAACTGTTCGCTTGCGTCATTTTCATGCCGCGGAGCCACCGCTGTTTGCGGCGAACAGCCTCTGCCCGCAGAAGTTCCGGAGAACCGTATGCAGCGCGCCCCTTCTTGTCGAAACTCGATACCAGCATGCCCCAGGTCGCCAAGTCGATCCGTAGTCGCTCGGCAATCGGCTTTAGCTCCTCGGGAATCGCGCCTGCTTTCCCCTGCACCGGTTGACGGCCCGTCCAGTCGATTAACTTTATGTACTCGACAAACGTCATTTCGAGAAAACCTTTATTGGATGCCCGCGACGCCGGAAATGGGTTGGACATGCAGGCGTCGAGCGAACCATGATCGTTCGGTTCGATGTCGCGCTGCAACGACAAAGGGCTCAGCCAGCCATCGGCGGGGCTCCAACGATGCTGATATGGGGCGGAGAACGGCTCCATTCTCGCCGACGCAATGCTGCCATGAGCCGGCTCGACGCTTTTTTGAGTGTCGTGGTCAATCGCACCTTGGATCACTCCGTTCTGGGCTTGCCCGGCAGCAGCCAAGGCGTCTAGCCGAAGTCGAAGCGACGTATACAACGAGTCCTCCGGCCGATAGGCCATTTTGGCTCGAATCGGGTTCAAGTTGATATACATGCTGCACGCCAGCAGGTGAGCCAAATCCAGTATTCGATCGCTATGGAATCGTTGGCCCCAGAAGTGCCCCTTCTGCTCATCCTCCTGGTTGGCTCGACGCGCAACATATTCCGCGAACAACTTGATGAACCAGGAAATACTGCCAAGTCGGCGCCGCAATTTGGCAAGTTTCGCCGGCTGGCGCAATAACTGCTGAATATACTGCTCTCTCGGATCCACTTCCGGCTCAACTGGCGAATCATCCTTCTTCTTGCGAGATCGCTTCTTCGGTTTTAGTCGCTGCCACTCCGACGGGCAGACATGACTCCATCGCTCTGCGACTTCCCGGTCGGTCCACTGATTGCGAATATCGGGGCGATTCCGCAATAGAAAATGGAAATGGTTGTCCATGATGGCAAAGTCGAGCACGTCGACGGCAAATGAGATAACCAGGTGCACAAGCCGCTCGACCATCCATTCCTTGCGTTGATCGAATGTTGGATCCCCTCACGCGGAAGTTAGCCGATCATCACAACAGAGGAACGACTGGCGGACACAACGATTGTTGATGTGATAAACGCCGACTGCATCATCATCGATTGCAACCGATCGGTTTGCGACTGGCATCGTTAGACTCCCACCTCAAGTGCATAGAATCAGACAGAAAGCTGTCGGCGAATTTCTGCTTGCAGGAGGCGAGCGGTTGCTGTTTCAACTTTAGCGCGGTGTCGTTTCCGGGCAAGAGCATGCGATGTGGAATTGCGGAAAAATCGCGAATCCCCTCAAGCACGCATGGCCTTGCCGGCCAAAATACAAGTTGAGTCTGACACCTGTCCAATAGTCATCGAAGCGAGTCTGACACCAATTTCTTGACACCAATTTCTGATGCTGTTCCGCAAGACGAACGCAACCGGCTATGCCAACTGCTCTTTGGTGGTGTCCGGAATGAATGGCCAGTGGAACAATTTTGACGGGGGAAGAGTGACGGGTGCAGCAGTCGATCCAGAGCGGAACTGCTTGATTCTGTTGGATCGACCGTGTTCGTCAGACGGCGCGGCGACTCGAAACAAGTTTCGAGTTACGACTTGCTGGCAACCATCGTGCGTGTCTCTTTCCAGTTCTGAGGGCGAAAGTGCCGCGTGTAGGCACCGTAGTCGTTGAAGAAGAACCGCTTCACCAGGCGGTAAGCGATATTCTTTTCCGGAATCTCGTGTCCCGGATTGAATTGCGACGGCCGGGTCTGCATCGCCTCCAGTTCCACCAGGGCCGTCCGCCGGGCCGTGGTATCTCGCGCGTCATGGGTTTCGATGATCTGCCTCAGAACATCGGGCCGTTCCAGCACCACGCAGCCGCGCGTGTTTTGCGCGGACAGTTCGCGGAAGTCCCGCAGAAACGTCGATTCGTTGAAAACATCTTTGAGCGGTCGGTAATTGCCGTCGGGCAGGCGATCGTAGATCGACTCTTTGGCGAACTGAATGATCGGACAAGGTTCGATATCCCCCCACGGGCCGACATGATGGGTGAAGCCGGTGGCGGCGGGGCAAAGTGCCTGTCCTTCGCCGTCGTAGTAGGCATCGATGATTACGATCGGCTTTTTGGCGCGCATTTCGACGACAAACCGCCGCGCCTCGAGCTGCTGCTCGGGCGTGAGGCAAAGACGGGGCGTCGCGATCGGCCCGACCGCTCGATAGATATGGAACCAGCAGTAGAGCACTCCCATTTCAATCAGCCGGTCGACCCACCGTTCGCTCAGCAGGTCGAAATTCGATTGACAGAGGCTGGTGCAGACACCGGTCATGACTTTGTGGCGGAGGCAGTTGTTCAATCCGTCCAGCGTCTGGCTGAAAACATTTGCCTTGCCTCGCCGTTCGTCGCTGATGATCTCGTTCCCTTCGACGCTGATCAGCGGCGTCACGTTGCCAAAATCGCGCAGCTGCCGCGCGACATCGTCGGAGATGAAGTGGCCGTTCGTGAACACCTGGAAGTAGCAATCGGGATGTCGCCCGAAAATTTCGAGCAACTCGGCATGCATGAACGGTTCGCCGCCCAAGATGCCAAAAAACGAATTGCCCATCTGTTTTGATTCCTGGATCAGCCGGTCCATGGCTTCGGGCTCGATCCGTTCCTGCTTGGCGGCCACATCGACCCAGCAGCCCTGGCAGCGCAGGTTGCAGCTATTGATCACGGAAATATAGAGAAACGGCGGGAAAAACTCGCCTGCACGCAAGCGTCGTTTGTGACGCTGAATCGCCCGCATGCCTTTGAAACCCATGTTCCAGGCCAGCTTCCACAACAACCGTTTGTCGGTTTCCAGCAACAGCCGTTTGGCCATTTTCAGATACATGGCGGTGCAATTCCACGGGTGACAATTCCTGCTCGGCCATAGTATAACCCCCTGCGTCAACGAAAACGAAGGGGCTGATGTGATTCCATGAGATTCAGCACTGAGCCGTCCCGCAGCGAACAACTCGAATCATCCATTTCGACGGCACTGGAATTGGCCCGCACCGATCTGTTGAATGAACGGTCGTCCGCGGGTCATTGGATCGGCGAACTTTCAACTTCGGCATTGTCCACGGCGACGGCGATCAGTGCCATGAGCCTGATGCTGGGCAACGGCGCATTCACCGATGCGGAACGGGGCGCCGTTCAATCGCGAATCGATCATGGCGTTCGCTGGCTGACGAGTCAGGCGAATCCTGACGGCGGATTCGGTGACACGGACAAGAGCCATTCCAACATTGCAACAACCTGGCTGGTGATCGCTGCCCTGCACACGGCCGGTCGTGCCGGCGAGTTTCAGCCGATTATCGAACGGGCCAACGCCTACGTTGATCGGCAAGGGCGCGTCGACGGGTTGCGCGCGCGTTACGGCCGGGACAAAACATTTGCGGTTCCGATTCTCACGAACGCCGCCCTGGCCGGACTGGTTTCCTGGAGTGTCGTACCGGCGTTGCCATTCGAGTTGGCATGTCTGCCGCAGTCGTGGTATCACCTGGCGCGACTTCCGGTTGTCAGTTACGCCATTCCGGCATTGGTCGCTATCGGCCAGGCCAAGTACAGCCTCGATCCGCCGCGCAATCCGATTACACGGTGCGTACGTCGATTGGCAATCGATCGCAGCATGCGGGTTCTTCAGTCGATGCAACCTGCAAGCGGCGGATACCTGGAAGCGGTACCGCTGACCAGTTTTGTTCTGATGAGCCTGGCGGCGACCGGCCGCGCGACGCATCCGGTCGCACGGCAGGCGTTGCAGTTTCTGCAACGCC
>Ga0233424_10002476_pt1 | contig 13182 bp, 12 predicted proteins | sample Watercolumn_Towu_FD_181011 | JGI IMG/M metagenome (GOLD analysis project Ga0233424, IMG submission 181011) | Freshwater microbial communities from Lake Towuti, South Sulawesi, Indonesia - Watercolumn_Towuti2014_125_MG | ecosystem: Environmental > Aquatic > Freshwater > Lake | place: Indonesia...
GCGAGACATTTTTGGTTTTGTCTCACAGCAGCAAGCCACAAGATGTGCAAAATGCCTTGAGCCAGTTTTATGCTGAGGCCTCAAAAAACAAAATAGCAATCACACCAGCTTTTCATTACTATCTGGCCGTGGTCTTTTACAAATGTCATTGGGGGCAGATGGCTCAAAATGAAATTGATAAATTTATCGCTCTGGAGCCTGGTGATGCCGATGCCTATTTTATAAAGGCACGTATCAACGAAAGATTTCTCGATGATTATGATGCAGCCCTCAAAAATTATATGATTGCCAGCGGGCGATCTCCATACAATCTAGAATACGCTCAGGCCGCTCAAAGACTCGCCGAGAGGCTAGAGACGCGTAACAATGATTGGGCATGGTGCTTGCGAGATTGGCTCAGACGGGTGTTTTCTTGAGTCTCAGATATCTGCCTTTCCAAGATTGTGCGCAAACCGACAATATCATCATCGATGGTGAGGGCAACGATCGGACCAGATTGACACTATCTCACTGGCCTGGCAATGCTACTCCAGTGGAGTACAAGGCTGGAGGAGATCTATCGGCGCAGTTGGTCTTTAACTATATCGATGCTGATGAAGATGCAAAATATGGCAGTTGCCAGGCTGTTTCTAACAATCATTTTGATGAGGACGGTCTGGTTGGCATATTTAGCATGCTCAATCGAGATTATGCCTTGCAAAATCGTGATTTATTGATAGATATCGCTCGCGCAGGTGATTTTGGGACATTTGTCGATCGCCGGGCTGCCAAAATTTCCTTTGTGCTCAATGCCTGGACCCACCCTCAACTTTCCCCACTCAACTATGAAATTTTCAAACTGCCTCACCAAAAGCTTACGGCCATTCTCTACGAAGAGTTGTTGTGGCGCTTTCCAAAAATCATCCAAAAATTGGACAGTCTCGTCGCCTATTGGAAGGACGAGGATGAGTTTTTGACGCAGACCCTGGAGGCAATCAGTGATGGGCGAGTGAGGATCTCCAGTAGTGCAAATAGCGCTGGGGATCGGTCCTATTGCCTGGTAGAGATAGACGAGGGCGTGATCGCTGTCGATCGGCCTCGTGCGGCCAGTTGGATCTCGTCTCTGATCCATCCCATGGCCATTCACAATGCGACCGATGATATGGCTGTGCTAGTACGTCAAGGCAATCGCTATGAGTTTTATTATCGCTATGAGACCTGGGTCGATTATCAAAGCCGCAAATTGATTGCACGTAGCGATCTGGAGCCGATGGTCGGCCGCTTGAGCGCTCTGGAGGCCAAATACTCCGGCTCGCGTACCCCTGCTGTTTGGACCTATAATGGCAATGACGCTCTGATTGCGAGATTGCGCATGGATGGCCGACAGACCAGCAAGATTCCGTTTGATGAGTTTGAGCGACTATTAGGCATATTTTTGAGTCGATGAGCATACAAGCAAATGCGATACCTGCGCGACCTGTCGAGATTTTTTGCACCCAAGACTGATTTTTATGCGCTTTTGATCGCTCAAGCGCATATTACGGTCAAGGGCATGGAGGCGCTGGAAATCTGGCTAGGTGAAGGCGCCGGCGAAAGATGCCAGGCTGTACGCGATCTTGAACATCGTGGTGACGAGCAAAAAAGCGATTTGCAAATGAGGCTCGTAGAGTCTTTTATTACTCCATTTGATCGCGAAGATATTTATGATCTTTCGGTGCGTCTTGATGAAGTGCTCAACTCAGCCAAAAATGTGGCAAGGGAAGTAGAGGCGCTCAATTTTTGTCCTAGAGACGAGGTCTTATCCGAGATGGCCATGACTCTCGTCGAGGGTGCTCGTTGTCTCTACAATGCTGTCAGCCGACTCAAAAACGATCTGGTCGAAGCCTCGCTGCAGGCAGATCTTGCTCGCAAATCAGAAACCAGATTTGAAAAAGTATATCGCCGTGGCATGCGCGAACTCTTTGAGAGCAATGATACCAAGACAATCTTGCGAACGGTGGAGGTCTATCGTGCTCTCGATGATGCTGCGAGGCGCATAGACATGGTTGCCGAAAAGCTGCATCACATCATTGTTAAGTTGACCTGATGATTTATCTAGGCGCGCTTTTTTTATTTGCTTGCATTTTTTCGTATACCAATGGCTTTCAAGACGCCAGCTCGGTCGCGGCGAGTCCAATCGCATCGCGCTCTCTGAGCCGTGTGCACGCTCTTTGGCTCACAGTGATCTTTGAATTGCTTGGAGCCTTGCTTGGCGGGAGCCTGGTGGCAAACTCTATATACGGGATTACTACTTATCCACGCAATGAGTCTTTTTTATTGGTCCTGGTTTGTGGGCTGGGGGCGGCAATCCTGTGGAATTTTTTTACTCGCATGTGCAAACTGCCATCGAGTTCGACTCATGCCCTGGTCGGAGGTCTCATTGGTGCCATATATGGTGCCGCAGGCAATTTTGATTGCATCATCTGGGGCCGTATCGACCACGTCTATGATGCCTCTGGAGTGGCCAAGGTGCTCGTGGCACTATTTGTGTCGCCGCTAGCCGGCTTTATCATGGGCTATTTCTCCCTCAAGCTCCTCTATTTTTTGCTCTCGCGTGCAACTACTCGTGTATCAAAGATTTTTCGTTTTATGCAGTGGTTTCTTTTGCCCATCCTGGCCTTTGGTCATGGAGCTAATGATAGTCAAAAAGTGATGGGGATACTGGTGCTGGGCTTGAGCGTTGAGCATATCTCCGGGCTCGATGCCATCCCCTTTTGGGTGCGCCTGGTGGTCGGAGTGAGCTTGGCACTAGGAGTAGTGGCAATGGCGCCCGGGCTGGTACGTCGTGTTGGTCAGGGCATTTACAGACAACGTGGAGTGCATGGTTTTGTGACAGAGCTCTGTTCGGCCATGATCTTATTGACCGGATCGTTGACAGGAGGCCCCATCTCCACCAGCCAGGTGATTGCCAGTTGTGTGATGGGCGTAGGTAGTGCGGATCGCCGAAAAGGGGTTAAATGGTTAGTCGCCAAAGACATGTTTTTTGCCTGGTTTTTGACCATACCCCTGGCTGGATTTGTGGCTTATCTCATGGCCAGGCTCTTGCGCATTTGCCATGATCTGTTTAGTGCGTAGGGCTCAATAGGCTTACTGATAAGTCCAGGGAGCCGAATAATTGGAGGGTACGTGATTGGGATGCAGTAGCCAGTTGTTGGCTGTGGCGACAAGAAGGCCAAAGACTATGGCCATCCAGACATGCCTTGTGCTGCGTTGCCCTAAGGAGCACTTGTCTCCTGCCTCGGATGAGTCGGTGTAGTTAGCTATATCTTGGCCGTCTGTCATGATGCATGCTCTCTGTTTTTGTCCGAGTTTCTGTGATTTAGAACAAAACTCATCTAATTTGTTCCACAAGCTCCATTGTTTGAATCACCGGCGGTTTTTGGATAAGATTTGCATGTCTAGATCTAGGAGGCTTTATGGCTGAAGAGATTTCATTTACCGATCGCAACTGGTATGAGCAGGATGATACATCTCAAGACGATATGAAGGCCGTGCGTGATTACGCTTATGCGTCCTTTGATCGATTAGATAAAAATGGAAATGGATTTATTGAGCGATCCGAATTGGCCAATGCTTTGCATTTGACCAAGGATCTCAGAGAAAAATCCTTTATCCAATTTTTGCTCAATAATCAAACAGCGATCTCGGATATGGTGACTGACCGCAAACCTGGCCCTGTCACAGGTATATCGCGTGATGATCTGGAGAGCTATTTTACTCTTGTGATCAAGCTTTTGGGTGGTTGATAGACGATGAAACCGTCATGCTTGTCCGTTTTGAGCCTCGCTGTCATCTGCGCGTCATCATTTTGTACGCTTGCAGTCGGTGCACAGCAATCCAATCTCGATCTCAATCAATCTGCAAGCGAGCTCGATCTCGAAGCTCACATAAGCATATTAGAAAAAATGATCGAAGATGCGATTATCTCCGGACGCTTGAGCCAGACAGAAGCAGCGCCATTTAAAAGCGAATTGGCACGCATCAAAGAAGCTCAAGTGACAGAGAAGCAAAAGGGTAATTTTTCGCTCTGGCAAAAAGCGAGACTGACACTCGAGCTTGATGTTTTTTCCAAAAAATTGCACGCGAGTTTGCACCAACGTACCCAGATCGGAGTAACCAATCTACCTGCTCGCAAGCTAGAAATCGAAGACAGGATGGATCGAGCTCTCAAAGACGGTCGGCTCGACCCAAAGTCTGCCCGTTCCATCAAAAAAGATCTGCAAAACTACACCAAGCATGAGATCGATATGCGGGCCAATTTTACCTTGTCTGCAGACGAGCATTTAAAATTGGCTCAGGAGCTCGATCGTATTGCCTTGCGTCTCGAAAACATGCTTAAGCCTCGAACTGGACAAGATGTCGATGCTGTGGCCAAGGGGGCCGAATTAGCTGGCAAGATAGAACGTCTGCGTAGCGAAGGGCAATTGACCGATGCAGATGCAGCTTCGTTGGCCGATCAAAATATGCAAATCCAAAAGAGCCCAAGTGATACACTCGAATCGCAGCTCGCTCAGGCTATGGCATTTGCCAGGCTCAACGATGCAATCGAAAGTCATTGCAAGGACGCACCAAAGAAGGAAAACCTAGCCGAGACAGATCTCTTTAGCGCCACAGCCATAAACAATACCGAATCTAGCGTCCTTGCCAAGCTCAACGATCTGGCGGCGCGAGGCAAGATCACACCTGACCAGACTCAGGACTTTACCCGCGAGTTTAGACGGATCGAATCCAAGGTCAGTACGATGAGAGCAGACGGCAAACTCAACGAAGCAGACCGACAGTATCTACTCCAGGAACTGCAACAACTAATCGGCAATATAGACAAGCTCAAATAAATCAGGTCGAATAAATCAGGTCAAGTCTACGTCCAGACTATCTGGCACTATTAGAGAGGCAAAATCCATCTCTCGAGCGTGTATCAGGCAAACGTCCAGCATCCTGGCCATGATTGCTCGAGCAGCCTCTTTATCTAAGCCGAGAGTCTTGTGGCGTCTCAAAATCAATCTGGTACGCAGAGGATCGGTGTCTGTGGCATCTCTACTGGCACCCATTGCTGCCTTGAGCTCGCCTTGATCGTCCAAGACTACAAACAAACCCTCTTGGCCAAAATAATTGTCTTCGACATTGCGTAGATCGGACTGCGGCGTCTGATCATCAAAGAGCTGCCTGAGGGCTTTTTCGTCTTGCTTGACAGCAAATCTCATCTGCATATTGCGATCTCACCACATTTATAAAGCAAAAAGGTCGAGACCAATTTTAGTCTCGACCGATTTGCTTGTCCATTGATTTGTGATCTTGGCCTATTTAATCAAAAATGCCACCAATAGAAGTGCCACGATGTTGAGGATTTTGATCATCGGGTTGATGGCAGGGCCAGCAGTATCCTTGTAGGGATCACCAACCGTGTCACCAGTGACGGCTGCCTTGTGGGCATCTGAGCCCTTGCCACCGTGATGGCCTTCTTCGATGTACTTTTTGGCATTATCCCAGGCACCACCACCGGAGGTCATGGAGATTGCCACAAACAAGCCAGTAACGATAGAGCCTACCAGTACTCCACCCAGCACCTTTGCTGCTGCGTATTCGCCAGGGAGGGCATGGTTGAGCCATAGGGCACCGATAGCTGCAATCACGATCGGAGTGCCAACCGGCAGGAGTGCGGGAACGATCATCTGTTGCAAGGCAGAGGTGGTCACGATATCCACGCACTTTGCGTAATCGGGCTTGCCTGTACCTTCCATGATGCCAGCGATGCTCTTAAACTGGCGGCGGACTTCTTCGACCACCAGACCACCGGCATGGCCGACTGCTTCCATTGCCAGTGCGGCAAAGAGGAAGGGGATCAGACCGCCGATAAAGAGACCTACAAGTACATAGGGGCTGGACAGGTCAAAAGAGATGGTTGCGTTAACACCATTCTTTTGCAGTGCCATGTTTAGCTCCTGAGTGTAGGAGCTAAACAAGACAATGGCTGCCAGACCGGCAGAGCCGATTGCGTAGCCTTTGGTGACGGCTTTGGTCGTGTTGCCGACCGCATCCAGAGGGTCCGTCACAGCGCGGACTTCAGGAGGCATTTCAGACATTTCAGCAATACCGCCGGCATTGTCGGTGATTGGACCGTAGGAGTCGATGGCGACTATGATACCAGCCATCGAAAGCATGGACATGGCGGCCAGGGCCACTCCAAATACGCCAGCCAGCGAAAATGCCACCAAAATACCAATTACGATTGCGATAACGGGCCAGGCCGTGGCCTTCATCGAGACGGCGAGACCAGCGATGATATTGGTGGCATGGCCTGTCTCGGACGCTTTAGCGATGTACTTGACCGGACCAAATTCGGTCGAGGTGTAGTACTCAGTGATGTAAACGATAAATCCAGTGACTACCAGACCTACCATTGAGGCAATGAAGAAATTCATCGGGCTGACTGGATGACCGTGCATGGTCAAGCCTTGCATCATTTCGTTGGTGACAAAGTAGAAGGCAACGCCAGCGAGAGCACCAGCTACGATGAGACCCTTATAGAGAGCGCCCATGATATTGGTGCTCTTACCGAGTTTGACGCACATGCAACCGATAATGGAGGTGACGATTGATACCGCCCCCAGTACCAGAGGATAGACGATGACGTTTTGGGCTTGGCCGGCAGCGATCTGCTCGTGAAATGTTTCATGAGCCAGCAGCATCGTGGCCACAGCGGTGACTGCATAAGTCTCGAATAAGTCGGCGGCCATACCGGCGCAATCGCCGACATTGTCGCCAACGTTATCAGCGATGACAGCGTGGTTGCGTGGATCGTCTTCGGGGATACCTGCTTCGACTTTGCCTACGAGGTCGGCGCCTACGTCAGCGGCCTTGGTATAGATACCGCCTCCGAGTCTGGCAAAAACAGAGATAAGTGATGCGCCAAAACCGAGACCGATGAGGGCGTTTACGTTTTTGGTCGCCCAGTAGAATCCGGCTACGCCCAAGAGGCCCAGACCTACTACAAGCAATCCAGTTACGGAGCCACCTTTAAAGGCTACGCCAAGAGCGGTTTCGAGGCCGTTTCTAGCAGCTTCGGCTGTACGTACGTTGGCACGTACCGAAACATACATGCCGACGAAGCCGGAGAGAGCTGAGAGGATGGCGCCAACAGCAAAACCGGCTGCATACCACCAGTCGAGGGCAAAACCGATAACGAGAAGAAGAACGACGCCGACACCGGCAATGGTGGTGTACTGCCTGTTCATGTATGCGCTTGCGCCTTCCTGGATGGCTGATGCGATTTGTTGCATCCGCTCGTTTCCAGCGCTCATTTTGAGGACCGATCCACCGGCCCATGCGCCATACAGGATTGCAAGCAAGCCACAGCCGACGGCGAGTGGTAGTGCTAGATCACCCATTTTTAACTCCCTGAGGTAACACGTGAAAACTCTTAAGCTTTCTGCGACAGCCTAGAGTAGCAGGAAGAGCTCTAGCGTTTCCGAAACTCAATTTAATTTACGCTTGTCTAAGCATTGGTTATCTGGTAGGTCCGCCCGGGATATTTATCGACTATATCCGCGTCCTTCGTTTAAATGCTCTAAAGGGTTTCGGATCATATTAATGTTATTATTTTCTACCTCTTTATATCTGTTCTCCAGGATTCATTCAAAGCTGCTTGACGATCGCACGGGTTTTAATAGATGCAAGGCCGTGCCAGCTGGTTTGGCTATCGCCATGCTCGTTTGTCTGCCAGCTTACGCTCAATCCTACGCTTATACTGCTGGTCCGGGCATAAGGGTTAATGCCGTACAGGACAACAGCAAAAACGGTAATCTCGTACTCAAGTTTGACTCAGCAGGGCAATCTGCTAGCCCAAATTTTAGATATTTGCCCGGTCCCGACGGCAAAACTATTCTTGCTGCTGATTTTGAAGGATTTCAACTGACAGGCGCGACCAGGGTGATCAGGAGCAATGCTGCAGGGCAGCCAATCTCCGAAATCCACCTTGGACAGTTGCAGACCAGCCCTCCTGTAATGCGTATTTCTTTTATTGCAAAAGATCCAGCGGCCCTTAAAAAAGTCGCCGTTGCTGCCGCGCCTGGCGTGCTCAAAGTCGATTGGCCTCTTGCCATGACTGCAACTGGGACACCTGCATCTTTTGTCGCTCCGCCTGCTCAAGCCCCAATTGTGGCTCAAGAACCATCGACCAAGGGTGGCTGGCTAAAGCGTATGAAAAAGAAAGCATCTAATCTTTTTAGTTTTGATGGTCATCCCGACGAGGATAAGCCACAGAGTACGTCTGCTGCTTCTGCTTCTTCTTCTGGTATCAACCCGGACAAGTCAAGCAATATCCCTGTTGCAAGCTCCGAAAGCAGCCCCCCGCCGATTGCTCCTCAAGCATTAAAGGCAGTAGCAAAGCCCTTGACCGCGCCTAAGATCAAAGTAGTCAACGCCAGCCAACCAGCTACCCAAGCCCCTCCCAGCGCCGATGTATTGTTAGCGGAGCCTACCCAAAATCCAGATCCGGGTCCTCCTCCCAAGATCACACTAGAAAAGGCCGATGCACAGAACAGCGGTGCTCAGCTTGGTTTGTTCCGCGTGGAATGGCCAGGCAATCGAGCCATTATTTTTAAGTCTTTCCGCCTCAAATCTCCTGAACGCTATGTGATGGACATCGTCGACGCAAGAGCGCTCGTTAATGCCGAACTACCCGATGTGACCGACTCTCCTCTGGTTGAATCGATACGAGTTGGCATTTTTGATCCAGTCTCCGGCACCGGTCGATTAGTGCTGGAGCTCAAGGATGAAAGCATCAATTGCGAAGAGACCTATAACGAGGGCTCTTCGTTTATGACTCTCAGTCTTGCGCGCGGCGTCGGCCAGGGCACGATTGTACGTAATGGATTGCCGGCGGGCGGTCCAATCGTCGTTCCACCTGCCCCTCGCAATGCTGGCGAGACTGTGATCGTCGTAGATGCTGGGCATGGAGGTCATGATCCTGGTGCTTTGCGCGGCAATGTCCAGGAAAAGGAGCTGACCCTGGGTATCGCTCAGAAGCTCAAGAAGCAACTCGAAGCCAAGGGTGCTCGGGTTGTGATGACCAGATCGGACGATACATTTGTGTCTCTCGAGGACAGGGTCAAGATCACAAATAGCGTGCAGCCTGATGTTTTTATCTCGGTACACATCAATTCGCTCGAGAGTACTTCTAATATTTATGGGATAGAGACTTATTTTCAGACAGATAAATCTCGTCCATTGGCCGACAAGGTGCACGGGTCCCTTGTCTCTGGTCTGGCAGCCCCAGACCGCAATGTGCGCAAAGCCAGGTTTTATGTCATCAATCACACTCCTGTGCCAGCCATCCTTGCTGAGGTAGGCTACATCACCAATAAGGCGGAAAGAGACAGGTTAATCTCTTCTGATTACCAGAACAAGATTGCAAGCTCGCTGGCGCGCGGTGTTATGCTCTACCTGCAAGATGCCAGGCCCAATGCCGATATAGCCAAACGCAATCAGCCAGGCCAAAAAGTAGAAATGATCTCCGGCACCAACAGGGTCTACAAGTAATGGATTCGATCAAACGCATAGCTTTTTTTGATAGCGGTGTCGGTGGACTCTCTGTCCTCGCGCGTATTGCACAAGTCGCTCATGCTCTTGGCCGATCGGACATCCAATATCTCTATCTGGGCGACACGGCTCGTTGCCCCTATGGTGAAAGATCAGTCCAGGAGATCAACCAATTTGTCGGAGAGATCGTCTCCTGGCTGGACGGGCATGCCCCCGATCATGTGGTGATGGCCTGCAACACTAGCTGTGCTCTGGCAAGGCCTGCCGCCGAGCAGGTTGTGCGCAAAGGCAAGCGCGAAATCTTGTTGGATCTGATCGAACCGACGGCCGCTTATCTCCTTGAGATTGCTCAAAAATCCGGACCTCACGACAAGATCAAGATCAATGTCGGTGTCATGTCCACGATCAATACTGCGCGCTCCGGTGCTTTTGGCAAGGCTTTACGCAAATCGCCGGACATTTTTAAAGGCCAGGTAAAAGAGCTGGGCTGCCCCAAACTCGTACCGCTGATCGAGTCCGGACGCTTGCAAGACCCCGACATTGCGAGCGCTCTAGACGAGGCTCTGGTCGAGTATCTGGAACAGTTGGCCGGCACGACCCATCTGATCCTCGGTTGCACTCATTATCCCTTTATCGAGCAGCAGATACTGGATCTAGCAAGAGGTCGGCTCGCACACCTCTTTGCAGATGGTCTGGTGACCGTGGATCCAGCCGTAGCCCTCGCTGCCCAAATGACCGGTCAGACCTACAAAGATATACATGCAATCAAGGCCCAGGTCGACTATAGTGCACCGGCTTTTACGATCTGCACTACTGGCGATACCAATGCCTTTGATCTTGCCGCTGCGCTCTGTCTGTCTTGTCGAAAGATAAAGAGTCGGCATGTGTCTCTCGGCCATCTTGCGCCTAAGCCCGCCACCAATGCCCTGGCCTTTCCCATTACCCTATTGTGATCCTGTCTTGAGTCTTTCCGATAGATGCGCAACTTGTACTGATTGTGCTCTTAGCCTAACGCGTCGCAATGTGGTCTATGGGCGGGGGCCGCAAGGGGCACAGATCATGATCGTGGGCGATGTGCCAGGTGAAAGAGACGATGCGGTCGGGCAGCCATTCAGTGGGGCAGCGGGGGAGCTGATAAATAAAATCCTCGAGTCCGCCGATATCGATCCTATACGTGATGTGTATTTTTGCAATCTAGTCAAATGCAGACCAGCTGAGTATCTTGGTGGGCCAGCTCGTGCGCCGAGTAAAGAAGAATTGAAGACTTGTGCAAAATATTTAGAGGATCAAATCTATTTTATAAAACCGGCTATGGTCCTGGCTGCTGGTTCTCTCGCGGCTCAATCCCTCCTTGGACTCCAAACTCCCCTTAGTTTGATAAGAGGGAGGTGGTTCGACTGGAAAAACGGTGTTAGAGTAATGCCAATCTTCCATCCGACCTATCTCCTGCACAATGATTCTAAAGAGCCCGGCTCGCCCAAATGGTCGATGTGGCAGGACATCAAAAAAGTAAGTGCCCAGATCAATAGAGGGGACAAAATTACAAATGGCAATCAAAGCTGATTCTTTTTATACAGATCTACTTACTGCTCAGATCGCGGACGCAGTGACCAACAACTTTGGCCAGGCCATCCTCAAATTGCCCAATCAGGGCAGGGGCTCTGTACACGAAGACGTAGACGTCTATTTTTCGGCGATAGCGATGGAGCAAGTCAATTCGATCTCCGAAAAGTACGGCATCAATGATCCCGAAGCCTTGCATGAGATCTTTCAAACTACAAAGCTCAATCTATTGCAGGGTTTTCGCATCGGACAAAACATGCGTGGCATCTACCAGGGCAGCTGACAGGCTGTTCGTTCGTATAAACAAGCTCAAATAAGATCAATATTTAAAAAGCCGCCTTGTCTGGCGGCTTTTTTGTCTGGCGTTTTGATCTATAGTCTAGATGTCCCGCAAATAAAGGGATCGCATGCTTTTGTAGAGCGTTGCGATCTGGTGGGGGAAGTGTGGCTTGTTACCACCGCTGTCCCGCAACTGTATCGGAAAGATTAGACCTCCGAGAGCCAGGCTACCCACCGGGATTAGATGCAAGATTCCGAGGAGAATATTTATATGCCTGATTCTATGCCTGATTCTTTGCCTAATTCTGGGTCCGATGATTTTAAGGGCTACGAGACCAGGATGGTCGAGATGGTCTTCCCTACCCAGACCAATCACTATGGCACCTTATTTGGTGGCCAGGCGCTGAGTTTGATGGATCGCAGCGCTTTTATCACGGCCACGAGATATTCTCGCCAGGCCATGGTCACGGCATCTTCCGAACGTGTCGATTTTAAGGCCCCTGTCAAGCAAGGCCAATTGGTAGAGGCTGTCGGACGTATTAAAAGTGTAGGCAAGAGTTCGATCACGGTCGAGGTCGAATTGTGGGCCGAAGAATTGTTGACTGGCGTGGTGCATTTAAGCGCGCGTGGTCAGTTTGTGCTCGTGGCTGTCGATCAGGTCAATCGCCCTGTGCCTATCACTGTCAAAAATACTGAGAAACTACCAGTCGCCACCGCCTGAGTCGCCGCCGCCATCAAAATCTCCACCGCCACTATCTCCCCAATCTCCTCCAGACTCAAAAAAACCTTCTGAGGAGCTAGCATTGCTCGAGCCCCAATCGCCACCGGACTCAAAAAATCCGCCACCACTGGCATGATCCATTCTTTGGTTGATCATGGATAATTGATGCGACATTTCCATTTGATTGACGAGATAGAGCACATCAAATAACCCCCCACCAGGCGAATTGACGATCATGGGTGGTTGGTATTCGGGTTGGCGAGACCAGGCGGGACGATAAAACTTATCTTGATTATCCAGGTCCGAGTCTCTTTCCTTTTTTTGCTCCCATTCTTTTTTTGCCGGCATGCTCGCGTAGCTCTCCACACCACCAGTAATGGCATTGACCTGAGGTAAGAGCTGATCGGCTTCTTGATTTAGTTCTCGCGCGAGTTTGATACAGCCGGACACGCCGCGAATGGCTTCATCGATTTTTTTGTTGTGCTTGAGAGTGTTTACTTCGTCTTGCGCCTTGATCAAAGTGGAGACTTTGACAAAAAAACCGCTCAGCCGAGATGCCAGCTCCTTGTTGGCGGCGGCATCCATGTATTCTGCAGCCTGGCCTAGCTGATCAGCTTTTTGATAGAGCACATCCAGATCTTGGGCGAGATTTGTGCTGTTTTGCTCAAGGACTCTTTTGCGCTTTTTGTTATTGCCGATCAAGATAGCCACGATGAGCAATGCCACTACAGATAGTACTGCAAAAAAGCCCAGTGTCGATCCGCCATGATTGGCGGCCGATTGCGCTCCATTGGTGTATGTGTTTGATCGGGACCCGACAATGCTTTGATATGATCTGCTCGCTACATAGTCGCTGGTGGCGGACAAAAGATTTTTGATGCCCATATGCAAGTCGCCCTCGCGCATGTATGGGTAAAAGCTGTCCGGCAAGAGCTGCCCATCTATGACATTGGCGTTAAGGCCTCTTGCACGCAAGCCATTGCCGGCATACAAGCGCACGTGCCGACCTACCGGGTCGATCACCACTAGCAGCTTGTCCTGTGACACACGCCAGTCGATGG
>Ga0233424_10002478_pt1 | contig 13166 bp, 14 predicted proteins | sample Watercolumn_Towu_FD_181011 | JGI IMG/M metagenome (GOLD analysis project Ga0233424, IMG submission 181011) | Freshwater microbial communities from Lake Towuti, South Sulawesi, Indonesia - Watercolumn_Towuti2014_125_MG | ecosystem: Environmental > Aquatic > Freshwater > Lake | place: Indonesia...
CCCAGAAATCATCCGAAACGTTCCAGCTTTGTAGCTTTTTCAATCGACTGCAACCTCTAACAAAGTACGTTATTGCAATTCTTTCACAACTATATGGAATTTATCAAATTATTTATGGATAAGTTCTTAATCTACGCGGCAAGGTTTGTCCTTAAGGCTGGGTACAAGTTCTTTCCGTCTCATAGTCACGGTAGCTAAGCATGACTGGCTTTAAGATACAAGGCTGGGTTGAAGCCTGCGGAAACCCAGCATTTCGGCTGTGTGCTACACAAACCGCCTACACAACCCAGCCCACAGAATTGCCATAACACCACGAATGGCCTATATTAACCATTTATTCCAACCCTTACAGCTAGTTATATCGGCGCGTTGATTTTGGTGAATGTCGGTTGTAGGACGAAAATTTACCCGTAGAAGAAGCCTATAAGCGGCTTGGCCGCTGGACTCAATAAACCTGTAATTTTACCGGCAGGCGCATAATGTCATGAACTTATCAAACATCACCGAAACCGAATGGAGCCTTCGCGTCGATCTGGCCGCCGCCTTCCATCTGGCGGTCGCCTACAATCTGCACGAATCGATCGCCAATCATTTTTCTGCGGTGCTGCCTGACGGCAAGCATTTTTTGGTTAACCCGTTTGGCCTGCATTTTTCGGAAATTACCGCGTCCAACCTGATTGTCTGCGATTTTGACGGCCAAGTGGTCAATGGCGACGGCGAACCAGCGGCATCAGCCCATCATATTCATGCGCCGATTCATCGGCTCATGCCTCGCGCCCGCGTGTTGATGCATACCCATCAGCCTTATGCAAGCGCATTGGCGATGATCGCCAATGGCCGCCTGGAATGGGCTTTGCACACGACTTGCCGGTTTTTCGGCCGGGTCACTTATGATCGTGATTACGACGGAGTCGCCTTGTCTGATTCGGTAGGCGAACGCATGGCGCAAATCTTAGGCGATGCCGAAGTGCTGTTTCTGGGCAATCATGGCGTGATGACCGTCGCACCCACCGTTGCGCAAGCATTTGACGATCTTTATTTTGTCGAGCGCGCCGCGCAAACGCAGATTCTGGCGATGAGCACCGGGCAACCATTACAACAATTGGCGCCTGCGATGATTGAACAAGTTGCCGCACAAACCCGCTACGAACGCTTTGAACTGGGTTACATCGAACGCCATTTTGCCGCGCAAAAGCGCCTTTTGGACGCTACCGGCGGATTTTACCGACAATAATGCAAGGCCCCTTGGCTAAGCCATCGACACCAAAGCCGCCGTTCATGCTAAAAAAAGCAACTCACTATGGCTTCTATGGACTCATTTAAACCTTTTGTTTCCTGGTTTAGGGATTCATCCCCTTATATCCATGCGCACCGTAACAAAACCTTTGTTATTTCATTTGGCGGGGAAGCGCTTCTCGATGCGGATTTTGATCATCTGGTTCATGACTTTGCTTTGCTAAGCAGCCTGGGCATTCGCCTAATTCTGGTTCATGGCATCCGTCCGCAAATCGATCAGCGCTTGCGCGAGCATAATGCTGCTTGCCAGTTTCATAACCATTTGCGCATCACCGATGATCTAGCCTTGCAATGCGTTAAGGAAGCCGCCGGCATGGCGCGCGTCGAAATTGAAGCCTTGCTGTCAATGGGCTTGGCCAATACGCCGATGGCCGGCTATGAGCTTAAAGTCGCTTCCGGCAACTTTGTTATTGCCAAGCCAAAGGGCGTTATCGACGGCGTTGATTACCGCCATACCGGTGAAGTCCGTCGCATCAATGGCGTGGCGCTGCGGCAGCAATTGGATTTAGAAGCCATTGTGCTGATTGCGCCGATTGGTTATTCGCCCAGCGGCGAAATTTTTAATTTATCGGCGGAACAGGTCGCCACTGCAATCGCCATCGAGTTACAGGCGGAAAAATTGATATTTTTGACCGAGCAAACTTGCATTGAGCCATCGAGCGGCGAAAAAATCCTTCAAATGACGGCGGCGGAAGCGCAACACTTGCTAAACCTTCATCCGACGCTCACAGATTCTATGCGCCTGCCGCTGTCGGCCGCGATACAAAGCTGCCTGTCTGGCGTCAAGCGTGTTCATTTGCTGAACCGAACAACAGACGGCGCGCTGTTGCTGGAATTATTCACGCACAACGGCATCGGCACCTTAATCAGCGCAAATCCCTATGAAGAGTTGCGCACAGCCTCGCTAAATGATATCGGCGGTATTCTGGAGCTGATCAAACCTTTGGAGCAACAAGGCATACTAGCTAAACGCTCGCGGGAAAAAATCGAAATGGAAATCGCTGATTATATCGTCATCGAACTGGATGGCCTGATCATCGGCTGTACCGCGCTACATCCCGATAATAGCAGCGCATCGGGCGCCATTGCCTGCCTTGCCGTGCATCCGGATTACCAACGCTCGGCTCGCGGCAATCGTTTGCTTGAACATGTCTACCTCAAAGCCAAGCAATTGAACCTGAATCAATTATTTGTGCTTTCAACGCAAACCGTGCATTGGTTTATCGAACGCGGTTTTTTAACCGCCGATGTTAACGCCCTTCCCGATGGGCTAAAGGCGTTATACAATCCGCTACGAAATTCCAAAATTCTCTACAAAAATCTTAACTAATTCATTATGGCAAACCGGGCAAATTGCATTTCAATTTTGCAAATCACAGACTTGCATATTTTGCCCAGCCCCAAAGACACGCTGCTAGGCGTTAATACGCATGACTATTTCCGAGCCGTTCTCGACCTGGCTTATGTCAACAAGCCTCACTACGATTTAATTTTGTTAACCGGCGATCTGGCCCAGGAGCCCTGCTCTTCAAGCTATCAACAAATTTTGGCCGGGCTGTTGCCTCGTAAAACGCGCTGCATCTGCCTGCCGGGCAACCATGATGACGTCGAGCTGATGCAACAAATACTCACTTACGAATCGGTCAGCTGCCAAAAGCAACTTTTCTTGGACAATTGGCAGCTCATCTGTCTGAATAGCCAGATTCCTGGCTCCGCTGGCGGATGCCTGCCGGATCAGGAGTTAAGCTTTCTGCAGCAATGTTTGCACAATTTTCCTGACTTGTACTCCCTAATAGCCGTACACCACCATTGTCTGGAAACCCAAAGCGCCTGGATGGATACCATGATGATTGAAAACAGCCCGCTGTTATTTTCCATTCTCAGCGCCTACCCAAATGCGAAAGTGATTACAACCGGTCACATCCATCAGATGATGGACCAATCGGCCGGCGGCGTTCGCGTGCTGGGCACGCCGTCAACCTGCTTTCAATTCAAACCGGACAGCCACGATTTCGGCCTCGATATCACTTCGCCTGGTTATCGCACGATTGATCTTTATGCCGATGGCGGTATTGAAACCCAAGTCGTGCGTTTACCCGAACCGCTGGTGGGTTTGCAATTTAACTCGCAAGGCTATTAAGCGCGCTTCAACAGTAGGCGACCTGAAACACCTCACGATATAATCTATTCAAAATCAGGAGCCTCTAATAATAGGAATTAAATGACTGCACCACATATCGGTTTTATCAGCTTGGGCTGCCCCAAGGCGCTTGTCGACAGCGAGCGAATCCTTACCAAACTGCGCGCCGAAGGTTATCAAATCTCGCCCAATTACCAAAACGCCGATTTGGTCGTCGTCAACACCTGCGGCTTTATCGATGCCGCGGTTGAAGAGTCGCTGGACAGCATCGGCGAAGCATTAGCTAAAAACGGCAAAGTCATTGTCACCGGCTGCCTTGGCGCCAGAGAAGATGAAATCCGGGCGCGCCATCCGCAGGTTTTAAAAATAACCGGCGCCCATGCCATTGATGAAGTGGTATCTTCGGTACACGAGCATTTGCCCCCGCCGCATGACCCCTTCAGCAGCCTAATACCGCCACAGGGCATCAAACTGACGCCCAAGCATTACGCTTACTTAAAAATTTCCGAAGGTTGCAATCATCGCTGCACCTTTTGCATCATTCCCTCGATGCGCGGCGACCTGGTTAGCCGACCTATCGATGAGGTGATGCAGGAAGCCGAACGACTGGCCAACGCCGGCGTTAAGGAACTGTTGATTGTTTCTCAAGACACCAGCGCTTATGGACTGGACTTAAAATACCAAAACCGCGATTGGCAAGGCCTATCGATCAGAACCCGGTTTTATGATTTAGCCGAAGCCTTAGGCGACTTGGGCATTTGGATACGCATGCACTATGTTTACCCCTATCCGCATGTCGATGAAATCATTCCGTTAATGGCGAAGGGCAAAATTCTGCCTTATCTGGATATTCCCTTCCAGCACGCCAGCAGCCGCATTCTCAAATTAATGAAGCGGCCGGCCGCCAGCCAGAACAATCTGGAACGCATCAAGGCCTGGCGCGAGATATGCCCCACTATCACGTTGCGAAGCACCTTTATTGTTGGCTTTCCCGGTGAAACGGAACAGGAATTCGAAGAATTATTGCAATTTCTGACCGAGGCGCAACTCGACCGCGTAGGCTGTTTTGCTTACTCGCCGGTTAAAGGCGCGGCCGCCAATGACTTGCCAAACGCCATTCCGGAACAACTCAAACAAGAGCGTCTAGCGCGCTTTATGGCTCACCAGGCAGATATTAGCGCCGAACGCTTGCAAAAAAGAATTGGCGCGATTGAAACGGTGCTGATTGACGAAGTCGTTGAACAAGGCGCCGTCGCTCGAAGCCAGTCAGACGCGCCGGAAATCGACGGTCAAGTTTTTATCGACGGCGCAACGCATCTACAAGTTGGCGATTTAGTCAACATAGCCATAGAAGAAGCGGATGATTATGATTTATGGGGACATTTGATTTAGCTCGTTTTATCCAGCCATTAAGCTTAAAGCCGCCTACGATAATCGGCTATAATCGCTACTTAATCTAACATTAAGTTTCTGCTTCTATTTTATTCCGATTTGCATTCAACCAATGTTCTTGATTCCAGACTCTGTTGTACGCTTCTTTCACCGCATGGCCTCGCCACCGCATTTTTATGCATTTACCGAACGTTTAATGCCTTGGCTCGTCGTTATATTTTTTCTGTTAACCGTATCCGGACTCTATGGCGGACTGTATCTGGCGCCGCCAGATTATCAACAGGGCGATAGTTACCGGATCATTTATATTCATGTTCCCAGCGCCTGGATGTCATTATTCATTTATGTCGTGATGGCGATAACCGGCGCTATCGGCTTAATTTGGCGAATCAAGCTGGCCGAAATCATCTCCATCAGCAGCGCCGCGGTAGGCGCCAGCTTTACCTTGATCGCGCTATTCACCGGCTCATTATGGGGTAAGCCCATGTGGGGAACTTGGTGGGTCTGGGATGCGCGCCTGACCTCCGAGCTGATTTTGCTGTTTTTGTATTTGGGCGTCATCGGCCTCTATGGCGCCATTGAAGATAAGCGCGTTGCTTCCAAGGCCGTGGCTATTTTAGCCTTGGTTGGCGTCGTCAATATTCCCATCATTCATTACTCGGTCGAGTGGTGGAATACCTTGCATCAAGGCCCAACCGTCACCAAGCTCGACAAACCGTCAATTCATGTTAGCATGCTGATTCCTTTGTTATTGATGACCTTGGCCTTCAAATTTTATTACCTAATCGCGGTCATTCAACGCGCGCGGCTGGAATTATTAAGGCGTGAGCGCAACTCGCAATGGGTTAAATCCATGATCACAGGAGAATCGGCATGACGCTACAAGCGTTTTTTGCTATGGGCGGCTACGCCTTTTATGTTTGGACTGCTTACGGGCTGACCTTGATGGTATTAGTCCTTAATGTCTTGCTTCCGCTTATTCAGCGCAAACAATTTCTACGTCAACAAGCCTTAAAACAAAAACGCTCGACATGATGAAACCCGCACGAAAACAACGCTTGATTCTGATCAGCTTAATGGTGCTAGGCGCTGGCTTGGCGGTCAGTTTTGCGCTCAAGTCATTCAATGAAAACTTGATGTATTTTTTTTCCACCACCGATGTCATCGACGGTAAAGCGCCAAAGGACACATTGTTCCGTTTGGGCGGAATGGTCGTCAAAGGCACGGTCGAGAGACCCGGCAACAACATGATGGTGCGTTTTAGGCTCACTGACTTCAACAAGGAAGTGATGGTCGAATATACCGGCATCTTGCCGGATTTGTTTCGCGAGGGTCAAGGCATCGTCGCTCATGGCAAACTGACACCGCAAGGTGTGTTTATAGCTGAAGAAGTCTTAGCCAAGCATGATGAAAACTACATGCCGCCGGAAGTAAAAGGCAGCTTGAAAAAGCCGCCGACTTCACTCGATACACGCTAATTTTTATCCCCCACCCATGATTCCAGAATTCGGCCATTTTTCACTGATACTCGCCTTATGCATGGCGCTTGCGTTAGGCTCAATACCCATCGCCGGCGCCTATTGCGCCCAAGCCCGCTGGATAGCCGTCGCCAAACCCGCCGCTTATGGGCAATTGGTTTTTATTGCGCTGGCTTATCTTTGCTTAACGTATAGCTCGCTGATCCACGACTTTTCTGTCGCCTATATCGCGACGAATTCGAATACAGCCTTGCCGACGCTTTATTTGATTTCTGGCGTCTGGGGCGCGCACGAAGGCTCATTATTGCTCTGGGCTCTGGTTTTGTGCTGTTGGACGGCCTTGGTAGCCCGCTTCAGCAAAATCATTCCGGCGACTACCCTTGCCCGCGTACTCGGAATTATGGGCCTGGTTTCAACCGGCTTTATCCTGTTTTTATTACTGACCTCCAACCCTTTTGAACGTCTTTTTCCCGCACCGCCGGAAGGCCGCGATTTAAATCCCTTATTGCAGGACCCCGGCCTAGCGATCCACCCACCGATGCTTTATATGGGCTATGTCGGTTTTTCCGTCGCCTTTGCCTTTGCCATCGCCGCTCTGTTGGAAGGTCGCCTCGACTCCGCCTGGGCGCGCTGGTCCAGACCCTGGACCACAATCGCCTGGATGTTCCTGACTATCGGTATTGCCTTGGGCAGCTGGTGGGCTTATTACGAGCTGGGCTGGGGCGGCTGGTGGTTTTGGGATCCGGTTGAAAACGCATCCTTTATGCCGTGGCTGGTTGGCACGGCGCTAATCCATTCCTTAGCAGCCACCGAAAAGCGCGGTGTGTTTAAAACCTGGACCGTGCTTTTGGCTATTTTCGCGTTTTCATTAAGCTTGCTGGGTACTTTTCTGGTGCGTTCAGGCGTCTTAACCTCAGTACACGCCTTTGCCAGCGACCCGGCGCGGGGCGTGTTCATTCTGATTTTTTTAGCCCTTGTTGTCGGCGGCTCCTTGTTGCTGTATGCGGTCCGGGCACCCTCTGTCAAAAGCAGCGCCGCCTTTGAACTGATTTCCAAAGAAACGGTCATTTTAATCAATAATGTCTTATTGGTTGTCACCGCCTCCAGTATATTACTCGGCACGCTTTATCCTTTGGTCATTGACGCGCTCGGCCTAGGCAAAATTTCGGTTGGCCCGCCTTATTTCAATGCGGTTTTCATTCCCTTGATGACGCCTCTAGCCATCGCCGTTGGATTAGGCGTATTGCTGCGCTGGAAACGCGACACCTTTAAAGCGCTCGGCCAGCGCCTGCTGTGGACGGCGGGCGTCTGTTCGAGCATGGCTTTTCTGTTGCCATTAACCATGCCATTTTATTCTTGGACGGCCGCCATAGGTCTAGCTTTGGCCTTATGGACTGCCGCGATTTCGCTGATGGCTTTTGCTGATCGCCTGCGGCCGCAAGGAATTTCCTGGCAACGGCTGAAAACCATACCGGCCGGCTTTTATGGCATGACGCTCGCTCACATCGGGATCGCCATTTTTGTCACCGGCATTACCCTAACCAGTGTTTATAGTGTCGAAAAAGACCTTCGGATGGATCCGGACGATGCGGTTGATCTATCCGGCTACATTTTTCACTTCCACGGCGTAAAAGAAACAGAAGGCCCGAACTATAAAGCCGAACAGGCTTTTGTCACGGTTAGTCATCAAGGCCATGAAGTTTCGCGACTGGAACCACAAAAGCGCGTTTATCAGGTGCAAACCATGCCGATGACCGAAGCCGCCATCGATGCCGGCTTATTTCGCGATTTATTCGTCGCAATTGGCGAACCGCTGGGAGATCAGGGCGCTTGGAGCCTCAGAATTTATTATAAAGCCTTCATTCGCTGGATTTGGCTGGGCGCGCTTTTTATGGCGGCTGGCGGTTTATGTGCGGCTTGTGACCGGCGATACCGAATGACTAAAATTAGCTATTAACCAATGCTCAAATACATCATCCCTTTAGCCCTCTTTGTCACCATTTCAGTGTTTCTTGCCCTGGGCCTGAAGCTTAAACCCAATGAAATTCCCTCGCCGTTTATCGGCAAGCCTGCGCCGGTATTTTCTGCGTCCAGACTGGATGCGCCGGAGCAAAAGTTAAGCCCTAAAGACTTTAAAGGCCAAGTCTGGCTGTTTAATGTCTGGGCTTCCTGGTGCGTTTCCTGCCGTGCTGAACATCCGGTTTTGAACGAGCTAGCTCAGCAGCAAAAAGCTGTCATTGTCGGCTTAAATTACAAAGACAAAACGGACGCAGCTTTAAACTGGCTGCGAACACTGGGCAATCCCTATAATGTCAGCATTATGGATCAGGACGGGCGCATCGGCATCGACTGGGGGGTTTACGGCGTGCCGGAAACCTTTGTCGTCGATAAAAAAGGCGTGATACGCTACAAACACACCGGGCCTGTCAGTGCCAACGCGGTCGAACAAACCCTTTTGCCCTTGATCGCCCAATTGCAGGCCGAACCCGAATGAAGCCATTCCTTTTGATGTTAGTGTTAATCCTCTTTTCCGGAAAAAGCGCCGCTGTCGATTTTCGCCAGCTTGAAAATCCTGAGCAACAAGCCGCCTATGAGTCATTGACTTCCGAACTGCGTTGTCTGGTTTGCCAAAATCAAACCATCAAGGATTCCAACGCCGAGCTAGCCAGCGATTTGCGCAGACAAGTCTATGAAATGTTGCAGCAAGGCAAAACCAAGGAAGAGATCGTTGTCTTTATGACCGATCGTTACGGCGACTTTGTTCTTTATAATCCGCCATTCAAGATTATAACCGGTTTGCTTTGGCTAGGCCCGGCGTTTTTTTTACTGATTGGCTTAGCCACAATTCTGTTCATCGTCCGCCGTCAACGATCAACCCCTGCAAATAGGCTTAGCGCCGAGCAAGCGCAAAAAATCCGCAAACTGTTAGAAACAAGCGACTCAAATTGAACACTTTATTTATTCTCCTGGCCGGTCTGCTGATTCTGATTGCTTTCGCCTTTCTTTTGCCGCCTTTACTGCGCAAAGATCCGGCTGCTAACCTTGACTTATCGTCCAATCAAAATCAGCGTAATGTCATGATTGCGCGGCAGCGGCTTGCCGAACTGAATGAGCAAAAGCAAAGCGGCGTATTAAGCCAAGCGCTTTATGACGAGCAATTGGCCGAACTGGAGCAAACCTTAAGCAGCGATCTGTATGCGCTTGAGCCGCCAAGCCTACCGGCCAAATCGGAAGGGCGCTGGTTGGCCTATGTCATTATGCTAGCGCTTCCGCTAACCGCCGCTTCGCTCTATTGGGCCTTAGGCAATGTGCAAGCAATCAGCGATAGCGAAGAAATGGCCAAGGCCAATCCGGAAGTGCCGAACTTGGCCGACATTCATCGAATGGTGAATGGCTTAGCGGAAAAATTAAAAACCCATCCCGACGACGCTCAAGGCTGGTTTATGCTGGGCCGTTCGTACCTGCAACTGGAGCAATATCCAAAAGCGGCCGATGCGCTGGCCAACGCTCACCGCTTACTGGGAGATCAGCCCGATGTGATGCTGGCTTACGCTCAAGCGATCGCCTTTGCCAATGGCCGAAATTTGACCGGCAAGCCAGCGGAGTTAATCAACAAAGTGCTGACTTTAGAGCCTAACAACATGAATGCCTTATGGCTTGGCGGCATGTTAAAAATACAACAGAACGACGCGCCAGGCGCCATTCAACTCTGGCAAAAACTGGAAACTTTATTGCCGCCCGGTTCTGATGCGCAAAAGCAAATGCTGGCCGTACTGGAAAAATTTAGTCCCTTGGATTCGCAACAACAAGCGCCTTCCGCCCCTTCACAGCCCGCGCAACCGGCTGATGCTTCCATCACCGTTGCCGTCAGCTTGGCCCCGGCCTTGTTAACATCAGCCGAACCCGATGCCGTGGTTTTTATTTACGCCCAGGCTTTATCCGGCCCCAAAATGCCCTTGGCTATTGTGCGTAAAAAAGTGTCTGACTTGCCTGCTACGGTCACTCTAAATGATTCAATGGCCATGATGCCGGATAATAAGTTATCGAATTTCGCGACCGTAAAATTGCTAGCCCGCATTTCCAAATCGGGTGCTGCCAAAGCCCAAGCCGGCGATCTGATAGGCTCGATTGAGTCAGCCGGCTGGTCGAAAAACAGCAAACCCTATCAAATCGTCATCGATCAAGTCATCAAATAATGGATCAATCGCTTCAATTCGATACCGATCTTATCAAGCGCTATGATCAGCCGGGGCCTCGTTATACTTCCTATCCGACAGCCTTGGAATTGCATGAAGGTTTTAGCGAAAACAACTACCGTCTGCACATCGCCAAATCGAATCAAGCGGGCGGCCCCTTGTCGCTCTATTTTCACATTCCGTTCTGCGATACCGTGTGTTTTTACTGCGCCTGCAATAAAATCATCACCAAAAACCGCCAGCACGCAGAGCCCTACCTCATCAATCTTTGCCAAGAAATACGGATGCTGGGCGAGCTTTTCGATAGGGCCCGAATCGTCAATCAACTGCATTGGGGCGGCGGCACGCCAACATTTCTAGGCTTTCAGCAAATGCAACGCTTGATGACGGCCACTCGAAAGCATTTTTTATTGCATGACGATGACAGCGGCGAGTATTCCATTGAAGTCGATCCGCGCGAAACTCAACCACAAACGATCAAACAACTGCGCCAACTCGGCTTCAACCGAATCAGTTTGGGACTTCAGGATTTTGATCCTAACGTGCAAAAAGCTGTTAACCGAATTCAAAGTCAAGCGCAAACCTTTCGCGTGCTTGACGATGCTCGCGCTGAAGGTTTTCGCTCGACTAGCATCGATTTGATTTATGGTCTGCCACTGCAAACCGTTGAATCGTTTGCCAAAACCCTGGAGACTATTGTTCAGGCCAAACCCGATCGCTTCTCGATTTTCAATTATGCGCACATGCCGTCGCGTTTTAAAACCCAACGGCAAATCAATGATGCGGACTTGCCTTCGCCAAGTGAAAAACTGGCTATTTTACAAATGATCGGACAACGCCTAAGCGAAGCCGGTTATGTTTATATTGGCATGGATCATTTTGCCAAACCGGATGACGAACTGGCTATCGCTCAACGTGAAGGCAAGCTTTATCGCAATTTTCAAGGCTATTCGACTCATTCAGACTGCGATTTGATCGGATTCGGAATCACATCCATCGGCCGAGTCGGCAATGCTTATATCCAGAATGTGAAAGACCTGGACAGTTACGATCGCTTGCTCAAACAACACAAATTACCGGTATTCAAAGGCTTCGATCTGAACGCGGATGATCTGATCCGGCGCGCCGTAATCACGCAACTGATCTGTCATTTTGAGCTGAGCTTTGCCGCGATTGAGCAGAAATTCAATCTTGTTTTCGCCAATTATTTCGCCGCCGAGCTGAAAAGACTGATACCGATGCAAGTCGATGGTTTACTGACCTTAACCAGCGCTGGCATTCAGGTCTTGCCAGCAGGGCGCATGTTGATTCGCAATATCTGCATGATTTTTGACCGTTACCTAGCGCCAAAACAGCAGCAATTTTCCAAAGTCATTTAACCCTAAGACAATGCACGACGAGCGGATTATCGAATTGGAGATTAAACTTGCGTATCAGGATGATTTGTTACAGGAATTGAATACCATCGTGGCCGCGCAACAACGACAAATCGACCAACTCGAAGCGGCGCTGAAGTGGCTTCACGCTCGTATGCAAAGCTTATCGGAAGAACGCGCCAACCCAAACAATGCTATCGAAATACCGCCGCATTACTAAGTTTAACCCCAGAAACTTGCAAGGATCTTTAACACTGCTTACGAGACATTCAACTTGACCCAACCTGTTTTATGCTACTGCGGTTCCTCAAAGCTTTACGACGAGTGCTGCGCTCCCCTCCATCAAGGACAACAACGCGCACTTACCGCCGAAGCGCTAATGCGTTCGCGTTATAGCGCCTTTGTGTTAAAACTTGAAGATTACGTCCTTAACACCTGAGACAAATCGACCCGCCCCAAAAAGGCGGGTCTCGCCGACTCACCCGCAGAATGGCTGTTTTTAGAGCTGCTTGACTGCCAAAAAGGTCAGCTAAGCGTTAGCGATCAATTTTCATCATATTGAACAAAATGTGTTTACATGCTGGCTTACCATTAATCCTGGCGCTAGCGCCAGAGCTGAGATAGTATAGTCGGCATGAAAATTGACCTTGACAAACTAACCGAAGCCGAGCTGATTGAGCTGAATCATCGCATCGTTGAACGGTTGCGTTTTCTCCAGCAGGTGCATGCTCATCAAAGTATGCTTGAATTTTCGATTGGCGAAAGCGTGAGCTTTGAACCACCTGGGCGGCCGACCGTTTTTGGCATCCTCATCCGTTATAATAAGAAAACGGTATCGGTGCTATCTGACGAAGGGATAAGTTGGACGGTTTCGCCGAGGTTACTTTGCAAAGTCAAAGACCTACCGTCGCGACCCAATACCGGTAAGATCGTCCCGATCAAAGGCAAATAACCGCTAGTATGAACCGACATTACGCGGCTTGTTTAGGCATCCAGCCGGCATTAACCGACGCTTTATCGATTTGCCAGGGTAGTAATTGCTCGATGTCATGAAGGTGTCAATCAACATTGAAAATTTTCCACTTGTCAACATCCAAAAGTTTCCAGTTGGCTTGAAGGGATTAGATTTTTTGGATAGTCTTTTTCCGCTGTTTTAATCGATAGGAATCATCGCCTGTTTCCAAGATGTCACAGTGGTGGGTTACCCTATCCAGCAAGGCGGTGGTCATTTTTTCATCGCCAAAGACTTGCATCCATTCGGCGAAGTTGATGTTGGTGGTAATAATCA
>Ga0233424_10002481_pt1 | contig 13159 bp, 12 predicted proteins | sample Watercolumn_Towu_FD_181011 | JGI IMG/M metagenome (GOLD analysis project Ga0233424, IMG submission 181011) | Freshwater microbial communities from Lake Towuti, South Sulawesi, Indonesia - Watercolumn_Towuti2014_125_MG | ecosystem: Environmental > Aquatic > Freshwater > Lake | place: Indonesia...
CATCGGCGCGCTTTTCCTTGCGCTGGGCGGGGGTCAAGTTGATTTGAGGCATCCTCGTATTATCCCGTAGGCATGAAAACGCAAACCAAAAGCAAGAAACTGAACAAGGCTTGGTTGAACAACCATGTCTCGGATCCCTACGTCCAGCAGGCGCAGAAGGACGGCTACCGCTCGCGCGCGGCCTACAAGCTGAAGGAAATCGACGAGGAGCTCAAGCTCATCCGCCCGGGCCAGGTCGTCGTCGATCTCGGTGCCACGCCCGGCGCCTGGAGCCAGTACCTGCGCCGCAAGTTCGCGCCCAAGGAGGCGGGGCAGGGCGGGGCGGCGGTGGGGCAGCTCAACGGCACCATCATCGCGTTGGACCTGCTGGAGTTCGAGCCCATCGAGGGCGTGCACTTCATCCAGGGCGATTTCCAGGAAGACGCCGTCCTCGCCCAGCTGGAAGAAGCTTTGGCCGGCCGGCCGGTGGATGTCGTCGTGTCGGACATGGCGCCCAACCTCTCAGGCATCTCGGTGACGGACAGCGCCCGGGTGGCCAACCTGATCGAGTTGGCCGTGGATTTCGCGAGCAAGCACCTCAAGCCCGAAGGCGCCCTGGTCGCCAAGGTGTTTCACGGCAGCGGGTATAACGAGCTCGTGACGCTGTTCAAGGCCCATTTCAAGACGGTCAAGCCGTTCAAGCCCAAGGCGTCGCGGGAGCGGTCGTCCGAGACATTCTTGGTCGGCCTCGGATTGAAAAACCGGTGATTCCACGGGTTGACCCCTTGCCTCACCTAAAATCGCCCCCACAGTCCTGAAACCCGCGCCGGGCCATCAGGGCCAAGGAGTCGCAGTGAACAATCAATGGTTTTCGAAGTTCGCCGTCTGGATCGTGATCGCGCTGGTGCTGTTCACGGTCGTCAAACAGTTCGGCGGCACCACGGCACCCGGCAAGCAGGTGACGTATTCCGAGTTCCTGGATCTCGTCCAGGCGCGCCGGATCAAGTCGGTCACGCTGCCTGACGGCATCACCGGCGACATCTACGCCGAAGACACCGAAGGCAACAAGCTGCGCACGCTTGCCACCTACCAGGACCGTGGTCTGGTGGGTGACCTGCGCAACAACGGCGTCAAGTTCGACATCAAGCCCCGCGAGGAGCAGAGCTTCCTGGTCAGCATGCTGATCAACTGGACGCCCATGCTGCTGCTGATCGGCGTGTGGGTCTACTTCATGCGGCAGATGCAGGGCGGCGGCAAGGGCGGGGCCTTCAGCTTCGGCAAGTCCAAAGCCCGCATGCTGGACGAGAACAACAACACCATCACCTTCGCCGACGTCGCCGGTTGCGACGAGGCCAAGGAAGAGGTGAAGGAGCTCGTCGACTTCCTGAAGGACCCGCAAAAATTCCAGAAGCTCGGCGGCCGCATCCCGCGCGGCGTGCTGATGGTCGGCCCTCCGGGCACCGGCAAGACGCTGCTGGCCAAGTCCATCGCCGGCGAGGCCAAGGTCCCGTTCTTCACGATCTCGGGCTCCGACTTCGTTGAAATGTTCGTCGGCGTGGGTGCTGCCCGTGTGCGCGACATGTTCGAGCAGGCCAAGAAGAGCGCGCCCTGCATCATCTTCATCGACGAAATCGACGCCGTCGGCCGCCACCGTGGCGCCGGTCTCGGCGGCGGCAACGACGAGCGCGAGCAGACGCTCAACCAGATGCTGGTCGAGATGGACGGCTTCGACACCAACCTCGGCGTCATCGTCATCGCGGCCACCAACCGCCCTGACATCCTCGACCCCGCGCTGCTGCGCCCGGGCCGCTTCGACCGCCAGGTCTATGTCACGCTGCCGGACATCCGCGGCCGCGAGCAGATCCTGAATGTGCACATGCGCAAGGTGCCCATCGGCCAGGACGTCAACGCGTCCATTCTGGCCCGCGGCACGCCCGGCATGAGCGGTGCCGACCTGGCCAACCTCGTGAACGAAGCCGCGCTGTTCGCCGCCCGCCGCAATGCCCGCCTCGTCGAGATGATTGACTTCGAGCGCGCCAAGGACAAGCTCTACATGGGCCCCGAGCGCAAGAGCATGGTCATGACCGAGGACGAGAAGCGCGCCACGGCCTACCACGAGTCTGGCCACGCCGTCGTCGCCGAGCTGCTGCCCGGCACCGACCCGGTCCACAAGGTCACCATCATGCCCCGCGGCCGTGCCCTGGGCGTGACCTGGCAACTGCCCGAGCGTGACCAGCACAGCCTGTACTTCAAGCAGATGCTCAACAGCATCAGCATCATGTTCGGTGGCCGGATTGCCGAGGACCTGTTCGTCCACGACATCTCCACGGGCGCGTCCAACGACTACGAGCGCGCCACCCGCATGGCTCGCGACATGGTCACGCGCTACGGCATGAGCGAACTGCTGGGCCCGATGGTCTATGCCGAGAACGAGGGCGAAGTCTTCCTCGGCCGCAGCATGACCAAGACGGCCAACATCAGCGAGAGCACGCAGCAGAAGGTCGATGCCGAGATCCGGCGCATCCTCGACGAGCAGTACGCCGTCGCGCAGAAGATCCTGGAAGACAACCGCGACAAGGTCGAGGCGATGACCGCCGCGCTCATGAAGTGGGAAACCATCGACCGCGACCAGATCCTGGACATCATGGCCGGCCGCCCGCCGCGTGAGCCTGGCGGTACGCCGCCCGCGCCCAGCAGCGGCCCGAGCGGCACGCCGCCCGTCAGCACCGACGGCGCCCCCGCTGCGGCCTGATTCACTCAGCACCCCTGACGGGCCCGGTCTCCACCGGGCCCGTTTTCCATTCAGGCAGATAGCCATGCAGTGGCAGACCCGGCGCTTCGCCATCGACCTCAACCGCCCGCGCGTGATGGGCATCGTCAACGTGACGCCCGACTCGTTCTCCGACGGCGGGCAGCACGACAGCACCCGCGCCGCCATCGCGCACTGCGAGCGCCTGGTGGCCGATGGCGCCGACATCCTGGACATCGGCGGCGAGTCCACCCGCCCCGGCGCGCCCCATGTGGATGCCGCCGGCGAGTGGGCCCGCATCGACGACGTGCTGGCCGCCGCCGTGCCGATGGGCGTGCCGGTGTCCGTCGACACCTACAAGCCCGAGATCATGTGCCGGGCGCTGGATGCCGGCGCGGACATCATCAACGACGTGCAGGCCTTGCAGCGTCCTGGGGCACTGGAGGCCGTCGTCGGCAGTGGGGCGGGCATCTGCCTCATGCACATGCGCGGCGAGCCAGCTTCCATGATGGACCTGGCCGACTACGCCGATGTCGTGGCGGAGGTCGGTCGCTTCCTGGCGGAGCGCGCGCAGGCGGTGCGCGAGGCCGGCATCCCCGCAGAGGCGATCGTGCTGGACCCCGGCTACGGCTTCGCCAAGCGCGCCGAGCACAACCTGCAACTGCTCGCCGGCCAGCGGCGCCTGCTGGCGCTGGGCTATCCGCTGCTGGCGGGCTGGTCGCGCAAGCGCACGCTCGGCGAGATCACCGGGCGGCCGGTCGACCAGCGCGTGGCGGCCAGTGTGGCGGCGGCGCTGCGGGCCGTGAACGAGGGGGCCCGGATCGTGCGTGTGCACGATGTCCCCGCGACGGTGGACGCCCTGAAGGTCTGGGCCGCGGTCGATGCGGCGACAATTCCGGCCATTGAATAAGAGGAAGAGCTCGATGAGCCGCAAGTACTTTGGCACCGATGGCATCCGTGGCACCGTGGGCCAGGCCCCCATCACCCCCGACTTCATGCTGCGCCTGGGCCACGCCGTGGGCCGCGTGCTGCGCAAGAGCGCCAAGCGCCCCACGGTGCTGATCGGCAAGGACACCCGCATCTCCGGCTACATGATCGAGTCGGCCCTGGAGGCCGGTTTCGCATCGGCCGGCGTCAATGTGCTGTTGACCGGCCCGCTGCCCACACCGGGCGTGGCCTACCTGACCCGCGCGCTGCGCCAGGATCTGGGTGTCGTCATCAGTGCCTCGCACAACCCGTTCGCCGACAACGGCATCAAGTTCTTCTCCGCCAAGGGTGAAAAGCTGCCTGACGCCTGGGAGCTGGCCGTGGAAGCCGCGCTCGAAGAAGCCCCCCAGTGGGTCGATTCGGCCAGCCTGGGCCGCGCCAAGCGCCTGGAAGACGCGCGCGGTCGCTACATCGAGTTCTGCAAGAACAGCTTCGGCTCCGACCTGACGCTCAAGGGCCTGAAGATCGTCGTCGATGCGGCGCATGGCGCGGCCTACCACGTGGCGCCTGACGTGTTCCACGAGCTGGGCGCCGAGGTGATCGCCATCGGCTGCAAGCCCGACGGCTTCAACATCAATGCCGGTTTCGGCGCCACCTCGCCTGGCGCGCTCGTGGAGGCCGTCAAGGCCCACGGCGCCGACTACGGTGTGGCCCTGGACGGCGATGCCGACCGCCTGCAGCTGGTGGATGCCAACGGCCGCCTCTACAACGGCGACGAGCTGCTCTACGTGATGGTGGCGGACCGCCTGAGCCAGGGTGTGCGTGTGCCGGGTGCCGTGGGCACCTTGATGACCAACATGGCCGTGGAGCTGGCGCTGCGTTCGCGCGATGTCGAGTTCGTGCGCGCCAAGGTGGGTGACCGTTACGTGCTGGAAGAGCTGGCCGCCCGCGGCTGGCAGCTGGGCGGCGAAGGCTCCGGCCACCTGCTGGCGCTGGACAAGCACACCACGGGCGACGGCATCGTCAGCGCCTTGCTGGTGCTGCAGTCGGTCTGCCGCAGCGGCCGCAGCCTGGCTGAGCAGCTGCAGGGCGTGGAGCTGTTCCCGCAGACGCTCATCAATGTGCGACTGCAGCCCGGCCAGGACTGGAAGTCCAGCACCCGCCTGGCCGACGAGCAGACGGCCGTGACCGCCGAGCTGGGCGACCGCGGCCGCGTGCTGATCCGCGCTTCCGGCACCGAGCCACTGCTGCGCGTCATGGTCGAGGCGTCCGACGCCTCGCTGGCGCAGCGGTGTGCCCAGCGGCTGGTGGACGCGGTCTCGGCCTGATCTGGCCACTGCCCGCCAAAGCAAAGGCCGCCCTCGGGCGGCCTTTTTCATGACTGGCGCCTCAGCCCGTTCACTTCTTGGGCGGCGTCAGCACGCGGTCGACGACATGGGCCACGCCGTTCGTCGCGACCAGGTCGGCCTGCTGAACGATGGCGTCGTCCACGGTCACGAAGCTGCCGGCCTTGGCCAGGGCGAGCGTGCCACCCTGGCGGGTCTTGGCGGTGCCTGGCTTGACGTCGGCGGCGGCCACGCGGCCATCGATAATGTGGTAGCTCAGCACGGCCTTGAGTTGGGCCGGGTCGGCGGCCAGCGCTTCCATCGTCTTCGCCGGCACGGCCTTGAAGGCCTCGTCGCTGGGGGCGAAGACGGTGAGCGGGCCGGCGGCGCGCAGCTCTTGCGTGAGGCCGGCCTGGGCCACCAGGCGGTTGAAGGTGCTGAGCTGCGGGTCGCGCGCCAGCGTGTCGGCCAGTGGGGCGGGGGCCGGCGTGGTGGCGCAGGCGGCCAGCAGCAGGCTGGCGGTGAGGGCGATCAGCGACGAGCGACGGTTCATGGAAGTCTCCGAGGAGTGAAAAAGGTGTCGCTGGGCACTCTAGGAAGGCCATGTGACCGCGCCATGACTCGAAAATGACAATGTCATAAACGGGGTCAAGTGGCTTCCCAGGGAGGGCCGGGCGCGCTCCAATGGCGGGGTCGATGAATCAGCCGTCACTGAATCGTCACATTGGGCCCCTAGGATGCCGGTCATCGTCAAAACCGCCCTGCGGAAGGTGTTCCAGATGAACTTTGTCCAGGTCAGCAAGTCCCTCGCTCTCGCCGCCAGCATGGCGGGTCTGTTCGGTGCCTCTGCCGCGCAAGCGCAGGACGTGACCGGCGCCGGCGCCACGTTCCCGGCTCCCATCTATGCCAAGTGGGCCGACGCCTACAACAAGGCCACCGGCGCCCGCATCAACTACCAGTCGGTGGGTTCCGGCGCCGGCATCCGCCAGATCAAGGCCAAGACGGTTGACTTCGGCGCGACCGACATGCCGCTGAAGGACGAGGAACTGGCCAAGGACGGCCTGGTGCAGTTCCCCACGGTCATCGGTGGCGTCGTGCCCGTCATCAACATCAAGGGTCTCACCCCCGGTCAGGTCAAGCTGACGGGCCCCGTCCTGGCCGACATCTACCTGGGCAAGATCACCAAGTGGAATGACCCCGCCCTGACCGCCCTGAACCCCGGCGTGCCTCTGCCTGACGCTGCGATCGCCCCGGTGGCCCGCGCTGACGGCTCCGGCACCACCTTCATCTTCACGAACTACCTGTCCAAGGTCAGCCCCGAGTGGAAGGACAAGGTCGGCGAAGGCACGACCGTGAAGTGGCTGTCCGGCACCGCCGGCAAGGGCAACGAGGGCGTCGCCGCCTTTGTGCAGCGCCTGCCCAACTCGATCGGCTACGTCGAGTACGCCTACGTCAAGCAGAACAAGATGAACTTCGTTCAGCTAAAGAACAAGGACGGCCAGTGGGTCAACCCGAGCGACGACGCCTTCAAGGCCGCTGCCGCCGGTGCTGACTGGAACAAGACCTTCTACCAGATCACGACCGACCAGCCCGGCAAGGCCGCCTGGCCGCTGACCAACCCGACCTACATCCTGATGTACAAGTCCCAGGACAAGGCCGCCAACGCCAGCGCTGCGCTCAAGTTCTTCGAGTGGGCCTACGTCAACGGCGACAAGATGGCCGACGACCTGGACTACGTGCCCCTGCCGGCCAGCGTGAAGGACCTGGTGCGCAAGCAGTGGGCCGACCAGATCAAGGACACCGCCGGCAAGGCCATCGCCTACAAGTGATTCCCTGGCGCTGACGCAACGGCCCGGCAACTGCCGGGCCTTGCCACAAGCGGCGCCCGCTTTCTCGATCTGACACTCCCGGAGGTTCCTTGGCCGCCATCCTTCCCGCCGACAGCAGCGACGCTGATCGCAGCGAACCTCAGCCGCACTCCATGAAACCACCGCCGCCGCGCCGCCGTGTCGCCCCTTGGGCGGATGCCCTGTTCGCCGCCCTGTCCCAGGGCGCCGCCTGGCTCACCCTGGCCCTGATGGTGGGCATCATCGGCTCCCTGGTGCTGGGCGCTGCGCCGGCCCTGGAAGCCTTCGGGCTGGGCTTTCTGACGAGTTCCGAGTGGGACCCGGTCCAGGAGAAGTTCGGCGGCCTGGTGATGATCTACGGCACGCTGGCCAGCTCCTTCATCGCGCTGATCATTGCCGTGCCGGTCAGTTTCGGCATCGCGATCTTCCTCACCGAGCTCTCGCCCAGCTGGCTCAAGCGCCCGCTGGGCATCGCCATCGAGCTGCTGGCCGCAGTGCCGTCCATCGTGTACGGCATGTGGGGCCTGCTGGTGTTCGGCCCCATCCTGGCCACCTTCGTGCAGCAGCCGCTGCAGGCAGCGTTCGGCGGTGTGCCCTACCTGGGCGCGCTGTTCTCCGGGCCGCCGGTGGGCATCGGCATCCTGTCGGCCGGCATCATCCTGGCGATCATGATCATCCCCTTCATCGCGTCGGTGATGCGTGATGTGTTCGAGGTCACGCCGCCGATGTTGAAGGAGTCGGCCTACGGGCTGGGCGCGACCACCTGGGAGGTGGTGTCGCGCGTGGTGCTGCCCTACACCAAGACCGGTGTCGTCGGCGGCATCATGCTCGGCCTCGGCCGCGCGCTGGGCGAAACGATGGCGGTCACCTTCGTCATCGGCAACATGAACCAGTTGAACTCCCTGTCGGTCTTCGAGGCCGCCAACAGCATCACCTCCACGCTGGCCAACGAGTTCGCCGAAGCCGGCGAGGGCCTGCATCAGGCCTCGCTGATGTACCTCGGCCTCGTGCTCTTCCTGATCACCTTCATCGTGCTGTCCATCTCCAAGCTGCTGCTCGCCCGTCTGAAGAAGAGCGAAGGAGCCCGTTCATGAGCCAACTCGACGCCGGCCGTCTGGCCATGCACGCCAAGCGCAAGCGCGTGAATGCCGTCGCGCTGACCCTGTCGCTGGGGGCCATGGCCTTCGGCGTGTTCTGGCTGATCTGGATCCTTTTCGAGACGATCTACCTCGGCATCGGCGGCCTGAGCCTGGCCACCTTCACGCAGATGACGCCGCCGCCACAAGGTGAGGGCGGTGGCCTGGCCAATGCCATCTTCGGCAGCTTCGTGATGGTGGGCTTGGCCACGCTGGTGGGCACGCCCGTGGGCATCCTCGCGGGTGTCTACCTCGCCGAGTACGGCCAGAAGACCTGGCTCGGCAGCGCGGTGCGCTTCATCAACGACATCCTGCTGTCGGCCCCGTCCATCGTCGTCGGCCTGTTTGTCTACGCCGTGGTGGTGGCCAAGTTCAAGACCTTCTCCGGCTTCGCCGGCTCGCTCGCCCTGGCGCTGCTCGTCATCCCGGTTGTGATCCGCACGACCGAGAACATGCTGAGCCTGGTGCCCAATGCGCTGCGCGAAGCGGCCTATGCACTGGGCACGCCGAAGTGGAAGGTCATCCTGTCCATCACGCTGAAGGCCGCCCGCGCAGGCGTCATCACCGGCATCCTGCTGGCGCTGGCCCGCGTGTCCGGCGAGACGGCCCCGCTGCTGTTCACGGCGCTGTCCAACCAGTTCTGGACGAGCGACCTGAGCTCGCCGATGGCCAGCCTGCCGGTCACCATCTTCAAGTTCGCGATGAGCCCCTACGAGAACTGGCAGAAGCTGGCCTGGGCCGGCGTCTTCCTGATCACCGTGGGCGTGCTGATGCTGAACATCCTGGCCCGCGTGCTCTTCAAGAACAAACACTAAGGACTCTCATCCATGGACGCCAAAGTCGACACGCCCGTGGGCGAGCGCGCCAAGCTCTCGGTGCGCAACCTGAACTTCTATTACGGCAACTTCCACGCCCTGAAGAACATCAACCTCGACATCCCCGAGAAGAAGGTCACCGCCTTCATCGGCCCGTCGGGTTGCGGCAAGAGCACGCTGCTGCGCACGCTCAACCGCATGTTCGAGCTCTACCCCGAGCAGCGCGCGGAAGGCCAGATCCTGCTGGACGGCGAGGACATCCTCAGCAGCAAGGACGACGTCTCGCTGATCCGCGCCAAGGTCGGCATGGTCTTCCAGAAGCCCACGCCCTTCCCGATGTCCATCTACGACAACATCGCCTTCGGCGTGCGCCTGTTCGAGACGCTGCCTCGCGTGGAGATGGACGAGCGCGTGGAGTGGGCCCTCAAGAAGGCCGCCCTGTGGACGGAAGTGAAGGACAAGCTCAACCAGAGCGGCGCCGGCCTCTCCGGCGGCCAGCAGCAGCGCCTGTGCATCGCGCGCGGCATCGCGATCAAGCCCGAAGTCCTGCTGCTCGACGAGCCCTGCTCGGCGCTGGACCCGATCTCCACCGGCAAGATCGAAGAGCTCATCCACGAGCTCAAGAGCGACTACACCGTGGCCATCGTGACGCACAACATGCAGCAGGCCGCGCGCTGCTCGGACTACACGGCCTATATGTACCTGGGTGACCTCATCGAGTTCGGGCCAACGGCCGAGCTCTTCATGAAGCCCAAGCGCAAGGACACCGAGGACTACATCACCGGTCGCTTCGGCTGACCCAGGAGCCAAGAATGGTCGACAAACATCTCTCCACCCAGTTCGACGCCGAGCTCAGCGGCATCTCCACCCGTGTGCTCGAAATGGGCGGCCTCGTCGAGGCTCAGGTGGCCCAGTCGGTTCAGGCCCTCGGTGATTTTTCCGCCGAGTCCGCCGATGAGGTCCTGGCCCGCGAGGGCCGCGTCAACGCCATGGAAGTCGAGATCGACAGGGATCTCTCCACCATCATTGCGCGGCGCCAGCCGACGGCTCGCGACCTGCGCCTGCTGATCGCCATCTCCAAGAGCATCGCCAACCTGGAGCGCGTCGGCGACGAAGCCGCGCGCATCGCCCGCACCGTGCAGCGCCTCGTCTCCAGCGGTGTCTCCAGCCGCCTGCGTGTGCCGATGGCCGACCTGGCCTACGAGGCGGAACTTGCCACCACGCAACTGCGCAAGTCGCTCGACGCCTTCGCCCGCCTGGATGTGGAACGCGCGCTGGACGTGCTCAAGCACGACGACGAGATCGACAAGGAGTTCGACGGCCTGCTGCGCAAGCTCATCACCTACATGATGGAAGACCCGCGCACCATCTCCTCGTCCATCGACCTCGTGTTCGTGGCCAAGGCCATCGAGCGCGTGGGCGACCACGCCAAGAACCTGGCTGAAGTCGTGATCTATGTGGTCAAGGGCCAGGACGTGCGTCACAACACGCCCGAGGCCGTCGAGACGATGGTGCGTTGAGCATGAGCCGCATCCTTGTTGTCGAGGACGAGTCGGCGATTGCCGAGCTCATCTCCATCAACCTGCGCCACGCCGGTTTCGAGGTCACGCTGGCCGGGGATGCGACGCAGGCGCAGTACGAGGTCGATCGCGTGCTGCCTGACCTGGTCGTGCTGGACTGGATGCTGCCGGGCCAGAGTGGTGTGTCGCTTGCCCGTCAGTGGCGGAGCACCGCCCGCACGAAGGAGCTGCCGGTCATCATGCTGACGGCCCGGGCGGAAGAGGGCGACAAGATCGCGGGGCTGGATGCTGGCGCCGACGACTACATCACCAAGCCCTTCTCCACGAACGAACTGCTCGCCCGCATCCGCGCCGTGCTGCGCCGCAAGGCACCCGAGGCGCTGGACAGCGCGGTCGAGGTCGGCCCGCTGCTGCTGGACCCGAGCACCCGCCGCGTCAGCCGCGACGGCACCGAGGTCAAGCTCGGCCCCACCGAGTTCCGCCTGCTGCATTTCCTCATGACCCATCCGGAGCGCGTGCACAGCCGCTCGCAGTTGTTGGATCGCGTCTGGGGCGACCACGTCTTCATCGAGGAGCGCACCATCGACGTCCACGTCAAGCGCCTGCGCGAAGCGTTGGAGCGTGTGCAGTGCGCCCGCATGATCGAGACGGTGCGCGGCGCCGGCTACCGGCTGACGCAGCACAGCAGCGCGCTGTCCGCGTGACCCTGGCCCGCGTTTCATGACCTGGCTCCTGTACCGGCTCCTCATGGCCCTCGGGGCCGCACTGCTGGGGTTCATCGTCGGGGCCGTGGTGCGGTCGGCCACGGGGCACGATGCCTTGGGCCTGCTGGCGGGTGTGGTCAGCGCTGCGGTGCTGATGTTGATGCTCGACGCCGTGCGCGGCCACCGGCTTCTCAGCTGGCTGCGCGGCAACCAGTTCGACAACGCCCCGCGCGACACCGGCCTGTGGGGCGAGATCGGCTACCGGATCGAGCGCGCCGTGCGCGACCGTGACCGCGCGGTGTCGCGTGGGCGGCTGGAGCTGGCGCAGTTCCTGTCGGCCATCGAGGCCTCGCCGAACGGCATGCTGATCCTGGACGCCCAGGAGCAGATCGTCTGGTGCAATCGCGTGGCGGCTGACCACTTCTCGCTCGACCCGCGCCGGGACCTGCGCCAGCGCATCACCAACCTCGTGCGCGCGCCGGCCTTCGTGGCCTACCTGCAGGGGGGCAGTTATGCCGAGCCCCTGGTGCTGGGCAACAGCCGCGCGCAGGGCACCTTGTCCATCGTCGTGCGGGAGTACGGCGAGGGCATGCGCCTGGTGCTGTCGCTCGACATCACCGAGCGTGTGCGCAACGAGGCGATGCGGCGCGACTTCGTGGCCAATGTGTCCCACGAGATCCGCACGCCGCTGACGGTGCTGTCCGGCTTCATCGAGACCCTGCACAACCTGCCGCTCACGCCGGTGGAGCGGGACCGTGTGCTCACGTTGATGAACCAGCAGACCCAGCGCATGCAGACGCTGGTGTCTGATCTGCTGACCCTGGCCCAGCTCGAAGGCAGCCCGCGCCCGGCGCCGGACCGCTGGGTTGCGCTGGACGGCCTGCTGGCCCGCATCGCCGCCGATGCCGAAGTGCTGTCCGGCGGGCGCCACGTGCTGCGTCTGCGGCCTGAAACACATGCCGAACTCGCCGGTGTGGAGAGCGAGCTGCTGAGCGCCATCGCCAACCTCGTGACGAACGCCGTGCGCTACACGCCGGAGGGGCGCGAGATCGAGGTGGCGTGGCGGGTGCTGGAGGGCGGCAATGGCGAAATCACCGTCATCGACACCGGCCCGGGCATCGCGCGTGAGCACATCCCCCGGCTGACCGAACGCTTCTACCGGGTGGACGGGAGCCGCTCGCGCGAGACGGGTGGCACCGGCCTGGGGCTGTCCATCGTCAAGCACGTCATGCAGCGCCACGGCGGCGAACTGCTCGTGCAGAGCGAAGTCGGCAAGGGCTCGCGCTTTCGCCTGGTGTTCCCGGCGGCGCGGGTGCGCTCAGCCAGTGATTCGGCGCTGGGCGACGAAGCGGCCTTCAACGTGCCGGCTTTGTCCGGCTCCTGAGCTCACAGCCGCTTGAGCAGCACGAGGCCCGCGCTGCCGCTGCGGTCGGTGGGCCGCTTGACCTGGGCCACGGCCTGCCAGCCTGCGGGCGTGGCCTGGCCGGCGCCCACGACCGCATAGCTGCAGCCGGAGCTGGCCAGCGTGCCACGGCCGCGCACGGTCCAACCGCCATGCCATTCCAGCGCGGCCAGCGTCGGCAGGCTCTGCTCCGGGGCGGCCAGGCAGGACACATCGGCCGGCATGCGGGCCTTCAGGCGGGCGACGAGCGGCGCGAGGCTGCGGGCGTAGTCCAGCGGCGGCAGCAGCAGGCTCATCACCAGCAGCCAGCCCAGGGCCACCCCGCCGGCGGGCAGGGCCAGGCTCTTCCACAGTGCATGGCGGTGGCGCGCGGTGCGCCAGCGCACCAGCGCCAGCCAGGACACCGTGGCCGCGACGGCCATCAGCAGGGCCAGCGCGCTGAACTCGGGTTCGAAGCCCTCCGCCAGGCGCTTGAGGTTGGCCAGCGGCCGTGTCGGCCAGCCGGTGTGCATGGATAGGTAGTAGAGCCAGAAGAACAGGGCGGCGGCGCTGAAGAAGAACACCGAGAACCAGTCGACCGCCGCCGAGAAGCCACGGCTGAGTGTCGGCAGCGCGAAGGCCGCCAGAATGGCCAGCGACGGCAGCGCCAGCAGCAGCGCGCGTTCCGAGCCGTCCATCGTGATGCAGGCCACCAGGTGCACGAGCAGGGCGATGGCCGGCACGGTGATGTGCCGGCGCAGCCCGTGGCGGCGCCA
>Ga0233424_10002482_pt1 | contig 13157 bp, 10 predicted proteins | sample Watercolumn_Towu_FD_181011 | JGI IMG/M metagenome (GOLD analysis project Ga0233424, IMG submission 181011) | Freshwater microbial communities from Lake Towuti, South Sulawesi, Indonesia - Watercolumn_Towuti2014_125_MG | ecosystem: Environmental > Aquatic > Freshwater > Lake | place: Indonesia...
ATAAGAGCACCTTGTTGGTGGTGCCGTTGTAGCCCGGGTGGAAAACGAGACCATGCTGGTCGGCGTGGTGGTACTCGCCATCGACACCCTTGGTGAACCACCAGTAGCCGGCCGTGCCCCAATCGACGCCGCCGTTGTCGGAGCGCCAGAGGTCCACGCCACCGACCCACACCCGGTTCGAATCGACCGGGTCCACGGCAATCACGTTGTCGTACCAGCCCTGGTTGAGCAAGCTGGAGGTGCCGAAGCCGCATTCGGACAGCAGCGCGATCACGGGATTGGACAGCAGCAGCTTGTTGATCTTGTCTGCGGTGCCGCTGAAGGGCGTCGTGCCCGACCGCTGTGTGGTGAAGCTGCCAGGGTTGCCGTTGGCCGTGGAGCGGTAGATGCCATGCAGACCGTACTGGCCGGCGCCGCCACCCGCGCTGCGCTGGGAGGCTGCCACATAGATGACGCTTTCATTGGATGGCGCCACCGCGATGGAGCTGCGGCCCTGACCAGCCAGCGACATGACCGAGGTGGCCGTGCCGGTGTCGGAGTCGAGCACGCGCCAGATGGTGCCCTGGCCCGAGGTGCGCCCGCAGGAGACGAAGACGTAGCCGATGGCACGCTTTTCCTGGATGGCCATGTCGGTGCAGCCGTTGGACGCCGACGTGACCACGTTGGTCCAGTTGCTGCCGCCATCGACGGAGCGCCACAAGCCCGTGCGCGTCGCGACAAACAGCCGGTTGACGTTGCGCGGGCTGACGACGACCTTCATCGAGTAGTAGAAGTTGGCGTTGGCGGTCGACGGCAGCTGGGTCCAGTTGATGCCGCCGTCCGTCGACTTGAACACGCCAGCGCCGCGCACGGCATCGGCGTTGCCGACGCCCTCGCCGGTGCCGGCATAGAGGATCTGCGGGTTGCCTGGCTGGAAGGCGAGGGTGACGACAGCCAGGTTGGACATGGTCAGGTCGGTCGACGTGGCCCAGCTGGCGCCCGCGTCTGTCGACTTCCACACGCCCCCGGCCACGCCGCCGGCGTACATCACGTTCGGGCTGACCGGGTCGATGAGCAGGGCGCGAGTGCGTCCACCCTGGTTGGCCGGGCCGAGATTGGTCCAGCCATTGAGCGCACTGCCTGGTGCAACCGCTGCCCGGATGGTGGCGCGCTTGCTGGACGGGCCGGCGCCATCGCTGGCAGCACCGAGCACAGGCATGGCGCGCATCTGCTCAATTGCGGGCAGGTACCACTGCGGGTCGATCGAGCGGTTGTAGGTCAGGTTGTCACCGCGAAAGATGACCGGGCCCGTGCGCTTGTTGGCGTAGTAGGCGAGCGCCTGGTCGGGCGCGTCGAAGGGTTTGTCGGCCATCTTGCGCAGCTTGCGCGCCAGCCGTGCCTTCTGAGGGCCGGTGATTTGCACCAGGGGATGGAGCTCGTCGGCAGAGGCTGCCGCGGCCGGAGCGGGCGTGGGCTTGTCTGCCGCAGCGGCCGGCTCGGCAGCGAGCGCCGGCCAGCTGAGGACGGCCGCTAGCAGCCCCGGAACAAAGCGTTGCATTGCCATGGAAGGCTCCTTGCAGAAAGTGGTCTGGCCTGACGAGGCCAGGGGGTGGCTTCAGGCGGTGGCGCCGCTGCTGCTGCGGCGGCGCGCTGCCGCCGCAGCAGCCAGTGCCACGGCACCCAGGGCCAGCGCACCGGGTTCCGGTACGGTTGAATCCGTACGCGGGTCAGTCGTCAGCAGACTGAGCTGGTTGATCGAGAAATCGGCCGTCGAGGTTGTCGTCACCCAGATGTCGACCCGCAGGATGTCGCGCAGACTGCTGGTGCCGCCAAGGAAGGCGGCCGAGCCGTCTCCGCTCATGTCGCTGAGGCCAGCCACGGACACTTCATCGAAGAGCACGTTTCCCGCACCGTAGAACCGCAGGAAGCCGGTGAAGGCGCTGTTGGCATCGGCTGCGATGTTGAAGCCGACGCCGCGGATCGCGGAGGAGAAGCCTAGCGAGATCGTGGTGTCGGTGAAGAAGGTGTCGAGGACGACATCACCGGCCGCGTAGTTGGATGAGTAGGTGCCTGCACCTTGAACGAACAGCGCGAGATCCGTGCTGCCCGCCGTGGACGCCGTCACACCGACGCCGCCGGCGCTGGTGCGCGTGAATGGGCTGGCGACGATACTGCCGTCGTCCGCCCCTGTTCCCCAAGTGAGGCTGTCGTTGCCGCCGAGTGCAACGCGGCTGGCCGCGCTCGTGATGGCGCCGGCATGAGCGGCAGTGCTCATCAGCACTGCCAGGGCGCCGGCCAGGGCCAGCGAGGGAAGTTTGCAAACCATGGCTGACCCTTCGTGAGGCTTTGTTGCTGTTTGTGGGATGACGGTAGTTGGCAAAGCCCCTACAGGTCAATCGGTTAATCAGCCATATTCCCTAGCGATTGAGGAGAGCCCCTTCAAGTCGGGGGGGGGGCGCAGCGGCTAGCATCGGTTCATGCCAAGGATGCCGCCCGTGCTGTTGTGTTGTTCGCTGTTCGTTGCGGCCGCCACCGTGGCGGCTCAGCCTGTCGAGACCGCGTCCGCGCGCTTGCTTGCACGGCCGGCTGTGCAGTGGCTGTCGCTCAGCGCGGCCCAACTGGCGCAGCTGCAGACGCTGGGTCGTGAGCACGAGCGCCGGTTGGCGGAGTTGGAAGGGCAACTTGCGAGTCCCGGCAAGAAGGCCGACGCAACGGCGGCGGCCCAGGTGTGTGAGCAGGCGCGGGCAGCGGATGGGCGTCACCGCAGTGCGGCGCGCGCGGTGTTGGAGCCGCCCCAGCAGGAGCGCCTGGCCATGTTGGAGGAAGCGCTGGCCCTGACCCAGGTGGCCGTTTCTGCCCAGGGCCTGGGCCTCGTAGCCCCGGCGGGTGACGGGGCGCCGGCCGGGCTGTCGGGCAGCGCCGTCAAGGCCCGCATCACCTGGCAACCTGTGCGTCTCGCGCCCTTGCCCGGCTGCCCGGCCACGCAAGTGGTGCCGGAACTGGACATGGAGCGCGGCGCTCGCGCGCAGCCCGCGCGCCCCTGAGGCCCACTGCTGGGGCAGGCCGCTCTGCGGCAGCGAGTCAGTCCTTGAGGTGCCCCAGCGGCAGCACGCCGCTGGCCTTGACCTCACCGAGCGAGAAGCTGGTGTGGATGTCCTTCACATTGGGCAGGTTCAGCAGCGTGTCGATGGAAAAGCGCGAGAAGGCGTCCAGGTCGGTGGCCATGACCTGCAGCTCGAAGGTGCCCGCGCCCGAGATGTAGTGGCAGGCGATGACCTCGGGCAGTTGGCGGATGGCGTCTTCCAGCGGCTTGGTGGCCGCGCCCGCGCTGCGCTCCGCGTCCACGCGCACGAAGGCCAGCACGCCCAGACCCAGCTTGCGCCGGTCGATCTCGGCACGGTAGCCGGTGATGTAGCCCTGCTCCTCCAGCCACTTCACGCGCCGCCAGGTGGGCGCGGCGGACAGGCCGATGCGCTGGGCCAGCTCGGCGTTGGACAGCCGGGCGTCGCGCTGCAACTCGGCCAGGATGGCGACGTCGTAGCGGTCCAGGCGATCCGGGTGGAAGGGCTCGACGCCGGGGGCGTCGGTGCCCGACGGCTCCGAAGGACGGGCGGCTTTCTTCTCGCGGATCGGCATGGGCGTTCGGGGCGGCAGCTGTGCAGGCGGCTAGCCTACCCGCTGCCGCACCGGCGCGGGCTCAGGGCAGGTGGTCGAGCTGCGCGGCTGCGGTGCGGTCGCGGCCGCCAAGGATGGTGGCCCAGCCGCCGCTGGTCAGGTTGTTGTAGCCGCCGAGCACGGCCGAGTAGATGCCGCTGGCGGTGTTGCCCGTGCCGCCGTAGACCGAGGCGAAGTGACCGCCACTGCTGTTGTTGATGCCGGTGACGATGGCGCCGGTGTGGCTGAAGTTGGCGCCGATGCCGACGATGAGGTTGTGCGAGCCGGTGCGCACATCGGGGTTGGCCGTGCCCTGGTTGCGCCCTTCGTTGTAGCCCACGATGAGATTGCCCAGGCCGTTGACGCTGCTCAGGGTCGCCCCCAGGCCGTTGCGCACGTAGACGTTGGCGCCGGTGATGAAGACGTTGTTGCCGCTGCGGCTGAAGTGCACCAGTTTGTCGTTCAGCGGCGCGATCTGGCCGTCCGAATAGCTCCTGGCATTGGCCAGGGCCGTGGCGGCCGCGGCGTCGGCATAGGCCTTGCGGGCCGCGATCTCCGCGGTCAGCGCGTCCTGCAGCAGGGCCATCTGGCCGGCCTGGCTCGCCAGCGTGGTCTGCAGGGCGGCGAGCGCAGATTTCTGATCGAGCGTGGCCTGGGTCAGCGTCGCCACGGCACTCTCCAGGGCGGCCAGGCGCTGAACGTAGTTGGTGCTGGGTTGGGCCAGTGCCAAGCCAGGCAGCAGGCTGATCAGCAGGGCGAGGCGGCGAGGGTTCAGGAACGAGGGCATGGCAGTCTCCAGCAGTGGGTGGGTGGCGCCATCGCTGGGGTCGTGGCGGGCGCCACAGGCCTAGACGCCTTTTGCCCCGTGCGTGCGACACGACCTGCGTCCCCTGCTTGGTGCTCATCGTCCGCCAGGCCTGCGGCCTAGACTGAACCCTCGCTTCACCCGAGGAGAACACCGATGAAACCACCCTCGACGCGCTGGCTGCCGCTGCACCGGCTGACCGCCTTCTGCGCTTTGGCCTCGGTGGGCCTGCCCGTCGCAGCGCAGTCCGCCATCCAGCTCACGGCGGCCGGGACGGTGTTCGACAGCAGCCCCTACACCCTGGGCTTCGCTTTCAGCGTGACGACCGACATGGATCTGGTCGGGCTGGGTGTGTACGACCACGCCGGGGATGGTCTGGAGGCGCCGGCACAGGTGGCACTGTGGGTGGGCAGCGCCACCCTCGCCACCCTGTCCGTGGTGGTGCCCGGGGGCCTGGAAGCTCAGCAGGTCGGGGACTTCCGCTTCGCGCCGGTGGCGCCCTTGCGGCTGCAGGCCGGCCAAGCCTATGTGGTGGCGTCCTACCTGGACGGCGGGTGGGCCAGTTCCTTCGGCCTCGGCCAAGGTGGGAGCGCCACGCTCGACCCGCGGCTGACCTTGTTGGGCAACCGCTTCGGGGATGGCTTCTTCGAACTCGTCTACCCCGGTCAGGCGGATGGCGACAGCGGGGCCTGGCTTGGCGCCAATCTGCTGCTGGCTGCCGTTCCCGAGCCGGCCCCGGCGGCGATGCTGGTGGCCGGCCTGGCGGCGCTGGCGTGGCGTCGGCGCTCCGCGTTTTCCCGAGCTTGCTGATTTCTCGCAATATTCTTTCTTGAAGTATTCGAATTCAATTGTCTGATTGCGCAATCAGGCATTGCCGCGATCAACAAAGAAAGGACATCCTCGGGCGCTTTTCCTACACTGTCCGGCCCGGCCATACTGGCCCACGGCCTGCTCGCCTGCCTCACAAGGGACGGCGCGGCGGCTTGCCCCTCAGGAGCCCCACCCGATGAACGCCCCGCTGCCCGAACACATCCTGCGCGCCCTGCAGACCGTCACCCTGGACGACAAATACGCGCTCGATTCAGGCCGCGCCTTCATGAGCGGCGTGCAGGCCCTGGTGCGCTTGCCGATGCTGCAGCGCACCCGCGACGCGATGGCGGGCCTGAACACCGCCGGCTTCATCAGCGGCTACCGCGGCTCGCCGCTGGGCGGCTACGACCAGGCGCTGTTCGCCGCCAAGAAGCACCTGGCCAAGCAGAACATCGTCTTCCAGCCCGGCGTGAACGAGGAACTCGGCGCGACCGCCGTGTGGGGGACGCAGCAGCTCGACCTCTTCCCTGAGAAGGCCAAGTTCGACGGCGTCTTCGGCCTCTGGTACGGCAAGGGCCCGGGCGTGGACCGCTGCATCGACGTGTTCAAGCACGCCAACATGGCGGGCACCAGCAAGCATGGCGGCGTGATCGCCATCGCGGGTGACGACCACATCGCCAAGAGCTCCACCGCCGCGCACCAGAGCGACCACGTCTTCAAGGCCGTGGGCTTCCCGACCTTCTTCCCGAGCAGCGTGCAGGACATCCTCGACATGGGCCTGCATGCCTTTGCGATGAGCCGCTTCTCGGGCCTGTGGGCGGGCATGAAGACCATCCAGGAGATCGTCGAAAGCTCGGCCTCCGTGAGCGTCGACCCCGACCGCGTCAACATCATCCTGCCCGAAGACTTCATCACGCCGCCGGGTGGCCTGCACATCCGCTGGCCCGACCCGCCGCTGGAGCAGGAGTCGCGGATGATGAACTTCAAGTGGTACGCGGCGCTGGCCTACATCCGCGCGAACCGCCTGAACTACAACGTCATCGAGGGCCCGAACGACCGCTTCGGCATCATCACCAGCGGCAAGGCCTACAACGACACCCGCCAGGCGCTGCACGACCTGGGTCTGGACGACGACACCTGCCGCCGCATCGGCATCCGCCTGCACAAGGTCAACGTCGTGTGGCCGCTGGAGGCCCAGGTGGCGCGTGAGTTCGCCAAGGGGCTGCAGGAGATCCTCGTCGTCGAGGAAAAGCGCCAGATCATCGAGTACCAGGTCAAGGAAGAGCTCTACAACTGGCGCCCCGACGTGCGCCCCAATGTGCTCGGCAAGTTCGACGCGGGTGACGCCGACGGTGGCGAGTGGAGCGTGCCCAACCCGAGCGAGCACTGGCTGCTGCGCCCGCAGGCCGACCTGACACCGGCCATCATCGCCCGCGCCATCACCAAGCGCCTGAAGAAGCTCGGCGTGGACGCCGACATCGTCTCGCGCCTGGACGCGCGCATGGCCATCATCGACGCCAAGGAAGCGTCCCTGAAGGCCGAGGAGAAGACCGCCGGCGGCGCCGACCGCACGCCCTGGTTCTGCTCGGGCTGCCCGCACAACACATCCACCCGCGTGCCCGAGGGCTCGCGCGCGGTGGGTGGCATCGGCTGCCACTACATGGTGACCTGGATGCCCGGCCGCAACACGGCCACCTTCACGCAGATGGGTGGCGAGGGCGTGCCCTGGGTCGGCCAGGCGCCCTTCACCGACGAGAAGCACATCTTCAGCAACCTCGGTGACGGCACCTACTTCCACAGCGGCAGCCTGGCCATCCGCCAGAGCATCGCTGCGGGCGTGAACATCACCTACAAGATCCTCTACAACGACGCCGTCGCCATGACCGGCGGCCAGCAGGTGGGCGAGCGGCCCGAGGGCCACACCGTCATCCAGATCATGAACAGCGTGATCTCCGAAGGCGTGAAGAAGCTCGTCATCGTCACCGACGACCCGGCCAAGTACGAGGGCGTGGCCCTGGCACCCGGCGTGACCGTGCACCACCGCGACGAGCTCGACGAGATCCAGCGCCAGTTCCGCGAGATCCCGGGCACCACGGCCATCATCTACGACCAGACCTGCGCCACCGAAAAGCGCCGCCGCCGCAAGCGCGGCAAGCTGGTGGACCCGGCCAAGCGCGTCGTCATCAACGAGCTGGTCTGCGAGGGCTGCGGCGACTGCTCGGTGCAGTCCAACTGCTTGTCGGTCGAACCGCTGGAGACCGACTTCGGCCGCAAGCGCCAGATCAACCAGAACACCTGCAACAAGGACTACTCCTGCGTGAAGGGCTTCTGCCCGAGCTTCGTCACGGTGGAGGGCGGTGAGCTCAAGAAGCCCAAGAAGGAAGCCCGCAAGAGCCCCTTCGACGCCAGCCTGGGCGCACTGCCGATGCCGGTCATCCCGAACGCGGAACAAGCCTGGGGCATCGTCGTCGCCGGTGTGGGCGGCACGGGCGTCATCACCATCGGCCAGCTGCTCGGCATGGCCGCGCACCTGGAAGGCAAGGGCGTCATCACGCAGGACGCCGCAGGCCTGGCGCAAAAGGGCGGCGCGACCTGGAGCCACATCCAGATCGCCAACACGCCGGAAGCCATCCACTGCACCAAGGTCGGCACGGCCGAGGCCGACCTCGTCATCGCTTGCGACGCCATCGTGGCCGCCAACAAGGCCACGCTCGCCGTCATGCGCGAGGGGCGCACCTATGTGGCGCTCAACACGCACGGCTCGCCCACGGCCACGCTGGTGAACGACCCGAACTGGAGCTTCCCCGGCGCGGCCTGCGAGCAGGCGCTGGGCAAGGCCGTCGGCCAGACCCACCTGGGCGCCTTCGACGCCGAGGAAGTGGCCGTCAAGCTGGTGGGCGATTCGCTCTACACCAACCCGCTGATGATGGGCTACGCCTGGCAGCAGGGCCGCATCCCGCTGAGCTATGACGCGCTGATGCGCGCCATCGAGCTCAACGCCGTGCAGGTGGACAACAACAAGGCCGCCTTCGAGTGGGGGCGCCGCTGCGCGCATGACCTCAAGGCCGTGCAGTCGCTCTACGCCGCGCAGGCCGTCATCCAGCTGGTCAAGCGCCAGAGCGTCGACGAGATCATCGCCAAGCGCGTGGACTTCCTGACCGGCTATCAGAACGCAGCCTACGCGACCGAGTACAAGGCCTTCGTCGAGAAGGTGCGCGCGGCTGAAGCGAAGCTCGGCGGCACCACCAAGCTCACCGAGGCGGTGGCCCGCTACCTGTTCAAGCTGATGGCCTACAAGGACGAGTACGAGGTGGCGCGCCTGCACACCGATGCCGCCTTCACCGCCAAGATCGCCGGCATGTTCGAGGGCGACTACAAGCTCGTGCACCACCTGGCCCCGCCGCTGCTGGCCAAGACCAACGCCAAGGGCGAGCTGGTCAAGCGCCCCTTCGGCGCCTGGGTGCGCCCCGCCTTCGGCCTGCTGGCCAAGATGAAGGGCCTGCGCGGCACGGCCTTCGACCTCTTCGGCCACACCGAGGAGCGCAAGATGGAGCGCCGCTGGATTGCCGACTACCGGGCCGGCGTCGAGAAGGCGCTGGCGCGCCTGAGCGTGGAATCCCTGCCCACGGCGGTCGAACTGGCGCGGGTGCCGGAAGAGATCCGTGGCTACGGCCATGTGAAGGCCCGCCACGAGAAGGCCGCCAAGGCCAAGTGGGACGCGCTGCTGGCGAAGGTCTGAGCCTGCCGCGCAATCCGGCTTCGTGGCAGGCGCAGGCCCTGCCGCCTAGACTGGCCGTATGCATTGTTCTTCATGGGCGCGGTGACCCCGCGCCAGCTCGGGCCCGGCCTGCTGATGGCAGTGCTCGGGGCCATCGGCTTCTCGGGCAAGGCCATCATCGTCAAGCTCGCCTACCGGTATGGCGTGGACGCCGTCACGCTGCTGATGTGGCGCATGCTGCTGGCGCTGCCCTTCTTCCTGGCCATGGCCTGGTGGGCGGGGCGCGGCCAGCCCGCGTTGACGCGGCGTGACGCGCGCGACATCGCAGTGCTCGGCTTCACGGGCTACTACCTCGCGAGCTTCCTCGACTTCGCGGGCCTGGCCTACATCACGGCAAGCCTGGAGCGGCTCATCCTCTACCTCAACCCCACCCTGGTGCTCCTGATCTCGGTGGTCTGCTTCCACCACCGACTGCAGGCGCGGCAGTTGCTGGCGATGGGCATCAGCTATGCCGGCGTGGTGGCGGTGTTCGCGCACGAGCTGCATTTCGAAGGGGCGAACACGGCCATCGGCGCAGCACTGGTCTTCGGCAGTGCGGTGAGCTATGCCATCTACCTGGCACTGAGCGGCCGGGTGGTGCAGCGCCTGGGCGCGCTGCGGCTGGCGGGCCTGGCCAGCAGCGTGGCCTGCGTGTTGTGCATCGGTCAGTTCCTGCTCTTGCGCCCGGTGTCCGACGCCCTCGTGCCCGCACCCGTGCTGTGGCTGTCGCTGCTCAACTCGACCGCCTGCACGGTCGCGCCGGTGCTGTTGGTGATGCTGGCCATTGCGCGCATCGGCGCGCCGCTGTCGTCGCAGGTCGGCATGGTGGGCCCGATGAGCACGCTGCTGATGGGCTACTTCATCCTGGGCGAGCCGATGAACGCCTGGATCGGCCTGGGCACGGTGCTGGTGCTGGCCGGCGTCTTCCTGGTGGGCCGACCCGCCCGCCCCTCCGCCGCCGCGCGCTGAACAGGATTGACCCCCGGCAGGTCGGTGTGTTCAAAATCGCTGAATATTGGCGACAAGGGCCATGAACCGAACCCACCCGCGTGAGGAACACACTCCATGCCCATGACAAGCCCTGCCCGTTACACCCCCGTCGCCATCGTGCTGCACTGGCTGCTGGCGCTGGCCATCATCGGCGCCTTCAGCGTCGGCGTGTACATGAGTGACCTCTCCTTCTCGCCGACGCGGGTCAAGCTCTACAACTGGCACAAGTGGGCCGGGGTGGCCATCCTGGCGCTGTCGGCCGGCCGGCTGTTGTGGCGCCTGACGCACCGCCCGCCGGCGGATGCGCCCATGCCTGCCTGGCAGGCCAAGGTGGCCCACGGCGTGCATCTGCTGCTGTATGTCGCCTTCTTCGCCGTGCCGCTGACCGGCTGGGCGATGAGCTCGGCCAAGGGCTACCCGATCGTCTGGTTCGGCGTGCTGCCGCTGCCGGATTTCGTGCCCAAGGACCACGACCTGGGCGAACTGCTGGAACAGGTGCACGCCGCGCTGGCGTGGGGCCTGGCCTTCCTCGTGCTGGCCCATGTGGCCGGTGCCCTCAAGCATCACTTCATCGACCGCGACGGCCTGCTCAAGCGCATGTCGCTGCGCGGCTGAACCCGGAGCCTCACATGACCAAGTTCTTCGCTTCCTTGCTGCTGGCCGCATCGCTGCTGCCCGCCCACGCCGCCACCCTCCAGCCCGAGAAGAGCGAAGTGGCCTTCACTTTCAAGCAGATGGGCGTGCCGGTGGACGGCAAGTTCAAGAAGTTCGAGGCCCAGCTCGATTTCGACGCCAAGAAGCCCGAGGCCGGCAAGATCGCCTTCACGGTGGACCTCGGCAGCGTCTCGCTCGGCGACCCGAGCTTCGACAAGGAATTGGCCGCGCCGACCTGGTTCGACACCAAGCGCAACGGCAAGGCGACCTTCGTGTCCAGCGGCATCAAGCCCACCGGCCCCGGCAAGTACGAGGTCGCCGGCAAGCTGACCATCAAGGGCGCCGCCCGCGACGTGGTCGTGCCCATCACGCTGGCGGCTGGCGTGGCCTCGGGCAGCGTGCCCATCAAGCGCCTCGATTTCAAGATCGGTGACGGCGAATGGGCCGACACCTCCATCGTCGCCAACGACGTCACCGTGAAGTTCAAGCTGGCCTTCGCAGGCCTGTGATTTCCCTCCCTCCCACCCTCACCCCGGAGACCCTCCCGATGAAGAAAGCCCTGCTGATCGCTGCCCTGTTCGCTGCCGTGGGTGCCGCCCAGGCCCAGAGCGCCACCTACGCCGTGGAGCCCACCCACACGCAGGTCTATTTCGAGGCCAAGCACTTCGGTACCAGCACCAACCGCGGTCGCTGGGACAAGAAGGAAGGCACTATCGTCTACGACAAGGCCGCCAAGACCGGCAAGGTCGACGTGACCCTGGACATGAACTCCATCTCCACCGGCATCGGCCCCTTCGACGGCCACCTGAAGAGCAAGGACTTCTTCGCCGCCGCCGAGTTCCCGACGGCCAAGTTCGTCGGCGACAAGTTCAACTTCAACGGCGACAAGCTCGTCAGCGTCAGCGGCGAGCTGACCCTGCGCGGCAAGACCAACCCGGTCACGCTCAACGCCAGCAGCTTCAACTGCTACGACAACCCCATGCTCAAGCGTGAGGTCTGCGGCGGCGACTTCGAAGCCACCATCCAGCGCAGCCAGTGGGGCATCACCTACGGCATCCCGGGCATCCCCGACAGCGTGCGCCTGCTGATCCAGATCGAAGCCGTCAAGCAGTAAGCCTCCCGGCTCACCGCCCCGTGCAAGCCCGCCCCCGGCGGGCTTTTTGCCGTCCGGGGGCGCCGTTCGTGACGTATTCCCGGAGGCACTTTGCCGGGGCGGCGGGGGGCGCTGCGGCCTGTCGCCGTCTCCTGCAGTTCGTCCCCCGGTCCGGCCGGCGTGTCGCGCCGGCCCCACGCCGCGCCGCGAGGCTGCGTACAGTGGCTTCCAACGACAAGATTCCGCCATGACCACGTCCTTCACCCCCAGCCCCCAGCAGCAGCTCTGGATCGAGCGCTGGCAGCGCTTCTCGGCCGCGGCAGTGCGCTACTTCCACGCCTACGCCGGCTGGCTGGTGACCATCAGCTGGCGCCGTTTCGTGCTGCTGTCGCTGGCCCTGCTGATCGGCGTGAACGTGCTGAAGAACCTGCCCCCCTTCACCTGGCGCATCAGCCAGCAGGTCGAGGAGCACGACCACGGCGCGGCTGCGCGCCGCCAGGCCAAGCTCGAAGCCGAGGCCAAGAAGGCCGCCGACCAGGCCCGCCGCGCAGTCGAGAAGGCCGCCGAGAAGGTGGGCAAGAAGGCGGCCGAGAAGGGCGTCCACTACGAGGTCAAGATCGACGAACGTGGCATCCGCATCCAGCCGGTGCCGGCTGCCTCCGCCGCGAGCGCCGTCGAGGACAACGGCGAGCCCAAGGCCGACGAACCCGCGCCGCCCGCCATCGCCATCGACTTCCCCAAGAGCGCCAAGCCCGAGGACGTGCGCGCCGCCATCGAGCAGGCCAAGGACCAGCTCGGCCAGCTCAAGCAGGAGGCCGAGGAGGTCGAGCAGGCCCAGCAGGCCGCGGCCGAGGCGCAGGAGGCGCTGAAGGAGGCGGTCGAGGAGACCCGTGCCCAGAGTCGCAAGCGCGTGACCGTGGTGCAGGCCGGCGACTCGCTCGTCGACCTGGCCATCCTGTGGATCCTGGCCTCGGCCGTGATCAAGGCCATGTACAAGGGCCGCATTCAGGCCGAGGTGAAAGCCGCGCAGGCCGCCGAGAACGCCGAGAGCGAAGCCCTCAAGCGCCAGGTCGTCGAGGCCCGCATGGCCGCGATGCAAGCGCAGGTCGAGCCGCACTTCCTGTTCAACACGCTGGCCAGCATCGACCACCTCATCGAGGTCGACCCGCCCCGCGCCAGCCAGATGCAGAAGAACCTCATCGCGCTGCTGCGGGCCTCCATGCCCACGATGCGCGAGGCCAATGCCAACGGCGCCGTGCGCGACCTCAGCCGTGAGCTGGCCGTCATCCGGCCCTATCTCGAGATCCTGAAGATGCGCATGGAAGAGCGCCTGCAGACCGAGATCGACGTGCCCGAGGGCCTGATGTCCGCCGAGTTCCCGCCCATGATGATCCAGGGCCTGGTCGACAACGCCA
>Ga0233424_10002486_pt1 | contig 13140 bp, 12 predicted proteins | sample Watercolumn_Towu_FD_181011 | JGI IMG/M metagenome (GOLD analysis project Ga0233424, IMG submission 181011) | Freshwater microbial communities from Lake Towuti, South Sulawesi, Indonesia - Watercolumn_Towuti2014_125_MG | ecosystem: Environmental > Aquatic > Freshwater > Lake | place: Indonesia...
CGCTCACAACCAAACCAAACACGGCTCGTGGGTGCTAGCGCTCGTGAACAAAAATGCCCCCGCGACTCCCGCGTGAACCGCCCTGAACAACTCCCATGAAAAAACACTTTACAACCCAGAGAACGGCATGCACTGCTTCTTCACTGATTCACACTAATGTGGATCGAAACAGGGATTAGTGTTTATCAGTGTGAATCAGTGGTTAAAGGCCTCAACGAGTCCTCCTTTTCCGTGTCAGTTTCCCAGATTGAACGGCTGTGGAGTTCTTGGTTCACTCCCGTCATGGCGCTGCCTTATCGAGTGGCCACGCTGCTTTATTGTTTCAACGACCGCGACGAGGTTCTGCTCCTGGAACGCGCCCAGGAACCGAACCTTGGCCTTTGGAGCCCGTGCGGCGGGAAACTCCACACGGAAATAGGCGAGTCCCCCTATGCCTGCGCCTGCCGGGAAGCAAAGGAAGAAATGGGCTTGAACCTTCAGCCAGCGGACCTGCACCTGACCGGGCTGATCAGCGAACACGGCTACGCGGGCCAGGCGCACTGGCTGATGTTTTTGTTCGAAGTGAAGCCGCGCCTCAAAGCGCTCCCGCCGCACCACCGCGAAGGCGCCTTCCGCTTCTTTGCCGCGCGCGACTTGGAAACGCTCCAGCTTCCTCAGACCGACCGCGAGCAAATCTGGCCGTTGTTCTGGCGTTGCCGGGGCGGGTTTTTCGCCGCCCATTGCCATTGTCACGCGGACGGACGCAACGAATGGACGCTGGAAGAAGCCGCTCCGGCAAATCTCAAATTTGCAATTTGATTTGAAATCGCGAAGCCGATGGACACGCCCATTATCGATCTGCAAAGCGATCACTACTTCATGGGCGAAGCCTTGCGGCAAGCGGCCCGCGCCTATGAATCCGACGAAGTGCCCGTCGGCGCAGTCATCGTCCACGAGGGGCGCGTGATTGCCCGCGCCAGCAACCAGGTCGAACTGCTCAAGGACGCCACCGCGCACGCGGAGATGCTCGCCATCACGCAGGCCGAGGAAGCGGTGGGTGATTGGCGATTGAACGGCTGCACCCTTTACGTGACCAAAGAACCTTGCCCGATGTGCGCCGGGGCCATTGTGCACGCGAGGTTGGACCGCGTGGTCTTCGGCGCCAGCGATCTCAAAGCAGGCGCCGCGGGCAGTGCGTTGAATCTGCTGCAATTTCCCTCCTTGAACCACCGATGTGAAATCACACCCGGCGTCCGGGAAGCCGAGTGCCGGGCGTTGTTGCAGAATTTCTTTGCCGAGCAGCGCGCGAAATCCGCCAACCGCCCGCAGGATTGAGGGGCAAAACTCGCGGGCTTTCAACGAACAGAAGGAAACGGAGCAAACGGAGAGGACAAAGAAAGGAATTCAGTTTCCACCTCTGGACTTAACCAACCTCGCCCTTTAGTGAGTTCGGAACTTTGGAGCTTCGAGCTTCGAAACGTCCAACTTGAGCTTTGAACCGGGAACTTTGAACTCGTTCCGAAGGCGGCTCAACTCACGGCGATCAAGGAAATCTTTTCGTTCCGCTCATTGCGTCCGACGCCCTGGGCTCGTGGATCGAGGCGGGTTTTGCCATCGACGTAAAACAGGTAGCGATGATGGCCGTGTGACAGGGCTAGCTGAATCATCCACGCTCCGTCGGCTTGGCGTTTCATGGGATGCGCGTCCGGCTGCCAATCATTGAAGTCGCCGATCACCGAGACCCGTTTGGCGTCCGGCGCATGACAGATGAAATTGATTGGGATCGCGAAATTCTTTCCGGAATAACGACGGGAGGAACCAGCGGGGCGAAGACGACTTGAATACATCACGTACGACTTAGACAACGTTCTTTTCTCAATTGTTCGGACCCCAAATCGTCCGACATTCCCATGAGCGGGATAAGCAAGCACAGCGTGTAATCGCAATCAAGGGGAAAGAGGATTTGTGCATTTGTGCCGTGGTGCCGCGGAGTTCCGCGTAGTTTTGAAAATAGGAATTCCAGGAATTCTTGCCAGTGCGCAAAGCACGACCGTTCACTGCGCCCGGTGGTTGGTCAACAGCAGCCAGTGAACAGGCGGCAGCAATCATTGAGCATGTTCTGAATCGAGAAGGAAGCGGTCCTTGCTTTTGGGCGCGGGCGCAGAGATCACTGCGGGAAAAACCGAGTTGTTCGGCGGCTTTGGGCGCCTCTCAGCGTATTTTGTCCAAAAGGCTTGGAGCACATCACGGATTAACAAAGGTGCATGAAGGTGGATGAGTTTGGTTGGTCAGGCTTGAAGTTCCCCCTACTGTCCGGGCTTGGCCCAATTCCGATCCACTGCACGCTTTCGCGGTCAGCGCCTTATTGCGCAGGCAGGATTTGAAGGCCTTTTTTCTTGCGGCAATCCTCTCGACAGCTATCGTCGGGCCCACCGGTGAAAAAGCAGACTCCTATCAGTTTCACCGTGCCGGTCGCGATGAAAGGGTGCGCCCGGTCAATCTCGTTTCGCTGCGGCAACGAGATACATGTTGTCGGAGAGCGGGAAGCGATCGGCCAATTTCATGCGGGCCACATCGAAGCCAGCTTCCTCCACTTGCCGGCGAAGACCGGTCGGCGTGAAATAGTTCACATGGTCGGGAAACCGGAAACCGCACCACCGGGCGCCCCGGAAGTGCCGGTTCCAGCAGGCGTAGTTCGGAACCTTGATGAGCACCCGGCCGCCCGGCACGAGTCGGCCGCGGAGCGCGGACAGCACCTCGCCGGTCGCGGTCTCGTGTTCGAGGTAGGAGGACATCAGGGCGCAGTGGAAGTGTTGCGCAGAGCTTCCCTGAATACCTTCAAGCGCGGGAAGGTTGAGAACCAATCCCCCATATGCCGCGAGGCGTTCGCCGGCGAGTCGGCTCAGTTCCTTCGAGATTTCGATGCCGCTGGGAATTACCCGAACTCCGAGCGCGGCGAACGTGGCGACGAACCCCTCCAGCACGCCGCCGGAACCGCAGCCGATGTCGAGCACGCGGAATTCCGCCGGTCTTCCGCAGGTCGTCCATGCCTCCTTGATGAGGCCCTCGAACTTGTTCCGCCGGGGAAACACCAGCCGCCGGAGACCCTTCATCGTGTCGCTCAGACGCGACCACCGCGGTTCCTCTCGCCCCCGCCGATCACGCTCCTGTTGCATGGTGACTTCAAAGGCATACTCGCTTTCGAGGGCGGCGTATTCAGGGGCATTCTCCAGATAAAGCGATCCCGTGGCCGGGCATTCCCGCAGGATCCAGCCATCGCGGGAGAACCGCGACTGGATAGGGTGCGGCAGGCGGCAGACCGGGCAGAGGCGGGTCACAGCACCGACACTAGCCGCGGGACGTTCCGCCGGACAAGAGCGGAACACCGCAGGCTGGCGTGGCTCATGGCTCAATCGTAAGCTACGCCACGCGAAGCCGTGTCAGCAGTCCCATCGGATTCACGACACGGCAATCCCGGATGAGTAGTCTGCAACAATCCACTGAAGCCGTGAGCCGCGCCGGATTTTTTCCGGCGGATAACCGCCCCTGGTGGGTGGACATGCGCGAGGTAGAGGTGGTGGCTCCGAATTTCAAACGCCGGCTGTCCGGCGTCACCTCGACCCTAGAGCGCGTGGTTCCCTTGCAGGCCCGGTCGGTGAAGATCGCGGCGTTGGGACCAGTGCTTCCGCCTCATGTTCCCCGGATTCGCTTCCGTGACCTGCTACGGATCTGGTCGCATCCGGCGGGACGCGCCTTCCGGGTCTGGCACGCGCGCCGCAATGTCGAGATGCTTGCCGGCGTCGTGCTGCGGAATTTGCTGGGAGCACCTTTGAAGCTGGTCTTCACCTCGGCTTCGCAGCGGGAGCACACGGCTTGGACGCGTTTCCTGATCCGGCGGATGGATGCCCTCATCTCCACCTCCAGCCGCACGGCATCCTACCTGAAGCATCCGTCCACGGTAATCCGGCATGGAATTGATCCGGACCAGTTCCGTCCCGTGGCGGACAAAACCGCGCAGCGCGCCCGACTGGGACTGCCCAATCTGCGCTTTGTGGGTTGCTTTGGTCGCATCCGCCGGCAGAAAGGCACGGATGTCTTCATGGACGCGATGATCCGCCTGCTGCCTTCGCGCCCGGATGCCGGGGCGATTGTCTTGGGCCGGGCGCTGGGCAAACACCGGTTGTTACTGACCGAACTGAAGCGCAAGGTGAAGCTGACGGGACTGAGCGACCGCATCTTCTTTCCCACGGAGGTTCCTCCTTCGCAGACGCCCGACTGGTATGCCGCGCTGGATGTCTTCGTGGCTCCCCAGCGCTGGGAAGGCTTCGGGGTGACGCCCCTCGAAGCGATGGCAAGCGGCGTGCCCGTTGTCGCCACTTCAGTCGGGGCGTTTCCTGAGCTGGTGGTGCCGGAGGTCACCGGAGCGATCATTCCTCCGGGCGACGTTGAAGAGATGGTCCGCGAAGTCGGACGCCTGCTTGACGAGGCGGCCCGTCTCGCGCAGCTCGGCGTTAACGCGCGTCGGCACGTCACCGAGAACCTCTCGCTGACGGCCGAGGCCGAGGGGATCAATGCCGTCTATCGCAACTTGTGAAGGCGCGAAGTTCAGGATGACCGAGCCTACCGTCACGTGTCTGGTGCCCACGCACAACCGCGCGAACTTCCTGCGGCGGTGGTTCGCGTTCTATGTGCAGTTTCCACCGGGATTCGAGGTGGTGGTAGTGGATTCAAGTCAGCCAGACATGGTGCTGAAGAACTCTGCGCTCGTTAGAGCGCATTCGAGCGCCCTGCGCAGCCGGCACCTGGTCCTTGATCTAAGTTTCATCTCAAAAATCCGGCACGCTCTGGAAGAGGTGGAGACTCCCTGGGTCTGCCTGTGCGCGGATGATGACATAGTGCTGCCCAGTGCAGTGCGACGTAGTGCGGAATTCCTGTCGCAAGAGCCACGCTATGTTTCGGCTCAAGGGCGCAGCGCCAGGGTAAAACCGTCTCGGAGGTGGTTTGGACACAATCACCTTAAGGGATACAGCATTGAGGACGACGATCCGTTGATTCGATGCCAGAGGTTGGCCGAAACTTGGTTCACGAATTTTTACGCGGTTTACCGAACCGACACTTTGCTGGAGATGTTCAGGCTAACTGAGGCCCACTCTGATTGTCGGGTAACCTATGCGCTCGCTGAGATGCTGCTTTCCCAACTCAGCGCCATCCGGGGGCGGATCAGAGTGCTGCCGTTTATGCACCTGATCATGGAAGTCCATCCAGCAACGACCTCCGTGCAGCGTCGAGGGCTTGTGTGGGAAGATTTTGCGGTTCAATATCAGAGCTTTCGGATTTGCCTGGCAACACAACTGACCCGGGCTGGCGTTGATCCGACGATCGCGGGCAGCTACATAGATCGGCAATTTGTGCGTTTCCGCGATCCTCGCCTATCGCATCAAAACCCACGCCGGACGGTCGCGGCGTGGATGCAATACTGGGGACGCTCCGCCCGGGAACGTTGGGTGGACTGGTTTCACGGGGTGAACGTCCGGCACCAGCGGTCGATCCGTGCTGGCGATATTGCCGGAACCGAGGCGGAGTGGGGGGCGGCCGTTGGCTTGATGCGCGCTTTTCCCGATGGGTTGCCTACCGGTATCCCAGCCGATCCGGCCTGTCTGCCAAACGCATTCAAGATGCCGAACACCGGAACGAACCCGGCCAAGACGGCGGATCAGGGAAAACCTTGAAACGCCTTCAATCAATTACAGATACGCCATTATGTCCGTTCATTGCGTGACGGTCATCACCGTCTGTTACAACAGCCTGGCCGTCTTGCCGGAAATGCTGAGTTCGATACCTCAAGGAACACCCGTCATCCTGGTGGACAACGCCTCCGATGAACAGGAGGCGTTGGAAAGAGTCGCCCAATCGCACAGAGCCCAGGTTTTGCGGAACACACGGAACCTTGGCTTTGGTGTAGCGTGCAACCGGGGGGCTGCCCTTGCGCAAACCGAATTCCTACTCTTCCTTAATCCAGACACCCAAATTGCTGACAACACTTTGGCAGAGCTTGTTGCCGCGGCGAAACGTTACCCCCAGGCTTCCGCCATGAACCCACGGATTCAAACTGCGGACGGACGGCCTGCCTTTAAGCGACGCAGCTGCCTGATGCCTCGAACAGAAACGATGAAGCGTGGCTGGCCCGAATCCGACGCCGAAGTCCCTGTCCTTTCCGGCGCTGCGCTGTTCGTTCGGAAGGTAGCGTTCGCGTCCGTTGGGGGGTTTGATCCGGAAATTTTTCTCTACCATGAAGACGATGATCTTTCCCGTCGTTTGAAGCATGAATGTGGGCCACTCATGTTCATTCGTGAAGCTTCAGTCCGGCACTTGTGTGGGCGAAGTTCTGAGCGCAGTCCTGCGGCAGCCTTCCTGAAGGCATTCCACATGGGAAGGTCACGGGTGTATGCCATGCGCAAACATGGGCGCCATTTTCCGCTGCTGAGTTCGGTCTGGATCGCGCTTTGGCAATTGGCCTCTCCAGCCGTGTTCGTTTCCGCACGCAAGAGGGCGAAACAGTGGGCTTTGTTTCGAGGTGTTCTCAGCGCCCGCCGTGATGGAGGCGGAAACCGTGTTGAATCCGACTAGTACTGTGACTGGAATGACTGGCGTGCGACTGCTGCCGCAGACTCAAGGTGAAGAATGCTCTGGATATCACTTGCGTGGTTCCGACTCATAATCGGGCGCCATTCCTGCGCCGCTGGCTTAACTTCTACGTCGATTTTGTGCCGGAGTTCGATGTGTTGGTGGTGGACTCAAGCCGTCCAGATGCCTTGTCTGAGAACTCCGCCATCCTACGGGAAAGAGTCGGAGCGATCCGGGTTCGCCATCTCATCCTCAAGCTTGGTGTCATAGCGAAGATACGGCAGGCGCTTGAACTGGTCGAGACACCATGGGTTACCTTGTGTGCGGATGACGATCTCGCGCTGCCGGCTGCAGTGCGACAATCTGCTGAATTCCTTGCCGAGCACCCAGGCTATTCTTCGGCCCAAGGACGCACCGCCAAGGTGTATCCGCGGCGATACTTGTTCGGATGTGATCGGCTTAAAGGGTTCAGCATTGAGGACGAAGACCCGCTAGTTCGCTGTCAGAGACTTGCGCAGAACTGGTTCACCAATTTTTATGCCGTGTATCGAACAGAAACCTTGCGGGAGATGTTTCGTCTAACCGAGCTCAATGTTGACGCACTTGCGGAAATGTTTCTGTCCCAACTCAGTGCTATTCGGGGACGCATCAAGGTTCTTCCTTGCCTGCACCTTATATTGGAGATGCACGCCGGAGCTGCCGGAGTCCAGTGTCGCGGAGTGCCTTGGGCGGACGCGGAGGCACAGTTCCAGAGGTTTCGAGCGTGCCTGGTGAGTGAATTGGTGAGTGCCGGGACAAACCCGCAGTTGGCAGGCGCTTACGTTGATCGGCAATTCGTTCGCTTTCGTAATCCCAACCTGCGGAATCCTCGCCGAAGCGCCGCACAATGGCTGCGATACTGGGGCCAGTCTTCGCGGGAGCGCTTGGAGGATTGGTTTCACGAGGTGAATGTCCGCCACAAGCGACCAATCTGTGCCCGCGATATCGGCGAGGCGCGAACAGCGTGGCGGTCAGCGTTGACGTTGATGCGAACCTACCCCGACGGAATTCCCGCTGCTATTGAATGAGAATAGCATTTTCTGAGAAAAATTCTGGCTAACCAATCATGGCCGACGGCAAAATGCGGACAGGCAGATGATCGATTTTCTGGGCAAATTATTCTCACTCGCCCGCCGCTACCGAACCCGGCTGGTGTTGGGGATCTTGTGCGGCATTCTTAGCGGGCTTCTCAATTCGGCTCTGATGGTCGTCGTCAAGCTGGTCATCGGTGTGGTGTTTCCTTCCGCTGACGCGCCGTCGCTCACGAGCCAAATGGAGCGAGCGCCGGAGTTTGTCCGTTCTTTGGTGGGAGGGATCGAGAGCGCGCTGCCGCGGGCGGCTGCTTCCGGCGATGTCGCCGTAAAGGTCGCCGCCATCACGCTGATTCCTTTGGTCATGTTCCTGCGCGGACTGTCTCTTTACCTGAGCTCGTATTGCATGCAATGGGTGGCGATCCGGGCTGTCATGGACTTGCGCGCCCGGCTGTTCAACCATCTGGTGAATCTGTCGCTGGCCTTCTTTCATCGCATCAGCCCCGGCGATCTGATGTCCAGGGTCACGAACGACACGTCGGTTTTGTTGGTGACTCTGAACCATTCCATCCCAGTGCTCGTGAAAGACCCTATCACGGTGTTGGGCTTGGCAGTGTTGGTCGTGACCCAACAGCCCAGCCTGACCTTCGTTTCGATGCTGGCGCTCCCGTTTTGCATGGTGCCCATCATCGTTTTCAGCCGCCGCGTCCGCAGGGCCAGCGAAGCGATGCAGACCAATTACGCCGAGTTGTCGGGACTGCTGCACGAAGCGTTTACCAGCAACCGGATTATCAAAGCCTACAACCTGGAACCGCGCGTGCAACAGCAGTTCTCGGACGTTTCCCGGCGGTTCGTCAGCCAGTATATGCGCGTGATCCGGTCGTACGAGATCTCCGGTCCGCTCATCGAAACGCTGGGGGCCGTCTCGGTGGCGTTGGTCTTCTATTATATCGCATTGTGGGCCAAGACTTCCATGACGCCGGGAGATCTGATGCAATTTGTGGGCAGCATCTTTCTGATGTACCAACCGATCAAGTCGATGACACGTCTCCACAGCCAACTGGAACAAGCCCGCGCCGCCACCGGACGCATCTTCGAAATCCTGGAAATCCAACCTTCTGTGGCTGAGCCAAAGCACCCGGCACCTCTGCGCTCGGAACGTGCTGAAATCCGCTTCGAGAGCATTGACTTCACCTACGAGGACAGACCGGTGTTGCGCGGGATTGATCTGACAATTCAGCCCGGCCACATGGTCGCGTTGGTCGGCGGCAGCGGGTCCGGCAAAACGACCCTCACCAATCTCCTGTTGCGGTTTTACGACCCTCAACTCGGCGTGGTGCGCATCGGCGGAACCGACATCCGCCAAGTGTCTCTTCACGACTTGCGCGAGCAGATCGCGGTCGTGACGCAAGACACGATTTTGTTCAACGACACGATCAGGAACAACATCACCCTGGGACGTCCAGGCGCCAGCGGCGCCGAGATCGAAGCCGCAGCCTGCAAAGCGCACGCCCATGAGTTCATTCTCGAAAAACCTCAGGGCTACGAGACCGTCGTCGGCGACAAAGGGGCCACGCTTTCCGGCGGCCAACGGCAGCGATTGGCCATTGCGCGCGCAATCCTGAAGAATGCGCCGATCCTGGTTCTCGATGAAGCCACGAGTGCCCTCGACTCGGAATCCGAGCGCGCGGTGCAGGCGGGCTTGGCGGAACTCATGCAGGGCCGCACCACGATCTGTATCGCCCATCGCCTATCCACCATCCAGAGTGCCGACCTGATCGTAGTGCTCGATCAAGGCCGCCTCGTCGAGCAAGGCAAGCATGAGGAGCTTATCAGGCACGGCGGCGTTTATCAGAAGCTCTATGCGTTGCAGTTTGCTCCTTAGCATGGCCTCGACGTTTTCCTCTTCGGTGAAAAATGGGATGACGATGCTGATTCTCATCGCCGGCAAAGCGTCAGATAGAATTTCTTGATCGGGCGGCCCCGATGAGTGGCATACGTTTCCTTGATTCGTTCCACCGAGGAGAATTCCGTTTGGAACTGAACGGGTAGCTCCTCGGAGTCAGAGACGAAAATGGCGGACTCGCGCGGAAACGTCTCTTGGTAGCCCGGCCAGAAAGAGAATTGATTTTCAAACCGGCCGGTGTGCGGGACGAAGCTCTCGATGTGGCGTGGATGATAAAACGAGACCAAGCTTGCGTTGGCATATTTGTTGGCGATGATGAACCGCGCGCCGAATTCTTCTTGGAGAGCCGCGACCTGCCGCGCCAGATCCTCGGAGCCGCGCACCCGGCTGAGCGGATCCCGGCGGGGCGGCAGATTGAGCCAGAACGTATCGTGAAGGACCAGTGTCTCCACGAGCGCGAGTGCAATCGCAGCGGCGGCCCATCGACGGGCCCAGGTTTTGGTGCGAACGAGATCGATCCACTGGCTGGCGCCGAGAATGATTCCGGCGAAGTAACAGGGAGCGGTCCAGTTCGGCTGGCCAGAATCGTTCAAACTCAGCACGGTGTAGAGCCCGAACAGAGGCCAGAAAAGAGTTTTGAGAAACCGGATCCCGACCGATGGAGGGCTTTGCGGTTTGGCGGAAAAGGCGCTGATCAAAATCCCGGCAAACACCAGCGGAGAGATTACGCCTGCTTGCTGGCCCACGAACTGAGAAAACTCGCGCAATGAAAACCGCCACGCTCTGTCCAAAGCACCTCGATGCGCCAGATGTTGGGCTGTAATCCAGCCATGTTGATAATTCCAAATCAGAACGGGCGCGAGCGCCGCGACCGCCGTCAAGACCATCGCCGCAAGAGTAAATCTCCGGAAGTGGTGACGATATTCCCGCGCCAGGAAACAAAAGGCCACGAAGGAAAGGATCTCGGCCAAGTTCGTATACTTGCACAAACTTCCGATGCCGATCGCGGCGCCGGTAAGAATCCACCACGTCGGTGAGGAATCGTCTTTGGCACGCCAAAAGAGCACGGCCGCGAGCGCCCAAAAGAACACGCTGAGCGGATCGATAGTCATCAGGATGCTTCCCACCGCCAACATCGGAATCATGCTTCCCAGAAGCAGGCAAAGCCATCCGACCGCCTCGGAAAATAGGGATCGCGCCAGCACGTAAAGCAGGAAGCCCGTCCCGGCCGAAAGGAGAACGGCGAAGAATCGGATCCCGAAGACTGTATCTCCGAACAACCAGGTGCCGAACGCAATCGTCCAGGCCACACCGGGCCCCTTGCTGAAATATCCGTAATCGAGATGCTTCGACCAAAGCCAATAGTAGGCTTCATCACCGACGAGTTCGAGTTGCGTGCAATACCAAAGTCGAAACGACGTCACCAGAACGAGAAAAACAAGGACGCGCCGCGGTAGCGGCCAGATTTTCAAAAGCGCAGACCTTTCAGCCGCCGCCCTCATTGATTCAATCCTAAGGCAAAAGGTGGTTTCAAGGAGATACTGGCGGGATCAAGTTTCTGATTTCTCCGGAGCGCTTGGGATCAGCCCAGCACGGCTCGGAATGAGGTTCGGATTTTGATCATAGTATTTGGCGAACCATTTTGGGCCAAGGAGTCGCCAGGCGCGTTGCGCCGCCCAGATGGTCGTCGTGCCGCAGCCCAAGGCTAAAACAACCGCCACGATGATATCGCTCGGATAATGGCTGCCGACGTAGATCCGCGAGTAAGCAACGAGAACAACGCCGATCCAGACTAGACGCCCCCACCGGCCAAAAATCGCGCAAGCGAGAAACGCAAACACCGCATTGTTTGTCACGTGGCTCGAAGGCATGGATCGTCCCTTCTCCACCGGACCCGGCGTGGAGATTTGAACACCATTGCGATCCACATGGCGGATGTTCGCCAGGTGTTGGTACGGTCGGGGCCGGTCCACGGCATGCTTGATGATGCCGTTAATTCCTTCCCCGGCCAAGACGGCCACGACTGCCAACACGACGAGTAAACGCGCCCGGTAACCTCCCCAAATCAGCGTCGCGGCCGCAACCGCGACCAAAGGCCATTTCCACAATCCAAAATCCGTCACCCGAGCCATAAGCCAGTCCAAGAACGGATGACTCCAATCCGAGTTGATGAGGTACAGCACCCGCAGATCCATCCGGTGAAGAAGGCTAAACATGCGTCCGCTGGATCGACATTGCCAAAGGATGGCCGGAGTCCCTGCGATAGTCATCTTCAAAAGATGATTTGTCCGCGTCGCGGTCGTCTGGTTGAGCGGCGCGAGGATCCGTTGCGCCAACGTAGCCCTGGAACCTCTCTCCTGGTGGTGGCGCTCCAAGTTCAACGCTCCACCTCAGTTCGTCTGGATGAATGGCCGCCGCGTCGAAAAGGATTTTTACACCGTCAACGAGTTCCTGCCGTTGGAGTCGGAAATTCCCCCGTTGACCTTCGCCCGCGAACGGACGGATCTCTGGGCTCCTGGCAAGTCATTGGAGAATTTCGCGGTGCTCCATCCCGGCGCACGCTGGATTCGCAAGCGCTGGCCACGGGAGCAGTGGATCGAGCTTGGACGAAAATTGGCCGCCTTGAACCTGCCTCTCACCGTCAGCGCGGGACCCGACTCGGAAGAGGTCGAGCTTGCGGGCACAATCGCCAATGCGCTTGGACCGGCGGCCATCACTACAGAAGGCAAATTGTCTTGGCCGCAACTCGCAGGACTGCTTTACCGCGCGCGATTGTTCGTCGGCGTCGATACCGCCGCGATGCATCTGGCCGCCGCGTGCCATTGCCCGACGGTCGCGATTTTCGGAGCGTCCAGGTCGCCGACGTGGCGAGCGCTTGCGTGGAATTGCTCCAACCGCGAAGACATGAAGCGGACCGTTGACGCCGGGTTGAAGTTGTGTAAGGTGTTGCGCCTCGAAACCGCCGGCTTGGACAATGGCGCCGAGAAACTCAGCCGTCGGAGCAAATCGAAACGGGAATTGAGCGCCGGGGGTTGTGTCCAAGCGGCCGTCCATGTGTCGGTAGGATACCCAAGTGGCCAACGGGGGCAGACTGTAAATCTGCTGGCTTACGCCTACGCTGGTTCGAATCCAGCTCCTACCACCACTCCAAAATCCCTCAGAAAACAGCGATGATGACCAATTTCCTCTTGAGGGGCACGGAGAAGCAGCATGGAAATTTCGGATGCGTTTCATTTTTCCTCTTGGCCTTCATTTCGAGTCTCATGCCGCGGTCAGGATGGCCCTGAGAGCGTGTCCGAAAATTCCAAAGGGTCCTGCGGCGAGGGATTTTGGTTGCGGCCAAGGCGGCGAGGCCGGAGCATCCCCGCCCCGGGCTGTGACGGCCGAGCCAACGCCGGCCGCAGGCAAAAGACCCGCCGCCCGGAGGGTTTTCGCGGAAAAGGCCGCCTGGCTTCGTTGCTCCTCAGTCGAAGATCCACTCGGGATATTCTCCTTCGTCGCGCCTCGCCATTCGGCCTTTTCCGCGAAAACAGGACCCTTTGGAATTTTCGGACACGCTCT
>Ga0233424_10002487_pt1 | contig 13137 bp, 19 predicted proteins | sample Watercolumn_Towu_FD_181011 | JGI IMG/M metagenome (GOLD analysis project Ga0233424, IMG submission 181011) | Freshwater microbial communities from Lake Towuti, South Sulawesi, Indonesia - Watercolumn_Towuti2014_125_MG | ecosystem: Environmental > Aquatic > Freshwater > Lake | place: Indonesia...
GAGTTTCTGAACCATACACTATGTTCGAAGCAAAATTTGATTACCCAGATCATACTACCGGGTATTCAAATAAAAAATTCACAACTACTATTATTGGTGGCGGAGTTTTAAATTACCTTGCAAATGAATCGAGTTATGAACTTCAAACTAATACATTATTAGGAACTAAAGTAACTAGAGAATCTGTTTATTATATGCAATATCAACTATTGCAAATAATGACTGGGGTTCTTAGTGGTGCGAAATCTGGGGTAGTTTCTAGAATTGGATATTTTGATGATGATAATGGAGTTTACTTTAAACAATCGGAGAATGGTTTAGCGGTAGTTTTAAGATCGAAAGTAACTGGGAATGTAGTTGAACTGGAAATACTTCAATCTAATTGGAATCGGGATAAATTTGATGGTACAGGGAATAGTGGAGTTACATTGGACCCTACTAAAACATTAATATTTATTATTGATCTACAATGGTTAGGAGTTGGTCGAGTTAGATTTGGATTTAATATTAACGGGAGTATTATTTGGGCCCATGAAATTTATAATGATAATAGATATACTACGGTTTATATGACTACTGCATGTCTACCTATCAGATATGAAATTGAAAATATCGCTAATACAACATCGCCTACTTCAATGAAACAAATTTGCTGCTCAGTTTTATCTGAAGGTGGGTATGCTAGAACTGGGGTTGTTCATGTAATTGACAGTGGGATTAATTCTCGAACAGTTATTAAATCTCAAAATTCTTGGACCCCAATTTTAATAATTAGACCCTCCTTATATTTTCAATCTAAATTAAACCATGGATATTCTAAATTAGTAAATTTTAGTTCATTAATTGGATCTTCTGGGTCTGCCGAAATTCAATATGTAATTTTAAAAAATCCAACAATAGTTGGGGCAAGTTGGATAGCTCACCCATCTTCCGCTTCGATGATGGAATATGATATTACAGCTACTTCTGTTAGTGGTGGGATCATTAAATATCAAGGATATTTAAAAATTTCATCAGGTGGAAATTTTGACGTTGGTAATGATAATTTTGAACAAGATGATACTTTATTAGTTTCAAATAAAGAGGGGCAGATGACTTACTGCATTGCGATGAAAGCCTCTTCTAATAATGCCTCAGTATATTCTTCGTTATCTTGGAGAGAGGTATACTAATGAAAGAAAAGTATAGTTCCAAATTTGCAATTATAACTGATCCTGGTTTAAATTTAATATATACCTCTATAGATGGGGACATAGTTCATAGTTTATTTTTATGCAATAAGGCATCCTCTTCAACAACAGTTTCATTAGCAATAGAAAGAGGAACCCAAACCTTTTTCATATTGAAGAATTATAAGATTCCAAAAAATACAACTTATTCGATAGATAAAGCTATTAACTTAATTCCTGGGGATATTATTTTAGTTTCTGGAGAAACTTTAAACGCTATAGATGTTTCATTAGGGTTATTGCAATTTCTTCCAGTATATGGGGAAAACTATACTTCATATGGAGTAAATATTGCAAGTTCTTCTTGGCATTTGATATACCAATGTCCAGAAAATACAACTTCGAATATTCATAGTTTTTATATTGCAAATGTTAATGATCCATCGATAGCGAAAGTTAGTATTTGGATAGTTGATCAAAATAATGATTACTATCATTTATTAAAAGATACTGAGATTGAACCAACAGCGACTATTGTATGGAATAAACCAATAAATTTAAAAGCAAATGAAGCTATTTATGCCTCTTCTTCAAATAATAGACGATCAGATGCTTTAATATCAATGCTAGAATTACTAAATGAGTAATTAAACATGGCATTACTAGGCTATTTTGCGATTGAAAAATTAACAGTTCAGATGGAACAACAGGCAATTCAAATGTTTAATATTGAGAATGAATTATCTAATCAAGAAAGTAGGTTAGATAATCAACAGACTCAAATTGATCATATTGAAACGCAAATTTCTGATACTAAACAATTGATTAACAAATTATCATTTTTATGATGCAATGTTATTCTGATAAATATTATCAAAAATATATAGTTTCACAATATCCAGAATCTAGTTACGAATTGTATTTAAATAGATTATCTTCAATATTTAATAGGTCATTTACTGGGTTTAAATCGGATTGTATTTTATCTGGATTTGATATTTTTTTGATTGATAAAACATCTAATGAATTAGTATTTTTTATTGAGCCAGGTAAATTACTAGCTGGGGATATAGTTAATGAATTAGTACAGCCGGTAATATTAATATATACTGGAAATTTAATAGGAATAAATGATTCATTAATAATCATAGCTTATAATAACGTATCTCAGTACCAGTTTAAAATAGAAGCGAATTTATTATCAGAAATACAATCAATACCTCCTGGTGCTTGTATTTTAGGTGTATTTCGAATTACTCCTCTTACGGATATAGTGTATTATATTTATACTTATATTTTTAATAATAATTATCGTCAGTTAATATCTGATTTATATAATAAATGGACTATTTCATATTCTTTAAATTTAAATAATTTAGTAGCGATAGGGTTTGATCCAAGTGATAAAATTGTAATATTAAATGAAAGTTATCCAATACGACCGTCAATTGCTTTACATCCTATACTTGAAACAGAATTTAATAATCAGTTAACTTTATTAACTGAAACTAATCCGACTATTAATAGATTGCCGATAACAGATATTGAAAATTATAATATAGGTAAATCTCGAAGATGTCACCTTAGTGCCACGTTTAGAGAATTTTCAGATGACTTCTATAGTTGAAATTCCAGTCGCTGCAAGATATAAGAATGAAGCAGCAAATATAATTCAATATGATTTAGGATCAAGATATTATTTAAATCATAATTTACATTATAATTTAAATGTACTAGGTAATGATATAATTATAAGTGGATTTAATATTACTTCGAATATTGATTCTAATAATAATTGCATATTTACAATTTCGAAAGGTCAAGCGATAATTGATTCATCTTTAATTGAAAATTTATCTGATATCCAATTAACTTGTAATATTGATATTTATGATCCAGATGGATATTTAATAATAGTATTACATTATCATTATTATGAAAATTCACCTTCATATAGTGCTATAAAGTTATATTATATTAGAAATTCTGGAAATATTTATCCTAATGAATTTAATAGTAATTATGATCGAATTATAATTGCTAAATATAATTTTAATAAAGTACAACATACATTATCTAAATCAGATATCACATTTAATACAAATCAAGTTATAAATATTGTCGGTAAAAATTATGATATTTATCCAGTATCTTATCTTTTTAAAACCCAATTTACAAAATTAAATTCATTTAAAGATATTTATGAGCGAATATATTATACCGGGTGAAGTACGAGCTACAAAATCCGAATTATTAGAAATTTTATCAATAGAATCTATATCATTTATTGATTGGATTAATGATTCTAATGATATAGATGCTGTTCGAATTAAAACCATGTTAAATATGGTTGAATATATAAATATGGATAGTCCATTAGTTACATCTTATATTATACCTTTGTTATTATCAAAAGGAGTAATTACTAATAATACTATTAGTAAAATAGAAAGTTATAAACAATTTAAAACCACTCATCATTTTTAGGTGATTATTATGTCATATATGGGTCAATTGGGAGCAGTCCCAGATTTAGATACATTAGTTGACGTTAATATTGAAACTCCGTTAAATGACCAAGTGTTAGCTTTTAATAGTGCATCTGGTCGCTGGGAAAATCAAGATATTAAAGACGTCAATGTTACAATTGAAGAATTACAAAATACATTAATTAATGCCCCTGTTAATGGGCAAGTTATAATGTTTCAAAATAACAAATGGGTAAATCAATTCTCTGAAAATTCTGATCGCCCGTTCCAATTTTTCATGGCAAGTTTTAATTAATGAGGTTTAAAAGATGTCTGGTAAATTAGCTGGCGTTTACGTTAATACTCCAAATACAAATACAAAAATTTACACCCCACCTGATGGTAAAACTGGGGTAGTTACTTTATCTATTTGCAACCTTACAACCCAATCGGTTAAAATTAGGGTTGCAATTAATGGTCAAGATAATGTAAATGTTGGAAATTATGATTGGATTGAATTTGATTTTCAATTAGATCCTGGCAATACATATGAGCGAACTGGTATTGTTTTATTTAATAATACAACTGGTGGTACTGCTAATACATTAGTCGTTTCTTCAACTGGTAATGTAGCTGCAGTTGTTTGGGGATTTGTACAATAAATAATTTTTGAGGGGCATAAGTGGCCACTTCCACTTCAATAGAACCAATTCAAAAAATATATAATAGTAGATATTTACAAAATATTCAAATTGATGAAATTTTAAATAAAAATGGATTCCCAACTGCAAGTATTGAAAGATCAAAATTATATCTTTCAAGGTTAATTAATCAAAATTTAAAAGCTTTAACACCAGGAGTTAGTGGTGACCGTACTATTTTAAATGGGTATGATTGTTATATATACGATTTCCCTTCCAATAGTATTAAATTTTTAGTAACTCCAGGCTCTTTAATTTTCGATTCTACACTGTTAATGTTATATTCTCCAGAAATTAATTTAGAATATACATTTCCGACAGTAGTAGATAATACAATTATTGATAAATTAGCAATTGTATTAAAGTTTAATTATGATATGATTGATCCCGCAGATCAACGAACCTCAATTTTTCATAAGCGAAAACTTGATAATTCGCCTTCATCCAAGAAATATAAATATCAAATTGAACAAACTCAAAGTGCGAAGTTTACATTATCAGTTCGAGCAATTTCTCCTGCAGTTTATGATAGTAATGGGAATTTAGTAACAGTACCATACTTTTTAGATAATCCTACGGATACATCTGATATGTTGGTATTAGCTGTTTTTAAACCTTGGTTTAAAGATAATCAGTTATTTAGAATTGAACAATATTCTGGAACATATAAGTCGGATCAATTTTTTCAACAAATGTTTCGAAAGTATGGTATTTCTCAAACGATAAATATTGATCTATTAAATGAAAAAATTATAAATGAATTAGATTTAGCAATGTTGGAAGTAAAAGTTGGTAATAAAACATATCCAATTTATAAATTTTCTAATATTTCGACTGATGTGAAAAATAAAATAATTAATTCATTTAAGAAACAATTCGCAGCAAGACATATGATTCCGGATTTACCGTTTTATACTAGACGGCTCGAAAGATTTTCGCGAGTATCCCAAATTATACATGAACATAATAATTGAGTATGCCTAATACTGTAATTCCGAATAATCAAGAAATATTAATAAACCCATATAGTAATAAAATTTTTGATTTTGATACCCAATCATCAAAAGTTTATGTATCTCGTTCAGTAAATGGGTTACTTCGAGCAATTGGAAACGATTGTATATTAGAAGGTTTAGAATGCGTTGAAGCAGTTATTAATACAAATAATGAGTTCATCGTAAAAGTAACCCCAGGCCGAGCAATTTGTGATAGCACATTGGTTGAAATTACATCTCATAAAAATTCAAATGAATTATCCATGGATTTAAGTTCATTAGATAATTCTGGATATTTAGTTGTAATGTTATCATATACATTTTTAAATAGCCCTCACCCGAATTTTTCAAAATTAAGATTATTTTATGTTAATTCGAATGGTAGATCTACTTCTCCGGATGAATTTGAACCAACATATGATCGATTAGTATTGGCTCAATATCATTTCGATAAAACGAATCGGGTTCTTACCCAAACAGCTTCTACGATTAATAGTTTACCGCAAATTACAATTAGAAGTATAAATTATACCATTCGGCCTAGAACTTCTTTATTGATAAATTCGTATGAAGAAATTAAGAATGTATTTACCGTTTTAAACTATGATTAGTGGACATATATGGCTATCGAAACATATAAAAATGCAATAATTAAATTAGATCATCAATTTCAAACAATTTATACATGTCCGACTGGTAAGAGTTCCGTAATTCATAGTCTATATTGTTCTAATACTTCAACTTCTACAATTTATCCCAGTTTTAGGATTTATAGGCCTACCGGTCCTGCTCCTCATTATTTTTATGCAGGAAATAAATTAAGGCTTCCACCTAATATTACATTAGCTTGGGATAAACCTCTTAATTTAAAAGCAGAGGATGAATTACAAGTAGCTGAGACTGTAATTGCGGATCCAAATGGGAATTTAAATCCATCTGACCCAACATATCAACATTTAAATGTTGGAAATGTATTTGCTTCAATAATGGAGTTATATAATAATACATTCGAACGTTATAATAGTATATTAAAAATTATTGATGAAGCTGATGGCCCAACAATAGTTTATACTTGCCCATCAACATATGCGAATTCAATTATACATGGATTACAATTAACAAATGTAAGTACTTCGAGTAAAACATTTGTAACTATTTCAATAGTTGATAATGATAATACCGCATATATTTTAGGATATAAAATACAAGTTATTTCTCATGCTGCTTTTATTTGGGATAAAACGATTAATTTAACCCCAGGTCAAAAGTTAAGAATAACGGTTGGTGATCCTACTTCTGGAACTCAAGCTAATAATGCAATTCATGCAATTATTTCGCTACTTGAAGTTGAAGCTATAGCATGATATTAATTCTTGAATCTATAGATAATTTAATTGAAGAAGCTTTACGATTTAAAAAAGTTGTTCGCGGCGGAAAAATCTTAAAAAAGTTAACATGTCCACCAGGATATAAAAGTACTGGTGGTAAATGTATTCGTATGAGTTTTATGGAAGTTCGCAAGCGCAAAAAAGCTGCAAAACTTATGCTAAAAACTAAAAAGAAAACTATGAAAGGATTAAAAGCTATGATGATGGAACGTCGTAGAAAGAAATCTATGATATTAAGACAAAGGCGCCATTTACCGTAGGAAATTATCTTATGGCTCCCAATACAACAGAATTTGGAGATTCAGGACGCGACGATGATTTTTGGGATGGTAATGATCGTCGCAGATATAACCCTATTGATATAGCTGAAACTAAAATAACTGTAAAAGATATTATTAGTATTGGAGTATTTATTGGTGGACTAATCGCGTCTTGGGTTAATTTAAATAATAATATAACTACTATATCTGTAAAACAAGAAGAAACTTTTAAATATTTTGAAAAAAGAATTATTGATCTTGAAATTAAGATTAAAGAAAATAAAGACGCGATTGAAAGTATTAATATTCAACAAAATAAAGATATTCTAGATTTAAAATCATCAGTTGAAGATCTAGATCGAACTGTATCTCGTGTATATCAAGAATTAGTGAGAAATAAAAGATAATGAAATACCAATTAATACTAACCTTATTGTTAGTTTTTGGGTTTATTTCAAATGTACAATCTCAACCATATGTAATTGTTAATACGGATGATTATATTATTCCAAAATCAGATATTGAAGATATTTTTTTATTAAAACTCCCAACAATTAATGGTCAAAAAATAACAATATTCATTAAATCGATTAGTTCAGTTGAACATGATTTATTTGTTTATGAATGGCTTTATCTTTCTAAATCAATGTATAAAAGACGAATTAGATATGCTAATAAAGTTAATTTAAAAGAAGTTAATAATGATGTCGATATGGTCTTATCCGTTAGTAATACTCCTAATTCTATTGGGTATATTGATGATATTCGTATAATAAATGGAAGAAAGAATATTGCAATATATAAATTAGAACATTGACTTAAACTTAAGAACTAAGTTGTGTGATTTGAGATTTCAATATGAAAATTCATAATATATATTCCGATTTGATGTTAGCGTTATCAAATCATATAAATAGTTTTTTATCGCCAAAAATAAAAAGTTTTCAGTATAATTTAGCAAATGTTAGTTTTAGTTTAAATTTATCTCCGCAATTTGAATTACCTACGGCCATTATAAAGTTAAATGCGACAGAACCATTTATAAATCATCCATATGTATTTCAACATAATAATTTAACTAAAAATTGCCATCAAATCCCTATTTTATATGATAGAACAAAAGATATAGAGATATCTTTACAAGAAGAGATCTATAAAGTAACGATTGATATATTAATAAATTGCGAATCGCAAATTCAAGCAATTAATTTAAATCATTTAATCATTAATTTTACTCCAATAAATAAGCCGTTACATTTGTTTGAATTTTTTAGCTTTTTTGAATTAGATAGTACCTTATTAACTAGATTTTTAATCGATGTTGATAATGATCAAATTCAAAATTTATTTTTAAAGCATAATCGATATTCAGATACTTTAGACTATTGTTTTTCAGTAAATTATAATCCAATAGTCAAATTACTTTCTTCTAGTGTTGGTATTGATAATATATCAGCAGGTACATTTCAAGTATCTACATCATATGAAATAATGGCACATTTGCCAATACATTTAAAACATCCAGGAATTGGATATTCTTTAAATATATTACCAGATCACAAGCTATTATATTACTCGAATCTTCCAGTAGGTGTTCAAAATTTACCATATTTATTACTTGAATTAAATAATAAAATAATTACAGAAGTCCAAATTATACCAATTCTAAATATATTGGATAATGGTCAATTTCAAATAGATTTTTCATATGGTCAAGTAATAGGTAGCTTATCGAATAAAATAACTGAATATGTTAGTGTATTAGTTTATAATAACTTAACATTTAATTGTAATGTTATTGAAACTTATAATTATAATACATTAATAACTCAATATGTGATAGATGGTGATATATCTGGAAGATTACGAAATGTTACGATTGAAGATAATATTATTTCAGGATGGTTTTCAGGTTTTATTTCAAATAGAATTGTTGAAATCCATTTAAAATTTAATATTATTAATATATTTTTAGATTATAAATTACAAACTTTTACAACAACTTTTACTGATTATCAAGTATTAAATTATAGATTAATAAGTAATAAGCGAAATATAATTTCTGATTTTATATTAAAAATAAATAGATTTGCTGTAAAGTTAGAACCTACGAAATCATCAATATCTAGTATATTAATATTTGATAAAAATCTGAATCAGTTTAAAACTATAGATTTTTTAATTCCAATTCCAGCAACAACTCAAATATTAATATTTAATTATAATTCAATAAATTATAGTATTCCTATTAATATTAATAGTGATACTTTAAAAATTGGACTAGGGCAATTAACTCCGAATTTAAATCTTATTGATTTAATAGCTTTTAATTTTAATGAATTGGAGTTTATTTATATTAATAATTTACATTCTGGATATATTGAAAGTGTAAATATTGATTTTACATTTAATAATGAAGTAATTAGTGATATAGTTCCATTTCAAAAATATGGCCAGCAACTATTTACAGGTACTAATATTGTTCTTAGTTCTATTGACTCTGAATATGATGCTCCTAATTTGAAATATAAAGTGAAAATCCTTTTGGATAATATTTGGAATATTGATATATTTAATATTAGTTGGCGTTTTATTTGGAAGGATATAATGTTTCAATCTGATACTACAACTCAGATTGTATTAGACGTATTAAATTCTTCCCCGACAGGTCTACAATTTATAGTAGATGAAGGGTTATATATGAAAATTTTTAATCGAGTTACACGACTCAATCCTTTGTATTTTTCAATTGTTAAATAATAGGTGTATATTTTATGGGTAAATTAGACATTAATTCACTGTTAGCCGCTTCTTTAAAAGGTAAAGGTGAAGCTATTCAGGAAGGGTGTACTGGTTGTGGATCCGATACTTCTAAATTCAATTTAAATTTAGAGGCAGTTGCACATGAAGAACGCGTAGCTGAATTTATTTCAGAAGAAATGGTTGCTAATATGCGTGCAGCTATAGCTACTGGATTGGCTGCTAATACTGTACTTGAAGCTCGTATTTTATCTCGTATAGAAGAAGCTACAGCTTAAATTTATGGGGCAGAAAACAATATTTCTGCCCCTATTGTACTTTATGAACACTATAATTGAAAATATAGATAAATTAATTACTGAAAGTAATATTAAAACAATATTAGCTAGTGGTGGGATATTGGCGATTGCTGGTTTATTTGGATTTATATTAAACCCGACATTTGGATTAGCTATATATTTAGCTAACACCTTACTATCTTATTTATTATTTAGTATTATTATTGGTAGTGGTGTAATATATGGGGCATCCAAATATTCACAGATTAAAAATATTATAGATATTGATGATTTTTTAAAAGATAATTTTAAAAGATTACGAGCTTATGGTTATAGTGATATTGATAATATTCAAAATCAAGCGATTAAAGCTAGAAATAATGTAATTTCTGAATGTGAAAATAAACCAACTTCTAATATGGGTTATTATATTTTAAAAGCAGAATGTGCGAAAAAAGGTATAATTACTTATTTAGAAACTAGCGATATTCATTTATTTTCATATTATATGTCATTATTGATGAAAAAAGGAATATCTTTACAAAAATCTCAAAGTATCGATAATATTCTTTCTTCAAAAGAAGAACTGCCATTTGTCATAATTTTATCGAAAATTCATTATAAATATATTGAAATTTTAGAATTTATCAATTATGATATTTCTAAATTCAATATTATAGTATTAGAAGAATCTAAGAAAAATGTTAATTTTACAAGAAATATCCAATCTGATCAACAATCGCAAAAGCAAAAAAAATTCATCCCAAACTTTAGGAGATAGTATTTTTAATTCGAATAACGTATATTTGGATAATAAGCTATCGAGCGATTTTAGTTCTAAATTTAGTAAATTAACATTAAGTATTTATATTATAAAATCTGAAGATATTAATGCATTTACAATTCCAGGTATAATTGATTATAATAAATTTTTAAAAAATCCAAATTACGAAACATATAAAAATTTAATTCGAATTTATAATTCTCCATATCAAGTACATATAAAAGATGGAATAATACGATTTAATCGACAATCCGCAATAACAGTATTCGTATATTCATCTTTAGTTAAAAAGCTATCAAAATCTCAATTATTTGCGGTAATTCTACATGAAGTTGGACATTGGTTACATATACGTTATAATTTATTTGCGAAATTATTTTATTATATGAATCAATTTATGACTAAAAATGGAATATTTATTTCTGTGGATTTACAGAATTTACTTTTTTCCGCAAATAATATAACTTATCCTGGATTTAAAACTTTTCGACTTATTGCTATTGGGTTAATGGTATTTTCAAATTATAAAAGTAGGACTGAAGAATATTTTGCAGATAATTTTGTTAAAGAATGTGGATATTCTAAAGATTTAAAAGACGCATTATCAATTATTGAATATGATAAAGTTTTATCAGATAAAGAAATGAATCAATTTAGCATTAAATTTAAAGCATATTTATTATATTCGATTTCTATGATAAACTCTTATTTTACAGGAAATCATGTATCTCATCCAACGACGATATCTAGAATGCAATCTTTATCTGAAGGGGAATTTTTAGATTTATCGATAACTTCGATAATTCAGGATAGTATTAAAAAAGTATGTCCGTGGATTAGATTATGATTTTTTGTAGAAAAAAACCACCATTACCGATTTTGCATTCTGCGCAAACTCGTCTTCAATTACCAAAAAATACTATTAGCATATATCGTGGGCCAATAATAAGAAACCCGAGAATTATCCGCACTTCTTCAATTATTGAAGATGTGAATGCTTTAATATCTTCAAATATTCAAGATAAACAAGGTCAAGCTCAAAATGGACAATTACGTGCAATTATAAATCCTAAAAATATTAAAATTCATGGTCCAGTTAATTCTGATGGAACCTCTCGATTAAGAAATCATGCATTAATAAAATGCCCGCCCGGTTCACGTCGAAATCAATTAAACCAATGTATAACAATATAGTTAATTTTTTAATAAATCCTTGAGTGAAAGTATATTATTTTCACTATAAAATTAAATTTGTTTATGGGTAAACAATCGTATGAAATTTATTAAAGCAATTTTTGAAAATGAGGATATCAAACAGTTAGCAATTTCAAATGAAAAATTAATTTCTGAAGTTACTAATTACGTTATTGATTACAATATGTTTTTAGAATTTATAGTTACTAGATCAATTGCTCAATTTATTGTTGAAGGAGATCTAGTTCAAACTTATAATAATATTGTAAATTTTATTATATCGGAAAATACACAAATATATAATGAAGTTTCAAATATTTTATCGGATCTTGAAATTTCAAATAAATTAGAAATAGTTGCTGAATCTATGGATAATGCAAAAAATAAAAAGTGGGAAAATGTTAAAACCACTATGATGCATGGTCAGGATAGTGATGGAACTTTTGATGCAGCTCAAAGGGGCATTTTAGGAAGTCATGCTAAAGAATGGGCAGATGACGCTTCTTCTCAATTAATGAACGGTATGGATAAATCTACTGAACAAAATACTGCTACTTTGAAATCTTCATTAGTTTCAACTAATGAAAAAGGTAAACCGATAAAAAATAAAGCTGGTGATAGTCTTTCTACTAATATAGCTAGAGGACATAAAGCATCCCGTAATCTTCCAAAAAATGGCGATCCATGTTAATTAAGAGGACTTATTAAATGAAATTTATCAAGACTATTTTTGAAAATAATGATATTAGAGATCTTGCTGTAGCTAATGAAGAGTTAGCAAATGCTTCAACCTCTATGTTAATTAATTATAATCTTCATCTTGAACAATATGTACAAGAAAATTTAGATCAATTTGTGATCGAAGGAGATTTAAGCTCTACTTATGAAAATATTCGTAATAATGTAATTTCAGCTAATATTGCATTTATGTCTGAGTGTGCTGCAATTTTATCTTCAGGTGAAACTGATGAAAATAAGATTGCAATGCTAGAAATTACTCTTAAAGGAGCTGGTGATGCGATTCGTAGTGGAGTTACGCGTGTAGGAGCGATTGGTCGCAGATCCGCAATTCATAAAAATACCGCAGGTGATAAAGTAATAAGATATAAGGAAGGTGATAAATATATTCCAAAGGATGAG
>Ga0233424_10002488_pt1 | contig 13136 bp, 13 predicted proteins | sample Watercolumn_Towu_FD_181011 | JGI IMG/M metagenome (GOLD analysis project Ga0233424, IMG submission 181011) | Freshwater microbial communities from Lake Towuti, South Sulawesi, Indonesia - Watercolumn_Towuti2014_125_MG | ecosystem: Environmental > Aquatic > Freshwater > Lake | place: Indonesia...
CAAATCGGGCCATTTCCGACTGTTGCGCTGAGCGTACCTCTCGGAATATCCAACAAGTGTGATCGTTTACCTCTAAGCAATGGCGCGGTGCAGGTTAGCGCACAGTGGTGCTTGACGGGTGCGGGCCCAGCGCTTACCATTTGCAGGTGGTTGTGGGTTTGAATTTCCTATCCGTTTTATTTCCATTTTCAACACGTGGAAACAGAAGCCTGAGAAGGAGGTGAAAAACAAGTCATTTCATCCGGTTGTGCAGCCATTCCAAATTCATTTCATTATTTAATTAAGGAGAATAAACGAACATGGCTACTGAAAAAAAAGCTGCTAATGAAGCACAATCATGGACTGATCGCCTGACAGGGTGGATGGAGAAAATGGCTCCCTTTTTCGATCAGCCCCACCTGGCATCTGTGCGCGATGGGCTTGTCGCTTTGATGCCGCTCTTGATCATTGGAGCATTCAGCTTGCTCATCCTGCAATTCCCTATTCAGGGTTGGCTGGATTATCTTGATGGCAACCCCGGTTTGTCCGACAAGATCTGGGTTTTCTTCAACATGACCTATGGCCTGCTTTCCCCATTTGCAGCCCTGGCGATTGCTTACAACCTTGCGCGCCGCCGCAGCCTTGACCCCCTGATGCCTGCATCGCTTTCTCTGCTTGCCTTCATCACTGTTGCCAGCCCAATTATTGGCGCATGGGGCTCAGGTGGTCTGCCTGGTACTTACTTCGATGGAAGCGGTCTGTTCACGGCAATCCTGGTTGCGCTTTTCACCGTCGAGATATATCGCTTCTTCGTCAGCCGTAACCTGGTTATTACAATGCCGGCCCAGGTACCGCCGGCCATAGCTAATGCGTTTGTCGCTTTAGTGCCGGGTACGTTGGTCCTGGCATTTGTATGGCTGGTGCGTGTCATCCTCAACATCGATGTTGCCGATGGCGTCAGGCAGGGATTGGCTTTGATCATCCCGGCGGTATCCAGCTACCCGGCAGCGGCGTTGGCAGAGACTTTCCATGCTTTCCTATGGACACTCGGTATCCACGGCGATTTGACCATTGGTATTGTCCTCCAGCCTGTGTGGACAGCCAACCTTGCAGAGAATGCCCAGACGGTTGCAGCGGGCGGATCTGCTGCCAATATTTACACCAGCATTTTCCGCAGCTATGTTGTTCCCGGTGGTTCAGGCGCTACTCTGCCGCTCGCTTTCTACCTGATGCGCAGCAAAGTTGCCCGTCTGCGCCGTGTTGGCTGGCTGGGATTCTGGCCGGGCATCTTCAACATCAATGAGCCCATTACTTTCGGTACGCCGGTCATCTTCAACCCGGTGCTTGCGATACCGTTCATCATCATCACCTTCCTGAATGTGACTGTTGCTTGGCTGGCAACTGCGTCTGGCCTTGTAAACGTTCCGTATATCGAGGCTCCCTGGACGTTGCCGGCACCCATCCTGATGTATCTGGCCACAGGCTATGACGTTAGAGCGATTGTCCTGGCCATACTAACGGAGTTTGTCATCCCCGGCGTAATCTGGTACCCGGCATTCAAGGCTTGGGAACGCATGGTCATTGCAAAAGAAGGTGTTGGAGATTAGTGTGATGGTTGCCATTACCAGCCTTCGAAAGGATTAGGGCTGGCTTTATGGAGGGGATTGACTCATCAATCCCCTCTATTTTTTTCTGCCAACAAGCGGAGATAAGTTATGAAGTTAACCATACTAGGGGCAGCGGGTGTGCGTACCCCGCTGGTCCTGCAAAGCGTCATCGCCCGCCAACATAGAATTGGATTGAGCGAGCTTGCTTTAATGGATGTTGACGCCCATCGGTTGGAGCTGATGCGCGGTCTCTGTGAAGCATTGACAACCAAAGCTGACATTGGCTTCAAGATCACCTGGACACAGGATGCCCGCAGCGCCATACGCGGGGCAGATTATGTGATTACCACCTTCCGTGTTGGCGGGATGGAATCCCGTGTTATTGATGAGCAGGTTCCGCTCCAATATGGTGTACTGGGTCAGGAGACAACTGGTCCGGGCGGTTTTGCCATGGCACTGCGCACAATTCCGGTGGTCCTTGATTACGTGAAGATCGTACAGGAAGAAGCACCCCATGCCTGGCTCCTTAATTTCACCAACCCGGCTGGCATCATAACAGAAGCGATTATCAATGTTGGGCACCACCAGCGGGCAGTTGGTATCTGCGACAACCCGCCGTCCATGTGGCGCTCAGCAGCAGCCCAGCTTGACCTGACTCCCGATGATCTGCTGGTGGAATATTTCGGGATTAATCATCTCGGCTGGGTACGAGCCATCCATCACAACGGACGGCATCGCCTTCCTGAGTTGATCGATTTCATTGAATCTCACAACGATGAACATCTACCTGGGCTGCCTTTTGAACCGGGATACGTCCGCATGCTGGGTATGATCCCAAATGAATATAACTACTTCTACACCAGCACCCAAAAAGTTGTGGATAATCTTAAACGCAGCGGGCAGAGTCGGGCACAACAGGTTATGCCTTTCAATATTGAGCTCTATGAAAATCTCAGCCAGTATGCTTTGAAAGGAGCTTCAGTTCAAGAAATTGAAGCGATTTACCTGAATTATCTTGCCAAACGTGGCGAAACCTATATGAGCATCGAAACCGGGCACAAACATGAAATACCGCCCGAATGGAAGGAGAAGCTGTCCCAAATCGAAGCATCTGCCGAGGGCTATTCCGGAGTCGCGTTGGGCGTAATTGAGTTGTTGCGTAACTCAGCCGGCGGGTTGTCCATTCTCAATGTTTCGAATCAGGGAGCCATCCAGGGAATGAATGCTGGAGATGTAGTTGAGGTAACATGTTATCTGGGTCATGGTGTTATCCGTCCGCTGGTGATCGGTGCTGTCCCCGACCACGCCCTCGGGCTGATGAAACGTGTAAAGGAATATGAATGGCTGGCCATCCAGGCCGCTGTCGAGGGATCTTACGATCTGGCACTCAAAGCCCTGACTTTGCATCCACTGGTGCCGTCTTTGGGCACAGCCCGTTTGATCTTGGACGATTATTGCGGGCAGCATGGTTCGTATTTTCCTCATTTGAAATGACAGATGGCATAAAGCTCTTTGTGAAAATCAACCAAGCCATTCTGAAGGAGAAATAAGATGACTGATTCCACTCAAAAACCGATCAAAGCCCTGATGGTATGTGCCATGGGAATGTCCTCTTCCCTCCTGGAGAACAAGACCAAGGAGGCAGCTGTCAAAGCCGGCGTTCCCTTTGAATTGAAGGCGACCACAGTGGCTGATATTGGCCGCTGGGACCCAACAATGCACTGGTATGACATCATCCTGATCGCGCCGCAGGTCTTTTACAAACGCAAGGCGATCGAGCAGACAGCGTTCCCGCATGGCATCCTTGTGCAGCCTATCAATCCAACCGTATTTGGCATGGTGGATGGAGATGCACTATTTAAACAGATCATGGATGCCATCCGCGCCCGCGATGTAGCCAAGGATCCAGGCGAAGATGAAAACCCAAAAGGGTAACTTACTAAAAGCCCATGCTAATCATTCGCGGACTGACCGTTGCCTTTAGTGGATTTGCTTTTATATTCCTGCCCGGGATCATCGTCTCACTCCTGACCCGGCGCGGCCTGCGCTTCGATGCCAAACTCCTGTTATGGGGCATGGCGGTGTTAGTTGTTACCTTATTCCCCGCCTACTTTATCACCATCTTGTTGCGCCTCATGATATTTGGCGAGAGCATGCCGCAGTCGGCGATACAGTACGCCTTTGTTTTTCTGGCCAGCCTGATTACGGCACTCTTCCTGGAAGGCGGCAAGTATCTGTTGCTACGTATGCTTAAGGTTTCCATTCCTGAATTACCAGTCAGCGGCATTTGGGTGGGCTTGGGCGTCGGTCTGCTGACCAATGTCTTCCAGGGTATATCCCTGGTAGGTGCTGGCTTCCGCCTGGTGCTTGGAGATACTTCCATGCCTGATCTGGCGAAGATTGCCGCACAGGTGTGGGGCGACTTACTGGTGAACCTGGTTTTCTTGAATATATACCGTATTGTCCTGGTAGCAGTTGGCGCCATGCTAGGATGGTTTGTCGCGCAGACGCTGGTCAACGGACAGAAGCGCTGGTTCTGGCTGGCCGTCTGCATCAATACGGTTACAGCCTGGAGTTATAGCGCCATTGGGCTTGCACTCCAAAAGCAAACCCTGACTGCCAATATTGTCAACAGTATTTACCAGGCAATTTTGGCGGCATTGGCTCTCTACTGGTTGATAAGGCAAATATCCAGGGTAGCCCAGCCGCCTGTGGCCCAAGACGTGGGTGACAAGTAAAGGAAAAAAGGGTGAAATATGGAGTCGAATGTCCCCCAAAAAACTACAGCCAAAGACGACAAAGAAATGATCCTGATCCCGGCAGGAGAGTTTTTATTTGGTTCAAATAAACAGCTCATGAGTCTTCCAGCCTATTACATCGACCGGACTCCGGTTACCAACGCCGAATACAAGATTTTTGTGGATGCTACAAATGCAGATTTCTCACCTCACTGGCGGCAGGGAAAACCATTGCCCGGAATCGAAGATCACCCGGTTACCCAGGTGACATGGTTTGATGCAGCAGCTTACGCCAAATGGGCTGGCAAGCGCCTGCCCACCGGACCTGAATGGGAGAAGGCGGCGCGTGGCACGGATGGGCGCATCTTTCCCTGGGGCGCTACTTTTGACAAAACATGCCTGAACTGCGGAGAAGGTGGCCCCTATACTACTGTGCCTGTTGGACAATTTTCGCCAAAGGGAGACAGTCCCTATGGTGTGGTGGACATGGCAGGCAATGTCTTCGAATGGACGAACGATGGCAACGAAGTCATCACGATGGGACTGCGTGGTGGAAGCTGGCTCGAAGGACGTGATAATGTCCGCACGTTTGTTGTTCGCAAACATACGCCTCGCCGCAAGAACGATTTTGTTGGTTTCCGTTGTGTGATGGATATACCTTAGTGACCTTTATAACTCTTGTGCGACATGGCACCACAGAGTGGATCGAGCTGGGCCGTTTACATGGAACTTTGGATGCGCCCTTAAGCACGCGCGGAAGGCAGGAAGCCAGCCTTGCAGCCACAGCTTTGGCAAAGCAGCACTTCGATGCTTTGTATACCAGCCCATTGGGGCGTGCCCGTGAGACTGCAGCGATCATCGGTCAGGCGACTGGTTTGGAGCCAGTGCTCATGGAAGGCCTGCGTGAGATGAACTTGGGCTGGATGGAAGGCGGGTAAGTATTTAACTTTACAAAAGATACACCGCTACGGTAGTTTATCCGTTCTGTCAGGATCACTTCCGTCGTTTGGATAAGCGGCGAGTCCCGGTGCAGATTTAACAGACGCGTGGTTAAATCCATCCTCGAAATAGCCAAGCAACATCCCGATCAACGAGTATTGGTTGTGATTCATACGGCTGTACGAAGCAATATTTTGGCGCAACTAGTAGACCATGACCCGACAGCTTGGAATAGTTACGATGGCTGGCTTGCTGGCTCATTCACCGAAATTGAACTTGACTCAAAGGGTAATGCAAGGATTATCCGATTGAACAATAGCGATCATTTTAATACATAAAGGAGCACTACATGAATGACGATCAAGCCATGAACTGGGAACAGACTTTATTCAACATCATTTTGCACGCCGGGAACGCCCGCTCAAAGGCGCTTGAAGCCGCGGAAGAAGCTGAATCAGGCGATTTTAAAAAGGCTGAAGCCGCATTGGTCGAAGCCGAAAACGAGCAGGCTGAAGCACATAAAGTACATTCAAAGGTCATCCAAATGGAGGCAGGCGGAGAGCGGGTGCCTTTTTCGGTCCTGTTGATCCATTCAATGGACCTGTTATTGCTATCATGGGCAGAGATCGACCACACCCGCCAAGTGATCAGCCTGCTCAAGCGAGTATCTTATTTGGAAAGTGAGGTTAAGAAATGGCAAAAATAGATAAGATAGCAATCATTGGGGGTGGAAGTTCTTATACCCCTGAATTCATCGAAGGTTTTATCACACACGAGAATGAAATTCAGGTTAGCGAGATTGCATTGTTCGATGTCGACGAGGAACGACTCAACATTGTCGGCGGGATGGTGCAGCGTCAAGTCCATCATGCGGAGTTGGATACGCGTATCAAATTGACTTTATCACGCCCGGAGGCGGTCGAAGGTGCGCGCTTTGTGGCATCCCAAATGCGCGTCGGACAGATGCCGGCCCGCATCCGTGACGAAAAAATCCCCCTTAAACATAACGTGATCGGCCAGGAAACCACCGGCGCAGGCGGAACACTCAAAGCCTGGCGAACGATCCCGGTAACCCTTGACACGGCGCGTGACATTGAAAAATATGCGCCAGGAGCGTGGTATCTAAACTTCACAAATCCATCGGGTATTATCACTGAGGCCCTCATTAAATGTACAAACCTGAACGCGGTTGGGTTATGTAACAACCCAATAAATATTCGTCGGATGATCGCGCAGGTAATGGGCGTGCGTGATGAACAGGTCTACCTGGAATGGATCGGACTAAATCACGTCAACTGGGTACGCCGCGTTTATATAGATGGCAAGGACATTACCGAGCAAATATTTGAAAATTTTGAAAAATTCGAGGATGAACTTTATTTTTCTGTGGAGCTTGTCCGCATGCTGGGTGTTCTTCCCACCTTCTATCTACAATACTACTATAACCATCCCGCCAAGTTGGCGGAAGCCAAGGCTGCCCCAAAGTCGCGTGGTGAAGTAGTGCAGGATGTCGAGAAGGCATTATTTGAGAAGTACAAGGATCCTCATCAAGTGGTCAAACCGCCAGAACTCAGCCAAAGAGGCGGCGCACTTTATTCCGAAGCCGCCATGGAATTAATGCTGTCCCTGTTGCTTGATAGGCGTGATGTTCAAATAGTAGTAACGCGCAACAACGGCTCGATTCCAGACCTTGCTGAAGATGCTTCAGTCGAGGTTCCGTGTGTGGTCGGTGCCAATGGCGTCACGCCGTTACAAATGGGGCGCCTCCCGGAGACAATCCGCGCCTTATGTCAACAGGCGAAAGCATGGGAAAGTTGGACAGTTGAGGCAGGCGTCACCGGCTCACGTCAAGCAGCATTGATGGCGATGACAGTCAACCCGCTGGTGCCTTCGTTTGAACTTGCCCGCGCTCTTGTAGATGAGATGCTGCAAGCAAATAGGGATTACCTACCCCAGTTTTTCCCTAAGAAATAACGATAAGCATTGCTCGATAAATGCCCCAAGAGCCATTGTATAAAAGGAGTATCAAATGACCCATATTGATCTTACAAAGCCGGTCGAGGTTCCTTCCTGGCTAAAGATAGCAGCGCGCCCAACTTCCATTGGAAATGGAGAGTTGGAACGTCAATGGCAGGAGATCGGCGAGGAAACAACAGAGGCTATTCTTAAAGTGCTGCCGACGGGCAAATACACATTGGGGCCATACCTTCAAGCCTTCGAAGATGAGTTTGCAAAATATTGTGAGTGCAAATACGGAATTGGTATTTCAAGTGGAACGGCCGCGCTCCACCTGGCAATGCGCACCATTGATGTAGGTCCTGGTGATGAGGTAATCACCGTCGCTAATACCTACGTGGCAACAGCCCTTGCAATCTCTTATACCGGAGCAACTCCAGTGTTCGCAGATGTTGACCCCAAAACATACAACATGACCGCAGAATCGGCGGCTGCGAAAATTACCCAGCACACCAAAGCGATTCTGCCGGTACATCTCTACGGTCAGCCTGTGGACATGGACCCAATCATTAACTTGGCCCGAAAGCACAACCTGTGGGTTGTGGAAGATGCCTCGCATGCGCACGGAGCAACTTACAAAGGGCGAAAGATCGGTTCACTGGGAGATGTCGCCTGCTTCAGCCTGTATCCCAGCAAGAACATGGGGGCGTATGGAGACGGCGGCATAATCACAACAAATAGTAGTGAAATTTACGAGAAGATCAAAATGCTGCGTTATGTCGGGCAGCGCGTCAAGTTTGTGCATGAGGTGATTGCCTTCCAGGAGCGGTTGGATGAACTCCAGGCCGCAGCGCTCAGCGTTAAACTCCGATACTTGGACTCATGGAACAACCGTCGCCGAAAGTGGGCTGCGATCTATGATGAAATGCTAACCGGCACTCCCATAACGCTTCCGTTTGTCGCCCCCGAAGCTCACCATGTTTATTACTCCTATGCCATTCTGGTCAAAAAGGAGGAGAGGGACGATCTGATGAGTTTCCTGGCGGATCGTGATGTCGGGTCTTTTGCCATGTACCCAACTCCGGTACCACTTCTCCCCTGCTATACTGATTTAAGTTACATACCGCAGGACATCCCCATTGCCGCTGAAAATGCTAATCGGGTGGTTAACCTTCCACTTTTCCCACAGTTGCGGGAAGACGAAGTGCGGACAGCTGCCCAGGCAGTTGTAGATTTCTACAAAAGCAAGCGTTAGAGGATTCATGACCGAGACCATCAAGCTTGCCATCCTTGGAGGAAGCGGAGTTGCTACACCTGAATTAATTGATGTGCTGGGCCGATACAATGAACGCCCAGCAATTCAGGTCTCGCTTATTGGGCGTAGTGCTGAAAAATTACAGGCGGTTGGAGACATGTGCAAACGGCTGGCTGCGACAATTTACCCGCCGATTACAATCAGTCATCATACTGACCCGCATGAAGGGCTTGAAGGCGCTAATTATGTACTTAATCAAATTCGTGTCGGAGGTTACCGAGAACGAGCCTTTGATGAAACCTTCCCTCGTGAATTCGGTATTCCAGGAGAGGAAACCTTTGGACCAGGCGGGATGAATATGGCGTTGAGAACCATCCCGGTTGTCATAGAGTTATGCCGGGCAATAGAGAAGGTCGCGCCAAAAGCATTGATGATCAACCTGACCAATCCCAGCAGCATCGTCCAGTACGCCATTAACTATGCCACTTCCGTGAATGTTGTCAGTATTTGCGATCTGCCGATGATGGCGGCGCAAGCCGCGGCAGATTTGCTCGACCTCTCAGAAAGAGAGCTGGTTGTGCGTTATACCGGCATGAATCACTTTGGCTGGTTGACTGGAATAAGCAGGCAGGGACAGGATTTGCTGGCACAGGCGATTGAAAAGATCGTCGTTCAGCCTAATCTGACAGTGGATGCAGATATTATTCGGGCATTGGGCGTCATCCCGACTTCCTACTTTAAATACTATTACCATGCCAACCGTGTGCTTGCTGCGCAACAACGCAAGCCTGCCCGTGCCGACGAACTGCTGAAATTAGAGACCGAAATCCTGGCGGAGTATCAATCTGAGAGTTTGGATAAGAAACCAGACGGTCTGGTTAAACGGAATGCGGCCTGGTATGAGCACATGATCGTACCTTTGCTTCTTGCACACACCAATGACACAAGTGAAATGCTAAACCTCCAAGTGACCAATGATAAGGCCCTGCCATTTCTGCCTTTAAAAGCAATCGTTGAAGTGCCATGCGTTGTACGACGCAGCGGATTTATGCCTTTGGCTTATGACGGAGGTCTGCCTCCTGATCTGGAGACTCTGCTGCTAACCAACGCAACTTTCGAAATGTTGTGGGCGGAAGCGGTTGTCGAGCAGAGTTATCCGAAAGCGTTGCGCGCGATGTTGGCAAATCATCTGGTAACTAATTACGATCATGCCAAGGGGATCCTGAACAAAATTTGGCCGAAATAGGAGAATTGCGTAGTGCAAACAACATCCATTGTTGTTCATAACAAAGTAGGTTTACATGCCCGTCCGGCGGCTCTTTTTGTGCAAGCTGCCATGGCGCATCAATCGAAAATCACTGTGAGGAATGGTGAAAAAAGCGGAAACGCCAAAAGCATCATGGGGATACTCGCGCTTGGGGTCCAGCAGAATGACACGATCACCATCAACGCCGATGGCCCGGATGAAATGGATGCACTAACTGTGCTCACAAGATTGGTAAACGATAACTTCGGTGAATCTCTGTGAGCGAGGCGATCCTCAAAGGTATTGCCGCATCCGATGGGATTGTCATCGGGCCGGCATTCATCTATAATCGCGTCCCACTCGATATCCCCTCACGTCCTGCCGCACCTGTTCTGCAGGAATTGCAACGATTTCAAATCGCATGTGAGCAGGCAGGACAGGAACTTGAATCGCTCAAAATCAGTGTGCTTGCTCGCAGCGATCCAGAAACAGCTGCGATCTTCGACGCCCACAAGATGATGGTGCTTGACCCGATGCTGCTCGATGCGGTTCAATCCCGCCTCGAAGCGGGGCAGATCATCGAGGCAGCAGTGCAGGAAGCCAGTGAGGAACTTGCTGCCATGCTTGGCGCCATGCAGGATGAACTCTTTGCCGCGCGCGAAGCGGATATGCGCGATGTTGGGAGGCGGTTACTGCGTATTTTATTGGGCATATCTGACACTTCGATTACACAGCTGGACTCTCCTGCAATAATTGTTGCAAATGACCTGACCCCTTCAGATACTGTCAGTCTTCAGTCTGAATTCACACTTGGTTTTTGTACTGCCGTTGGTGGATTGACTTCGCATGTTGCCATCCTGGCTCGCACACTAGGCCTGCCCGCAGTGGTTGGGCTGGGGAAAAAAGCGTTGGATGCGATTTCAGATGGAACCATGCTTGTTCTGGATGGCACAGGAGGTGCAGTAATATTAGACCCTTCTGGCGTAACACTTGAGCAATATGAAGCCGCGCGAATGAAAGCTACTGTTCGCCTGGCTGCGATGCAAGAAAATTCATCCAAAGATGCTGCAACAGCCAATGGCCGGCATGTGGAAGTCGGCTCGAATATTGGTGATGTCGATTCGGCGAAGGAAGCGGTTCGCTTTGGAGCCGAGGGGGTTGGCTTACTCCGAACTGAGTTCCTGTATTTGCAGAATACCCGCCCACCTACCGAGGAACAACAGATAACGGCTTATAAAAGCGTATTCGATGCCATGGGAAATCGTCCCGTAATCATCCGTACACTGGATATTGGCGGAGATAAGCCGCCTGGTTATTTGAAATTTGATGCCGAACTAAATCCGTTTCTGGGATGGCGCGCGATTCGCATCTGCCTCGAAGATCATCCATTATTCAAAACTCAACTTCGGGCCATCCTGCGCGCCGCGGTTGGACATCGCGCCTTAATCATGTTCCCGATGATCAGCAGCGTCGAGGAACTTCGAGCCGCTAAAACTGTGCTTGCTGAAGTCCGCGCCGAACTGGATGTTGTAGGGTTGGATTACGCACACGATGTGCCGGTCGGGATCATGGTCGAGACTCCTGCCGCCGCAATGCTGACCGATATTCTTGCGCTTGAGTGTGATTTTTTCAGCCTGGGCACCAATGACCTGACGCAATACACTCTGGCAGTTGATCGTACCAATGAGCGGGTGGCAAAGCTTTTCCAACCGCTTCACCCCGCAGTGCTGCGATTGATCAAGAAGACCATCGACGCGGCGCACCAACATGGTAAATGGGTTGGCATGTGTGGAGAGTTGGCCGGAATGCAAAAGGCTATTCCGATTTTATTGGGTCTGGGTTTGGATGAATTCAGCATGGCGCCGCGTTCCATACCGGAAGCCAAGTGGCTGATCAGCAAGTTTACAGACACCCGCGCCAGAAAAATCGCAACGCAGGTTTTGAACCAAGCTACCTCTGCTGACATAGAAGAATTCATGGAAGAAGTGCTGCAAGAAACAAGGGGCTGAACAATAAACCATAAAAGCGGTTTCCCTAACAATTGGGAAACCGTTTTTCAGAGGATATGGGGCAAAAAAATCCTCCACCATACTTAATCAATGATCTTCAAAGTGCTTTGCCTCTGGCTGTTGACGATTAACTGCGTGACATCGGGACGGCCATAAAGTCCGGCTGCATCAAAGTTTTGCCTTTCTGCCCGTACCCGTTGATGATTGATCTTAGCTACGGTCAATATTTTCTCCCCGATAACAGGTGCTGCCAACCAGGTTCCATCCGTCCCGGCAATGCACGACCCGCCATTCGCTAGAAAATCGTTACTTTCAGCAAGGATCAAGTCAAGGTGCGGCGTTTCCGGCGGATAGTCAGTCTTGCGCATTAATCCACAGGCTGAAATGACATAGGAACGACCTTCTTTCGCAATGAACGGCGTGATATCTGAGGTATTGTGAATACCACCCGGCCAGACCGCCACGTGCAAGTCTTCGCCTTGGGCATACATGGCGGCGCGCGGCAAGGGCATCCAATTCTTCCAGCAGTTCAACCCGCCGAACGTAAAAATCCCAAGTTTATGGACTCGTAAACCGAGCCCATCTCCCGGCGCCCATGTGAGACGTTCTTCATACGTTGGCATCAGTTTGCGATGTACTGAGCCGATTTTTCCATCGGAATCCACATACACCAGCGAACAGTAAAGACTGTGACCTTCCCGGTCAGCAGCACGGTCAATGATTCCCAACATAACCCCGATCCCAAATCGAGCAGCCGCAGAATACAACGAGTCTAGATGGCCAGATTCGATCTGGAGAGCTTGATCCAAGTAATGGGCATGCAGTTCTTTTTGCACAGGCGAATTGAAACGGGCGCCATCAGTGCGTTCGATCCAGAATGGATAACCCGGCAATAGGGCTTCGCCGAACGCCACGAGATTGCAACCAGATGCGGCAGCTTGCTTCACATAAACCAATATCTTGTTTAAAGTCTTTTCGCGATCCAACCCCACGGGGGCAATCTGCGCCGCGCCAACGATTAATTCGTCGCCAGTTTTTATAAGATCAACCATATTGGTTTCTATGCTCCAGAGAAATTTTGATTGACAACACTTCTCAGATTTAAATCAAAAGGCGGATATACCACCCCGGTTTCAGTAACAATGCCGCTGATCAAACGGTTCGGAGTGACATCGAAAGCTGGGTTGCGCGCTTTGGCATTTTTCGGCGCAATAGGTTCGCCATGAAATTGAATACCGAGCACTTCCTCTGTATCGCGCTCTTCGATGGGAATTTACCCGCCATGCTCGAGGGTAAGATCGATGGTAGATGTTGGAACTACTGAATAAACAGGCACTCCGTTATCATGCGCAGCGAGCGCAAGCATGTACGATCCGATCTTATTTAGCAATGGCGCGGTGCAGGTTA
>Ga0233424_10002490_pt1 | contig 13126 bp, 11 predicted proteins | sample Watercolumn_Towu_FD_181011 | JGI IMG/M metagenome (GOLD analysis project Ga0233424, IMG submission 181011) | Freshwater microbial communities from Lake Towuti, South Sulawesi, Indonesia - Watercolumn_Towuti2014_125_MG | ecosystem: Environmental > Aquatic > Freshwater > Lake | place: Indonesia...
GCTCCGTCCTCGCCGAGGACGTGATCCGCGAGGCCCTCGACGCTTACGACGCGGCGGTACGCTCCCCTCGGGGAGGCCCCGCCACCGCATGAGGATCGAACTCGCCTACGGCCGCGACGGCCTCGTCATCGACCTGCCCTCTGAGCGCACCACGGTCGTCGAACCGCGCTTCGTCCCGGGCCTTCCCGACGAGGCCGAGGCCCTCCGTAGCGCCCTGCGGAACCCCATCGCCCACGCCCCCCTCGTTGAGTGGTTGCGACCGGACGACACCGTCGGCATCTCGATTTGCGACATCACCCGCCCGATGCCGTCGGCGCGCGTCCTGCCAGTCCTGCTTGCCGAGGTGGAAAAGGTCGTCGCGCGCGACCGCATCACGATCTTCAATGGCACCGGCACCCATCGTGCGAACACCGAAGACGAGATGCGTCGCATGGTCGGACACCACGTCTTCGAGAACTACCGCATCGTGACCCACGACGCCCGCGAATCTGGTGCGTTGGTCGCCGTCGGACGCACCGCGTCCGGCAACGACGTGTGGCTAAACGGCGCCTTCATGGCGTGCACCGCCAAGATCCTCACCGGCTTCATTGAACCGCATTTCTTCGCCGGCTTCTCGGGCGGCCCCAAGATGGTGATGCCTGCGTTGGCGGGCCTCGACACCATCATGCGCAATCACGGCCATCGAAACATCAGCGACCCGCGCGCAACGTGGGGCGTCACTGACGGCAACCCTCTGTGGGAGGAGTTGCGCGACGGTGCCCAGTTGGCGGGGCGCACCTTCAACCTGAACGTGACCCTGAACAAGCGTCACCACATCACGGGCGTCTTCGCCGGTGACCTGTTGACGTCGCACCGCGCCGGGTGCGCCTTCGTACGCGACACCGCGATGCAGGCCGTCGCGACGCCGTTCGACGTCGTCGTGACGACAAACAGCGGCTACCCGCTCGACCTCAACGTCTACCAGGCGATCAAGGGGATCTCCGCGGCGGCACGGGTCTGTCGCGATGGCGGCGCGATCGTGGCCGCCGCCGAGTGCTGGGACGGCATCCCCGACCACGGAGAGTACCGCCGCCTGCTTGAGGAGGGCGCGACCCCGGAGGCGATCGTCGAACGCGTCGCCGCCCCGGGCTTCCGCATGGCCGACCAGTGGCAAGCGCAAGTGCAGGCGCAGATCCAGCAACGGTGCGCCGTGCACCTGTACTCGTCGTTGCCCGCCGAGACGGTGCACCGCACGCACCTGACGCCCTGCACCGACATCCTCGCGACGGTGACCGACCTCCTCGCCGCCGCCGGCCCGGAGGCAACCCTCTGCGTGTTGCCGCAGGGCCCGCAGACGATCCCGTATCTGGCATAGCTCGCGGTGAGCCAAACAGTTGTCTTTGACAAGATCGGTTCTCTCGAGGCCTTCGAGCGGTTTACGATTGTCAAGATCGTGGTTTGGCATTCGGCGAAACCGTAGACCCCTACTACCAATCAATCATGGCGCCAGGGTCGTACTAAAACCCAATCTGGGTCAGGCGCCGCCGAGTCAATGACTCCGGCAGCGCCATTATTGTCATCCTCGCGATCGCGTTGGCACCCTTCGCCCCAATCTACGTCTTCGTGTGCAAGGCGTTCTTCATCGGGATTCGCGCGCTGTTTGTCGCCACTCACTTCACCAACCCAGGCAACGAGAACCTCGCGGCGATCGCACCGTTCCTCGGCTATGCGACATGCCTCGGAATCGTTATTGCCCTCTTCGTGCTTGCGGAACGCTACGCCAACGGGATCACCGCGCTGTACTACTTCGGCTTCTGGGCGGCCGTCATCGTCTACGGGGTCTATCGGTGGTTGTTCCACGTTGGCGACGACCCGAACCTGATAGTTGTCGCGATTGGCTGGTTGCGTCAGGAGTGGGACAACGTGCCGTCGGGGCGTAGCCCGTGATCGTCCGAGTCCACCTGCCATCGCTGCACCGTGCCGATGACCCGGCCGGCCTTCTCAGTCAACGCGGGGGCTTCCCCGACCAGCGAACAGCTTGCTGGTCCGACTAGCGCCGGGCCGCTCACCGCTCTACCCATACGTGGGCAGCCTTCCGAAGCAGCCTGAGCCCGACGCGGAACGGGGGCACCAGGTCCGCGTGTGGGAGACCTTCCGTGTCCCACTTGGTCGTGCCGGACGGGATGGTCAGGACTGCGCGCGGGTGCAAGACCTCTCTGGTCCGTGGGCATACTTGCCCGTCGCAGGGCAAGGACGGTGGCGCGAGCATCTGGCCCGCTCCGGCACGCATCTGTCGCGACCTTCGGGATTTGCCCCCAGCCAACCTCGCCACGCACTATCCTGCACATATGCCCGCCACCGAAGGGCGAGACCTCTCCCGTCACCACCTTGCAGGCGCACGCCTCGGCCGAGCCGACCTCGCCGGGGCCGACCTGCGCGGCGCCAACCTCGCCGGGGCCGACCTGCGCAGCGTCAACCTCGCCGGCGCAACCCTTGCCGACGCCGACCTGTGGGGCGCCGACCTGAGCGACGCCAACCTCACTGGGGCCGACCTGTCACGGGCGCGCCTTGACCGCGCCACCGCCGCGCGGGCGAACTTCGCCGACGCGACCCTCGCCCGTGCCTGGCTGTCGCACGCCGACCTGCGCGCCGCCAACCTCGGCAGTGCCAACCTGAGCCACGCCATACTGCGCAGCACCGACCTGCGCGGCGCGACCCTTACCGGAACCAACCTCGCCGGGGCCTCGCTCGCGTTCGCCGACCGGCGCGGCGCCGTGACCTCGTGATCGACCAGCCGACAGGCTAGCGATGCCTCAACGTTCGAGTACGGGGTCGAGGCCGACCGATCGCGGCACGGTGACGGGAGGCGAGAGGCGCAGCCGACGCGCCTGAGGCGCGAACTTGCGGTCATCAAACGTCATCACGCTCGCGCAATCGGAAAACGACGCGTGATGCAGGGCGTCCGCGAAGTCAAGCCCGCCCTCGGCGCTTGCGACGGCGCGCTCGACCATGCTCCGGTCGATGACCGTCACCCACCGCATCGACAGCACGTGCCGGAGGACGCGCAACACCTCTTCCGGTGCGAACCCGTAGTGCCCGCGCAGCACCCACTCAAGTTCGAGTACGACTGTCGTCGATACCGCGCACGGCCGCTGACCGTCAATCACCCGCCGCGCGAACTCGCACTGAAGGCGCGTCGCTGCATCCGCGTCATCATCGACGTAGTACCGAAGCAGCACGTTCGTGTCGAGACCGATCACCGTTCGACCAACGTTGCCGGGTCAAGGTCGGCGGGAGCCGGGGGGCGACGTGTCCGCAACATGCCGAAGCCCGATGCCACCCCGGCTGGCGACGGGTCGGCGACGTGCAACTCGACATGGTCGTCGACCAGCCGGAACGCGACCACAGTGCCTCTCCGGATCCCCAACCGGCGACGCACCGCTACCGGGATGGTGACCTGACCCTTACTCGTGACTGTGGTCCCCTGCATCACGCCGGTCCTCCTTGCACGCATCGCGGATTGTATTACCCAGTAACACTACCGCCTCGCCCATCGTGTGCGTCGTACGCATCACCTCACGCCACCGCCACCCCAGAAATCCCGGGCGACACCGGGATCACCCCCGGGCCCATCGAGAATCGCTCCACCTCCACCTGCCCGAACCCGGCATCGCGGATCGCCGCCTCCGTGTCGCGCACCATCCGGCACTCGCCCGTCACCGCAAGCCACCATGGCGCCAACCTTTCCTGGAGGTTGCGCAGGCGCGAACCGGGCGTCGCGCCTACATGTTCAATGAACACAAACCGACCGCCCGGGCGTAAGACGCGACGAACCTCGCGCAGCGCCGCCCCCAGGTCGTCGACACTGCACAAGACCAACGTCGAGATCACCGCGTCGACCGACCGGTCACTGACGGGCAACGCTTCGGCACGACCGTCAATGACCGTCGCCTCAATCCCGACACGGCGCGCCTCCCGTAGCGCCGACTCCCGCGACACCGGGTCGGGTTCCACGCCCATCCAGCTCACGCCCGTAGGCAGGTGGCGCAGGCTTGCCCCCTCACCCGGGCCAATCTCCAGGACGTGCCCGCGCAACGCCCCAAGCAGTGCCTGTTTCTGTGTTGCGAGGTACCGATCAATCGGCCCACCCGCGCCCAGGGCCCATCGAGCCGCCAACCACGTCGCCTCCTGCACCACCCGCGTCGCCCACGACTCGCCACCAGGACCCGCCATCGCCTGACCCTCCCATCCTCGCCCGATGTGGTGCGACCATTCTTGTCTGATAGTGATAGCGCGTGCGATCGCGCCCCCGGGCGCAGCCCCACGGCGGGCATACCCGGGCCGTACACTTCGCGGACCGTGGGCAAGGCCATCATCAGCGGAAATGTCACCCTCAAGACGGCAGGCGAGATTGACGCGATGCGCGCCGCCGGGCGCCTCTGCGCGCTGGCCCTCGCCGCCGTCGCCAACGCCATCAAGCCGGGTGCCACCACCCTCGACCTCGATACCATCGCCGAGGCGGTCATCCGCGACGGCGGGGGTGAGCCGACGTTCAAGGGCTACTTCGGCTTCCCCGCCACCCTCTGCACCTCCCTGAACGAGGAGATCGTGCACGGCATCCCCACCGCCAAGCGCGTGTTGCGCCTCGGCGACGTCGTCAAGATCGACTGCGGGGCAACCCTCGACGGGTGGATCGGGGATGCCGCGTTCACCGCACAGGTGGGTGGTGCCACCGGCAAGCCCAAGAAGCTCATGGACGCGACCGAGGCGGGCTTGGCGGCCGGGATTGAGGCGATGCGCGCCGGGGGCTTCCTCGGCGACGTCTCGTCTGCCGTCGAGGTGGTCGGGCGCACGCACAAGGTTGGCATCGTCACCCGCTACTGCGGCCATGGCGTCGGCCGTCGCCTCCACGAGGAGCCGAGCGTCCCGAACGTCGGCACGCCCGGGACCGGCATCCCCTTGGTGCCCGGCCTCGTGATCGCCATCGAGCCGATGTTCACCCTTGGTCGCGCCGACACCGTCGAGATGAAGGACGGATGGACGGTCAAGACGCGCGACGGGTCCCTCGCCGCGCACTTCGAGCACACGGTAGCGATGACGCCCGACGGGCCGGAGATCCTGACCCTGCCCTAAGTCCGGAGATCCTGACCCTCCGCCGAATCTGGAGAGGCCTGCCATGCCCGACGCCGACCAGCACGTGATCGACATGGGCACCCAGATGGAGAGCCTCGAGGGGCTGACCATCATCGACGCCCTCAACGAGGTCAGCGAGGTGCGCGCCCTCTCCGGGCGCCTCGTCACCTTCGTCGGCACGCGCCTCGGGTCGACCGGGCCGGTCGCCGACCTTGCCGACGTCGAGGTGTACGCCTGCCCGATGGGCACCTTCCTGCACGGCGTGACCACCGACGGCCCGCACTGGGGCGCCGGCGGCGCAACCGTGGCCGACGCGATCGCCGCTATCGAGGACGACGAGGTCCGCGACGACGTCGCGGCAGCCTTGGCCTCGCACGGGTTGGCGTAGGCGTCAGATCCGCGGGCGCAGTGGCGTCCACGGCGCAACAACCCGGCACCCTCTCCCGCGTCAGCGGGGGAGGGGCAGGGGGTGGGGGCGCCCTCAGGGACGCGCCGTCGATTTCGGGCAGAACCAGCCGATCTACCTCCCAGGGTATCTTCCCGACGCGGTACCGGGGCACCACGGCGACGCCCCCGCGACTGGCGACGCCCCTGCAACTGGCGACGCCTAGGTCCGCAAGCACCCTGCCCGCTCCAGGAATGTGGGCATGCCTCGGGCATCGGCATGCCCACGTGACAAGCGCCAGTATCGTCACCGGGCCGTCCGGGAATCCCGGAGACTTCACGACACGAGGGCGGCGGAGCGGGCGGGACGCCCGCGGTCCCGGCGCTACGGCAGGTGGACACCGATCGGCCCGTGCCCCTCGGGACAAGCAGTCATGGACGCCGTCCCTCAGCCGGGCGCGCCTCGACGTGGGTCCTCCTGCACCCGCTCTCGCAATCCTCCTTCGCCGCCATCCTCCACCCCGGAGGCGGGCAACGATGCCTGCGCGCCTCACGACCAATCCCCAGCGGCCGCCCACAACCGGGTTGTGGATGGTGCAATCTCCGATGTAGTATTTTCGGAGAGCGGTACGCCGTTCCGCAGAGCGCAACGCAATCGAGGACAAGATGGACGCGGTGCCGGCCCCTCGCAGCGGGGGCATCCAGTCGGTCGAGCGAGCGGTCGCCGCCCTGAAGGTATTCGGCGAGGACGAACCGGAACTCGGCGTCACCGAGCTGGCCCGGCGCCTCAACCTCCACAAGTCCACCATCTCCCGCCTGATGGCCACTCTCGAGGCCGGCGGCTTCGTCCAGCAGGACCCGCGCACTGGTCGCTACCGTCTCGGCCTGCAGCTTGCCACCCTTGCCGGGCGCGCCCTCAACCAGTACGACCTGCGCGACGTCGCCCGGGGTGCCTTGCACGCCCTCGCGCGCGCCACCGGCGAGACGTGCAACCTCGCAGTCCGCGACGGTGACGACGCCGTCAACATCGACCAGGCCCTCTCGACCAACCCGGTCAAGCACCTTGGGTGGATCGGTCGGCGCCTCCCCCTCCATTGTTCGGCCGCAGGCAAGCCCCTCCTTGCCTTCGCCCCTCGAACCGACATCGAACGCGTCCTTGCCCTGCCCCTCGTCGCGTACACCCCGCGGACCATCACGGACCAGGCAACCATGTGGCGTGAACTCGAACGCATCCGCGTCGACGGTTTCGCCGTCGCCATCGAGGAGTTCGAGCCGGAGCTGACCGCCGCCGGCGCCCCCGTCCGCGACCATCGCGGCGAGGTTATCGCCACCGTCACCGTCTCCGGCCCCACCTTCCGCCTGACCCCGGATCGCCTCGCCTCCATGGCCGGGATGCTCCGGGAGACTGCGGACCAACTTTCGGCCAGCCTTGGCTACCGCGCTCCTTCGCCCCAGGTGGGCCTCGGCGCGGTATCTTCTCGCGCCTTCGTGGGGTCGGGGTACGCCAGCCCGTCCCTGCGCATCGACCCGGCAAGCCTTGGCGTGGAAACGGCCCCGTCCCGATCCGTGGCGATCACCACGGGACGACGACTTGGCCCCGGGAAGCGAGGCACGCTCGCCGCGGACATCATGCCGACGCGCGTGCAGGCCGATGACCGGCCCGCCCGACCCCGGGGAGCGCACGAAGAGGAGCGCAGCACATGGTAGTTGCCGATCCCAAGGTCACCGCGCCCGGGTCTCGCCACGGCGAGGTGCCCGAACACGAAATCCGCACCGCCTTGGTCATCCGCGTCGCCGGTGAGGCGGGCGAAGGCATCAAGAAGCCGGGCGAGTTGCTGATCCAAGCCGCCGCCCGCGCCGGCTTCGAGGTCCTCACCGACTTCGCCCCACCGTCCGAAATCAAGGGTGGCGTCAGCTTCTTCCAGATTCGCCTCAGCGCCAACCGCCTCTTCACCCGCGGCGACTCCCCAGATGTCCTTCTCTGCTTCAACCAAGAGGCATTCGAGGTCAACATCCAGGAACTCGTGCCCGGCGGTCTCCTCATCTACGACCCGGAGAAGGTCACACCGCGCGACACCTCCGGCTACCGGCTCCTGGCGTTCCCGCTCGAGCAGATTGCCTCCAAGGAACTCCGGATGCCGATCGTGAAGAACGTCGTCGCCCTCGGCGGCATGGCGGCGCTCTTCCAACTCGACTCCGCCGTCCTCTACGACCTGATCCGCGAACTCTGGGAGCGCAAGGGCGACGCTGTCGTCCAGACGAACTTCAAGGCGCTTGAGGCCGGGATCAAGTACGTGCAGGAGCATGTGAGCCCCGCCGACCTCGAGCGCTTCCACGTCCTGCCGCACGCCGTCGACCCCAACCGCATCGTTGTCGCCGGCAACACCGCCACCGCCCTCGGCGCCATCGCCGGCGGGTGCAACTTCTTCGCCGGCTACCCGATCACCCCGGCGACCGACGTCATGGAGCTCCTCGCCGTCGCGCTGCCCAAGGTGGGCGGCACCCTCATCCAAGCCGAGGACGAGATCGCCGCATTGGGCATGGTCATCGGCGCCAGCTACGGCGGCAAGAAGGCGATGACCTCCACGTCCGGCCCCGGCATCTCGCTCATGGTTGAGACCCTCGGCCTCGCCACCATGTCCGAGACCGCCTGCGTCATCGTCGATGCGCAACGCGCCGGACCATCCACCGGCATGCCCACCCGCCACGAGCAGGGCGACCTGTACCTGTGCGTCCACGGCGGTCATGGCGAGGTCCCGCGCATCGTCCTCGCCGCTACATCGGTTGAGGACTGCTTTTACCTCACCGTCGCGGCCTTCAACCTCGCCGAGAAGTACCAGACACCCGTCATCTTCATGTCCGACACCGTCGTCTGCGTGCGCTCCGAGAGCATCCCCACGCCCGACCTTGCCAACCTCCACGTCGAGAACCGCCTCACCTGGACGCCCCCGGCCGAAGGGGTTTCCACCGCGTTCGGCGAGACCGAATGCGCCTACAAGCGCTACGCCATGACCGAGACCGGCATCTCGCCCGTCGCCATCCCGGGTACGCCCGGGGGACAGTTCGTTGGCATGGGCCTTGAGCACAACGAGCGCGGGCGCCACCGCCCAGACCCGCGCACCCACACCCAGATGACCGAGAAGCGGTTCCGCAAGATGGAGCATGCGGAGGCCGATGCCCCGGCACCGATCCTCCACGGCGACCCAGACGCCGACATCGCGATCGTGACATGGGGGTCAACCGCCGGCGTCGTCATTGAGGCGATCAACCTCCTCGCCGCCGAGGGCATCAGCGCCTGCCTCGTCGCCCCCAAGATGGTCTCGCCCCTGCCTCGACACCAGTTGGCATTGGCGATGGGGAAGAAGCACGTCATCATCCCCGAGGTCAACTTCCGCGGGCAGTTCGCCGACATGGTCCAAGCAGCCTTCCCACGCGAGGTCACCCGCGTCAACGTGTACGGCGGTCGCCCGATGCTTGTCTGCCACCTGGTCGATGCGATCCGTGACGTCGCGCAAGGTCGCCAAGGCCCCGGCCGCGTCGTGCTCAACCCGATCATCGGCGACCTCGACAAGCTGGTCACGCCCGACGACCTGATCGCGCCGCTTGAGCGGCACTGACCTGCCGGAGCGCGCCTGCACCACCCAAGCACCCTGCCCATCAGCCGAGATGTGGGAGACGAGGCCCACCACCACGCTACCCCTCCACCGCCTGCGCGAGGGAGGGGGTTCACCGCCCGACTGGAGACCTTGGACATGACCGTTGACCTGCCCGTCCGGCAGTACGAACTGGACGACTACAAGAGCGACGAGAAGCCCACCTGGTGCCCCGGGTGCGGCGACTTCGGCGTCCTCAACGCCGTCTACCGCGCCATGCGTACCCGCAACGTTGCCCCGCACGAGGTCGTCGCCGTCTCCGGCATCGGTTGCTCCTCGCGCATCCCGTACTTCATCTCCGCCTACGGCTTCCACAGCGTGCACGGGCGCGCCACCCCCGTTGCCACCGGCGTCCACGTTGCCCGCCCGGACCTCAAGACCCTCGTCTTCTCCGGTGACGGCGACGCGTTTGCCATCGGTGCCGGCCACGTGGTCCACGCTATGCGGCGCAACCTGGACCTGACGTACGTCATCATGGACAACGCCATCTACGGCCTGACCAAGGGGCAGACCTCCCCGACGAGCGGTATCGGGTTCCATACTGCCACGACCCCGTCGGGCAACCCCGAACAGGCGCTCAACCCGCTCGCGCTTGCCATCACCTGCGGGGCCACCTTCGTCGCCCGAGGCTTCTCGGCGGAACCGGCCAAGCTTGCCGACCTGATCCTCGAGGGGCTGGACCACAAGGGCTTCAGCTTCATCGACGTGTACAGCCCATGCCCGACCTTCAATAAGGTCAACACCTTCAAGACCTACAAGGACGAGGTCGATTGGCTGCCGTCGGACTACGACGCGTCCAACACCGCCAACGCCCTCGCGCATGCGACCAACGACGACAAGCGCTACCTTGGCGTCTTCCTGCGCCGCGATGCCCCGACCTACGCCGAGCAGATCCACAAGACCCACACCGGCACCGAGGCCGACCGCGCGAAGGTCCTTAGCGGCATGTTCAAGCGATATTCGTAGCGCATAGCCCTCTCCCCCGGGTGGCAGCGATGGGGGGACCGCAGGGCAGGGGTGCACCCGGGAACGTGGGCGTACCGCCCGCTCCGGTTGCCAGCGTCCGAGGTACACCCCACCCTTCCGGCCGTGCGCAGGCCTACTCCCCTCTCCCGATTCGTAATCCAAGTACTCGGCGGGGGAGGGGCAGGGGGTGGGGGATCAATCCCGTCGGGTGCTGTTGGCGGGAACCTCGGGCGGGGAGGTGCGGGCGTTTTTCGCCGGAGTGTGACACCCTACTCCTGCATCGCCGTACCCACACGGCGACGTCCCCGCCACCGTCTCGATGACGACATCGCCCGACCGACCGACCGCACCGGTCCCCGTCCAGGCATGGCCGGCGGCCTCCGGGTACGCCGCCGCGGCGATGACCCGCATCGGGGCGCGTCGCGACACGAATCAGGACGCCTTCTCCGCCATCCCGCCGGCCGGGAACCGCCCATGGCTTGTCGCGGTTGCGGACGGCGTCGGCGGAGGAAACGCCGGAGAGGTGGCGTCGCACGCCGCCGTCGACGCCCTCGGGCGTGCCTGGCGCGCCGCGTGGAGCGATGGCGCAGCGCGAACGGACCCGACCGTCGCCCTGTACCGGGCGTGCGTGGCCGCCGATGATGCCGCTAGGCGCGTCGCCATCGCCGCCGAGACCAGCGGCGCCGCCACGACCCTCACCGCCGTCACCGTCGGCCCACGCGGAATGGTCGTGGCACAGGCGGGCGACAGCACCGCGTGGGTTCGCGCCGACGTGGCCCCGCGTGGCCATCCCGCGCGCCGCGTTACCCCCGAGTTCACCGCGATTGCCCAGGAGAACGCCCGCCGCGCCGAAGGCGGCCTCCCCGCCCTGACCGCTGCGGAGGTCGCCGCTCACCCGGACCGAGGCGTCATCACCACCTACCTAGGGATGCCCAATGGGTGCCCCATCCACGTGGAGACGGTCGCCTCAGGGACCAACCTGCCCGCCGTCATCCTCGCGTGCACCGACGGCGTAACCGATGTCATGGCGGTACCCGAACTTGACCGGACGATCCTCGCCGGCGCCCCCGAGGCGATCGTCGAACAGATCGCCCGCGCCGTGGACCTCCTGCGTGGGGGTGACGATGCGACCGTCGTCGCCCTTGTCGCCACCCCGACGGGAGCACCATGCACGGGCGAGGGGCGACCGAACGGCACGACGAGCGCTCAACCCGACGGTGGAAGCGGGAAGCATGTCGAGTCACCCGCGCCCGGCAACCGCGGCCGGCCCGGAGCAAGCACCCTCGACCCGGCCGACCCATACGGCCTGCGCGCCGCCTCGCGCACGCCCTCCGACGGTGCGTCACGGGCCATCACGCGCCGCGCCCTCGGCGCCGGTGCCGTCGGGGTCCTCGCGATCAGCACGGGAGCAGGCATCGCCTGGGTATGGCCGTTCGTGGAACACCTCGCCGGGGCCTTCCGTGGGCCGACGGGGGTGGCCGACCCCATCGCTGCTGCGCGCGAGTACCTCGCGCAAGCCGCCACCGGCGACCACGACGCCCTCTGGCTGCGCCTCTCCGCTGACAGCCGGGGCGCGGTCCCCCAAGCGGAGTTCGCGCGCCGCCACCGCGACTTCCTCGCCGAAGTCGGTGCGCCACGCATCACCGGCCAACCGGTCGCCGGTCCGTCGACGGCACTTCCCGGGGGCCGTTCGGCGACCGTCGCCTGCGACCTCACCTACGCGTCGGTGCGCTTCGGTGAGATCCGGGCGCGCGTCGCCCTGCCGTTCACCTGGGAGAACGACGCGTGGCGCCTCGACTGGTCGCCCGCCGTCCTCCTGCCGAACCTGACCGCCGGGCGGAGGGTGCGCGTCGCCTCTGACGCACCGATGCGGGGTGCCCTTCTCGACCGTACCGGCAAGCCTCTCGCCTCCCTCCCCGCTCCGGCCGCACCTCCGCAGAACGTGGCGACCCTCACACTCGCCCCCACCCCCACGTCGTTGAGTGAGGGGAGGATGAGGGCCTACCCGGCAGGCGAGGTCGCCGGGCCGCTCGTCGGCTACACCGCCGAAGCCACCCCCGAGGAACTCGCCGCCCTCGCCGACCGCGGGTACGTCGCCGGCGACCGTGTGGGGCGTGCCGGCCTCGAACGGGTCGCTGAGGTGCACCTTGCCGGCGCCCGAGGCAGCCGCCTCGACGTCCTCGAACCGTCCGGCATCGTCGTCACCACCCTCGCGACCGTCCCCCCGCGCCATGGCAGCACCGTCGTCACCACCCTCGACCTCGACCTCCAGCGTGTCGCCGAGGCCGCCTTGGGCGAACGCCTCGGCAGCATCGTCGCCATCGAGTTGCCGTCCGGTGCGATCCGTGCGGCGGCAACGTGGCCCCGCTACGACCCGGCGGCCTTCGAGACCGGCCGGGGCGTGGGCGAACTCCTGCAGGACCCACGCAAGCCCCTCCTCGACCGCCCCGTGCAGGGCCTCTACCCGCCGGGTTCCACCTTCAAGGTTGTCACGATGGCCGCTGCGATGGCGCATGGCCTCGCTACCCCCGACTCCGAGTTCACCTGCACCGGCACATGGACGGGCCTGCCCGGGGTCTCGCAGCGCTGTTGGCTGCGGTCGGGGCACGGCACGATCACCCTCGCAGACGGCCTCACGCAGTCGTGCAACAGCGTCTTCTACGAGTTGGGGAAGCGCCTCGACGCACTCGATGCATCGCTCCTCCCATCGGTGGCGAGGCAGGCCGGCCTCGGCGCGGTCACGGGCGCCTTCCCCGGTGAGGAACCGTCGGGCCTTGTCCCCGACGCCGCGTGGAAGCGCGCGACCCTGAAGGAACCCTGGACGCCCGGTGATACCGTCAACCTGGCGATCGGGCAGGGGCAACTCCTGGTCTCTCCACTCCAACTCGCCGCCACGTACGGCATGATCGCCACCGGCCAACCGGTCGTGCCGACCATTCTCGGCGCCGTCCGCCTGCCCGGCGGCAACGTTGAGCAGGCGGTCCCCACACAAACCAGCGCAGGGGCCCTGC
>Ga0233424_10002491_pt1 | contig 13125 bp, 13 predicted proteins | sample Watercolumn_Towu_FD_181011 | JGI IMG/M metagenome (GOLD analysis project Ga0233424, IMG submission 181011) | Freshwater microbial communities from Lake Towuti, South Sulawesi, Indonesia - Watercolumn_Towuti2014_125_MG | ecosystem: Environmental > Aquatic > Freshwater > Lake | place: Indonesia...
GCCTCAAAGACAACACTAACGCGCGCAATTTCGCCGGCCTCAACTTCGACGAGAAGTCGCTGAAGGAGGGCATCCGTTATGCCCAGGCCAGGGGCCGCAAGGTGCTCATGGCCCTCAACACCTACCCCCAGCCCGCCACCCTGCCACGCTGGCACAAGGCGGTGGACACCGCCGCCGACCTGGGCGTGAACGCCATCATCCTGGCCGACCCGGGCCTCATGGGCTACGCGGTGAAGACCCATCCCGGCCTGCGCCTGCACCTCTCCGTGCAGGGCTCCGCCACCAGCTACGAGGCCATCAACTTTTACCGGGAACGCTTCGGCATCCAGCGGGCGGTGCTGCCCCGGGTGCTGTCCCTGCCCCAGGTGGAGAACGTGGTGAACAACACCCCGGTGGAGATCGAGCTGTTCGGCTTCGGCGGCCTCTGTGTCATGGTGGAGGGCCGCTGCCTGCTCTCCTCCTACGCCTGCGGCGACTCCCCCAACACCTTCGGCGCCTGCTCCCCCGGCCACGCGGTGCGCTGGGAGCAGACGCCCCAGGGCATGGAAACCCGCCTCAACGGCGTGCTCATCGACCGCTACGCCGACAACGAGAAGGCGGGCTATCCCACCCTGTGCAAGGGCCGCTTCGAAGTCCAGGGCGAGACCTACTACGCCCTGGAGGAGCCCACAAGCCTGAACAGCCTGGAAATGCTGCCGGAGATGGCGCGCATGGGCATCGCCGCGGTCAAGATCGAGGGCCGCCAGCGCAGCCCCGCCTACGTGGCCCAGGTCACCAAGGTCTGGCGCACCGCCATCGACGCGGTGAAGCGCGCCCCCGGGCAGTTCAAGGCCCTGCCCGCCTGGATGGCGGAACTGGCCAAGGTGTCGGAGGGCAGCATGAACACCCTGGGCGCCTATTACCGGCCTTGGAAATGAATCAAGTAGACAGCTTTCAGTTGGCAGTCTTCAACCAAACGGCTGGTATCCGCCGTTACTGCTAACTGACAACTGCCTACTGACGACTGACTTACTTTATGAAAATCAGCCTCGGCCCCCTGCTCTACTACTGGTCCCGGGAGGACACCCTGGCCTTCTACGAGGCCGCGCTGGCCTGGCCGGTGGACATCGTCTACCTGGGCGAGACCGTGTGCTCCCGCCGGCATCTGCTGCGCCTGCCGGACTGGATCGAACTGGCGGAAAAATTCAGCGCTGCGGGCAAGCAGGCGGTGCTCTCCAGCCAGACCCTGATCGAATCCGAATCCGACCTGAAAGCCCTGCGCAAGGCCGTCAGCGACGAGCGCTTCCCGGTGGAGGCCAACGAGTGGGGCGCCGTGCGCCTACTGGCAGCGGCTGAACACCCTTTCATCGCCGGCCCGACGCTGAACGCCTACAACCCGGACACCCTCGCCCTGCTGGCCGATCTGGGCGCTATGCGCTGGGTGCCGCCGGTGGAGATGCCCCGCGACATGCTGGCGTCGATGCCCGTCCCTGAAGGCATGGAGACCGAGCTGTTCGCCTACGGCCGCCTGCCGCTGGCCTTCTCCGCCCGCTGCTTCACCGCCCGCCACTACAACCTGCAGAAGGACGACTGCCAGTTCCGCTGCCTCGACCATCCCGACGGCCTGGTGCTGGCCTCCAGGGAAGGCGAGGACTTCCTCTGCATGAACGGCATCCAGACCCAGTCGGCCAGGGTCATGAGCCTGGCCCACCGGCTGGAGGAGTTGCGCGCCGCGAACGTGTCGGTCTTACGTCTCTCGCCCCAGTCCCGCCACACGGAAAGGATTGTCGCCCTGTTCCGCGCCCTGCTGGACGGTGCGCTTGCGCCCGCCGACGCGCCCGCGAAACTCGCCGCCCTCATGCCCAACCAGCCCTGCGACGGCTACTGGCTGGGCGAAGCCGGCATGGCCTGGAAGCCCGAACGCCATCTGGAGGACATCACCGCATGAAACTGCCCGCACATCTTCCGGCATTCCCCAAGCCCCTGGCCCGAGTCGTCGCCCGCCTGCCGAGCTGGCCGCCCTCCGCCGCCTTCGCCGCCGCCTGCAACCGCGCCGCCTGGCCCACCCTGGGCGAACTGGACTGGAGCTCGGCCTACGGCAAGCGTTTCCGCGTGCACGTCAAGGACGTCGGCCTGTCCATGTACCTGTCGGTGCATGAACGCGGCCTGAGGCCGGAGAAGGCCGGCGCGGTGGACGTCACCTTCACCGCCAGCGCCGAGGACTTCGCCCGCCTCTCCCTGCGCCTGGAAGATCCGGACACCCTGTTCTTCAACCGCCGTCTGCTCATCGAGGGTGACACCGACCTGGGCCTCACCCTGAAGAACCTGCTCGACGCGGTGGACTGGGATGAACTGACGCGCCGCATGCCTCTTGGGCTGGGGATCCTGTTACGGACGGTTCGACAATGAGCCTTCCGGATCCCGACTCCGGCCTAGGATTAGGCGATTTCCCGTAAACCAGCCCGGGACAAGCGCAAGTTATTGATGTATCTCAAGAATATTTCAAATTTTCGGATCATCCGGGGCGGTTGCACTTAAGTGGATCGAGGTTATTACCGATGAATGGTGGTCCTTCCATACCACAACCAAGGAAACTGCCATGCACAAGCTGCTCATCGCCCTGCCGTTCCTGTTCGCCCCGGTATTGTCCCAGGCCAGCAGCCTGCCAGCCGACTGGGCCAAATGGAATTCCGTCAAGACACCGCTGACCGAGATCGGCGCCCTGCCCGACTGTAGCGCCAACGTTGCCTCGCTGCCCCCCATCTACCAGGAAACGGTGAAGGTCTATTGCGGCGTGCGCCCGGGTGGCCCCGGTAAGGTAGCCATATTGGTGCGCCCCGAGGCCATGAAGGCGTTCTCCGCCCGCGACGGCAAGTTCCCAGACGGTGCCAACCTGATCCTGCACCTGAAGGATATGAAGGCCCTGTTCGTGACCACCTATACCGGCGGCAACCCCTCCTACAACGTGTTCACCGAGGACGGCAAGGACGCCACCGCTGCTTCCGGCCCCCTGGCCGCCTCCACCTGCGTGACCTGCCACACCGGTTACCAGGCTTTCTGCAAGAACGGCCAGTGCGGCACCAAGAAATAGTCGGTGTCCACGGCGCCCATGGCGCCGTGGCTGTCATTTGCACAAGGGGAGCAATGCCATGGCGAAGGGCCTGGGGATAAAAACTACCGTCATCGGCGGCATAGCCGGCGTGGCCTTGATTTCCCAACTGGCAACTGGGGTTTGGCAGTACATGGATCGAGCGGAAGCCCGGCGCGTGGAGGTCCGCCGCGTCAACGAGGCCGCCCTGCTCGCCGTAGCCGACTTGGCCACGCGCGGCATCGACGGTGGCAACCAGATGATCTTGTCCGACCCCGCCGCCACTTCCATCTACCAGGCTTCCACGGTGGCCTACCTGCGGATTACCGGCATGTCCTCGGGCCAGGAGAAGACCGCCTTCACCGAGGCCATTCCGCCGCAGCGGATCAGCCATCAATTCGTGGCCAAGGGCATGGACGCGGCCCGCCTGGGCAAGCTGGCGGACACGCTCAAGCAGACCGGCTTCATCGAGGACGAATACCTGTTCGTGGCCCGCGTGCCCCTGACCAAGGTGAAGAACGGCGGTGAACTGGTGGCCGTATTCCCCGCCGACAAGCTACGCGACATCCGCTCGGAGACCCTGCGCGAGGGCGCGCTTCTCACCGCATCCATCATGGCCCTGGCGACGCTGCTGGCGTGGTTCATTGGCGGCCGCATCGCCAGTCCTGTCTCCCGCCTGTCCACCCAGATCCGGGAGATCGCCGACAACCTCGATATCGGCAGGAAGGTCTCCCTTTCCGAAAGAGACACCGCTTTCAACGAAGAGGCGGGACTCATGGCCCAGGCCTTCAACACGCTGATGGGCAACCTCCATTCCACCCTCAACCAGGTGCGCCAGCACATCTCCCAGGTTTCCACAGCGGTCACCCAGTTGTCCGGCGCGGCCCAGCAGGTCGCACAGCGATCCGAGCAGCAGAGCGCCGCCTCGGTGGCCATGGCTTCAGCCGTCGAGGAAATGACCGCCAATCTCTCAGAACTCGCCGGGAATGCCCGCTTCGTGGGCGACGCCTCGCGGGAATCCGGCCGGCTATCCAAGGAAGGCGGCGAGGTCATTCATCGGGCCAGCGAAGAGATGGGGCACATCGCCGAGGCGGTGCGCAAGGGTTCAGGCTCCATCGAGGCCCTGGGCCGGCAAAGCAACGAGATATCCGCCATCGTCCAGGTCATCCGGGAAATCGCCGACCAGACCAACCTGCTTGCCCTCAACGCGGCCATCGAGGCCGCACGCGCCGGAGAGGCGGGCCGGGGCTTCGCGGTGGTGGCGGACGAGGTCAGGAAGTTGGCCGAACGCACCGCCCAGTCGACCCAGCAGATCGGCAACATGATCACCGGCATCCAGGCCAGTGCCAAGGACTCCGTGGGCATCATGGAAAGCACGGTCCAGCGAGTCGGCATGGGCGTGGAAATGGCCGATCAGGCCGGGCAGTCCATCACCCACATCAACGAAAGTGCGGGCCAAGTGGTGAAGGGTGTGGCGGAAATCGCCAACGCCCTGCAACAGCAGGATCAGGCCAGCCACGACATCGCCCGCCATGTGGAGGACATCGCCCGCATGACCGAGGAGAACAGCCACGCGGCCGGGCAGACTGCCCAGTCCGCGCGCGACCTGGAGGATCTCGCCCAGGCCATGCTGACGGAGATCCGGCGCTTCCGCATGTAGCGGGCCGTGTTCGCTACGGGTGGCCGGGTAGAATGCCGGCCATGCCCGCCATCCACCTCCTCTCCGACCTGCTCGTCAACCAGATTGCCGCCGGCGAGGTGGTGGAGCGGCCCGCCTCTGCCCTCAAGGAACTCATCGAGAACAGCCTGGACGCGGGCGCCCGGGACATCCGGGTGGAGCTGGAGGAAGGTGGCATCAGGCTCATCCGGGTAGCCGACGACGGCGCCGGCATCCTCCCCGACGACCTGGCCCTGGCCCTGACCCGCCACGCCACCAGCAAGATCTCAACCCTCGATGACCTGGAACGGGTCGCCAGCCTGGGTTTCCGAGGCGAGGCCCTGGCCAGCATCGCCTCGGTGGCCCGGGTCACGCTCACCAGCCGTGTACCGGCCCGGGGCCACGCCTGGAAAATCGGCGCCCTGGACGGCCTCCTGGGCGCTGTCGAACCGGCCGCGCTGGGGCGCGGCACGGTGCTGGAAGCGCGCGACCTGTTCTTCAACACCCCGGCGCGGCGCAAGTTTCTCAAGACCCCGGCCACCGAATACGGCCATTGCGAGGAAACCCTGCGCCGCCTGGCCCTGGCCCACCCGGAATGCGCCTTCACCCTCGCCCACAACGGCCGGGTGGCGCGACGTTTCCCCGAGTCCGACTGGCAATCCCGCGCCCTGGAGGTGCTGGGCGAGGATTTCGCCAAGGCCGCCCGCGCTCTGGACGAGGCCGCCGGTCCCCTGCGCCTGTTCGGCCTGGCCGGCCTGCCCGCCTATTCACGGGCCGGACGCGACGCCCAGTACCTGTTCGTCAACGGCCGCTTCGTGCGCGACAAGCTGCTGACCCACGCCATCCGCGAAGCCTACCGGGACGTGCTGCACCACGAGCGCCATCCGGCTTTCGTGCTGTTCCTGGAGTTACCGCCCGAAGGCGTGGACGTGAACGTGCATCCGGCCAAGACCGAGGTGCGTTTCCGGGATGCGCGCGGCGTGCACCAGTTCGTGTTCCATGTGCTGCAGCGGGGGCTGGGGGGAAAGAAGGGGGATGGGGGGCGAAGGGGCGACGACGAATCCCCCCCGACCCCCCTTTTGCAAAGGGGGGAGCAAGTCGCGGGCGACAGGGTGGCGCCGTTCTGGCGGCAGCAGCCCATGGCGCTGGCGAGCGAGCCGGCGAGTTACTACGGGATGGTCGCGGATGCCTTGGCGTCCCTCCCCCCCTCCGGGGGAGGGACCGGGGGAGAGGGAACAACATTTCGCGTTCCATCACGCCCCGAAGATGCGCAACACGCCCCGCCCCTGGGCTACGCCCTCGGCCAGGTCGCCGGCATCTATGTCCTGGCAGAAAATGACCAGGGCCTAGTGGTGGTGGACATGCACGCCGCCCACGAACGCATCCTCTACGAGCGCCTGAAGGCCGATCTGGATGACAGGCGAATGACCAGCCAGCCCCTGCTGATCTCTGTGGTCTTCCAGGCATCACCGCTGGAAATGGCCACCCTGGAGGAAGCCCGCGACGGCCTGGCGGAGATGGGCTTCGAGGTCGCCCCGGTGTCCCCCACCCACCTGGCGGTGCGCGCCCTGCCGGCCCTGCTCGGGAACGCGGACGCGGAAACCCTGACCCGGGAAGTGTTGAAGGACATCGTGGAATTCGGCATAAGCGGCGCCATGACCGCCCGGCGCGACCGGCTGCTCGCCACCCTGGCCTGCCACGGCGCGGTGCGCGCCCATCGTCGCCTGACTTTACCGGAGATGAATGCCCTGCTGCGCGACATGGAGGCCACGGAGCGGGCGGACCAATGCAACCACGGCCGCCCAACCTGGTTCCAGCTCACCCTGGCCGACCTGGACAAGTTATTCATGCGAGGAAAGTAAATGCCAAAGCCCTTCCCCATCCCCGTCAAGCCCGCCCCGGATATGCCTCCCGAGGCGGATCTGGCCGCCTCCGCGTGCGCCAGCGGCGAACCCTATGCCCTGATGGTTCTGGGCGACTCCATGCTGCCGGAATTCGAGGAGGGGGAGATCATCGTGGTGGAACCGGAGGGCCTGGCCCGTGACGGTTCCTTCGTGGTGGCCTTCGCCAACGACGAGCATATCTTCCGCCAGCTGGTGAAGCATCCGGAGGGCTGGATGCTCAAGCCCCTCAACCCCCTCTACCCCAACATCCCCATCGATGGCCTGGACGCGGTGAAGGGCGTGGTAATCATGAAGAAAAAGCCCGGCCGGCGCCGGGCCATGAAGACCTACGCGTGAACGCCCGGCGAGCCGGGATCAGACCGCCACCTCCTCGATGAAGGCCACCACGCCCCTATGCAGGAGGGGGGCCAGTTCGGCGCCGACGACAGCCTATTGGAGGCGTCGAATCTTTAGCGGTGGAAGTTGCCGGCGGGCGAACGGCGCCCGTCGTGCCCGGGTCATTCCCGGGCGGCCTTGCGCATTACCGGACGCTTCTCCACGGTCACCAGGAGCTGCATCTCGGTCTGGTCGCGGATCAGCTTGAGTTGGGCCACCTTGCCGGGTGGCAGGGCGGCGATGAGATTGAGCAGGGAGGAGGAATCCATCACCGGTTTGCCGCCTACCCCCACCAACACATCGCCGGGATGGATGCCGGCACGGTCGGCAGGCCCGCCGCGCAGCACGCCGGCGATCAGGGCGCCTTCCGTGGACTTGAGGCTGAAGGATTCGGCGATTTCCGGAGTGATTTCCTGGACCTCGATGCCCACCCACCCCCGGGTGACGGCACCGTGGGCGATGATCTGCTCCATGACCTGGCGCACGATGGACACGGGGATGGCGAAACCGATGCCCAGATTGCCGCCGGAGCGCGAGAAGATGGCTGTATTGATGCCGATCAGGTTGCCGGCCACGTCCACCAGGGCACCGCCGGAATTACCCGGATTGATGGCGGCATCGGTCTGGATGTAGTTCTCGAAGGTGTTGATGCCCAGATGGCTGCGCCCCAGGGCCGAGACGATGCCCATGGTCACGGTCTGCCCGACGCCGAAGGGATTGCCGATGGCCAGCACCACGTCGCCGACCCGCAGGGTCTCCGCCTTGGCAAAGGAAATGGCCGGCAGGCTGCCGCGCTTGACCTTGAGCACCGCCAGATCGGTTTCGGGATCGGTGCCGACGACATCGGCGGCCATGGTCTTGCCGTCCGGCAACGCCACCTGGATTTCGTCCGCCGCCTCGATGACATGGTGATTGGTCAGGATGAAGCCATCCTCGCTGACGATGACCCCGGAGCCCAGGTTGGAAACCCGCTGGGGGCGGTTGTTCATCTGGAAACGGTCACCGAAGAAGCGACGGAACACGGGATCGTCCATGAACGGGCTGCGCGGGACGCGCACCTGTTTGCTGGTGAAGATGTTGACCACCGAAGGACGGGACTTGGCGGCGGCCTCGGCGAAAGTGGAGGGCGGGGCGGCGGCGCCCACCGCGGTCGCCACCTCGCGGATGGTGATGGAACCGCCGTCGAAAGGCAGCAGGCCGGGAATCAGCCGGTCCAGGGCAAACAGTGCGGCGGCGGCCACCGCCAGCGCCGCGACGCATTGCGCGAATATCAGCCAGGCCTTGTGCATGGGATTTCAGAACTCGTATGACACGGCCGATTCTAGCTCAGCTGACGGCCCCGATCTCGCGCATGAAATCCAGGCTTTTAGTCCGGCATGTTTTGTCTGTAAAATGCCGGCTTTTGTTAAGCTGGCATAGTTGTGAACCTGACCGGGATATCCGGTTTTCCAACAAGCCGGACCATCAAAATTTCATCCCTCAGGCAGGACAGATGTTATGAGCGAAACAAGCGTTGATGCTTCCAAACGCCGCTTTCTGGTGACCATGAGTTCGGCCGTGGGAGGTGTTGCCGCCCTCGGCGTGGCGGTGCCTTTCGTGCTGAGCATGAACCCCAGCGCGCGGGCCAAGGCCGCCGGTGCGCCGGTAGAAGTGGACCTGTCGAAAGTGGAACCCGGCATGCTGTTGGCCGTGGAATGGCGCGGCAAACCCGTGTGGGTGGTGAACCGCACCAAGGATATGCTGGACATGCTGGCCAAGCATGACGACAAACTGACCGACGCCGCTTCGGACAATGGCAAGCAGCAGCCCGACTACTGCAAGAACCCCACCCGCTCCATCAAGCCTGAATACCTGATCGTGGTCGGCATCTGCACCCACCTGGGCTGCTCGCCCACCTTCCGCAAGGAAATCGGCCCCGCCGACTTGGGCGCCGAATGGCCTGGCGGCTGGTTCTGCCCCTGCCACGGTTCCCGTTTCGACCTGGCCGCGCGCGTGTTCAACGGCTCTCCCGCGCCCTCCAATCTGGAGGTTCCGCCCCACAAGTACTTGTCCGAGACCAAGGTGCTGATCGGCGAGCACCAGAGCGCGGCCTGATTTCGAAGAGGGGACAACAAACATGGAAAAACTGCTGAACTGGGTCGATGAGCGTTTCCCGCTCACCGCCTCCTACAAGGCGCACCTCTCAGAGTATTACGCGCCGAAAAACTTCAACTTCTGGTACTTCTTCGGCTCCCTGGCCCTGCTGGTGCTGGTGATCCAGATTGTCTCCGGCATCTTCCTGACCATGCACTACAAGCCGGATGCCGCCCTGGCCTTCGCCTCCGTCGAGTACATCATGCGCGACGTGGACTACGGCTGGCTGATCCGCTACGTCCATTCCACCGGCGCTTCCCTGTTCTTCGTCGTGGTCTACCTGCATATGTTCCGCGGCCTGATCTACGGCTCCTACCGGCAACCGCGCGAACTGATCTGGCTGTTCGGCGTGATCATCTATTTGGTGCTGATGGGCGAGGCCTTCATGGGCTATCTGTTGCCCTGGGGCCAAATGTCCTACTGGGGTGCCCAGGTGATCATCAACCTGTTCGCCGCCGTGCCCTTCATCGGCGAGGATCTGTCCATCTGGATTCGCGGCGACTACGTCATCGGCGACGCCACCCTGAACCGCTTCTTCGCCTTCCACGTCATCGCCCTGCCCCTGGTGCTGCTGGGCCTGGTGGTAGCCCACCTGGTGGCCCTGCACGAAGTCGGCTCCAACAACCCGGACGGCGTCGAGATCAAGAAGCTCAAGGGTGAGGATGGCCATCCTCTCGATGGCATTCCCTTCCATCCCTACTACACGGTCAAGGACATCCTGGGCGTGGTGGTCTTCCTCATGGTGTTCACCGCCATCGTTTTCTTCGCCCCGGAAATGGGCGGCTACTTCCTGGAAGCCAACAACTTCATCCCGGCCGACTCCCTGAAGACCCCCGAGCACATCGCCCCGGTGTGGTACTTCACCCCCTACTACGCCATCCTGCGCGCGGTGCCTCCCATCCTGGGCTCCCAGTTCCCCGGCGTGGCACTGATGGGGGTCGCCGTGCTGATCTTCTTCGCCATGCCCTGGCTGGACAAATCACCGGTGAAATCCATCCGGCATCGCGGCCCCAAGTTCAAGATCGCCCTGACCCTGTTCGTCATCGCCTTCATCGGCCTGGGCATACTCGGCGTCCTGCCAGTGACCATCCTCTATACCTGGATCGCCCGTGTCCTCTCAATAATCTATTTCGCCTTCTTCCTGCTGATGCCCTGGTACACCATGAATGACACCGTCAAGCCGGTTCCGGAAAGGGTGACCTCGAAATGAAAAAGCTGCTTTTCCTGCTCCTCGCCCTGCCCACTGCCGCCTTCGCCTCGGGCGCCGCCGTCCACTTGGACAGTGCCCCGGTCAATCCGAACGACAAGGAGTCCCTGCAGCGGGGCGCGCGGGTCTTCGTGAACTACTGCCTCAACTGCCATGCCGCCAGCTACATGCGCTACAACCGCATGCAGGACTTCGGCCTCAGCGAGCAGCAGATCAAGGACAACCTGCTGTTCGCGGCGGAAAAGCCCGGCGAACCCATGCGCGTGGCCATGAGCACCGGTGATGCCAAGGCCTGGTTCGGCGCGCCCCCCCCCGATCTTTCCGTGATTACCCGCTCCCGCGGCGCCGACTGGGTCTATACCTATCTTCGCGCGTTCTACCTTGACAGCAGCCGTCCCCTGGGCTGGAACAACACGGTGTTCGACAAGGTGGGCATGCCCCATGTGCTGCATGAGCTGCAAGGCCAGATGGCGCCGGTCTATCGCACGGAGAAGAATGCGGAAGGCCATGATCACCAGGTCTTGGAGCGGATGGAGCTCGTCAAGCCCGGCAAGCTCACTCTGGCCGAGTACGACGCCCTGGTGGGCGACCTGGTGAACTACCTGGCATGGATGGGTGAACCCGCCAAGACTCAGCGCATGAGCATCGGCTTGGCCGTACTGCTGTTCCTGGGACTGTTTTACGTGGTGGCCTTCTACCTCAAGAAGGAATACTGGAAGGACGTGCATTAAGCACGAAGGTTGAACGCCAAATGATGATTCTGTACTCGGGCACCGCCTGCCCCTTCAGCCAGCGATGCCGTATCGTCCTGCATGAGAAGGGCATGGATTTCGACATCAAGGATGTGGATCTCCAGGACAAGGCCGATGAAATCGCCGCGATGAACCCCTACGGTCGGGTTCCCATCCTGGTGGAGCGCGATCTCACCCTGTACGAGTCCAACATCATCAACGAATACATCGACGAGCGTTTTCCCCACCCTCAGCTGATGCCCGCCGACCCTGTGATGCGCGCCCGTGCCCGGCTGTTCCTGCACAACTTCGAGAGCGATCTTTTCTCCCACCTTGGCGATATCGTCAACGGCACCCCCAAGGCCGCAGAAAAAGCCCGTGCCATCGTGCGCGACAACCTGACCCAGATCGCGCCCATTTTCACCAAGCAGAAATACATGCTCGGCGAGGAGTATTCCATGCTGGACGTGGCCATCGCGCCCTTGCTGTGGCGCCTCGACCATTACGGCATCCAGCTGCCCAAACAGGCCACACCGCTCCTGAAATATGCCGAGCGGCTTTTCGCCCGGCCGGCCTTCATCGAGGCGCTCACGCCGGTCGAGAAAGCCATGCGGAAGTGAGTACAACTTGAGCGCGCTGCCCCAGCAACCCTATTTTCTGCGCGCGCTCTATGAATGGTGTGTGGACAGCGGCCTGACACCCTACCTGACCGTCAAGGTCGATGCCCGAACCCAGGTCCCCCAAGGCTATGTAAAGGATGGCCGTATCGTCCTGAATGTGGGCCCCAGCGCCGTACGCAACATTCACATGGACAACGACTGGGTGACCTTCTCGGCGCGCTTCGGCGGCGTCTCCCACGCCATCCAGGTCCCCGTAGGCAACGTTCTCGCCATTTACGCCAAGGAATCGGGGGACGGCATGAGCTTCGAGGGCCTGCCCTCTCTCCAAGAGGAAGAGATTTCCGCGCCGCTGGATGCAGAGGGTGTTGCCGACCAGAGTCATGGGAACGGCAGCGAGCCAACCCCGCCACCCCAACCCCCAAGGGGAAAGCCCCAGTTGCGGGTTGTGAAGTAAGATCGGGCTTCCGGGTCAGCTTCAATTCCGCGCGCCGGCATAGCTCAGTTGGTAGAGCAATCGCCTTGTAAGCGATAGGTCGTCTGTTCGAGTCAGACTGTCGGCACCAGCAAATACGCGGCTTCCCAGGCGGAAGCCGTTTTTCATTCTGGCCTTCATGCTCTCCATGTAACCCCCATGTAACCAAATTCGGCCAATGGAGCCGGTGGCGCATCTCGCCAGCCAAAAAACCCCGCCACGCGGGCGGGTTGGAAATGCCGGGCCTGAAATCGCGCCGGGGCCTCAAACCGGCTCAGCCCATGCCAGGGTATAGGCGGCGATGGTTGCGCACCTTGTAGGCCCTTGGATGGCGCGGGATAGGGGCACCATGTCGCCAGGTGAAACCCCCGCTCGGCAGTTGGACTAGAACAACCGGGTTTTCGGGCGGAAGGGGCAGTATTTCCACTTCCGCGACAATCAGCCAGGCCAGCGATTTGCTGACGCCAAAGAGTCGGGCTATTGCGCGGATTGTCGCGCCCCTCATGCGTTCGCAGCGCATGGCGGCGTTCCGGTGGCGGCGCTCAGTTCGGGTCATGATGTTGCCGTGTTGCCTATGTTGCATGGAATCGCACTAGCGCAACATCGCGGTTCGCATTACCCGCGAGGCGGACCGCCAGGAAGGACCCGCGAGCCCTCCCGGCCCCCTCACCCCCTCCGGCGCTCCCACCCCTGCAATGCCAACAGCAGGGCCTCGGCTCGCCCATCGTCTTTCTTTCTGGCCAGATGGGGGGCGGCGGTGGGGAGCAGGCGCAGGGCTTGGGCGATGCTCGCGGCCTTGGGTGCCCCTGGCGGGATGCCGGCCTTCCGCTTCCAGCTCGCCGGCTGTACCACGTCATGCGGCAAGCCCAAGGCCCCCAGGGTGCCCAGGATGCCGCCATAGGACAGGCCGAAGGCGAAAGCCCCCATCGCGCCCTCGCCCGGCCGGCTACAAACCCGTT
>Ga0233424_10002492_pt1 | contig 13119 bp, 16 predicted proteins | sample Watercolumn_Towu_FD_181011 | JGI IMG/M metagenome (GOLD analysis project Ga0233424, IMG submission 181011) | Freshwater microbial communities from Lake Towuti, South Sulawesi, Indonesia - Watercolumn_Towuti2014_125_MG | ecosystem: Environmental > Aquatic > Freshwater > Lake | place: Indonesia...
CAAATGCCTTCTCATTAGTATTATGTATATCTATTTTTGAATTTATTCCATCACAGTAATCGATCAAATATTTTACTATATCAATATGACCATAGAAACATGAAATATTAAACAAGTTATTATAATTTATATTTATATCTTTAATATTTGTCTTATTATTTTCAAGTATATTTGTAATAGTTTCGATGTCACCACTTTTACATGATAATATCAATTTATCTTCCATTTTTATATGTTTTTAATATTATTCCATATTATTGTTAATTATTTATGTTTCATTTTTCATTTTTTTCATTTTTTATGAGAGAGCACCGTGGTGCTCTCAAATAAAAAATATAATTTTCGATTTAATTCATTAAATCGAAAATTTCATTTTTTATTTTAACTTATAGACAAAAAAGTAATTATATAATTATTCATCATCAATAAATATAACATAATCAAATAAATATATATATACATCTGTATTGTATTTATAATTTACAGGATTATTATTTATCACAAATCTATTTGAACGATAATATTTGTACTTGAATATATTTCGTTTATGACAGACAAAAAAATATAATGGACACTGTGTAAAATCATATTTTGAAAATTTATATCCATTAGTTATATATACAGCTGATTTTTTACAATACAAATATTTTGTATAATTATAATTATGTTTATTTAAATATATTATATATTTGACAATTTCACTATCACTATCACATTGTAAATTATAATTTTTTGGATTATAATAACATAACAGTTGAATTATATTATAACTACATCTTACAATATCGAATGATATATTATGTTTTTTATACAAGTCGATTATACATTTTATAATACTTAATTTTTTATCTTCACAAGCTATATCAAAAATTCTAATAAAAATTTCTTGATATTTAGGTGTATTCTTATAATAATCTAATATATTATATTTAATCATATACTCAAATAAATATTTTAATATAGAATTGTCATCTATCTTGCATGCTTGATAAAATAAATAATAATCCTCATATCTAAATGTACTAAATATATTACCTGTTATTATACTATTATCCAATATAAATTTTACAATATCTGAATAACCATAATAACATGCTGTGTGAAATGCTTCTGTGCATAATTTATTTGATATATATCCAGTGTTCATACATATTTTTATAGTTTCAATATCATTATACATATATGCTCTAATAAAATTGTCATGTATCTCATTATCATGATCATATGTGTGATAGAAGGCCATTTTATAATATCTATAACAAATAAAAATGATTATATAATTCATTTTTTTTATTATATATATTGTTTATATATTTAGTTATTATTCGAGTAAATTAACAAATAAAAAAATATTTCATAATTATTCATATTACATAAACATAATCTAATGAATATTTACATGGTTGTAGTCCTTTTTTATAGTCAATTATAAAGTTAATAATATTATTATTTACTAAATATCGTGTAATATCTGGATATCTACCTTTTATTATATTTTTTTTTATTATATTTTTTTTATAACAATTTACAAAAATAAATGATTGACATTCTATTGATTTTTGTGTATATGTGTTCGAAAATGTATATTTATCAGTCATAAATGAATATAAATTTGTAAAGTACATATATTTTGTAAAATTATAATTATGTGTATTCAAATATTTCATATATTTAATCAGTTCATCGCCATAATTATAACCATGTGGAGTATATAAACGATCAAATATACTAATTATACTGAAACTACATTTTATAATATCGAATCGTATATTATATTTTTCATATAATTCAATCACATATTTTATTATATTTAAATTTCTATTTCGACAAGCTATCTTAAAAATATCAACAAATACATCATTGTATTTATATGTATCTTCATAATAATATAAAATATTATATTTCATCATATACTCGAATAAATATTTTAATATATAAATATCGTCACGTTTACAAGCCTGCTGAAATAAAAAATAATTATCGAAACCATATATGTCTAATATTTTATTTGTTTCTATACTATTGTCCAATATGTATTTTACAATATTAAAACGATTAAAATAACAGGCTGTATGAAATGCATCGATATATATTTTATCTGGAAGACTTTTATTTTCGATATATTGCTTTACAATGTCTAATTCACCATGTATTGTTGCTTTAATAAATTCATCATATGTGCCTTCACTACAATACAATAACATCGTATAATTATTTACTGTATTATTAACTTTTATTAAATTAAATATAAATCAACTTTTTTGTAATGTTATATAAAATATATTTGTAAATCTATATATAAATAATTTACAACATAATCAAATTATTATATGTGTATTGTTTATAACAATATATAATTATTTCAATTATTCAAATTTTTATTTATAATATTTCTATTTGTATCATTTATTTCTGTTTGTGTATTATACATGTAATATATAATATAATTCAAACTAAATGATTTATTACAATTTTTACAATTTATCAATATTTCTAATTTATTACTTTTCATTAAAAAATAATAAATCATGACAAAAATGAATATATTAAACATCAATAAATATATTAACAAATAAAAAATCATTTTATAATTATTCATATTAAAAAAACATAATCCAATAAATATATATGCTCAATGAATCCATATTCATATTCATATTCACATATATACTTAACAATATTATTATTCATCACATATCGAACATTCTTATTATATGTACGTTTCTTTTTTTTGTCATATTTTTTTTATTACACAATGCACATATAACAGATTGACCATATAGCATACTATTGCCATTAATTTTATATCCACCATTCAAAAATACATTTTTGGATTGAAAATACATATATTTTGTATAATTATAATTATGTGTGTTCAAGTATATTATATATTTAACAAATTCATTATCAGAATCATAACAATCGAATATTTTTATTATATCATAACTACATTTAATAATATCGAATTTTATATTATATTTTTCATATAATTCAATTAAACATTTTATAATATTTAATATCTTTCTTCTAAACGAGATATTGAAAATGCTAATAAATATCTCTTTATATTTAGACATATTTTTATAATAATCTGGAATATTATATTTAATCATATACGTGAATAAAAATTTTAGTATTGTTGTATCATCTAATGCACATGCTTTGTAAAATAGAGCATAATAATCATCTTCAAATATATTAAGTATATTGAGTATTTTATTTTGTTTTATACTATAATCTAATATGTATTTTACAATATCTGAATGACCATAATAACAAGCTGTATGAAATGTATCAATGTATAATTTATATGAAATACACTTATGTGTTATATACCATTTTACAATTTCTAATTTATCACCAATCACCGCCTTATTATATTTATTATATTTGTTATGTCTAGTTTCAAAATTACTATATAATATCATTATTGTATCATTATTATGTCATTAACAACATAAATAAAAATGATTATGTAAATCATTTTTTTATAATATTATATAAAATATATTTGTCGTTCTTAAATATAATTAAATTATAACATAATTTAATTATAACATAATCAATTATCTATTATTTCTAACTTTATAATAATATATAATTATTTCAATAATTATAATTTTTACTTATAATATTCTACAATTACAATATTTTGTGTTATAGTATCAATATTTTTAATATTGTTAATTATTTGTGTATTAGATGTACAATATATAACATAATTAAAATTATATGACTTATTACAACTTGTCAAAGTTTCTAAATTATTATTTATTATAAATTTATTATTATATTTATTATTTTTAACATATACACATTTTATATATCGTAATTGTCTATCAGCACATAATTTTACAAGTTTTTCTATAGCTTTAATCTTATTCGCAGCATAATAATAATACCATATTTCTTTTTTTCCATTAATTATATGTGTATCATAATATTGTGTCATATCTAATAAGTAATATGTATTGTTGCAATTATGAAAATATAAATACAATATATATTTTAGTATATCAATATCATTTATTGTATTCAAATATTGTATGACATGTGATATATCGATTTTCTTATTCCGTTTTTCACAATAATCAATTAAATATATTACAACATCAATATAACCAAAATTACAATTATAATTAAATGCACCTTGTATATATCTCATATATTTTTCATTTGTAAAATCATGTTTGTCTAATATATTTTTTATTTTTGTAATATTTCCTGTTGTATATATACGAATGAATTCGACTTCGATTGACATTATTTTTTAATATTTTTTAATATATTTATTATTCATACTTTAATATTTGAATTATGAATTATATAAATATTATTAACTTCAATTTTTTAACTTTCGATTTAATTCATTAAATCGAAAATTTCATTTTTTTTATAGTATAACTTATTCAAATAGATAAACAAACAACATAATCAATTAAATAGTTTTTTGATTCGAAATGTGCAAAACCATATTTGATGCGATTATTATTTATTATATATATTCCATAAGGACTATATTTTAATATATTTTTCTTATTACAAATCGAAAACATTAAATATGGCATAGCCCATTTAGTATCTCTTATATTTCCATTATTAAAATAAAAAGGACAATATATATATATTGAATTAAAATGTATATATTTCACATAATTGTAATTATGTTTATTTATATTGATAAGATATTTACAAATTGTATTATCTTGTTTTGCACAACTACCCCATAAAAACATTATATTTGAACAACACAAAAACATATTAATATTTATATTATATTTGTCATATAATTCAATGATATATTTTATTATACTTAATATATTACAATCTATAACTACGAAAAAAATTTCATTAAATACACCTCGATATACATTTTCTTTCGAATAATAACTTGCTATATTATATTTTATTATATATTCGAATAAATATTTTAATATATATATATTGTTCCTTCTGCCTGCCTGTTCGAACAAATATAATAAATTACTAAAACTTCCAAGTATAAGTATATTATTATTCGATTTAATATTGTATTTTAATATATATTCAACAATATTTGAATATCCATAATAACATGCAATTCTAAGAATTTCAATATATAGATTTATTGGTATGTCACAATGTTTTGTATAATATTTTATAATTTCAATATTTCCATTTGTGTATGCTTTAATTAATTTATCATAATTAATCTCATCCATTATATACAATTGTAATATCAATAAAACAATATTAACAAAATAATATAAAATCATTTTTTCACTACTATTAATTAATAATATTAAATTATATGATCTTTTCCATTTACACTCTTTTTATATTTGTACAATATATTACATAATTTAGATAATAGTTAATTCTATAACTTTTTAATGTTTCAAAGTTATTATTTATTATATATTTATTATTGTATTCATTATTATATGTATAAAACACACGTATCAATTGTTTTTGTACATTGCTATTGACATATAAGTCAATACACATTTCTATATTTCTCAATTGAAATGTTAGAGTCCAATATCCAACGTGATTACCTTTATTAATTACCTTGTATACAATTATGAACATTAAAATATCTTTATGTCTATAATTATGAAAATATAAATATAATAAATATTTAATGATATCTATTTGTTCTGTCGTATATTTCATTGATCTTGGAAAATATTCAAATAAATTCATTATTGTATGTTTTATATTAATTTTTTTATTTTTCTTCTCACAATAATCTATACAATATTTCATTATATCTAATCGTGTATTTTTACAAGAATTTTCAAAAATTTCTGTTATTTCTTTTCTATTCATACTATTCATTAAATCATTAACCAAGTTTAATTTATTTTGAATATATAATTGTTCAATTTGTGTTATTATCGACATTATTTATTAATATATTCAACTGTTATATTTATTTGTATATTATTTTTTCATTTTTTTTAATTTTTACAACAAAGCTCGAATAAATAATATAATATATATTATTAATCATTTATTTCAGAAATAGACAAAAATAAAACATAATCAACATTATATATGTTAACATAATTTCCAATTGAATTTAATATTTGATCACCAATTATTGTATTATGAACTTCATTAAATTCGAGAATGTTATTATTTATAATAAATTTGCTCATGTATTTATTTACATATTTTTTTATATATAATTGTCTTGCTATTGCTTTCGATATATAGTTTAGATGTGTTTTATCAAATGTTCCATAATTATGTTTGTTCAAATATAATAAATATTTTATAATAGTTATATTTTTATTTATATTTAACCAAATGAATACATGTTCTTGGTCTGCATGTATATTTATTTTTTTATTTATTTTTTCACAATATTCTATTAAATATTTAACTATATCAAAATTATTATATGTACATGCTTGTCTAAAACCAAGTTCATCACATATGTGAATATATATTTCATTATTGTGTAATATACTATATTCAATTAGATATTTTAATGTATCAATTCTACAATAACAACACATTTTTAGAAACATATATTCTTCATTAACATAAATATTTATTTTTCTATTAGTTTTATTATAATATTCAATAAAATAATTTATTATATCAATATGTCCATTATCTAGAACAATTCTAATTGCTTTGTCCCAATGTTTATGTATATTAATCTCATCATTATGTCTATCATCATATTCCATTATACATTTTATTATATCGAGACGGCCTGCATAACATGCATCTATAAATATAATATCATCGAGTACATGAATATCAATTAAATTATCTATTTTTTCACAATATTCTATTACATACTTGACAATTTCGATATTACAATCCGTACAAATCGTTCTAAATATAATTTCATTATCAGTATGTATATCAATTATATCATTTTGTATGATATAATCCAACAGAAAAGATATTACACCTATTTTTTTACTTCTACACACATTTATTATTGCAGATGCATGTACATTAAATACATCAGTTATATTAATTAGTTTATTATTTTCAAATAAATATTTAATTATCTGTGTATGTCCATAATAACACGATAATATATAAATATTTTCGATTTTATATCGAATATTAATATCACAATCTGTTATTACATTCTTTACAATTTCTAAATCTCCAATTTCACACATTTGTATTATTTTATCATCCATTTCATATTTTTGTTATTTATTAATATTACTTCTCTATATGTTTTATCTCTATTTTATCTATATTTTATGTTTTCAATTTTTATATAAATGTGAATATTTCATATTCACATTTATATAATAATTTTAAATTAAGGCTTAATTAAATCTTGATGAATCAAGATTTAATAAGCCTTTGTTTTCAATTTTTATATTCGAGCTTACAAAGTAAGCTCGAATATAAAAATCTTAAATAGCATATGTGACTTTGTAATTTCAATTACAAAGTCGCATATGCTGTTTTCAATTTTTATAACTTTATATGAATGTTTCACATTCATATAAAGTTATAATAATTTTAAGTAGCATTTATTATTTTTATTCATAAAAATTATTATATTAATATGCAATGATGTGTATATATAAAAATCTTAAATAGCATTTATTATTTTCATGAATAAAAATTATTATACTAATATACAATAATTTGTATATATGTGACTGAATATAACATAATGTATAATATTAACATACTTGATTAATTATATAATTTATGTATAAATTATAATTTAGATTAGTAATATATACTTTATTAGTATTGTTTAATAAAATTCTATTATTATTGATTATACATATATTTTCACATGTTATAACATGCTTACATATTATAAATGTATTTAATTTATTTATATATATAGATCCAGCATAATCACAAATATTTGTTCTGTAATTATGATGCACTAAATATATTAAATATTCTAAAACATCTATTACATTTAATACCATAGTAAAATGTAATCTTGAACTGTCAATATCTATCCTTTTATTTATTTTCTCACTATATTCTATTAAACATTTAATAATTTTTTTTTCACTGTGACAACATATAAGGTCGAATACATTAATATATACATTTCTATCTGTTATTATTTTATTGTATTTTATACAATGTTCAAATAAATATTTCAATAAATCCAAAAAATTATATCTACATGCATACTCAAATAATTTTGAATAGAAATAATCTATATTTGTGTTAATATTTTCTATTTCTGTTTTAATTTTATCTATATCACCTTTTTTACAATATTTCGATAATCTTTCCTCAATGTCCATAATGTCCATTTTCTTAGTATTTTTATTAATTTTTGTTACGTATTTTAATACAATTATTTTTTTTTCATTTTTTTATAATGTAAGATTAAATAAAACATATAGTATAATAATAATTATTTGATGTTAATAAATCAATGTTAATAAAATCATTATATATATTATTATTATGTATAAATTTATTATTTAGTCCTCTCATATTTTTTATTACTAACTGATCTTGTACAATATCAACAAACATATCATTAATTGTGTTTGGTCGTATAATATTTCTATAATTGTGACAAATTAAATATCTTAAATATTTACATATATTATTATCATTTTGTGGTTCATATACTTTATGAAACATGTATAAACGTGTAATATCCAGTTTAATGTTCATTTTCTCTCCATATTCAACAAAATATTTTATTTCATCAATACTTAATTTATTACACATCAATTGAAATATATATAATTCGTCAAAATCAATATGTGAATTATGTTTCTCACAATATTCGATTATATATTTTATTATTTCAAATACATTATACATACATCCAATAATAAATAATCTCTTCTTAATGATATTAATATTTATTGTATTATTATCAAACATTTCTTTTATACCTTCAATACATTTTGAATAACATAATTTTATGAATTCTTCTACTACTTCACTATCATTCATTTTATCAATACTATATTTCTTATCAATAATGTCTATAAAAATAATAAATGCTGTTTTCAATTTTTATAACTTTATATGAATTTGAAACATTCATATAAAGTTATAATAATTTTAAATAGCATATGTGACTTTGTAATCTCAATTACAAAGTCACATATGCTGTTTTCAATTTTTATAACTTCACAATGAATGTGAAACATTCATTGTAAAGTTATAAAAATTTTAAATAGCATTTATTATTTTTATTCATAAAAATAATAAATGCTGTTTTCAATTTTTATATTCGTGCTTATTTTGTAATTGAGATAACAAATTCACATATACCATTTAAGATGTTTTAAGATGTTTTAATATGATAATTATTTATATCAGATGAATACAAAACATATAATAATTATTACAATCATATATATCCCATGGTTTTTGATTATCTAATATATATTTATTATTATTGATTAAAAATATATTTCCTTTATTATTGTATGACAACTTATAAATTTCATTTATTATTTTTTTGTAATTATAATATGTAGGTCCCCTTATCTTTGTATACATATGTCCATAATTTATAAATTGTGAATATATTATTAATAATTCTTTACTATCCTTCATTATAATATCCATTATAGTATTTATTATTTTTATTCAACTTATATATTAAATATTTTTTTTATTTTTTATTTATATGATTATTTTCACACAATACAATAAATAAAAAATATATAATTAAACAAGAAACATAATATAACACAATATATTAATATTGGATGTTATATTAATTTCATTTATGAGATTATTATTAAATACATAACAATTTTTATATCTAACTATTTGTTTCTGTACAAAAAAATTACTCGATTTCATATTTATTCGTATTTGTTTATTATAATTCAATGAATTATAATTATGACAGATTAAATATTTAATAAATGGAATACATTTATGCTTGTCCAAAAAATCATCTAATATATATTCGATACATCTATAAATATTAATTTTAGTATTTCTTTTTTCTCCAAATTCAATCAAAAATTTCAAAACATCATAACACTCATTTACAAATGTGTCAAAAAATATTATATCATTTGACATATTAATATCGATATTTGTATTGTTAGTAATACTATAATTTAATAAAAATTTAACCATATCGAGTTTATTTCTCACACATATTTGATTAAATGCGTCTTCGTCACACAAATGTATATTAATTTTACTATTTTTACTATCATAATAATCCAATAAATATTTTATCATTTCTAAATCTCCATATCCACATGCTACTCTAAAGATTTCTTCATTACGACAATGTATGTTAATACCTAAATTATTTTCATCATTATATTTTATAATAAATTTAACTACCTCTAAATTATTATTTAGACATGCTAACGCAATTGTTTCTGCATCTAAATTTCTCAAGCTTGGATTTTTTTCATCAATAAATTTTATAATAAATTTAACTATCTCTATATTATTATTTATATATGCTAATTTAAGTGTTTCAGCATCTATATCACTCAATCTTGAATATATATCTTCGATATCTTCTTCCATAAATAAAATATTCATCATTTTATTATTTATTTTATTATTTATCCAGTTATATTACATATAGTTTTCATTTTTTATTAAATATTAACAAAAGAATAGTTATAAAATAGATTCTATACACATAATATAATTTATGTCTAAATTTTTATCATGTTGTATATCTATATATAAATGATTATTTATAACACATTGTTTAAATATATGATATGCATCTATTTGTTTTGTTATAAGTATATTTTTTGTTAGGTGATATATTTTATTAGATATGTTTCGATAATTATGTTTATGAAGATATATAATATATCTATGTATTTCACTATTATACATAGATATGCTTAATCCTCTATTAATATAAATTTCTATATCGATATTTATTTTATTATTTATTCGTTCATAATATTCGATGAAGTATTTGAATATATTAAGATTACAACAATAGTAAGCTTGTTCAAATATATTTTTAATACATACTATATTATCTATAATTATTTTCTCTGTTTCATCTTCATTATATTTATATATTTGTACATTTATTTTACTATCTTGTTTATTATAATATTCGAATAATAATTTAATAATATCAAAATGTTCTGTTCCCCACCATTCTATGCAATATAAATTATCGATATTAATTTGTATATTGATATAATAATTATTAATCACATTTAGATTAATTAAATATTTAATCAATCTAATATTATGATACATATGTGCATGTACAAAACAACAATTGTTAAACATTTCCATATCAATTTTATAATTATATTTATTATAGTAATTAATCAAATAATTAAATATTTTTGGGTTTCCTCCTGAACATGCATTAAAAAATATATATTTCATACATGTATAAATATTAATTTTATAGTTTATATATTCACTATACTCGATTATACATCGTAACATATCATATTCGTTACATGAACAAGCATGTTCAATTCCGAATTTATCAAGTGTATAATTCTTTAATCTGTAAAATCTATATTTTCTATTAAATTCATTTATTATTGTATTTATTTTATTTTTATTCTGTTGTTTTTTATATTTCTTACTTATTTTCATTCTTTTAATATCTATGTTAGATTATTACATGTTATTACATGTTATTATTTATTTTTTCATTTTTTTCATTTTTTTAATTGAACAAAATAATAAATAAATATTTTATTGTTAATTTAATAAATTTACATAATATATATAAAATAATTCATATTACTTGTATTGATACAATATGTAGTACGTGAAGCATATAAAATATTTATACTATTATTGTATATATATTTATTACAATATTTAGTTATGTATTTTGTAATAAATATACTTTTTGTTTCTTCACATATAGGTATATAATATATATTTGAACTATAATTATGTTTATATAAATACATTAAATACTGTAATACTTTCACATTGTTTATCAACTTTATAATTTGAGGATATATATCTATGTAATTCAATATCTATTGTATCAGTTGATATATTTATTCTTTTATTTATTTTTTCGCTATATTTTATAATATATTGTATTATTGTGTAATACTCCAATCTAAATATATCTTTAAATATAATATTACAATAACGTTCAATATCTATGTAATTACCAGTATTATTAAAATATTCTATTAAATATTTGAATAACTTGATAATACCATGTCTAATTGAATATGGTATTGCATAATCATGAATAATATTTATATTTATATCAGTTTTATGTTTCCGACAATATTTTATTAAATATTTTACAACTCCATAATTACAATTGCAGCATGCAACTCTAAATGCATATTCGTTTTGAAAATGAATATCGAAATCGTTATTTGTTATATTTGTTTCGATCAAACATCTAATAGTATTCAAATGTCCATATATACATGAATAACCAAATATATAATTTATATCTATGAAATCATAATAATTAAAATTGTTATTTTTACAATATTCAATTATATACATTAGAATATCAATATATCCATTTGAACATATCAATTCACAAATATTATTTAGATATGGTTTTATATTTATTTTTTGTTGTTCTCCATATTCGAATAACTGTTTTATTATTTCTAATCTATTATATTTACATGCACTTTCCAAGAAATCACCAAAATCACTAAAATCTCCAAATTTATGATATATATTTCCAAAATTATTATTCAATATATTTTTTACAATACATATATCATTTTTCTTACATGCATCATAAAATTTATTTTTTCTTACTCTATTATGTGTTCTCATGATTATTCATTAATTAGATTTCTATTTTTGTTTATCGATTATTATTTTTTTTTCATTTTTTATGAGAGAGCGCCGCGGCGCTCTCAAATAAAAAATATAAAATCAAACTCGATTAATCGAGTGTGATTTTTCATTTTTTATGAGAGAGCGCCGAGGCGCTCTCAAATAAAAAATATAAAAAATGGTTTAATTCATTAAACCATTTTTTTCATTTTTTATGAACATGTCAGTGCTTGCACTGACATGTAAATAAAAAATATAAAAAATGGTTTAATTTATTAAACCATTTTATATAAAAAATATAAAAAATGGTTTAATTCATTAAACCATTTTTTTCATTTTTTATAATATACAATATATAAATAATAATTGATACTGATAGTGTCGATCAAATATATATTACATACAATA
>Ga0233424_10002493_pt1 | contig 13116 bp, 14 predicted proteins | sample Watercolumn_Towu_FD_181011 | JGI IMG/M metagenome (GOLD analysis project Ga0233424, IMG submission 181011) | Freshwater microbial communities from Lake Towuti, South Sulawesi, Indonesia - Watercolumn_Towuti2014_125_MG | ecosystem: Environmental > Aquatic > Freshwater > Lake | place: Indonesia...
TCTTCCTTGGTTTTGTCCTCGTTTTCAGCCATATTTGACAGTTTGAGGTTATATGTTATCAGCTCTTAAGCATTCCCGCAAGAACCAAAAACACCCCCTCGGGTGTTTCTGGTGTTCTAGCGCTTTGACCACTTCGGACTCTTGCGGGCTTTGCCCTTCTTACCGAACTTCCGGCGTTCCTTGGCACGAGGGTCGCGCTTTAGAAACCCGGCCTTCTTAAGTTTTTTACGAATCTCTGTATCGTAGGTAACGAGCGCACGGGCGATGCCATGGCGAACCGCTTCCGCTTGTGACGAGAGGCCGCCGCCGGTAACACGTGCCGTTATTTTGAACTTTCCTCCCGGCTTTCCTTTATGCAAGGATTCAAGCGCGATACGTCGCTGTTCCGGAGTCTTAAAATAGCTCTCGACATCGATCTCATTCACTGTCACGGAATGCTTGCCGAAACTTACAAGTCGGACACGAGCGGACGCTGTCTTGCGGCGGCCGATGGTCTCGATGTATCTCTCCGATGTCTTGGGTTCCATGATTTGTGTACTCCTAATTACTGACGGTAAGTCGCTTTATAAGCTTTGCACGTTGCCTGTTGCGGGGAAGCATACCGAGGACAATTTTCCGCAAAAGTTCCGCATGTCCCTTCTTCGATACAAACTCTCCAAGCGATGCTTCCTTAAGACCGCCGGGATAGCCGGAATAACGATGGTAGATCGTCTGCACGCCCTTCCTTTCGGATATCAAAAGCTTTGAGGCATTCACGATTTCGACACTGACATTAGGCATAACAGTGCGCTCATATCCGACCAGCGCCTTACCTCGAAGTTTCAGTGCCGCTTCGCTCGCCACACGGCCCATTCTTTTCCCCTTCGCGTCGATTGTGTACTTCATACCAATTCGATTATGGCCATTCTGGCGCCGTCGCTTTTCCGAACCCCCATTTTTACAATCCTTGTGTAGCCACCCGCACGACTCGAGTATTTCGGGGCAATGTCTTTGCACAATTTCGCGCCTGTCGAAGCATTTCCTATGCGCCTTTCTATGAGACGCCGAGACGAGGCTGAATTCGTCCGTGCGTGGGTTATAAGCCTCTCAGCGAACGGACGCAGGGCCTTCGCTTTTACCTCAGTGGTCTTGATGCGTCCATCGCGGAAAAGCGAGTGCGCGAGCGTACGAAGCAGAGCTTTTCTCTGATTCTTCTCACGGCCGAACTTCTTTACTCGATTGCTGTGCCTCATAAATCTCGCCTACGACCTACAACTAACTACCCACAACGAAAACCCGAATCGTGTTATTGGTTATTTCAGCGTAATTCCCATTCCCGCAAGCACCTTCTTTACCTCCTGTACGCCCTTGCTTCCAAGCCCATCTATATCAAGGATATCCTCCTCCTTCTTTCGGACCAGTCCTCCAAGCGTACGAATGTTCGCATTGGAAAGCGCGTTGACGGCTCTCGGTGACAGGCCGATAGTTTCAATACGTGTTTTGAGCATCTCTGTATCGATCTCGCGCCTTGGAGCCGCCTCGGCCTTCTGCTCTTCCTCCTCGGCCGCTTTGAGTTTCTCTGCCGGCTCTTCGAATCCAACGATTGCCTTAAGCTGTTGGATCATGATGGTAATTGCGCGCTCGAGGGCCTCCTTCGGCGTAAGCGAACCGTCGGTTTCAATGAGGAGCTTGAGACGGTTGAAATCTGTTCGGTTGCCGACACGCATGTTCTCGACTTCATAATTAACACGGCGGATAGGAGAAAAGATCGCATCAAGAGTGATTCGTCCGATCTCAACTCTGTCCTTCTGTAGTACCTCCTTCGGAATGTAGCCCAAACCACGCTCAATCTTGAGCTCAATAGTGAGTTTGGCATTCTTGTCCGAGAGTGTCGCAATATGTTGCTCCGGGTTGAGGATACTCACTTGACCGGGAGCCTCGATGTCCGCGGCCGTCACTTCTTTTGCGCCTTTTACGGAGAGGGTGCAAGTCTGGGGCTCGTCTGTGAGGAGTGCAATGCGGACGCGCTTCAGATTCAGGATAATCGTGACCACATCTTCCAGGACTCCCGGAATAGTCGAAAACTCATGTTCGACACCGTCGATTTTTATTCCGGTAATGGCCGCACCGGGAAGAGAGGAGAGAATAATACGACGCAATGAATTACCGAGTGTGTGCCCGTAACCAGGGTACAGGCCGTCAATTTCATACGTTCCAGAAAAGCCCTCTTCCTTCACGATGCGAGGCTTTGAAGGAATGACGATATTGAAATCTGGCATAAATAAAGCGGCAAGGATTCCAAAACTCACTCGTTTTCCCTGACGCGCTAGCTAGTAATAAACTGCACCAAAAGAAAAACCACGAAATGGTAACCCACTTTCAGTAATTCCGCAAGTCTAACGACGGTAGAACTCGAGTATGGCGCTTATATTGAAGGGGAGCTCGCTTCGTACGAGTTTTGGCATTCCAACCACGGTTGCCTCACCTTTGTTGATATCAAATCGCAACCAGGCCGGCGTTAGATGATCGCGGACTTTATCGGCAAGGTTTACAAACGGCAGTTTCCCTTCACTCCCCTTCCGAACACGAAGAACATCACCGGTCCTCACTTGATATGAGGGAATAGTGACCCGAACTCCATTGACAGTCATGTGGCCATGAGAGACATACTGGCGCGCGGCCTGTCTCGTTGGCGCAAAACCCAGACGGTAAATGACATTGTCAAGCCTCGCCTCGAGCATCGTATAAAGCGCTTGATCGTCTTGTACTGCCTTTTTGCCTATCGCCTTCCTCACCCAGCTCGCGAATTGTCTCTCGGGAAGTCCATACATAAAACGAGCACGTTGTTTCTCGCGCAACTGAACGCCAAAATCGCTTCGACTCGGTGGCCGCTTTGACGATTTTTCCTTGCGACCGACTCGCAATGCGAATTTTGGCGATTGCGTCTTGTCGAAAATGTCTGCGCCGAGTCGTCGCGCGCGCTTGTATCGTGGTCCTATCTTCATAAAATTTACTTACTACCTACTACCGACAACCTGCTACGTACTTGACTCTGCTGCCCTGTTTCTGTTGCCAGTTGTTGGTGGTTTGTTGCTGGTTAGACTCGGCGGGCTCGCGGCGGTCGCGGACCGTTATGCGGCACCGGTGTCATATCCTTAATACTCGATATCGAAAAGCCCCTACTAACGAACCCTCTGATAGACGACTCGCGGCCGGAGCCGACTCCCTTGACGATTACGGAAACCTCACGGACGCCCATCCCCTGTGCCTTAAGCGCCAGCGTTTCGCCAACCTTCGCGGCGGCGAACGGCGTCCCCTTCTTTGCTCCCTGAAAGCCGAGAGCACCGCTCGAGGAAAACGCCACTACGTTGCCTTTTTCATCGGCAAGCGTAAGTTTCGTATTGTTGTAGGTCGAATCGACGTGCAGCACCGCTTTATCGAGAACTCGCTTTTTCGAACTCGACGAGCGCACGACCGCTCCCGCGCTCTCGGAGTCTCCCTTTGCAACTATGCGTTTTTTTCCCATAGTTTTTAAAAGTTCGAAATTCGAATATCGAAATCCGAAACAAACCCTAAATCATAAATCTTAAAGTTTTAAACATTGGAATTTGGTGCTTAGAACTTGTTTCGTGCTTCGGATTTAGTGCTTCGTGCTTACTTTTTTTCCACCGCCCTCCGCCCTGTTCCCATCGTTTTTCGAACGTTGCCTCGGCGGGTTCTTGAATTGGTCTTGGTTCGTTGTCCCCGCACGGGCAGTCCTCGTGTGTGCCGTACTCCTCGGTACGCCTTTATGTCCTTGAGCCGCTTGACGTTCGCGCCAATCTCGCGCTTGAGATCCCCCTCGATTTTAAACTGTTCGATTTCCCGTCGGATAGCGTTTTCCTCTTCAAATGAAAGATCCTTAGACCTCTTGCTCGGATCAACGTGTGCCTTCTCAAGAATGAAAAGGGCCCTTGAGCGGCCTACTCCATAGAGGATGCGTAGGCCGTACTCAAGCCGCTTTGCATCGGGAATTGTGATACCGCTGATTCTCATTAGCTTATAGCTGTTAACTTATAGCGTATAGCTCCAGAAAGAAAAAGAATTTAAGCGCCACCCCTCTCTTCCTAAAAGCTATCAGCTATAAGCCTGTTATCCTTGTCGCTGCTTATGGCGGGGATTTGAGCCACACAATACATACACATACCCCTTGCGGCGTATGATTTTGCACTGCGGACACTTTCTTTTAACAGAAGCTTTCACCTTCATACCACGAGTAACTTTTCTAGAGGCGCTTGACGATCCGTCCCTTTCCCCCATAGGGGTCGAGTTCAACGGAAACTTTGTCGCCAACGAGGACTCGGATACGATTCATCCGCATTCGTCCCGATAAAAAACAAAGGAGCTCCTTACTGTCCTCAAATCGGACTTTAAAGAGCGTGTCTGGCAAGGCCTCTGTCACTACCCCTATAACTCCTGCGACTTTTTGCTTCACTTTCTCTTGTGAAAAGTTACGCCGCGTATTCTAGCAAACAATCAAACTGGCGTCAACGGCCTGCCTCCTCTTGCTCCTGGTTCATAAGGGCTTCGCCCACCATCCGAGACACATCGGCTGTTTCGACTCGAATCTTACTGGCATCATCTGGAAACGACTTTTTCCAGAACGGACGGATAACCAGGTCCACTTTTTCTATAGCTGGGAATGCCGACACAACACTTGCGAGATCGCTTCGCTGTTTTCCCACAAGCGCCTCTCGCAACTCTCCTTCGCCAAAAAGCCATACCGCTCGGATACTACCGCTCAACCTGAAACGAAGCGTCTCAGCCATTCCTCCCTCTTGCAAAGGGTCCGTCAACGACAGGCGAAGGGTTCCGATCTCGGGAAAATCAACCGGAAGGTCCGCCTGTCCCGGAAGCGCAGTTGCTGTAATAGCCTTTTCAAGATCAATCGCTCGTATAGCATACAATGTGGCATGTGCACGCTCGCGTGCGAGCGCTTCATCTCCTGTCGTCTGGAGCGCATCCGATGTGTAGGAGACGGAGACAGCCTCATCGTAAAACAGATACCCTTCGGGGACGGAGCTGGCTATTTTTTGGCGCACACTCTGTTCCAACTCCGCGCGAAGCTTCGCTCGCGCCGCAGAAAGCGCGCCATCCGAGGGCACCCGCATCACACCCTCATACCCACCCTCCATAGGGGTTTTTGAACGTGCATAAAAAGCGCCGTACCGCGCCTGGTCTGTTCGAAAACCAGGAATCGTAAAGTCCGTAAGAGGGATGTTATACTCCTTCCCCGCCGTATCGGCGTAGACGGGAGTCTCAATGCTTCCGGGAATCACCTTTCCGTCAGCTTTCCTATGGCCGGGGATAATAATCGACTCTGGGATTCGATACACAAGGCCGTCAGGGCTCGCAAAACGGGTGTTCTTTATGAGGCGCTGCGGTTTTTCAGAGTAACTGTTGTAGACCACAATCCGCCCGCTAGCCCGCTCTGCAATGTTCTTTGTTGTGTCCGCGGGAAGCGTTATCTCCGCCGAGTCGGAAACGGTTATACGCTCAAGCGCTATCTTCGCTGTGTTCGCTCGTGAGGCAACAAATTCGTTGTTCACTTCGACAAGAGCCGAACGAGGAGTCACGGTAACTGTAGCACCGGAAAAGCCGGTCGCAATGGCAAATCCGAGAAACACCAGAAAAACAAACGCCGCACCCCAGAGGATGCCGCGGCGCACAAAAGGGCCACCCGGTCCTTCACCGGAGGATTCGACTGTGGTCTCTTCGGCCTCCGTATAGACAAGAAGTTCGTCATCCATGTCCTGCTCCCGTGCTGAACGTCCCTTCGGGAGCGGCACTTGCCGTATACTGCGTCGCTCATTGCTTGTCATAACATCGCGAAGAATATTTTTTGCCATATGGAAAAGACGGTGAGCTGCATACAAAGAGAGGCAAACCGCAACCCATAATAAGGTCGTACTGCCAAATTGTAGTACATCCCTGCGAACTGTCAAAATTTACCCGCGAAGTCGGCCTGCATACAGCGCAATAAGCGAAAGAAAGGGGTCATGGGGCACGTCACCGTTTGCCCGTACGTAGGGGGCAAGTACGGACTCATCGACAAACACAGTCTGAAAGGGTGAGGATGCAAGAGTGAATTCAGCAAAATTGCTCTCGCCTATGCTCTGTTTGATGAGAGGAGCAATATGACTGTCTGCGGTGAGAAAAAGAACTTGCGGCAGAAACACCTGCTCTGAAAACATGGCGGTGACCCGCAGAAATCGGCGAAGCCACTCCTTCTTGAACAAGTCGAGCACCTGCGCCCCTTTCTCCGAAAGAGCTCCTTTCATCATGCCTTCGTTGTAAAGCTTCACGAATGATTCTGCTCCGGACGGCGGAAGACCGCCTTTCTTCTCAAGTGCTCGAATAAGGTGATTCTTGCCGTACGGGTATGACACGGTCTCGAGAGAGATGCCTTTCTTTACTACCGACACCTCCGTTTGTTCTCCCGACACGTCTACGAATACAAAGTTTTCGTGCTCCGGAAAAAGTTCGCGCAACACAGCAAAGGAGAGGAAGGAGAATGAGTGGAAGCTCAGCGTTTTTGGGTGGATAAGGTGCGAAATGGAGTCGGAAATACTCTCGACCACTTTCGGAAGCGAATAGCCAGAGAGAACCGTAAACTCCGCAGTAGTCGCGATTTTTCCATAGGGATCTTCCGTTTCGTAGCCGTTGATCACGGAGTTCACCAGCTTGTGCTCGATCTGCACACCGCCGCTCGGCATCGAGGCCTCCGTCGCCTTCCTGTCTTCTGCGAGCAGAGCTCTGAAAATCGCATCCGTTATGCGCGTGGGCTTTTTGTTAGAGACGTGCAGAATGGAGGTTTTTGACATGGTCCAGGGGGCGGATAAAGAGACGAGCGCCTCCGCCACCTGTGGCCGATGCCCCGGGAATCCCGCCCTTGCGAATCCTTCGTGCACGAGAGCCAAAACGACTTCAGCGAGAGCCCGCTGGCAGAGACTCAAAAGACGCTTCGCAGTCATATCGTGCTTGAACAAAATTTCGGAGCGCGTGCTATAGAGAATCGTCGGAGGTTCAGCCTTGGCGTGAAGCGCAATCGCACCGCCAACACTCCCGCTTCCCACATCGAAAAGCAACAAAAGGTCCCGCGCGCTTGCAGACCAGGTAAAAAGGGACATACCTTATAGTATACCGCAGAGAAACAGGGACTCACAACAGGGGGCGGGACTATCCCTCCAACAGTGCTCCTTTGATTCGCCGGACTCCTGCAGAAACCGCCTCCTCTCTTTGGATTTTGAATACACCGAGGACTCCCGTGTTCGTGACATGCGGTCCGCCGCAAAACTCTTTTGAATACGCGGTTTCAAGCGAGTTGCCGATGTAGTAGACATTGACCTGTTCGCCATATTTTCCTGCCTTGCCGTCAGGCAGGTCGCCGAAAAAATGGAGCGCGCCGGTCTTTTCAGCCTCCGCAAGCGGCAAAACAACTTTTTGCATCGGAAGCTCCGCCTGTATCTTCTCATTCACAATGCTCTCCACTTTCCTCTTCTCTTCCTCGGTCATTTTGCGCGGGAAAGCAAAGTCAAAACGAAGCCGCTCGGGCGTGATGTTGCTTCCCTTCTGCTGGACTTCTTTTCCCAATACATCTCGCAGTGCCTGATGCAGGAGGTGTGTCGCGGTGTGGTACTTGACCGACATCTCGCTCGTATCCGCAAGACCTCCTTTGAATTTCTTCTCCACTCCAGCTCGCGAAATTTCCTTGTGATGTTTCATGTAGGTTTGTAAATCTCTCTCAAACCCAGCAACATCAACAGTCATTCCCTTTTCCTTGGCAAGGTCAATTGTTATATCAATCGGCAGTCCATATGTTGAGAAGAGAATAAAGGCTCTACCTGCGGATACTTCTGTTTTTCCAGGGGTGAATCGTTCAAACTCTCTCATCCCCGCCTTGAGCGTCTTCCGAAATTTCTCCTCTTCTTCTCGGAACTGTTTGTCCAATGTAATACCTAAGCGGTCAGCAAACAAAATGGCGCGGCGTAGCAGTCGCCGCAACACATATCCCTGACCGAGGTTTGACTCGGCTACTCCCGCCTTTTTGAGCTCCCTCGCCGCCCGTGTGTGGTCAAGAACAATGCGAAACGCCTTTGGATTGTCTATATAGCGCTTACCCGACTCTTTCTCCAACCGCCCCAACTCCGCCGCAAACACATCCAGCTTAAACACATCCGGCTCGTCGTTAACTGCCGCAGTGATGCGCTCAAGCCCTCCCCCAAAGTCAACATTTCTCTGCTTCAGTTTCTCGAAAGGTCTGCCTTTGTTGTCGGTTGTCGGTTGTCGGTTGTCGGTTACCTTTCGGTACTCCATAAACACCGAATTTCCGATTTCCATAAACCGGCCGCAATCGCAATTCGGATGGCACTTCTCGCCGAACTTCGGGTCGTGCTCAATGTGAGTGAATTCATAAAAAATTTCCGAATCAGGACCGCCCGGTTCGCCAACAGGCATATTCTCCGGCACACCTGCCCGTGACCACCAGTTTTTCTTTGTTCCGTAAAAGTGGATACGCTCGTTCGGTATTCCAAGACCTTCCCAGATTTTTGCTGACTCCTCGTCTTTGGGCAGACCGAACTTCGGCTCGCCCTCAAAGCAGGTCACTGAAAGTTTTTCTTTAGGTATCCCAAGCTCTTTTGTCAAAAATTCGAATATCCATGAAAGCTGCTCTTTCTTCCAGTAGTCACCAAGTGACCAATTCCCAAGCATTTCAAAAAAAGTCGTGTGGCGGTTGTCTCCCACTTCTTCTATATCCCCGCTTCGAAAGCATTTTTGCGAATCGGCGATGCGAACGCCAAGTGGATGTTTCTCGCCAAGAAGATACGGCAGCATCGGCTGCATTCCAGAACCCGTGAAAAGCGTTGTCGGGTCATTTTCCGGTACAAGCGAACTCGACGGGACAATGGCATGTCCCTTCGATTTAAAAAACTCAAGATATTTTTTTCGGACTTCAGCAACGGTCATAGTCTTATTCTCCTTTTATAAAAGGAAGCCCCCAGTCTTCGAAGGAGGGATTTCTATCCTAGCGCATTTTTGCTTAACAAAAAAGCCACTACCGTCTGTCGCACGATAGTGGCCGAGATCACTCATGCCTTTCCAAAGAAGACTGTATCTCCTGGATAATCTTTGTAAGCATGGTGAGGATTGCCTGGAAGCATCGAGTTCTCCTTGCGCCGTGCACGATACTCAACGATTCCATTGATTTTTAGCTTTCTAACTGCTTCCGACGCAGATTGCCATGTTGGATATGGAGTAAGCACCCGCGTTCGCTTCGAAAGAAACGGTGAGTCGCCATTTCCGAAGTTCCTGTATGTCTTCCATGATCGGCAGGCAGCCTAGGGTCCTTCTTTCGTTTCTTCTTGTATTCAGCAGTATTCTTAATCCTCAGGTTACGAATCGCCTCCTTCGCCGCTTCAGCGGTTGAATAGAAGTTGCACCCTCGAACGCGTTTCGTTCCTAGATACGGTCCCCAACCCGGCCAATCCGCGTAAAAGACACTTGGATTAGAGGGTAACAAGGGATCCTTGTGATATAACTTATAGTAGTTTTTGGAAGATGTAACCCCTACCTTTACAGACGCATGTCCCGCTTCCTGCCAGGTTGAGTATAGTTCTACCTCAGCTTGTTCCACGATTCGAAGTATATCCACAATCTTCTGGGTAAAAGTGAAGTTAAACCCTTTTCCCGAAATGTGGAACTTGTCGTGGACGTAATTTTCCCTTTCCCGTCCTTCGGACGAAGTTATTCGTTCGTGATATTCTGCGACCCTTTCGGCAAGGCGCTTGATCTGGCGGATGCGTTCGATGTTTGCAACAAAGTCGAGAACGATCAGCTTATTACCGCCCGTCTCGAGCCCTCTCCCGAGTTGTTGCCGGAAGATAGTTTCAGACGCTGTTTCTCGAAGGAAAACAACAAGACCGACTCCCTGCAGGTGCAAACCTTCGTTGAAGGCGTTTACCGCGATGAGATACCTAATCCGACCTGTCTCAAAGCCGGTCAGAGCCTTAGTATTCTCGCCAGAGGAATTCTTTGAATGATAGATCGCACTGTCTTTCACAACCGCATGCATGTTATCGGCATGGGTCGTGTTTCGGCAGAAGATAACAGTTGGAAGATTGTAGCTTGTGATTATCGAAGCTATCTTCTCGTCCCGTGCTTTTATGAAGATGCGCCGATTTATCTCACGGAGACTGATACGCTTTCCTTCTTCCAGAACTTCTCTAAAAAGCTGGCTCATTCGGTCTTCGTCGAGTCCATCTTCAGTTATGATGTGATACTCGATCGGAGGAAGGTATGCCTGTGCGATAGCCTCTTCGAGCTCAATTTTCACGACTGGAAGTCCGAATAGTTCCCTAATATCCTTCTTATCCATTCGCTTAGGCGTAGCCGTAAGCGCGATACGTGGACAGGTGAAGTGATTGATCGTTCGTTTGAATGTTCTCGCATGTCCGTGGTGAGCTTCATCCACGATCATGATGCCGAATTTATCTCGCTTGAATGCTTCCAAGTTGTTTGTCATTGTCTGAAACATGGCGAAGACGAGGTGATACCCTTCAACATCCTTTGAGTGCCCGTTGTAGAGTCCATAGCGAAGTTCTCCTCCCCAAACCTCCCTAAAGGTTTTCATTGCCCGTTCAAGAAGGTCGTTGTTATGAGCCAAGAAGAGGAGTGGGGATTTGCCGAACAGATGACTGGCGAGAGCTGCAGTAAGTGTCTTGCCTAATCCAGTAGCCATGACTATGAGAGCGCGTGCGCTCGCCTTGAGCGCTTCGACAGTTTTGTTGCGTGCTACAAGCTGGTACGGTCGTGGTGTCTTTTTCAATCCAAGCCTTTGGTTGAGTTTAGGTTGATTTCAAAGTGCTCAAAAGAAGAGCAAAATCAATAAATCTATAGCACATAAAACGCATTATTGCAATAGTGCGTAATGTTTCAATACCTTCGCAACACTCTAGGCCGTCGAGATTTGCTAAATGAGCTTTACGCCTTCGGCGAGGAGAATTTTACGCTTCTGAGCTGAACCGCCGCGATTGTAGTTGCCGAGGTTGCCGCCTGCCTGCCGCGTCCGGCCAGCTTTCCATTCACGTTTTAGCCACTTGCGGCCAAAACCAGTTTTGAGCATTTTCTCTCGCTTCACAGCATCAACTCGACTACCAAATCGCTCGTAGTGAATAAGCTTCGTAGCACCATATCTTTTTGTGCAATCAGCGGCTGTACCCTCTCGATGTGCCAGCCAACGCTTCTGCAGATTTTGAGTTTGACCGATATAAATTGCTCCATTCCCGCATAGAATTGCGTAGACATAATAAACTTCTGGCCGCGGCGCAGGCAGGTCGGACTTGATGACTCGGTGACACGGAATCCTCGGGTCGAAATTTGTTTTGAGTGCTGAACCGACAGCGCGAAACGCGCGGGGCGAGCCAACATGCCTCGCCACCTCTTTGTAGGTCAGCACGTTTCCCCTTGGGATTTTCCTCACGACCGCAAATACTTTCTGCCTAAAAGAGAGTGGCATTTTCGTGTGAGTTAATCTTCGACTTTTCCTTTGTCTGTTTGGGGAACGAAACTTCAGCCGCCGCCTTGCGGTACGTGCAATAATCGCAGTTTTCTGTGGGTTCGGGGAGCGCGTCAGAGTCAAGACATTTTTTTATTTTCAAGAGTGTCGGTTCGACCCACGTGGTCTCGCCTTCGTAAGCGATAATTTTTACGTCAAATTCAAGCTTCGCATCAAACGCTTCCCTGTCGGTCTTCCCGTTTACATACACGAAATAACCGGTACTCGAAACCTTAAAACCGTTTTGGCGGAACAGCCACTGGTACACTTCCATCTGCCGCTTATATCCGCTTTGCCACTCGGCATCCAATCCAACCTCTCCATCCTTGCTCGTTGCCTTATAGTCAACCACAATGAGCTCGCCATTCGGTTTGGCCCACACATCGTCAACGCCCCCGCGCACCAAAAAGCCGGTCGCTGGGTGGCGGAAGCTCACTCCGGCTCGAAGCGAATCCCGCCATTCCTCCATTTTAAGATGCTTAAACGGCACAGCATCAATGCCGTACTCCTTCATAAGCGGGTGAGTTGTGCCTTCTGCGCGATGCGCGTCAAATTCTTTTTTGAGGAGTTTATCCACCGCACTGTTTAGCGCAAACGGAAATCCGGGAGGGCGCGCAACTCCGAGTTTGTTGTCCACATAAAAACAGCGCGGACACTCCAGAAAGAGGTCAATTTTTGAACGGGAAAGCTTCCAGCTTGAGCCGCCGTAATTCCAATCCGGCTTACGATGGGGTTTGTAGTAGTCTGACATACGAAAATACGAATTAAAAACCTTCGAATTGCAACGAAAAAGAAAGAGGTAGCATTCGAAGCCATTCGTATATTCGCATAATTCGCATTTTCGTATAGTTTACGCGGGGCACAGAACATTACTTTCCGCTTCCGCTTCCTCGATCAGGCGCTCGTCGAGTCCCAATGAGCGCAGCTTCTCCTTCTCATGCCGAATGCTCTCGCACAGCACGATTCCCTGCTCCATAAGGAGCTTTTTCTGCCCGTCAGAAAGGGTAGTAAGGCAGGTAATCGGATGAAGACCTGTTTGCTCAATAAGTTGGTGCAGATTATTCACCTTAGGGTAGTTCCATCCGAGAAGCTTCACTCCCGCGCATTCAGCATACTGCACTGCCTTCTCGGTGAACTTGGTGTTGGTAATAAGCCAGCATTCGTCAACCTTCTTTCGCGTGCCATAGCTAAAATCCGCAGCGGTAAGGTCGTCAAAACGAGCCTTCACATAGAGCGCAACTTTCACGTCGGATTTATACGCAAGTTCATGGTGATACTTCGCTTCAGCCATGATGAGCCTTTCGCCGTTCCACGCGACTACATCTACCTCATGGTCTACGCACTTCCCCTGCACAGTCTGGTCGAGAAGCACCGAGAAACCCTTTCGCTTATATATTTCGCCGATAAACTTCTCGAAGGGAAAACCGGTAGGGCCGAGCTCAAAGAGGGAGCGCCGAAGCGAATAACGAACCGCGATGCTGCGCTCCTTGTGATGCAAAATGGAAAAGGCGTGCCGATAAATATCGCTCGTTGTCATGCCGTTC
>Ga0233424_10002498_pt1 | contig 13086 bp, 10 predicted proteins | sample Watercolumn_Towu_FD_181011 | JGI IMG/M metagenome (GOLD analysis project Ga0233424, IMG submission 181011) | Freshwater microbial communities from Lake Towuti, South Sulawesi, Indonesia - Watercolumn_Towuti2014_125_MG | ecosystem: Environmental > Aquatic > Freshwater > Lake | place: Indonesia...
GGTCACGCGCATGCGCTACCTGCCCGCCTCGCGCATCAGCGCCGCAGCGCTCGACCGCGTCCTCATCAGCGACGGCTGCGTCATCGGCGCCGGCACGAAAATCAGCGACAGCGTCATCGGCGTCCGCACGCAGATTGGCCGGAATGTGACGATCAAGAAGAGCGTGATCATCGGCGCGGACGGCTTTGAATCGGCCCGCGACCGTGCGGAGAACGAACGGCGCGGCCTGCCCCACGTCGGCATCGGCGACAACACCAGCATCGAAAACGCCATCCTGGACAAGGACGCCCGCGTCGGCGCCAACGTGAAGCTCTTCAACAAGGACAAGATCAAGAACGGCGAAGGCGCCAACTTCGTCATCCGCGACGGGATTGTGGTGATTCCGAAGAGCGCGATCGTGCTGGATGGGACGGTGATCTAGGCGCGCGGAGGCCAGAAATGCAACGCCACAAGAACCCGAGGCGCACCTGCCGACAGGGCTGCCTGATGCGCAAAAGACGCCGGGCGAGACGCCGCTTCCTGACGCCGACACCGCCGACTCAACTGCCAGACCGGTTATCGGCCCCTACGAGATTCTCAACCAGCTCGCGGTCGGCGGGATGGGCATTGTTTACCGGGCTCGACGCATTGTTGACAGCTTGATCGTCGCCCTCAAGGTGATGCGACCCGAAATTGCCCTCGATCCTCAGCAGGCGCAGCGATTTCACTTCGAGATCATCGCCAGCGCCAGGCTGAAGCACCCGCACATCGTCCCCATCATCGATGTCGGCTGGCAGGACGCCAAGCCCTACTTCGCGATGCCGCTGCTGACCGGCGGCAGTTTGAGCGCTCTGCGCGACAAGGCGCCGGACATCAAGCTCGTCGTCGCACTGATGGAGAAGGTGGCGCGCGGCGTCGACCACGCCCACCAGCAAGGCGTCTTGCACCGCGATCTCAAGCCGGGCAATATCCTTCTTGATGAGCACGGCAGTCCCGCCGTCGCCGACTTTGGATTGGCCAAGCTACATGATGTCGATCTGAATTTCACGCGCATCGGCGCCATCATGGGTACGTGGCCGTACATGTCGCCCGAGCAAGCCGACGGCCGTACGCACGAGATCGGTCCGGCAACCGACGTCTGGGCACTGGGCGTAATCCTGTATGAGCTTCTCGCCGGTCAGCGACCGTTTATCGGAGTGGATTCCAACGAAGTGCGCAGCGCGATAGCCGATCCCGCTGCGAACGCTGCGTTCCCAGGTGCCAGAGGAGCTGGCGTCGATCGTTGCGTATTGCCTGGAGCGCAACCCGGCACGCCGCTTCGCTTCGGCTGGTAAGCTTGCTGACGCGTTGGCCAGCTGGCAGCGCGGTGAAGCGGTGCAGCCGCCGGTGAAACAACGGCGAGGAATGCTCGCGGTGATTGTTGCGGTAGCCACATTGGGGCTGTTCGTGACGGTAGCGGCAATCCTCTGCGCATTCTTGTCGCAAGCCCCTGAGGAGGTCATCGTGATTGGCAAGTACGGCCCGCCGAAGGATTATCGCTGGGTTGCCGGCGAGGCGGTGGGAACGATCGTGAATGCGTCTCCGGACGATCCGTTTACGTTGCGTTCCTCAGGGATCAGCGTGATGGAGGTGTTTCCCGCACCACCTTGGCCTCATTTTCGGCTCGAGGCTAGTGTGACCCATCGCAGCGGCAATAACACTAGCCGAGTTGGTATCGTCATCGCACACAGCGTCGTTCAAAAGAACGCCAGTTCCGAGAACGCTTTCCTAAACCTCACATTCGCTGACCATGGAAAATCACCTGGCATGCGTGGCATGACGGTGACACGACTTTCGCCATCCTTGGTGGCAATTCCCCTGCATTCAATGTCGTCGACGTTTCCCCGCCAAGCGGGCAAAGAGCGTGATATCGCTGTCGAGTTTGATGGCCGACAGCTCCGAGGTTACTTTGGCGCGGAGCCATTCATGGTGGCTGAGACAAAAGACGTGAAACCTTTTGTTGACACGACCTTCGCCCTTTCGGAACGCGAAAGGAACGAAGTAATCTCTACGGGGAGCATCGGACTCTATGTACGGGATGCCGAAGCGGGCTTTCGAAACGTCACACTCAAGAGGCTCAATTAGGTAATTTGGGAAAAATAGCTAATTTTTGGTTGAGCCTTCCACAAACCTCCGGGAAAATGCCTTTCCAGATTTTCTCCCCACTTGATTACGGAGGTTTGTATGGCTGAATCTCGTCGTCGCTTTCTCAAGCTGTTGGGTGGAGGGGCTGCGGCAGCTACCGCATTGGCGATCGCGGAAAACGCCGATGCTTTCTTTCGGCGACGTTGTTCTCCCCCAACCGTACGATCCTATAGGGACCTTTCCATTAGGAGCATTGAAGTCGATTATCTACAAATCGACTTTCCCCATTACTATGGCTTTCAGGGAAGCGAAATCAATCCGCTCGACATTTTTGGGACCGGTCCGACCGTGAACGGTCATCGGGGAATGTTCTTCATGTGGGGAATCACCACCTCCGATAAGAAGCCGACGAACGTCTCGTTCGTCGATCTTGACGGTCAGGCACTCGACCCCCGCCCGAATGTTGTGGTGACCAATATCGCGAACACGAATTCCTGGACCGTTCATGTGACGGGAATGCAACTAAATACCAAATTCAGGTTCTACTTCACCCTCGTGGACAGCAGCCACAACACCAGCACTGTAGTCGTTCCGATCGTGTGCAACAATCTAGCTGGACCATGAAAGAGTTCTTACATGTGGATCGCCGCGCCACATCTTTGCGCGGCTTTCCTTCTTGCATCTTGCAAAGACAATCAAGCCGCAGCGAGGTTCTTCGCAAACACCTCAACCGCACTCGCCGTGCGACCTCGAATTCGACGCGCCATCCAGGGGCCGAGGAAGAGCCAGAGCAGCAGGTTGCCGCCGCAGGCTGCCGCCACCGGAATTACCCACAGCCAGTTCTCGAACGCCAGGCTGAAGACCACGAGGAAGACGATGCTCAGGCCGAGGCTGAGGCCGATCGGGAAGTACATGGCGAACTTCGCCAGCCATTCCGCGCCGCTCAGGTCGGCGTTGACGACGAGTTGATGCGCGTCGTGCCGCACCTCGATGCGGGTGGCGCCGAACAAGGCGCTTTGCCGCGTGTTGTGCATGCCGGGGCCGGTCATCACGAGCGTTGTATCCGTCTTGACCTTGATCTCGAAGCCGAGCGACGTCAACGAGCTGACGGCCAGGTCGAACGCTTTGGCAGTGTCGCCGTCGAAAGGGGCCGAGGTCGTGTAGTCCATGGCGGTTTCCGTCGCTACTGCTTTTTCACCACAGCAGAGATCAGCCAGCCCACACCGTAAAGCACCAGGAAGCCGGGGATGCCGAAGACCCAGAACGCGATGGCGGCGAAGAAGATCTCGACGCCGCGCCAGTTGCCGGCGCCTCGGTAGGAAGATTGGCCAGTGAAGATCACTTCTCCAAGCTCGTGAAGCCAGCTGCTGAAGATAAAAAACACGATTGCCGTCCCCGCAATCGCCGCGACGAGCGCTACGGCCGTAGGCGTCAGCCTGAAGCGTCCAAGCCAGGACAGCGGCCAAACGATGGCAAACCCGCCAGCAACCGCAAGCCCACAGCCGAGGAACGCATACCGATCGGAATCGATTTGGGCAAAGTAGAAAACTTCAAGCGCCGTCACCGTCAGCATCATGCCGATGCCGGCAATACAAAGCCAGGCGGTGGTTCGATACATTCCGCGGAATTCGGGTTGGGATTCCATAGCCTGGGGATAATAGCACGCGGCGCCGGTGCGCTACAAAACAAAAACCGCGCCGACTCGGTCGGCGCGGCTCAAGAACCTCCAGGAATCGCTGTGCTCATCCCGGGGCTTGGTGGGGGTTCACTTCTTCGGCGCAGGCGCCGGGGCGACGAACAGGCGGTCGATGTCGGCGTCGGGGAGCGTTTCCGCGCCGGCGCCGGCGTCGATGATCAGGGCCTTGCCGCTCGGCGTCACCCAGATGATGTAGTTGCCCAGGGCGTAGACATCCTTCACCTGCGGATGGCGCTCGAGAATCTTGAAGTAGGCTTCCGACTGGGCCTTGATCGTGACGGTTTCCATCTTGGGATTGAAGCCGTCGTCGATCCAGACGCCGCCGACTTCGACGACGTTGCGGTTTTGGACGTTGCGCGATGCCGATCGGACCAGTTGCTGCTGGAAGCGCAGGTTGTTGTTCTGCACGGCGAAGTCAACGCCGAGCTTGCCCTGCTGGACGTTGTACAGCTCGCGGCGATTGAACGCTTCGAGCGACTTGTGCAGTGCGGTCTGCTGGTCGAGTGTTTCCTTGGCAGCCTTCTTGTCCTTGGCGTCCCCCTTGGCCGCTTCCCAGGTCAGACGATCTTTTTCCTGGTTGGCGCGGGATTGGCCGACGCCGTCTTTGTCGAGGTTTTTGGCGAAGTCTTCGAGCTTGATCAGCGGCCTGGCTGGGTCGACGCCGCCGGCGCCACCGCCGAAGCCGCCGGGAACCAGCGCTTGCGGAGGCAACGGAGCGCCGATTGGGCCACCCTTCTTGCCTGGGCCCTTGCCGATCGGCGCGACCGGAGCGTCTGGCACGAGCAGGTAGCTCGTGTAGGGCGTCGTGATGCCGTAGCGCTTGGCGAGGGCGATCACTTCATCGACAACTTCTTTCGATTCGCCCTGGACGCGAATCTGGTCGAGCAAATGTCCGACCTTGCGGCGCGCCCACAGGTCCTCGACGAAGGCCTTGCTGTCGTCGGTCTTGTCGGCGAAATTCAGCTCGTAGACGAACTCCTTCGTCTCCTTGCCGATCGTGCCGGTGAGCTTCACCGTCGTATGTCCCTTGCCGGTGTAGCGGCCGAAGACGACGAGCTGCGTCCCGTGGAAGAGGTCGGGCAGCGTCGGCGAATAGACCTCGCTGACCGTGACGCCGTCGCCGACTTCCATTTTCAGGTTCGCAAGGACGGGGTTGCTGATCTTGGCGTAGAGGCTCGACACCTTGGCTTCGATGTCCTCGGCTTCGCGGACGTAGTTGCTGACGGCCTTCGTATTGTCGGCGATGGCGTCAAGGAGGAGGGTGTTGACGTCGTCGCCCACGCCGAAGCTGAAGATGCGGGTGTTGCCGGTGTTGTTCTTCTTGACGTTGGCGATGATCTTCATGGGATCGCGTTCGCCCCAGGTCGGCTGGCCGTCGGTGAAGAACACCATGGTGAAGGTGCGGGTGTCGTCGTTGGAGCGGAGCGTGAAGGCTTCGCGGAGGGCGTCGTCGATGGCGGTGCCGCCGGTCGCTTCGAGGTCGGTGACCCACTTGTTCGCCGCTTCGATGTTGCCCGGAGTGACGTTCTGGAGGTTGTTGGCGTACTTGTTGACGGTGGAGGCGAAGTTGATCATCGTGAAGCGGTCGCCTTCGGTCAGGTTCTTCAGGCAGTATTTGAGGGCCGCTTTGGCCTGGTCGAGCCGCTTGCCGCGCATCGAGCCGGAGGTGTCGATGACGTAGACGAAATCGCGCGGCACCTGCTGCGTCTTCGACAGCTCGGCGCGCGGCGACAGGAGCAGCATGAAATGGCCATGGCGATCGGCGATGGGCCGATGCGTGACGGCGGTCAGGCCGATGTCCTTGTTGCCCGCCTGATAAAAGAGTTGGAAGTCGCGATCGAGCACTGCTTCGATCTTTTCGAAGCCGATGGTCGCTTCCTTGTCGTTGGGCCGCTGAATCGTGATGGCATGGCTCGGCGAATAGATGTTGGTGAGCGAGTGCTGGGATTTGAGCTGAACGTTGATCGAGAATTTCTCGAGCGTGCGGGCTGCCTTGCCGTCGGTCTTCATCGGGTACATGTACTCGATGAGGCCGTTGTCGCTGTTGGCGACGCTGGTGTAGCTAAGGGAGACCCGTTGATCGCCCTTGGCCGGCACCGGGAACACGCGCAGCTTGATGAGCTGGTGATTCATGTATTCGAGCAAGCCGGGGTCGTGGGAGCGCGAGACGATGTCGGTGTAGATCTTGCGGGCTTGCGCCGCCTCGACGATTTCGCCGGGTGTTTCGACGCCGTTGACCCACATGGTGAATTTGCGAACGCTCGCCCCCTTGGGAACGGGGAAAAGGTAGGTCGCTTCCAGCTCGCGGCCCGTGTGATTGCGGAACGACTGCTCGATCCGCGTGACGGCCACCTGGTCCTCGATACTGATGGTGACCTTCTGATCCACCAGCGCCAGCGGCGGCAGCTTCTTCTCGACCGGAATCAACATGCCGCTCGCCCGCACGCTGCCAGCGATAAGCGCCAGCGCCGCCAAGGCAACAACGATTCGTCGCATGGCAAACCCCTTTCCTTGTGAAGTCTTCCGACATTCTTAAGACGAATCAGCGGGAAGGAAAGATGGTTTGGAGTGGTGAGCTGGATTTCGGTGGCTTGACGGCATTCAGTGAAGCTGGTTAGAATTAGAAGCCTCGCGAGGTCAACAATCCAAGAGGGACGTCAACGGCGTTATAGAAGAAGGCTCTGGATAGAAGAAGGCTCTGGTCGCCGTCATTGCCATCGCCCTTCTTGCCGTCGTCGGCTATGTCGGCTTCGTCGCAATAGATTTCGAGTGGAACGCCGGCCGCTGGGCCAAATAGATGAGCGTCGGGTCGCCCACCTGGCGTGCAGGATGTCATTGCCGTGACGTGTCAGGCGTCGTGGTAGCGCCTGCCCACATTCTGGCGGGAGGAGTTGGTAATGTGATCGCCGACTCATTTTTTTTCCTTTGAATGGGACATCGGATAGAATTCAAGGAATTGGAGACTTGAGGTTGGCGTTAGGTTCCCTGGGGAATCGACAGGAAGCGAGGCCGCACGATGGGCGCTCACATCAGATTTCTTTGTCCAACGTGCCAGGCGGTCATGGATGCCCCGGTGGAGCGAGCGGGAACCAAGATCAACTGTCTTAAATGTGGTCAGCGGCTTCAGATTCCGCCACCTGAGCGCGCGAAGACAATCCTCGCGCCCGTTCTTGGTGTTCACGAGGAACCAAAACAAGACGACCCCGCAAGTGAGTCCATTACTCCATCGTCTCAAGTTCAAACGCCGCCAGCACAGCCATTGCCTTTGGCGCCATTGGCACCGCCAGCTGCGCCGCGCGAGTCATCGGAGACGCCGACGCCTATTGCAAGTGCGCCCAGCCAAGCGGTGGTCACATTTTTCAAGTGGCTCTGGACCGATCGCCGCTTTCGATATGGCACCGTCGCAACAACTGGGTTGCTCGCTCTTGGCTGCGCATGCTTCATCGGAATCTCGTCAGCAAGATTGCTATGGCCCGGCGTGTTTGGTCCCATGGCTTCCGTACAAGGAAAATCTTGGTCGAACAAGGATTTGATTGAACACCTTCAACAAAAGGGATTGAAGTTCAAAGTGCGCGTAATTAGTGCAGGTGAGGCCGTGCCGCTGAATCAGCGCGGCTTAGTTGAGTGGGAAACTCTCGCGATCGCTTATCCGGAACATGAGCCCAGTTTCGAAGCCGCTCTGGTAAATTGGCTGAGGAAGAAGATGATGGCGCGCCCCGACGATCCGGGCGCGATACTACTGAGTGGTCCGGGCGCGATACTGAATGATAATTCGCGACTCCACGAGGCGTATCGCGGATCAGGCATTGTTTACTTCGGTCGTGCCAAATCTCAAGAGAAAGTAAACGAGGAGATGCGAAAGGCGACGCAAGATCTCTTAATAAACGAGCAGGCGATTCATGCATGGGGCCTGTTCATTTTCATTGGTGATCCGGACGAAATTGCTAAGATCAAGAAGGTGTTATGAATAAAACCGCATAACAAGAAAGCGATTCCTTACCACTAAGACATATCGTCTGAGCACAACTCTGACTGCTCCAAGGCGAGTGGCTTCGCTATCACATATTAACCAAGCGAGAACTGATTTCACCGGTTGTCGCAAAGCCAGAAGGCGCTGCATGACCCGACAAGTCGGATCGCCTTATCCGCCTGCCGCATTCCTCGATCGTTTCGGTTACAATATCCACATGCGATACGAACATTTCCTGAGTATCGAAGCCGCCATCTGGAATGGAATCGATATCGATCAGCCCTTCTCGGCTGCTGCTGCGCGAGCGCTGCTGAGAGTGAATTTCGCCGCCAAGGACCAAGAGCGGATGCGACAGCTTGCAGCCAAGGCAAGGGCCGGCGCCTTGAACGCCAACGAGGAGCGAGAAATCGACGCCTACGAACGGCTCGCATGCTTGCTCGATATCCTGCATTCCAAGGCACGACAGGCACTGAAGAACAAGAAAACCGCCTGATAGACCCCATGGACGAAGCTCTGGCGAACCTGGTCTGGGCACGTGCAAGGACCGCTGCGAATACTGCCGATTACCTTCCAACTGTTCTTCAGCGCGATTCGAAATCGATCATATCATCGCCGAACAACACGGCGGCAGGACTGTCTCGCCCAATTTGGCGCTCGCATGCTTTGCCGACAACATCATAAAGGCGCGAATAGCTGCTCGGCAAGCGCGTGCCTCTTGTCCGTCAAGCCGCATGCCGTGAAAGTCGGCCCGGCGGGAGGGTCGCCATCAGGACTGCCGAGATTCCCCGAGCCTTCCAGCAGCCGATCGGAGTCGGGCTCGACCTGCGTCAACGCGATCAGTGCTCGATACCACGCATCCGCAACCGGATTGTCGGCGTCGGCGCCGTGAAAGAAGGCGCGGTGTTTTTCGTCGTTCCACAGCCCCGCCCACAACAGAGCATGGGCCAGAACCTTGCCGCAATTCGCGGTGGGCTCCTGCCGCTTATCGCGCGGCGTGCCATGAAGGTACGCGGCCATCAAGACCAATTGCTCGCGTGTTGGCTGCATGTCGTCGCTCACGTCAGGTACGCCCGCTTGGCCGCCTGGTGATACGCTGCTCCAGATCGATTGAGATCGCCCGCCTGGTGTCGAGCGCCGGCCGAATGCTCGGCAACGGTTGTGCGACTTGCAGCAATCGCCGCCAGGATGCCACGAGCGTACCCTCGGGAACTGGCTCGCCGACCCGGTAGCTCACGGCGCACGGCGACGGCGTCGCCTCTTGCCTGTTCGCTTTGCGGGCGATTCCTTGCGAAGCTGCCCCTCGGCGATTCCAAGGAGGATCCAGGCTCGAACGGCCGGCGTTTCCGACGCCGCCCAAGCTAGTGCCCTCTCGCGTTCGCCGATCAAGGCGAACGCGCGAGCGACTTCGCGATGGCCGCTCCAGCGCAAGTCGCTGGCCGGGTCCGCTCGTCGCGCGGCGATGACGCCGTCGCGCGCTTTTTCGAGCATGTGCACTGCATCGCGCGGCTTGCCCACCTCGGCAACGATCACGGCAAGCTCCGTTAATGTCATGCATCTATCCGTCCCGTCAAGCAGTCGTTGCACGTCCTTTTCTGCCGCGGCGCACTCTCCCTGGCGCGCTCTCGCGCAGCACAGCGCTGAAACGATGTCGCGCCGATTGGCAGGATTGGAGAGCGTCCTGGCGATTTCGCGCGCTTGGGCAAACTCGCCGGCCTGAATGTGCACATGAGCCTGTGCTCGCAAATACGGATCGCGGGATTCACCTTCCAGCGAGGCTGCCAAGGCGTCGGCAGCTTCCTTGTCGCCGAGGCGAAATTGCGCGGCCGCGAGACAGGCAAGCATGTGATGGGCATCGCGCACGTTCAACAACTCCGCCGCGGCGGCGACTCGAAACAAGGCGAGCGCTTCCTGGAGAGCTTCCTGCGCCTCGGCAGGATGGCCGTTCTTGGCGAGAGCGGACGCGACCTCCGTAAGCGGGACGATCCGGTCCACGTCGCGCGGGACCTTTCGCACGCTCTGAAGCGCGGCCAGGTACTCCCTGGCAGCCATTTGCGACCACGACAGGTTGCGCAGCGCAACGGCCAGCGATTCGTCGACTAGCGCATCTTGCGAACGGGCGCCGGGCCGGGGCGGCGGAAACGGCGCCTTCCGCAGGGCCGCGATTGCATCCATGGTCTTCTGGGCCCCGTCGAAATCCCGCTGGCGAGCCTGGTGAGCGGCGATGTCGGCGAGACAACCAAGTCGCTCGTAAGGGTTCGTCAGCGCCCCTACGGTTTTCAAGGCATCGTCGGTGAAGCCGGCTTCCGCTTCGGCGCCGATGACGTTGTAGGCCAGCCTGGGAAACTCGACGCCGGCATCCAGCCGAGCTGCCAGGTCCGCCGCTTCTTGCAGCGTCTTTTTCGCCAGGTCCATCTCGCCCGCTTTTGCCTGCGCTGGCGCCATTCGCACCAGCAGATGCAGCTTCTGTTCGTCGTCGGCTAGCTTGTCGGCAGCGTCGATCAGGGTGCGCACGTCCGCACGCGCCAGGCTAGCCGGCGGTTTTTTCTTTTCGATTCGAACGGGTGGAACGCGAGGCCCCTCAGGGACGGCAAGCGCGTCGGTTGGCGTCGCATCAAGATACGGCGCCGCAATCCAACCGAGTCCCGCGGTCAGAGCGCCGACGAGCGTGAGCGCCAGGATGAGCGATTTCACGCGCGCCAAGACAAGGTCGCGCAAGTACCGATCGGCCAGATGGGCAACGTTCGCGGACAGCGCCGATGCCCCTGTGTTGCCGGCGGTTACCAGGTTAGTCAGTGCGGCGGTCATGGCTGCGGCAGCGACATCGGCGGAGACGAGCGAGCCGGCGATGGTCGCCGCGATCAGCGCTCCCGGCACGGCCAAGCCGCGGCCGCGCAGACGCGCCTCCAGGACCTCCAGACCGCGCGCCAGCCGGCGTTTGAGCGTTGCCAACGACCAGCCGAGTTGCTGAGCCGCTTCTTCGTGCGTGGCGCCTTCCAGGTAACAGAGCACCAGCGGCGCGCGATGTTGATCGCTAATGGTGGCCAGCTCCTCATCGACGATCGCTTGCGCCTCGCGCGCATCGATGTCGGAAGCCGGATCGAGAGCGGGGGAGTTGGTCGAAGCACGTTCGTGGTGCTTTCGGCGCTCCGCGCGTTTGCGCGCGTCGAGCGAAATCCGATAGGCCACGCCATAGAGCCAGTTGCCGACCGAAGACTGCCAGCGCACGGAGCTGGCCTTGCGCATGAGCACGACGAAGGTGGCCTGAAACGCATCGTCGGCGTCGGCCGCATTGCCGAGCACGCGTTGGCAGACGCGCTGCACCATCGCGCCGTGTCGCCGAACGACTGCCGCGAACGCTTGTTCGTCGCCAGTCTGGACGTACCGGCTCAACAGCTCCCGGTCCAGCGCATGCTTGTTGCACTCAATGCTGGCGAGCTTGCGTATTTGGTCGCGCAGGTTTTCAGTTGCCTTGGCGCTCATGTGGCATTCACAGAAAATTCAGCCCGGTAAGTAATTGTCTCTCAACATGCGCACAGGTCAACTATTGCTCTGGATTTATCGATACAAACGTTCACACGGTAGGTGTGCATGAAAAAACGTGACATGTTCACGCGCCGGTCGGCCATTATCCCATCAACGGATATGGAACCCCACAAAGCAAGGATGCTGATATGGCAAATCTGCGCAAGCTAGTTTGGAATTGGTTGTTTGGCTGCTCGCCCGATCGGCGTAATAATCCTGCTCGTTACTTCTCCCCCGCGCTGGAATTTCTGGAGGACCGCACCGCCCCGGCTGGCCTCGACAACAGTCCGCCCATCGCGTGCAGCAACTGGTACCACACGCCGCAAGACACCCCGCTAGTCGTTTCCGGGCACGGCGTGCTCGGCAACGATTATGACGCGGACGGCGACGCTTTGACGGCCGTACTCATGCGCGGCCCAGGGACGGGGACGCTTGAGTTGAATCCCGACGGTTCCTTCGTCTACACGCCGGCGCCCGGCGCTACATATGAAGGCGTCCGATTCGCCTACGCGGATTTCGACGGACAATCCTACAGCAATCTCGGTTGGGTCAGCATCGGCGTCGCTGCGTACGTCGGCGATCTCCCCCTCGCGGCCTACGATTCCTACGCGGTCAACGAAGACCGCGCCTTGAGCATCGACGCTGCCGACGGCGTCCTCGCTAACGACCTCTCTTCCAACGGAAATCCTTTGACCGCGCAGCTCGTGGACGGCGCCGCCCACGGCAAGGTGAATCTGCAGGGCGATGGTTCGTTCACCTATCAACCCGATCCCGATTTCTTCGGCTCCGACTTCTTTTCCTATAAGGTCAACGACGGCGTGGCCGAAAGCAGTCTCGGCTCCGTTCGGATTTTTGTTTGCGGGACAGACGATATCCCCGTGGCCCATGCCGACGCGTTCACTCTGAACGAAGACACAACGATCATTCTCGATGTGCTCGCAAACGACGTCATCGTGGACGGCGGCGGGACCGCGGTGATTGTGCAGGGGCCCAGCCACGGGAGCGTCACCCTCAATGCAGACGGGACGTTGACCTATCGGCCCGATGCCAACTACAACGGCGAGGACACATTCTTCTATCGGGCCCGCGACATCGATGGATCGACCAGCGCAGCGGTCGCGGTCAACCTGACGATCAATCCCGTCAACGATCCTCCGCGGGCCGACGCTGGCGCGAGAGGCATGACAATCAATGAGGGGGACATCGTCGCTTTCGACGGCAGCGCCTCGACCGACGTGGACGGCGATCCGCTGGAATTCACCTGGTACTTCGGCGACGGCGCGGTTGCTTCGGGCGAGCGCGTCGCGCACGCCTTTGCGGACAACGGCGCCTACAAGGCCACGCTGGTCGTCAGCGACGGCGCCTGCGTGAGCTATGACACGATCGACATCCTCGTCAATAACGCGCCGCCAACGGCCGGTCTCAGCGGTCCCGCCAGCGGTGTCCGCGGACAGGTGCAGACATTCAGCCTTTCGGCAAAGGACCCATCTCCGCTGGACCAGCAGGCTGGATTCCGTTACTCGATCAACTGGGGCGATGGAACCACCGAGACCATCACCGGCCCCGGCGCCGCGAGCTCAGGACACGTGTATGCGGCCACGGGCACGTACGTTGTCAGCATGAACGCTTTCGACAAGGACGGCGCCGTCAGTGCGACCGCGGCCCAGCTTATCTCCATCAATGCCGTGGAATTCCAGGCAGGCGCGCTCGTCGTCGGCGGCACGACCGGCAACGACACAATCGTTGTCGCGCCGTACGACGCGAACGGCAGTCTAAGCGTGAAAATCAACGGCAG
>Ga0233424_10002500_pt1 | contig 13067 bp, 9 predicted proteins | sample Watercolumn_Towu_FD_181011 | JGI IMG/M metagenome (GOLD analysis project Ga0233424, IMG submission 181011) | Freshwater microbial communities from Lake Towuti, South Sulawesi, Indonesia - Watercolumn_Towuti2014_125_MG | ecosystem: Environmental > Aquatic > Freshwater > Lake | place: Indonesia...
CGGCTTGAACACCTGCTCATCCCCGCCGACCGCCAGGCCGATGTACTGCTCGCCCAGCAGGCCCGAGGTCCGGATCTTGGCAAAGGTGTCGCGTGGGAACCTGAACTGGCTGCCGATGTTCATCGTCACCACCGCCTCGTAGCGCTCCGCATCCAGCCGGATATCGCTGACGCGACCCACCACCACCCCTGCGCTCTTCACCGGCGCACGCACCTTCAGGCCCCCGATGTTATCAAAATTTGCTTTGAGTACATAGGTTTCGCCCGTATTTGTAGAAGCCAGGTTACCGACCTTTAGTGCTAAAAACAACAGTGCACACAGGCCAATGGCCACGAAAACACCTACCCATAGGTCTAAAGTCATACGGTTCATCACGCACCCCGGAACATGAACGCCGTCAAAATGAAGTCGGCAGCAAGAATCACCAGCGAGGAAGTCACCACGGTACGGGTCGTCGCACCCGACACGCCCTCCGCGGTGGGTTCGGAATCATAACCCTCGAAAACCGCAATCCAGGACACGAGGATGCCGAAGACCACGCTCTTGATGACGCCGTTGACGATGTCCTCGCGGAAATCGACCGACGCCTGCATCTGCGACCAGAAGGAACCCTCGTCTACCCCGATCAGCACCACGCCGACCAGATAGCCGCCAAAAATGCCCATGGCGGAGAACAGGGCCGCCAGCAAGGGCATGGAAATCACGCCGGCCCAGAAACGCGGGGCGACGACGCGCGCGATAGGGTTCACCGCCATCATTTCCATGGCCGAGAGCTGCTCGGTGGCCTTCATCAGGCCGATCTCCGCCGTGATGGCCGAGCCGGCCCGGCTGGCAAACAGCAGGGCGGACACCACCGGCCCCAGCTCCCGGACCAGCGACAGGGCCACCAGGATGCCGAGCGCCTCGGAGGAGCCATAACGCTGCAGCGTGTCATAGCCCTGCAGGCCCAGCACCATGCCCACGAAAAGGCCGGACACCAGGATGATGATGAGGGACAGGACACCGGTGAAATAGATCTCCCGAATGGTCAGGAAAAAGCGGCGGAAGCTGGTGCCGGAATAGAGCAGCGTGGCGAGGAAGAACCGGCTGGCGAAGCCGAGGCGCCAGATGCGCGAGGTGACGCGGTTGCCGAGGCCGCGCAGGGCGGAAGTCGCGCGGTCAAGCATGGGCTGCTCCGTAAATCTGTTCCCGATAAGGCGCGGAAGGATACTGGAAGGGCACGGGGCCGTCCATCTCGCCCCAGACGAACTGGTGCACGTAGGCCTTGTCCGAGGCACGAATCTCGTCGGGCGTGCCTTCCGCCACCACCTTGCCGTCAGCCATGAAATACACGTAATCGACGATCTGCAGGGATTCCTGCACGTCGTGGGTGACGATGATCGAGCTGCCGCCGAGCGCGTCGTTGAGCGTGCGGATGAGCTGTCCAATGACACCCATGGTGATCGGATCAAGTCCGGTGAAAGGCTCGTCATACATCATCAGCAGGGGATCCAGGGCGATCGCCCGGGCCAGCGCCACTCGCCGCGCCATGCCGCCGGAGAGTTCGGACGGCATCAGGTTCTGCGCGCCGCGCAGGCCCACGGCATTGAGCTTGAGCAGGACGAGGTCGCGGATCATCCCCTCGGACAGATCGGTATGCTCGCGCATCTGGAAGGCGACGTTGTCGAATACCGAAATGTCCGTGAACAGGGCGCCGAACTGGAACAGCATCCCCATGCGGCGGCGCATGGCGTACAGCGCGTCGACGTTTTGCTCATGCACGACGCGCCTGTCGAAACGCACCTCGCCTTGGGTCGGCCTGAGCTGGCCGCCGATCAGGCGAAGGGTGGTCGTCTTGCCGCAGCCGCTCTGCCCCATGATCGCCACGACCTTGCCGCGCGGGATGGTCATGTTGATGCCCGTCAGCACCGGACGCCGGTCGTAGGCGAAGTTCAGGTCGCGGATCTGGACAAGGGGCTCGTTCGACACGAAGGGGATATCCGGCGTTTTTTTTGCAAAGGCGGCATTCTATCAGAGCCAAGGCTGCGGGCATGATATCGGCGTAGCCGCCGGGCTGCCGTGAAATATGCCACGCCCGCTTATCCCTCCGGGGTGGGTCTGCTATAGTTCGCCGGATGATTGCTTCGGGCAAGCGCCGGCATGACCTCCCCTGACACCCGCAAGCCTTCCCTTCTGATCGTCGATGACGACCCGCTGATCATCGACACCCTGAGTTTCTTCCTCGGTCGCGAATTCGACATCGGCACAGCCGGCTCGCGCGCCGATTGCATCGCGCTGCTGCGCAGCAATCGCACGACGCCGCAGCTTGCGCTGGTCGACCTCGGCCTGCCGCCCCATCCGCACCAGCCGGACGAAGGATTCGCCCTGATTTCCGACCTGCTCGCCCACTCGCCGAGCATCAAGATCGTCGTCCTCTCGGGGCAGAACGACGAAGCGAACGCACGCCATGCCCGCGCCTTGTGCGCGACCGAATTCGTTGCCAAGCCGGCCGATCCCGAGCAGTTGCAGCAGGTGTTGCGCCGCATCCTGGCCTATCAGTCGGCCGAGCTGACCGCAGCACCGGTTGCCGCCGAGGATCCTTGCGGGCTGATCGGACACAGCGTGCCCATGCAGAAGCTCCGCGCCCAGATCAAGCAGTACGGGGACTCGCCCTTCCCGGTGCTCATCGAAGGCGAATCGGGCAGCGGCAAGGAGATCGTCGCCAGCTGCTGCCTGCATCGCATGACCTCGCGCCGGGACAGGCCCTATTTCGCCCTCAACTGCGCCGCCATCTCGCCGACCCTGGTCGAACCGACCCTGTTCGGCTATGCCAAGGGCGCCTTCACGGGCGCCGCCCAGGCCAAGTCGGGCTATTTCGAGGATGCCGAGGATGGCACCCTGTTTCTCGACGAGATCGGCGAGCTGCCGCTGGATCTTCAGCCGAAGTTGCTGCGCGTCCTCGAGAACGGCGAATTCCAGCGCGTCGGCGAAACCCAGCAGCGCGTCAGCCGCGCCCGCGTCATCGCCGCCACCAACCGCGACCTGCGCAAGGAAGTGCGCGAGGGGCGCTTCCGTGCCGACCTCTACCACCGCCTCTCCGTCTTCACCATCAACGTGCCGCCCCTGCGCGAGATGGGCGACGACAAGGTGCTGCTGCTGCGCCACTATCGAGATTTCTACGCACGCCAAGCACAACAGCTCCCCTTCGAGTTCGACGACGAGGCCCTGCTGCGCTGGCAATCCTACGGTTTTCCGGGCAATGTGCGCGAACTGCGCAACATCGTCATCCGCCTGGCGACGAAGCGGCCGGGCCTCAAGGTGGGCCTGGCCGAGCTCGAGGACGAGCTCGACACCGGCGAGGCGCTCGGCCCCTCGGCCTGGCTGCCGCCGCAGGACGTCGGCGAACTGGCCGAGATCGCCCTGCGCCAGCTGCAGCAGCGCGGCCAGTTCAATCTCGACGACACGCTGCTGCGCTGGGAGCAGGGTTACATCCGGGCGGCGCTCAAGCTGACCCATGGCAACGTCAGCCAGGCGGCCAAGCTGCTCGGGGTCAACCGCACGACACTGTACAACCGCATGGAAGTGCTGGAACGCGAACTGGGCGCCGCCTCGGATGCGGCCTGATTGATCAAGGGAGAAACTGTCGCACCATGTATCTCGAGCACTTCGGCCTGAACGAGGCGCCCTTCCGCATCACCCCGCACACGGATTTTTTCTTCCAGGGTGCAAACCGGGGCGCCACCCTGGAAGCGCTGCTCTACGCCATCACCCACGACGAAGGCATCGTCAAGGTCAGCGGCGAAGTCGGCAGCGGCAAGACAATGCTGTGCCGCGTCCTGATGGAGCGCCTGCCGGAAAACGTCGAAACGATCTTCCTCGCCAATCCCTCGCTGTCGCGCGACGAGATCCTGTTCACCCTCGCCGACGAGTTGCGCATCAACCTGGCCACCAACCGGGTGAGTGCCGTCATGCGCGCCATCCAGGAGCATCTGATCGATCTGTACGGCAAGGGGCGACAGGTGGTCGTCCTCATCGACGAGGCGCATGCCATGCCGGCGGAAACGCTGGAGGAGATCCGCCTCCTTTCCAATCTGGAATCGAACCGCCACAAGCTGCTGCAGATCGTGCTCTTCGGCCAGCCCGAGCTGAACGAAGTCCTCGGCCGCACCGAAATGCGCCAGCTCAAGGAGCGCATCACGCACAATTTCACGCTCGAGCCACTGGTCCGCTCGGACGTGGCCAGCTACGTCGAGTTCCGCATGCGCACGGCCGGCTACAAGGGTCCGAGCGTATTCTCGCCGCCAGCGCTCAAGCTGGTCGCCAACGCCTCGCTCGGACTGACGCGGCGCATCAACATCCTCTGCGACAAGGCGCTGCTCGCCGCCTTCGCCTCCGGCGTGCACCAGATCACGGCCGCCCATGTCCGGGCTGCGATCCGCGATGCCGAATTCCGCGGCTCGACGTTGCCGAGAGCCGGGGTCTGGTTGGGGGCGGCGGCGGCCGCGATCATGCTCGTCGGCGCCGGCGTGGTGTTATTCCAGGATGGGGCGCCCGCCTCCACGGCCCCGCTTGCGGCCGCACCATCCGCAGCGCCCACAGCGCCCGCATTGCCCGCTGCACAGGCCAGTCCCGCCCAAGAGAACGCCCCCGCTCGCGCGCCGGAAACGATGGCCGGCACCGCCCCCTCAGCTGCCTTGGCCGACAAGCCTGCCGAACCCCTCCCCACCCCGCCGGCGGAAACATCCCCTCGAGTCAAGGCAGGATCGCTCGGGCCGCTCACGCGCCAGCATGTCGAGGAAACCCAGAAATGGCTGGACAGCGCCAGCGACCATCGCTGGTTCATCCAGTTGCTCGGTACCGATGCCGGCAGCGCCGGGCATGTGGAAAATTTCCTGGCCAGCGCCCTCAAATTGGCGGAACCTGGCGCCATACGGGTCTATGCTGTGGAAATCAACGGCCAAAAAAGGCTTGGGGTCATCTATGGTGAATATGCCTCCCGCCAGGCAGCCAGCCAGGCGATGGCCGCCCTGCCCGCCCCCCTCAAAATCTATGCGCCCTACCCGCGCCAGGTCAGGCGGCTGCGAAACTAGTTGATAGGCATAAATACAACACGTGATTCAATCAGCTTTGGGCAGACAAATCATGATGTTGCAAAATAACCTTAATGTGTTATGCTCAGATCGCCCGACCTCGGCACAGGAGGCGCTACCGTATGGCTCGCCATGACCGCTAGAACAACCACATTCCCCCTAGTCGCCGCGCTTTTCCTGGCGGCGTGCACGACGCCGCCGCCCAAGCCGCCCTCGATCGGTCATTTGGGCATGGACGCCGTACCCGCGAGTGCGAAATCCGCCATCCCCCAGCCCGTACAGCAGACCTCCGCGCTGCCCAAGCCCAAACCGGGCGCGAAAGCGGAAACCTACAGCGTCGTCGTCAAGGACGTCAAAGTCGAGGAACTGCTCTTCGCGCTGGCGCGCGACGCCAGGCTGAATGTCGATGTCCATCCCGGCATCCGCGGCACAGTGACGTTGAACGCCATCGACCAAACCCTGCCCCAACTGCTTTCGCGCATCGCCAAGCAGGTCGACATGCGCTTCGAGCTGGACGGCCCCAACCTCGTGGTAATGCCCGACACGCCCTTCCTGCGCACCTACAAGGTGAATTACGTCAACATGTCGCGCGACACAACGGGCAACGTCGCCATCAACACGCAGATCGCCAGCATCAGCCCGACCGCAGCGGGTGCGGGCGGTGCGGGCGCCGCCGCCGGCGGCACCAGCGGCAACGTCTCCTCGACCAAGGTGGACAACGTCGCCAAGAACCGTTTCTGGGAGACCCTGGAGAAAAACGTCAAGGACATCCTGCGCGAGACGGACAAGGAGATCATCGTCAAGCGCCGCGTCGCCGAGGGACAGGAAGTGAGCGTGGCCACCGCCGGCGCCGCAGCCCGGCCCGGTGCGGCGGGCGCAGCAGGCGGGGCCGGCGCAACGCCCGCCTCGCAAATCCAGGTGCAGATCGCACCGCAGCCGCAGCAGCAGTCCGCTGCAGCCAAGGAGTATGAAACGCTGCAGGCCGCCTCGGTCATGGTCAATCCGGAAACGGGCGTCATGCTGGTACGCGCCACATCGCGCCAGCACGATAAGATCCAGGAATTTCTCGACCAAGTACTCAGTTCCGCCAGGCGCCAGGTAATGATCGAGGCCACCATCGTCGAGGTGCGTCTGAACCAGAACTACCAGCAGGGCATCGACTGGAACTACTTCAACCAAGGTGCTGCCGGCCGCATCCTCGGCCAAGGTACGACGACGCGCAGTTTCAGCGTCAATCCGGTAACCGGCGCCTTCGAGGCCACGACCTCCACCTCGACCCTGCCTTCGGCGGTCGGCAATACCCTGTTCAGCTTGGCCTTCCGCCGCGGTGACTTCCTCACCGCCATCAAGCTGCTGGAAACCTTCGGTACGCTGAAGGTCATCTCGAGCCCGAAGCTCTCGGTGCTGAACAACCAGACCGCCATCCTCAAGGTGGTGGACAACTTCGTCTATTTCCAGGTCAAGTCCGATGCCAGCCAGGGCCAGACCAGCACGGTCACGACGGTCACCACCACACCGCAGTCCGTCTCGGTCGGCCTGGTCATGAGCGTCACGCCGCAAATCAGCGACACCAACAACGTGCTGCTCAACGTGCGGCCGACCATTTCGCGCATCACCGGCACCAAGCGCGACCCGAACCCCATCCTGCCGGCCAGCATTCCGAACCTCGTGCCGGAGATCCAGACACGCGAGATGGAGTCGCTCATGAGCGTCAACGACGGCGACATCGCCGTGCTGGGCGGACTGATGCAGGAAGGCGTTAACAACACAGACGACACCGTGCCGGGCCTTGCCAGCATCCCCCTCATCGGCAACATCTTCATGCATCGCAAGGACGAAACCTCCAAGACCGAACTGGTGGTCTTCCTGCGACCGACCGTGATCCGCGACGCCAGCATCCAGGGCGATTTCGGCAGCTTCCGCAACCAATTGCCTAATGCCGAGTTCTTCGACAGCAAGGGCAAGCCGCAGCCGGTGCCGGCAATCAACTGGGAGGGCGCCAAGCAGTGAGCCTGCTCATGGACGCGCTGAAAAAGGCCGAGGAGGCCAAGCGCCAGTCCGAGGCGTCAGGCGGGAGCAGCGCGCAGGAAGCGCAGCCGGCGGCAGCCGATCCGTCGGCCTCCGGGAACGGGCCCGGACCGTCGGCGGAAAGCCGCGGCCTGCCCGAACTGCCGGCAGATCTCGAACTGCTCGATCACGAATTCCACACGCCGCCCGCTCCCAAAGCCAAGGAAGAAGCCGCGCCTGCGGCGCCAGCGCCCCCGCCACCAGCCGCGCAAGCGAAGGAAGCCGCCCAAAAGCGCGAGCGTGCCGCCGCGCAAAATGTTTTCCAGGCCAAGCAGGCCCCGGGAAAGCGCAATGCCTTTCCCCTGATCGTCGGCGCCATCATCGTGCTGGCCGCCGCCGGCATAGGCATCTATTTCTGGCTGCAGCTGCAGCCGGCTGGCGGACTTGCTCCTCCGTCGTCCGCGGCACGCCCCGGACCACCCCCCGCACCGATCGCCAGCGCCCCCACGCCGCCTGTAGTGGCGGACCCGGCGCCTGCGGTGCAACCCGTGCCCGCACCGCCGCCTGCGGCACCCGCTGCCGCGCAGCCCGAGGAAAAACCTGCCGCGCCGCAGGAACGGCCCGTCGCCGCGAAGGCGCCCGCCAAGCCCACGCCCGTCGAGCCGCCGGAGAGCCCGATCCGCATCACGACATCGAAACTCAAGCTCAACCCGCAAATCGCCAGCGCCTACGACGCCCTCGAGTCGGGGGATCTTGCCACGGCGGAACGCGACTACAACCTGGCCCTGAAAGGCGAGCCGAAGAACACCGATGCGCTGCACGGCCTGGCCGCCGTCAAGATGCGCCAGGGCCAGCTGGAGGCTGCAGAATCTTATTTTCTGCGCATACTGGAAGCCGACCCCAAGGACAGCGCCGCCCAGGCGGGGCTCGTGAACCTGAGGAGCCGGGCCGACCCGGTCCAATCGGAAAGCCGGCTCAAGAACCTCCTGTCGAGCCAGCCCGATTCCGCTGCCGTGCATTTCGCACTGGGCAATCTGTATGCCCAGCAGGGTCGCTGGAACGAAGCCCAGCAGGCCTATTTCCGTGCCTATACGAGCGACAGCGACAACCCCGACTATCAATTCAATCTGGCCGTCAGTCTGGACCAGTTGCGCCAAGCCAAGCTTGCATTGCAGTATTATCAGGGTGCGCTTGCTGCCGCGGCCCAGCGACCGGCTGCCTTCGACAGGAACCAGGTCGCCAGGCGCGTCAGCGAACTTCAAAAATAAGGCTGCGCCCCCTCAGGCGCCATGGAGATGAATTCGCCCGCACCGCATCGTCGGCCGCTAGGTCAAATCCTCATCGCGCAGGGCGTCATCAGCGAGGACCAGTTGCGCATCGCGCTGCTGGAGCAGATGAAGTCCAACCAGCCGGTCGGCAAGCTGCTGGTCAGCCTGGGCTTCATTTCCGAGGCCACCCTGCGCGACGCGCTGGGCGAAAGCCTGGGCAAGAAGAGCGTCGACCTCTCACACGCCATCATCGATCCCGCCGCGCTGCGCCTGGTGCCGCAGGACCTCGCCAAGCGCCACCGCCTGCTGCCGCTCGACTACAACCGCGCGCAGCACCGCATGACGGTGGCCATCGCCGACGTGAACGACATCGTCGCGCTGGACAAGCTGCGCGCGCTGACCCACGACGACCTGCAGATCGACACGGTGCTCGCCGGCGAATCCGAGATCGCCCGCGCCATCGACCAGTACTACGGCCACGAGCTGTCGATCGACGGCATCCTGCACGAGATCGAGACGGGCGAGATCGACTGGCGCAGCCTGGCCGCCACCAGCGACGAGTACAGCCAGCCGGTGGTACGCCTGATCGACGCCGTCCTCACCGACGCCGTCAAGCGCGACGCCTCCGACGTGCACTTCGAGCCGGAGCAGAACTTCCTGCGCATCCGCTACCGCATCGACGGCCTGCTGCGCCAGATCCGCGCCCTGCACAAGTCCTACTGGCCGGCCATGGCGGTGCGCATCAAGGTGATGAGCAACATGAACATCGCCGAGACGCGCGCGCCGCAGGATGGCCGCATATCGCTCAACATCAGCGGCCGGCTGGTCGACTTCCGCGTCTCGGCGCAGCCGACCATCCACGGCGAGAACGTGGTGCTGCGCATCCTCGACCGCCAGAAGGGCATCGTGCCGCTCGACCAGGTCGGACTCGACGACGCCCAGCTCGACCAGCTGAAGCTGATGATCGCCCGCCCCGAGGGCATCATCCTCGTCACCGGCCCGACCGGCAGCGGCAAGACCACCACGCTCTACTCGGTGCTCAACCACATCAACGAGGAAGGCATCAACATCATGACCCTGGAAGATCCGGTCGAGTACCCCATGGCCATGATCCGCCAGACCTCGGTGGCGGAGGCGGCCAAGCTCGACTTCGCCAACGGCGTGCGCTCGATGATGCGTCAGGACCCCGACGTCATCCTGGTGGGCGAGATCCGTGACGCCGACACCGCCGAGATGGCCTTTCGCGCCGCCATGACCGGCCACCAGGTGTACTCCACCCTGCACACCAACTCGGCCATCGGCGCCATCCCGCGCCTGCTCGACATCGGCGTGCTGCCTGACATCATGGCCGGCAACATCATCGGTGTCATCGCCCAGCGCCTGGTGCGCAGGCTCTGCCCGCACTGCAAGAAGCCCTACCAGCCCGAGGCGCACGAAACGCGCCTGCTCGGCCTGGCTTCCGACGCGCCGGCGCCGACGCTCTACCGCGCCAGCGGCTGCGAGCACTGCGAATACCAGGGCTACAGGGGCCGTCAGGCCATCATGGAGCTGCTGCGCATGGACGCCGACCTCGACGAGCTGGTGGCGCGCCGCGCCACCATGCGCGAAGTGAAGCAGGCGGCGCTGGCCAAGGGCTTCCGCACCCTGGCCGAGGACGGCCTGCGCCGCGCGCGCGAGGGCAGCACCTCGCTCGAGGAGGTCGGCCGCGTGGTCGACCTGACGGAGCGCATGTAGCATGGCGCTATTCACCTACAAGGCGATGAACGCCGGCGGGCGCGTGGTGCACGGCCAGCTCGACGCCATCAACCTGGTCGATCTGGAGATGCGCCTGAAGCGCATGGAGCTCGACTTCATCAACGGCACCGAGATGCGCCGCGGCGGCCTGTTCAGCGGCGGCAAGGTGCCCAAGCGCGAGCTCATCAATTTCTGCTTCCACATGGAGCAGCTCACGCGCGCCGGCGTACCCATCCTGGAGGGACTCACCGATCTGCGCGACAGCATCCTCCATCCGCGCTTCCGCGAGGTCATCGCCAGCATGATCGAATCCATCGAGGGCGGTCGCACGCTCTCGCAGGCGATGACCGAGCACCCGAAAGTCTTCGACAAGGTCTTCTCCAGCCTCGTCCGCGCCGGCGAGAGCACCGGCAACCTGCCCGAGGTGCTGAAGAGCCTGAACGAGTCGCTCAAATGGGAGGACGAGCTGGCCTCGCACATGAAGAAGCTGTTCATGTACCCCGCCTTCGTCGGCACCATCGTGCTCGGCGTCACCTTCTTCCTGATGATCTACCTGGTGCCGCAGATGACCGGCTTCATCAAGAACATGGGGCAGGCCCTGCCGACGCAGACCAAGGTGCTGATCGCCACCTCCGCCATCGTCAAGGAATTCTGGTACCTGTTCCTGCTCGTGCCCATCGCCGCCGGCCTCGGCATCAAGCTGGCGGCGGACAGCAATCCGGCCTTCCGCTACCGCTTCGACGAATTCAAGCTGAACCTGCCCGTGATCGGACCCATCCTGCGCAAGATCATCCTGTCGCGCTTCGCCGGCGTCTTCGCCATGATGTACGCCTCCGGCATCGCCATCATCGACTCGATCCGCGCCACCGAGGACGTGGTCGGCAACGCCGTCATCCAGGACGGCCTCAAGCGCGTCGGCCAGCTCATCGCCGAGGGCCAGAACGTCACCGTCGCCTTCCAGAACATCGGGCTCTTCCCGCCCCTGGTGGTGCGCATGCTGCGCGTCGGCGAGAACACCGGCGCGCTCGACACGGCGCTGCTCAATGTCGCCTATTTCTACAACCGCGACGTCAAGGAGTCCATCGAGAAGGTCCAGACCATGATCGAGCCGGCCATGACCCTGGTGCTCGGCGCCCTGCTCGGCTGGGTCATGCTCTCCGTGCTCGGCCCGATCTACGACGTCATCACCAAACTGAAAATCTGATGCCCCAGAAACGCCTTCTCTACCTCGACGCGAATCAGCTCGGCGCCTGGTCCTGGCACGGCGGCACGCTGAAGGAGGAAGGGCTGTTCGCGCAGAACGAGGACGGCCTCGCCGCCTTCTCCGAATACCTCGCCCGCCACCGCAACAGCCTGTTCTACCTGCTCGCCGATCTGGCCGAGGAAGGCTTCCAGATCGAGGCCCTGCCCTACACGCAGGGGGCGGACCGTGGCGCCCTGCTCGCGCGCAAGCTCGGGCAGCATTTCTACGGCTCGCCGCTGGCGACCGCAGTTTCCTACGGACGCGAGAAGGAAGGCCGGCGCGACGAGAAAATCCTGTTCACCGCGCTGACCCAGCCCAAGCAGGTCGAGCCCTGGCTGGCCGCCCTGCGCAGCGCCGAAGCGCAACTGGCCGGGGTGTATTCCCTGCCCCTGATCGGCGCTGCGGCGATCGGCAAGCTCGCCCCCGGGCAGGAACATTGCCTGCTGATCATCCTCACACGGGGCGGCATCCGCCAGAGCTTTTTCGAGCGCGGCCAGCTGCGCTTCAGCCGCCTGACCCCCATGACCGCCACAGCCCCGGGCGAGATCGCCGCCGGCTGCGCGGCCGAGGCGACGCGCATCTGGCAGTACCTTGTCGGCCAGCGCCTGCTGACGCGCGGCGCGCCGCCGGCGATTTTCGCGCTGGCGCACCCGGCGCAAAGCAATGCCTTTGTCGAGCAGTGGCAGAAGTCGACCGACCTGCCGCTCACGCTGCTCGACCTGCATGCCGCCAGCAGGGCGCTCGGCCTGAAGTCGCCGCCGAAGGATTCCCGCAGCGAGGCGCTGTTCCTGCACGTGCTTGCCCAGCGCCCCCCGCGCGAGCAGTTCGCGCAGCCGGTCGAGCGCCGCTTCTACAGGCTCTGGCAGGTGCGCGACTGGCTGGTCAAGGGCGGCGCACTCGTCCTGCTCGGCTGCCTGCTCTTCGCCGGCCGGGAAATGGCCGAACTGCTCAAAATGCGCAGCGCCACCGAAACCATGCTCCAGCAGACGGAAGCCGACCAGCGGCGCTACCAGGCCATCCAAAAGACCTACCCGCCGATGCCCGCCAGCCCGGACAACCTGCGTGCCGTGGTCAACCGCTTCGAGGAACTCGAAAAGCGCAGCGCGCCGCTGGAGCCGCTGTACCTCGCCGTCAGCCGAGCCTTGGCGGAGGTACCGCGCGTGGAGATCGAACGCCTGCAATGGCAGGTGAGCGCCAACCCGGACGAGGGCCTGCAGGCCTCGGCCGATCCGCGCAAGCCTCCTGCGGGATCGGGGCCGGCCGCCGCCCAGGCGGGTGCCGGCATGTACCAGACGGCCCTCATCCACGGCCTGCTGCCCTCCTCGATGGCGGCAGACCAGCGCGCCCAGCTGGAGACCGTCAACGCCTTCGTCGCCGCCCTGCGCAAGGATGCCGCGCTGCGCGTCACCGTCGTGCGCATGCCCTTCGACATCGAGTCGGGCAAGTCGCTGAAGAGCACGAAGGAAAGCGAACAGAAGGCCGTCCAGCTGAAGTTCGTCACCCACCTGAGCAGGAAGCTCTGACATGGACGCCTTCAGCAAGGCCGACCTTTCCCGCATCCGCCTGAGCCTCGCCGCGGCCGTGCTGATGGTGGCCGTCGGCGCCGCGGCGGTCTATGCCTCGCTGCAGATGCTCCAGGCGGAGAGGAAAAACCACGCGGCCGCCCAGGCGCGGCGCGCCGAGAGCCAGAACAAGCTGGTGCGTGCACGGGACGAGGAGAGGAGCTCAAGCAGAAAATCGCCAGCT
>Ga0233424_10002501_pt1 | contig 13061 bp, 15 predicted proteins | sample Watercolumn_Towu_FD_181011 | JGI IMG/M metagenome (GOLD analysis project Ga0233424, IMG submission 181011) | Freshwater microbial communities from Lake Towuti, South Sulawesi, Indonesia - Watercolumn_Towuti2014_125_MG | ecosystem: Environmental > Aquatic > Freshwater > Lake | place: Indonesia...
AGGGCCGCGATCTTCTCTGGCGGGGTGAGCCGACGACGTTCGCTGTTCATGATGGAACCTCGTTCAGGTTAGACTAACCCGAACGGAGCAATCTTTCAGATTCGACTGAGGCAATAGAGCCTGATCCGCGAATTCATCGGCCAGGGCCTCGGCAAGTGGTTCCTGCAAGGGGCCATCGACAAGGCCTGGAGCTGCGGGCCGAAGCGTTTCTGGCTGCACACCTGCACGCTGGATCATCCGAACGCGTTGCCGAATTGCAAGAAGGCCGGGTTCGTCCTGTACAACCAGGAGTCGATTCGCCGCGAGCTTTGATCACAGCTTCTTGGCCTTCTCGCGGTCATCCACGATGGTCGTGCTTTCTTGCTCGATCACGGGACGGCCGGAATCGAGCTGGTCGGCGACGACTTCGATGTGAAAGTACGTCACGCCCGCTTCCACCGCCTCGACGAAGATCTCGTAACGTGCCTGCGTCCCGGCATCGATCTTCGGCAGCGTCTTGAACTTGATCCACTTCCCCGCTTTCCCTTCCTTGATCGGCGGCACTTCATCGAAGGCCACGTTCGTCCGCTCCAGCTTCAGCTCCGCCGGGATGAACGCACGCAGCTCCGTGTTGGTCACCGCTTCGCCCCCGACGCTGCGGATGGTGACCACGTAGCTCGTTTTTTCGTTGAGAAAGACCGGATCGACGCGATCGACCATCTCGACCGACAGTGCGGAAATGCCCGAGAATTTCGTGCAGGCGTCCATCTCCTTGCGCACCCCGTGATCGGCCTCCGCGATGATCCGGAAGCAATGCTCCCCTTTCTCGGTCGCCTTGAGCGTAACCTGCACCAGCTTGCTCGCGCCGGGCTCGAGGTCGCGCAGCCCGAACACGACGACGTTGTCCAGCTTGGCGCTCGGCTCGCTCGTATTGACTACCTTGAGCTGTTCGGGCAGGCGCACGACGACCTGCGTATTGGTCGCCTTCACCTTGCCCTTGTTCGTCAGGATGATGTCGTACTTGCTCGCCAGGTTCGTGTACTGCTCGGCCGGCCCATGCACCTTGAGGTCGAAGACCGGCCAATCACCCGCTTTCGGCATCTCCGGCACCGGCACGACACCGGGCGGCCGCGACCCGAACCCGGTTTGCCGCGTCACCAGGCACACGCCATGCTCGAACACGACGCGCACGCAATTCTTGACGTCCTCTTTGTTGGTCGGCTGCAGCGTCAGCTTGATCTCGCGCACCGCGCCGCCCCCCACTGTGCCGAGGTTCCACTGCAATTCCGGCCCCTGCTTCGACGGCTCCGGATCGGACTTCACGAACTTCGCATTCGCCGGCAGGGCATTCTTGACGACGACGTGATGCGCCTCCATCTTCGAGCAGTTCTCGATGCAGATGCAATACGTGATCGCACTCCCCGGCTCCGAACACGCCGGCACGCGCACCTTCACCTTCACCACCGGCGGCGGCGGGTCCTTCGGCAGGCAATCCTCGCCGTCCGGCAGCCGATCGACGCCAGCGCCGAACGGGGCCAGGACCAGGATGAATAGCGCAGCGCCAAACCCAAAGCGCACGAACGGACGGAAGGTCTTCATGATGGCACGAAATACAATCTTCGGAATTGCGCTGGCGCCGTGAATCTGCGCGGCTAGGGTGAGGTGATTATCGCGCCTCACAATCGATTTGTCTTGCCCGAACTGCCGATTCCGCGCCGTGGCGACATGCCGCGCGCCGGTACAACCGCTACAACCCGCACAACTTGCTGGCCTTGTTGGTGCGAACGAGGATGTCTATAATGCTCGGACCGGGGCGTGGCGCAGTTTGGCTAGCGCGCCTGAATGGGGTTCAGGAGGTCGCTGGTTCGAATCCAGTCGCCCCGACTTGACAGAACAAGAGGCCCTTCGGCGAGCATGTCGAAGGGCTTTCTTGTTTCTGGAACAAGAGTTACGTCGTCAAGAACGAAGTTCAAAAACACGATTTCCAACACCCGACGCTTCTCGGCGTAATCAGCCGTAAGCCACTTCGCACGCAGGTTTTGCGAAAGTTCAAAAGCCTTGATTGCAATTTCGGCGTTTTCGTGGCGTCCGAGGTCACAGGCGTCGAGTTGCAGCTTGAAATTGGCTTCTCGGTCCCGAAGTTCCGTCGCCTTCTCGGACATGGTTGCTTCTTCAATTTCTCCCAGCAGCCGTAGGTTTAGGAGACGGTCCTGCTGCTGACGAAGCAGTGATAGCTGCCGTTGAATTTCTTCGGCCTTGATCCGTGCCTGAGCCTGCTCGTGGTCCGTGCGATTGCTCAGTTCTTCCACGAACCACGCTCGCTCCTCGTCGCTGTTGAGCCGCATTTTGTCGTAGAGTGCGAGAAGCTGCCGGTCGAGCTTTTCTTCATTGAGCCGCACCCGTGGATGTCCCGGTGTGTTGTAGAGTGAGCATCGGTAGTAGACGTACTCCTTGCCGGTGGACTTCTTCGTGACCGACTCGCCCGTGATGGTCCCACCGCAATGCTTGCACTGGATCAACCCACCGGCGTAGGTGAGTTCATGGGATCGGTAGACCTTTTCACCGAGGAGCGCCTGAACTCGATTCCACGTCCCTCGATCAACAAGGTGCTTATGCGTGCCAGGACGCCATTGCCCTTCGTAGAGGATTTCGCCGATGTAGGACCGATCCCGCAGAATCTTGTAAAGCGTGCTACGGGGGAACCGAGGAACCGACTCAGTGTAATGGATGCCGTCGTGATACAACCGTTCCAAGAGTTGATCGAGGGTCAAATTGTGGTAGGCGTATAGTTCAAACAGTTTGGTGACTTTGGGGCCGTTCACGGGATGAATCTCCACAAGTCCTCGTTTCTCGACACGGATATTCCTGTAGCCGTAAGGAGCCTTTTGCGGGAACAGACCTTCTTCGACTCGTCGCTTCACGCCCCCTTTCACGTCGAGCGATTGCTGCTCCGTGTAGAAGCTCGCCATGCTCGCCAGCATACGACGCTGCATTCGGCCTGCGGGCGTATTCTCGGTGGGCTGAGTGACAGAAAAAAATGGCACATCGAATTCAGATTCAAGCCGCTCAAGTTCAACGTAGTCGAACAGGTTTCGAGCCGCCCGGTCAATCTTGTAGAACAGGATTCCATCAAGGTCGGCAGCGTGCCTCTTTGCGAAGGCGATCAATTCCTTGAAGGTCTTTCGCTCGTCTTTCTTGCTGGCAGTCTCGGCGATTCGCCAGAGCTTGATGATTTTGCCCTTCCGCCGCTCGGCGTCGAGGTTGAGAGCGTCCACCTGGATGTCGAGAGAGAAGCCTTCCCGCTCTTGTTCACGGCTGCTGACCCGTGCTAGGGCGATGAAGCGTTTTTTTGTCATTGGACGGCCTCCTTGCCCTCACCGCCAAGGGGGAAAAGAACGTCAAGGAGATTGCGGGCGTTGACCATGATCTCCAGTGCATCATCCGGCGTCAGAAGTTCCTTGTACCTCGGTTGCCAGACTCGGATCGTCTCGGCTATGCGGTCGGCTTTGACCCATGATGGTGCGCCTGGCGGCACGATAGCGAACCAGCGATGGACATCTTCTCTGCGGTGCAGCCTGGAGCCGTCCTTGCCTCGGACCGATGGAAGGCCACGTCGAAGAAGTTCCTCGTACTGCTCCGGCGTCACCCGCCGCCACGCCATCAAGTCGGCGGGCAACAACAAGTCGCCATTGCCCTTGAAGCCCCAAGGGTAGATGAATTCCAGCGTGTCGCCGGAACGAACCCGGTGATGGCGATTGACGTGCTGGCCGTTAAGGTAGGCCACGCACCAGCGAGGCGTATTCAGAACATCACGGGTCCAGATGTGGATGGTCGCAACAGTCTGCCCGACGATCTTATTCAGGATAAGGTTGTTCGCCCCGTGAATGACCTTCACCGGGCAGGCGGTCGCCACGCCGGGAAAACCGTTGGGGGTCGGACGATCAGCAAGATTTGTCACGGCAACCATGAGCAGACAATCTCCATTTCACGCACAATGGCGTGGTCGAGATCGCCTGCTCGGTTTCGGGCCGTCGTCCGAGGCAAGGCAGGCTGGGGGGTTAGCAGAGCGGCCACAAAAAGTAGCCCCAGCACTGATCTCGATATGTTATCACGCCGGAATGCAGTTGTAAATCACTTCTTGGGGGTCCGTCGCTTTTTCGGACCAGCAGCCTTGGAAATCCGCTTTCCCTGTTTGGTCCGTTCGCTCATCAATTCCGAATACGTCTTGGCGCTCTGCTGCAAGAGCGTATGGGCGACCAAATCAGCGAAGCCGATCTCGGCCCCGTCCGCTGTTACCATCATTACCCCAGCCTCTCTGATCGCCATCATGATCTGCGGCGTCAGACGCCGGGTGAACCGGGCGAGGTCGGTGCAGAGAAGAACGTCGAACTCGCCCTTGGCAGCGTCTTTGAGCAGCTTCTTGAGGGCCGGACGGTCCTCGACACCCAAGTTGCCGTTGGCCTCGTCTCGGTATTCGCCGACGATCTGGTGCGTGTCGCCAAACTTGGCGTGAAGTTCGTCACGCTGACGGTTGTTGCTGAGTTGGTCGGCGTTTCCGACCCGGACGTAGGCGACAACCCTTCTTCGTTGCTTCATCGGGTTCTCCTTTCGTTGATGGTCTTTCACTGTCGCTCGACGGGCGGCTGCACCGTCTGGTGGGAATACTGCCAAAACGGATGCGAGATGAATCGCTGAAATACCGTCTGCTTCGAGCCATCCCGGTAAAACACTTGCCCGACAATGCCAGCGTGACCGGGAACGTCATGCTGGAACTCCCGCCCTGACCCTGCGGGGAACTCCGTCGTGGCGAAAGCACCGTACTGAAACGACATCTTCACATCGAGACGACCTACACGCTTATCTGTGTGGAATTTCGCTTTGAAGTCGATCACGAGCGAATTCAGAAAATGCTCAATGAACTTCTCCGGGTCTTCTCGTGAATTGAACTCCATTGTGATTGCCTCCTTCTTGCTGACACGGAACCAGTTGCGGAACAGTTCAACCGTCCGTTTCTGGTCGTAGCGGAGCTTTTCTTTGCCCCACCATTCAGCGATCTGGTCTTTCCACTGCTCCAGTTGTTCGGTTGAAAACAGTTTGTTGGCGGCAGGGACAGAAACCCGTTTCGATTCGGTCATTGTTGGCTCCCTTTTTTCTTGGGGTTTTCAGCATCTCCACACCGGCATAGAGAGTCGTCCCACTGCCAACTTCGTTTTCTTTCCCGATAATCTCCCTGATTTCTTTCCCCGTGATGTTCCTGTCCTTGTACTGCACGGCGGCGATCACTGAAGGTAGATCGAGATTGTGTTTTCCACCGGGTAGCCGAGGATGAGGCCAGTCAACCAGAGCGGAAGCGGCGGTGAGTCCCAGCCGTCAAAGAAGGACGACAGTTTCCGCCCGGCGAACGCCCTGATTTCTTCGCTCAAGAACCTCGACCCGAATGCACCGGCATAATCCGCCTCCAGCGCCCGTAAGTCGCCGATGTCTTTTACCCGGATGTGGTGACAGGCCAGCAAGTCCCAAATGTGGTCGAAGAAGTAGCTCTGCATGATCCTCTTCCGCAGGTCCGTGACCAGCCCAGCCGACATGAGGCGCTGTTGCGCTTTCACTGCTTCGGAGTGACGGTCGGGCCAGAAGGAAATGCACGCAAACGGCTTCTTGCCCATCAACAACTGCCGGACGGTCGCTTCCTTCTCGTCCCCGATGTCCGTCATGCTCCAGCCGCCGCACAAGTGCTGGTTGAAGTCGTTCACCATCGGCGATTGAAACCGAAGCACCTTCGGCTGGCGTCGGTAAATGCGCATGACGTGGCCGTTGTTGTAGACCGTCTTCGTATTCCAGTTTTTGTGTTGCCGGATGAGTACGCCGTGTCTCGGCGTCGTCGTTATGCTCGTCACCCCTGAACCTCCTTCAGCCACATCGCCTTCAATGCTCTTACTTCCTGGGCTTCCTGCTTCGCCGCCCGGTTCGAGCTTCGTGCTGACCTCGCAGACGAGCAGGCCGGTGAGGTCGGCGAGTGAGCGTTTCACTTGGGCCAGCGTGAGATCAGGTTCAGCATTCAGCCAATCCTGGATGGTCTGGTACGCCTGCTCCCGACCTTCCGCAAACTCCTGGTAGTTGACGATTTCTTGCCGCAGTCGCTTCGCCAACCCGTCCCGACCAAGTTCGTCCGCTCTCTTGACCGCTTGCTCCATGCGGTCTTGCCACGCCTTCCCGTGGCTACCGTTAGCCACGGCATGACAGATTTCGTGGATGAGCAGCCGGTCCCGTTCGTCGGGGTCGGTGTGCTGGATTACGATTGCAATGACCCTGCGATCCCGGTCGCAGTGACCGTGTACATTCCGCCTCGACTTCGTGGTGATCCGCCAGAGGTTTTGGCGGTCCCAGCGGGAGAAGAACAGCGACTTGATTTCGAGGAAGTGTTGGCGAAGAGTCATGGCACAGGCTCCTGCCGGTGGGGGCTAGACAATCAAACCCTGTTCACGAAACTTCGCTTCGTACCCGTCCAGGATGGCAAGCGCCTTTTGCCGCTCGGCCTCGTCACGGTCTGCGACAGCTTGCCACCAGCCTTTCCGCTCGACTTCCGCCAGCCCTTCTGCCTTCAGGTAATCGTCAACCGCAGCTTTAGCCGCTCGCACGTTTGGAAAACAGCCGTTGCAATTCGGCGAGTAGGTCTTGGCGCAAAAGGCAAGAAAGCCCGGCATATCACGGGAATAGCTAACCTGCCAAACGCCATCACTACTCCGAGCGATGTTCCATAATCCCATATGCGGAATATGTGCGAGGTAATATGCCCCGTTGCCCTTGCCAAATTTGGACCATTTCATTTGCAACCCCTTTCATGGTTTGTTAGTCACACCCTTGCCAAGCTCCTCGTCCGACATGCGATCCAGGCTGGACCGATACACGTCAATGCGATGGTCAATCTCATCTTCCCGCAGTCTGTCCAGGCTGTCTCCGAGTAAGTCCTCGTCCGACTCGTACTCCAACTCTTCTTGGCGACGTTCAAGAAGCCGCTCGATGGCCCTATCTCTCGCCTTCGGCAAAACGTCGCCAAGCAGTTCCGTGTTGTCCATCTCCTCAAGCTGCTCGTGGTATCGGTCAAGCAGCCCGTCAATAATGTCTTCCCGGTTCATTACGATTCCTCCTCGTCATCCTCCTCTTCCTCGTCCTTGTCTTCGTCATCACAATACTCATACAGTTCGAGGTCATATTCGCCTGCAATAGAAGACAGCGCATGGGTCATCGCCTTGGAACATGGGACTTTGACGCCGAGGCAGCATCGGCTGTCACCGTAGCACAATGAGCAGACCGACGCTCCACACCCATGCTGCCATTCGAGAATAAAGCCGTCCTGAGAGAGATGTTCCACCGACATCTGCGACTCCGGCAGGAGTTCCAGCACTACATCGTTGATGTCCTCAATGATGGCGACATGATCCCAGGCCGTTGGCGTAACGATACCTGCCTTGCGGATGAGATCGAGAAGGGGCGCAACATCCGGCTCGATCTCCCGGCGCAGCGTCATGTAGGCGGCACGGGCTTCTTCATCCTCGGCCATCACCGTGACGAGTTTGCCCATACGTTCGAGTTTGTCAGTCAGAGTCATTGCGTTGTCCTTTCAGCTGCGTTTAAGTGTTCGCCATCGCCTGAGCGACGTGTGGTCATCAGCTTGGTGTAATCCGCCTGATCCGCCTGTCGGATACCCACGCCCACTGCTTGCCCGCCCAATAAGGGCAAAAGGGGCAATCTTCGCCTCTGGGATAATCCTGGCCCTCATCATGAGGGCAGCCGATATTGCCGTCAGGATTCAAGACGGTCTTTACGCCGTGGTCGGCAAAGAACTCGGCGATCTGTTTCTGGATTTTCTGGTTGTCGAGGCAATTCGAGGCGACATATCGCCTGATGATCGGCTCGTCGGTTTCCGAGTACATAACCCCAGCAACAATCTTCGTGGTTTTGACGTTATCGGGACCGTAGTAGGCCAGCGTGCCGACCGGGTGCTTCACCTTTCGCTTTTTCATTGGCTCTCCTTCTCTGCCTTCTCTTCAAAGACCGGCCTCGTTGTCAAAACCCAATGCGTTGGGGGTCACTTGTTACAAACCAGTGCGCCCACGCTGCCCGTGCTTTGGAGAATTCGGCCTCGGTGACTGGTTCGTGACCATACTTCGATAGAAAATCGCTCTTGAACGTCGTCTCCAGATACTCATTGAAGCTGGCCTCGTTGAATACCACCACGACGAACTTGAGTCCCTTTGTGTTGGCTATTGCCTGGAAGCCATAGAAATCCTTGATGTATTTCGCATATTCTCCAGTTGTCATACCCCGATTCGTGCGATGGAAGTCAGCCTCGCTCAAGAGACACAGCGTCATCACCGTGTTGCCATTGTTGTCGTCATAGCTGGTGGTCCGGTCCTGCTTAGTCATGAGTCTTCTCCCGTGATGCTGTTGTGTAATTGGTTGGGCATCTATCCTTCTTGGCCGACAAATCGTGTCGCTCTGGCGACAATCGGTGTCGGTCATTTCCTTCGCCGCCGTTCGGCCTTTTTCTCCTTGCGGCGTTTCTTCCTTTCGTCAGCACGTTCGATCCTCTCTTCAGCACGAGTGATCCCGACAAGTGCCTCCCGCACTCGTCTCATGCTTTCTGTTGAAGTCAATTCCCGCAGTCCTTTCTCCCACAGGTGTCGCCAGATTTGGGCATATTGCCCGTCTTCCTCGAAAGCCTTGGCCCGTGCTTCTCGCCCAGCAATGCCGATCCTTTCGGCCTGTGCATCGGTCTGGCGGCACTGGTTGTGGAAGGCGCAGGCGTAGGGGGAGTTCTCGTGGATGGTACAGCGACCATCTTGAAGCCAATGGCAGTGGCCGTTTCCTTTTCGCCTCGGAACGAGGGACGGGATGCTCAGGGTGAACTGCGGCGTCTTGATCTGGAAGCCGGGGCTGGCAAGGAGATATTGCTCGGCCCATAACAACGGGTCGTCGCCGGACGGAATGAGCCGGTCAAGATCGGAGGGGACAAGGAAGCCAGGAATAAACTCGCAAAACACGCTGCACTTCCTGCACGAGCAGGTGTTCCGCACGAAGCCGAATTCTTGACGCATGGCCGCTCCTGTCTGTGGTGTGTTGTGGCGGCAGAATGGACTCTGCCTTTACCAGTGACGGGAGACAAACCGTATCGCTCAGACGGCAAAGCGTGTCGCTTCGGGCGTAGAAACAAAAGTGGCCGGATCGTCAATGATCCGGCCTCGTTGGTGCGTAGTGAAGCAGCAGCTTACAACAGCCATTCGGGTTCGGGAGCGAGCGGACGGTATGCGAAGCCGTGACCATCCGGGTTCACGGTCATTTCCAAGAATCGAGCAAGTTCGACCATCTTGCCCCTCTTGCCGTCGATGAGCGTTGCGATGGCTCGCCTCATGGCCGTTCCAACGGCATCATGGATGTTCGTTTCCGTTTTTGATTTACCAATGGTCTGGCGACGTAAAGTATTGAAATTCAGCTTCGTCCCCTTGGTCTTGCCCGGCCAGAGGTCGTTCACCAAGCTGTCGATTCGTCCTTCAAGTCGTTCAATCTCCACGGAATCGCCCTTGAGCTTTGCGGTATGGTGTTGCTCCTCAAGCAGTTCCAACGCCCTCTTGTACGTCTCTATTGAGACTTCATCGTGGCGTTCGTTGTCGAGGAACTGGCGCTCGCCTGCGATAATGGAGAGCGTTTGGGTATCAGCCTTGCCAGCCAACACAACGGAGTCGATTCGCTTGTGCGGGCTGGCAAGAAGCTGGGCATAATGTTGAAGACCACGGTAATTCTTGAAGACGCCTCGCTTGACTACGCCATTGACGGCGTAGTTGATGTCCCACATCTCGCCGACCTTCTGAAACCGATAGGGATGAAGATCATCCTCGGCGTCGATGGCATCGACGTACTCCCAGAATATCCGTGCATACGAGTCCAGAGCGCCGGGGACATCCTGGTTCCCGACTCTAAAGACAACGTGATGATCCATCCACCGCTCCAGCGTTCTCGTCAGCGGCGTGTTCCTTATCCCGCCACGGAAGGCACGGACACCTTCTTGCAGTCGGCGAACGTAATACTCGCTTGGTCGGCGGGCGGGTAATTCGTGAACTCGGCTCGGAGCAAATTGCATGTCTTCATCCTCCTTCTGCACGTCCAGGATGCGTTTTGGGCGGGGGATTATACCGTCGATGTCTGGTCCTGTAAAATCAACTTCCTTGAAAAGTCTGGCCTTCGTGCGAAGTCTTGAAGGCACACGGTTTGTCGCCTGAGCGACACGAGATGTAGGCCGCTCCTTTTGAAAGGTGTGCTTTACACCCAATCGAAAGGAGAATGATGATGGATGCCCACCCAATCGCCGCCATCTTTCCCCGGATGACGGATGACGAACAAGCCGCACTGAAGACCGACATGCTGAGGCGAGCCGAGAACGGCCTCGACCCTCTCGAACACCCGATCCTGGTGTACCAGGATTTGATTTTGGATGGGCGGCATCGGTGGGCGGTCTGGAAGGAACTTTCCGCCGAGGGCGCTTGCGGTGGGTTCTTCGCTCGTAACCGCCCGCCTCTTGAACGGTTTAGTCCGTCAAAACACGGCACGCTGCTGGCGTGGATGCGTGCGAAGTCGGCCAACATGGTCCATCGCCACATCCCCGCCGACCAGAAGGCAGCGATCTTTCTCAAGGCCGTGGAAGAATTCCCGGAACTGAAGGCAGCGGTCGAGGAGATCAAGACCGAAAACGCCGACCGCAAAAAGTCCGGCAAACCTTTGGACGCTGGCGACCAAAGGGGAAACACCGCCAAGCAGATCGGTAAGCTGGCAGGCGTCAGCGGTACGACGGTCAAGCAGGTGAAGCGGCTCAAGGTCGTAGCTCCTGACCAATTCGAGGAAGTATCCAGGGGAACAACGACCGCCAAGAAAGCGTTAGTGGAAGCCGCTCAATCGAAGCGGTTTCCCTCAGCTATTCCGGCCAAGTCCGCACCAAAGCAATTCAAACCCGGCGATACCTTCTACACGGTCAGCCCTATCGGACTTTCCGCAAAAGATTGCATCGTTCGGCAGCACACGGTAGCCGCTGTTGAGGCCGTTGTTTACGTCACGGACGAGAACCAACGGATTCTAAAAACGCAAGCATTCACACTTGAGGAAGCAAAGCAGGAGCGAAAAGCGGCTCTCGCCAAGCGCATACAAGCGCTCGAAGAGGAGATTGCCGCATTAAAGGACGCAATGGGGCGAGAGCCAGAGATCGCTTCGATGCCCAAGCAGTCCGCAAGTTGAACCCTGACCTCGATCTGCCCCCAGCCCGGCCCTCAGCGATTTCTTCAAGAGCAAACGAAGTAATCGGCGGCGTGCCTCTCTATGCTCATCGGACGATCCCATCGAGTTTTGACGGGGCCAGCACGATGAATATCGAAAACGCTGAAAACCTGGAACGGCTTGAGAAGAAGCTGGCCTTGATCCGGGATCGAGTACGTTCAGTCGCCCTTCGGTACAACACCGGCTTCTTCCTCTTTGGCGCTGGCGGCTCTGGAAAAACGCACGCCGTCCGTGGCGAACTCGAAAGTCTCGGCACGAGATGGATTCTGCACAACTCGACCATGACCGCCGCTGGCTTGTTCGACATGCTTCACGACCTCCCGGATCATGTCCATCTCCTCGAAGACATGGAACAGCTTTACGCCGACAAGAAAGCCGTAGGCTATCTCCGGTCGGCAACCTGGGGTGATGCCAATATGCAGAACCGGCTCATCACCAAGACGATCCACCAGAAGCGAGTGTCCTTCGAGTTCACGGGCGGGATCATCATCTTGTCCAACATGCCGCTGGGCGAAATCGCCTCGCTGCGGGCGTTGGCTACCCGGCTTAACCCCGCTGAGTTCAACCCGACCGAAGAAGAGAAGCAGGCGCTAATGTGGAAGATCGCCGAAGGCGGCAAGTTCGGACTGTCCCCGGCGACGTGTGAAGAGGTTTGTGACTACCTCGTCTTCTACGCCAAGAAGGGGGCGAAGCCCATCGACCTTCGGCTGCTCGATAATGCCTTCAACGACCGGCTGATGTACGACCGTGGCGAAAGCCTGACGCACTGGAAGGATATGCTCGTTTCCCGGATCGACGCTCAGATCGTGGAACCCAAGATCACGCCGAGATCACGGCAGGCCCGGCTCATGGACGAGCGGGACGTTGCCAAGCAACTCTACGACAAGTACCCGGACAGCCGAGAAGACCGCTGCCGAGAGTGGAAGGAGCGAGTTGGCAAAAGCGAGCGAGCGCTATATCGCCGGGCGGCTGAGTTGGGCCTCGATGCACCGCCACGATTCCTGAGTACGGATGACCTTGAGGAGTTCGCCCAGGAAAGTGTCAATCCGTCAAACGGGCCGGTTTGACATTTTGACACTTTGCAAAATGCCCCCCGTCCGGGCTGGCGATGCTTCGGCTACACAACACTGCCGCTTGTGCGATAAACTGGCATGCCGTCCTCCCACGCCACAGTGAGCAGTCCCATGCCAACCATCCCATCAAGAAGCTGATTCAACACGTTTCGGTCGAGATCGACGGCGTTCCCGATCTGCTTCCTGGTCATCCCCGCCGTGCTTGCGATTAGGGGCAGGAGTCGGTCTGCCTCTGGAGCCAAATGCCGACGACGGCGTTCCCAGGCGTGAAATGAGTATTTCATTCTGTATTTATGCGCCTTGCGTCACGTCTTCAGATGCTCGTCCTGCGCCAACGCCACGCATGGGCGCTCTCGGTCGGGTGTCAAGCAGACACGATAGAACGAAACCAACCACTTTTGTCCAAGAAGTCTTGAGTGAGCCTTCGTGTTGTGCGACATTGCTACTCGACACTATTGCTGAACACTACATACCTGACTTTCAGAACGAATCCACTTCCTTCCAACTGGTCCCGCTGTGCGGGATGCTCGGCAATGACCTTTCGTCAGCCGGGCCATCTTCGGGCTAGCACCCTGTCATGTTGACTGTGATGCCGGTCCCGAAGACACAGCCATGATTCTCATTGGAAAGAAGGTGCATCGTAAACCGTTCTCGAAAAGCTGCCAAACCAGTCAACTCACTCCCGCCCGA
>Ga0233424_10002503_pt1 | contig 13058 bp, 11 predicted proteins | sample Watercolumn_Towu_FD_181011 | JGI IMG/M metagenome (GOLD analysis project Ga0233424, IMG submission 181011) | Freshwater microbial communities from Lake Towuti, South Sulawesi, Indonesia - Watercolumn_Towuti2014_125_MG | ecosystem: Environmental > Aquatic > Freshwater > Lake | place: Indonesia...
GTGGCAATTCGAGCGTGCGTATAGGCAAAGATGAAAAGGGGAAAGGCGGGTGGGAGCAGTGGCATTATATTACTTTTCACCTGATTTCCTCTGGACAGCTTTCTCATCTTTGCCTATACGCCCGCTCGAATTGCCACTCCGACACGTTTGTGAGGTTCGCGTTGCGTTCCGGCGCCTCGGGCATCGGGGGATGGCCAGGCGTTTAGGTTCGCATCGGTCGGCAAACTGTGCATGCTGCGCCGACCGCAGTTCGAAGGAAAAAAATGCAAAAAGGCTTTTCCTTCAAGCATGCAGAGAACGGGGTCGATAACAACGACGCGAGTGGTTTTATCCACAGGCCTTCACTCGGGGGAAATGGCGTCGCGCCGCCTTTGGGCCGTGCCGCGCCTTTACAAGGAAAGGCTTGAGTCAGACGGGGTAATGGCAAGCGGAACCTGGTAACGTCCGACGGATCACGAGAAGACCGGCGCGCGGTCGGCTGTTGGGGAATTGCCGACCGCAGCAAAGAATTGCCGGCACGTGTTTTTCCTTTCTATGTAAGGAACGCACTCCCTTCGTGAACATCGGCGACAAGCGCGCCTGCATGGCGCGACCGGTCATCCGTTCGCTTGTCCTCATCAGGGAGGAATCCATGGTGACGCATGTGGACGTGGACATCCAGCAAGTCTGGCGTGACTACAAAGTAGAGCCCACGGTCGAATTGCGAAATCTTCTGGTCGAGCGCTATCTGTCGCTGGTGAAATACAACGCCGAGCGTATCTGGTCGCGGTTGCCCGACGGCGTGGACCTGGACGATCTCATCAGCGCCGGCGTGTTCGGCCTGATGGATGCGATTGACGCCTTCGACCTCACCCGCGGCGTGAAGTTCGAAACCTACTGCGTGCCGCGCATCCGCGGCGCGATGCTCGACGAACTGCGGACGATGGACTGGGTGCCGCGATTGGTCCGCAGCAAGCACTCGAAGCTGGAAGAGGTCCGCAAGTCCCTGGAAGCGTCGCTGGGCCGGCCGCCTCGCTCCGATGAGATGGCCGGGCGCCTCGGCGTTTCGATCGAGGAATTCGAGAAGATGCACGGCGACGCAACGGCCGTCAGCCTCGTCAGCCTCAACAAGAAGTGCTACGAGACCGACAGCTACAAGGACGTTCGCGAGATCGATATTCTCGAGGACAAGAAAGCCGAGGACCCGACGCACCGGTTGCAGAATCGCGATCTGATGCGCCTGGTCACGCGCGGACTCAACCGGAACGAACGTCTCATCATCATCCTTTACTACTACGAAGACATGACGATGAAGGAGATCGGCGCCACGCTCGACCTCAGCGAGTCGCGCGTCAGCCAGATGCATTCCAGCATCGTCGCCCGGCTGCAGCAACAGCTCTCGCGCCGCCGGCCGGAATTCAGCGTCTAGTTGATTTTGTTGCACCTCTGGTTCCCAAACTCCGTTTGGGAACCCGCCTTTCGAAACTCCGTTTCGCGTCCCTTGCCAAGGCGATCCGCCAACGCGTGGGACTCGAAACGGAGTTTCGGGCATTGGGTTCCCAAACGGAGTTTGGGAACGAGACAAACGAGACAAAACGAGACAAACAATCACTTCACGTCGCGCATCGGCAAACGCAACGCGGATGCAATGAGTGCTACGAGAATATGCTTTGCGAGGAAAGTCGCGGTCAGGCCCAAAGCAATGTGCAGTTGATAGCACCATGCCGTGACGAAAATCGTCGCGGCGGCCAACGCGACCTGGAAGATGCGGATTCGCACGCGCCGGGACGGCGGTTCGCGCTCAATGTCGTCGTGCGATGCATGCGGCGACTCGAGATCGGCCATGGCGGCTCTCCGCGCTCGCCTTCGGCAAGCGGCTAAACGTGCTTCATTTCACTTCCGGGGGATCGAATTTCTTGAGGGTCGTCGCCGTGCCGTTGTGCCAGCGAACGACGAACAGCGTCCGTTCGAGCTGCCGATCGGCGTTGAAGCTCAGCGGTCCCGTCAAACCATCGAATCCCTTGATCTTGGCGAGTTCATCGCGCAGACGTTCGGTTGTGAGTTGTGCCGGCTGCGATTTCTTGGTCGCCTCCATGGCGATGCGAAAGCCGTCGTAGGCCAGGGCGGCATGCACGTCCGCTTCGACCTGAAATGCGTCGCGGTACGCCTTGACGAACGCCGCTGTCCGGGCGTTGGCGGGATCGTTCACGAACGCGGTGGCGTAAACGATTGACGTCGCTGGTTCGCCCTGATCGAACGCGGCCGGCGCTACATCGTCGCCTGCGTAGACGATCTCCGGCGTCGCCTCGGCCATTTCCTTTCGCCACATGCGATGCCATTCATTGAAGTCGGCGACCGAGCCCGCGAAATATATCGCCTGGGCGTTGTGGCCTCTCAGCCGGCTGATGATCTCTTCCCATCTTTCTTTGCTGCTCTGCACGCGCAAAACGACCGAGTCCGCCTTACCTTTCGCCTGATCGAGCAAGTCTTTCAAATGTGCATGGCCGCCGAATCGCAGCGTGATGGCGGCAACGGCATCGGCCTTGGCTTCGCTGCGTGCTTCCGTCAGCGCGATCAAGAATCGCTCGACCGACGCGATCGAGTCGGGACGCCGTTCATCGACAAGGACGGCGATTCGCTGCGTCTTGGCATTCTCGGCGACCACCTTTGCAAGACTTGTCCCCTGGCGCACGGGGGACATGCCGAGATAGAAGACGTGTTTGCCCGCTCCGGCCATCGCGTGGCCGTGGAGCGTCAGGATGGGAATCTTGACCTGATCGAGCGCGGCGACTTCGGGGCCGGATTGGCCGCCGATCAAGGCGATGGCGCGATTGACGCTATCGAGACGGACGGCTTGCGATTCGAAGGCATCGGTGTTGCCGCGCGTGTCGGTGTGGCGGACCTGAACGGGACGGCCCAGCGCGTCCGAGAGTGCATTGTCTTTCGACAATTCCGCCAGCGCGAGCCGGATGCCGAGTTCAGCATGATCGCCAGCCTTGTCGCGCCGGTTCTTGTCGGAGATATGGCCGACCAAGAAAGGCGTGGGCCCGCCCCCCGTGCAACCAGCCAGGGCGACAAGCATCGCACACACAATCGCGCTGCAGACATATCGCATAGAGATCATTCCGCCAGGCAGGTGACGATCCACCTGCATTGTAGCGGATCGCAACGCGGCACGATACAGGCGATCTCATAAGATATCACGCGCTGCACTCGCAAGGAGCGAACCCGATGAATCTGTTTACCGAAGTCGTCAACGGCCACGAAGTCCTGCGGGCGATGCCGATTCTGCTTGGCGTCCTGTGCGTGCTCGCCATTGCGTATCGCTACTACAGCGCCTTTCTCGCCGCGAAGGTGGCGATGCTCGACGATCTCAAGCGCACGCCGGCCCATGAATTCAACGACGGGCAGAACTATCACCCCACCAACAAGTGGGTCCTGTTCGGCCATCACTTCGCGGCTATAAGCGGCGCCGGCCCGCTCATCGGCCCGGTCCTCGCAATCCAGTACGGCTACATGCCCGGCCTGCTCTGGCTGGTCATCGGCGTCTGCCTGGCCGGCGCGACGCAGGACATGCTCGTCCTCGCGGCAAGCGTGCGCCGCGGAGGCAAATCGCTCGCCCAGATCGCCCTCACCGAACTCGGCAAACCTGCATCCATCGTCGTCTCGCTGGCGATCCTGTTCATCGTCGTCATCGCGCTGGCAGGCTTGGGCTTCGTCGTCGTCAAGGCGCTGGGCGGCGAGGAGGTGAAGCTGCCGAAGGGGATGCAGCTAGTTGTTCCTAAAAACATTGTCTTGGAAAAGGGCGACCGAATAGAGGCGCTCAGAGAAACGGTCTTGAACAAGGACGATGAGAGCGATCCAAATTTTGAGTATGCAATCTCTATCTTCGAACTGCCTGCAAACTGCAAGATTCGCTACGAAAAAGGTGGACTTGAGACCGTTCGCGCGGAGTCCTTCAAGGTTCAAAAACAATGGAAGCAACATAAGTTCATGGACAACCATTTGGTTTTGTGGGTTGACAATGGCGTCGTTACTCTTGATGAAGGTTGGGTCCAAGTCGTCCGCGGCAGCTCCTGGGGCACCTTCACCATCGCCATGACGATACCGATCGCCCTCTTTGTCGCGTTCTGGATGTATCGGCTGCGCAAGGGGCACGTCGTCGAGGCGTCGCTCATCGGGGCGGTCGGCGTGCTGTTCGCGACCGTCGCGGGCGGCTGGGTACATGACACGCCGTTCCTCGATGCGATCTTCTCGCTGACGAAGGAGCAGACCATCTTCGCCCTGTGCGCGTATGGCTTCATCGCCTCGGTGTTGCCGGTGTGGATGCTGCTGTGCCCGCGCGATTACATTTCGAGCTTCCTCAAGATCGGCACCATCGCCCTGCTCGTGATCGGCGTGCTCGTCGCCAATCCGGCGTTGCCGTGCCCGGCGGTCAATCCGGTCTTCCAGGACGGCGGACCGACGTTCGTCGGGAACATCTTTCCCTTCGTCTTCATCTGCATCATGTGCGGCTCGATTTCCGGGTTCCACGCCCTCGTCTCGTCCGGCACCACGCCGAAGATGGTGGACAAGGAAACCGACGTCCGCCCGATCGGCTACGGCTCGATGCTGATCGAAGGCCTGGTCGGCGTGGTCGCCCTGATCGCCGCCGCGTCGCTGCCGGTCGATCTCTATTACGACATCAACGTCGATCTCGACAAGGCCCCGGCGTTTCAGGAAAAGCTCGACGAGCTGTACAAGCAGCAAGGCATCGACCGCAACGTTGCCCAGGCCCGCATCGGCGTCGAGAACCTGCACAACATCAAGATCGAGACCGCCAACATTGCCGAGATGGAGCAACTCGTCGGCGGCGAATCGCTGCGCGGCCGCACCGGCGGCGCCGTCACGCTCGCCGTCGGCATGTCGCGCATCCTCACACAAGCGAGTGCGAGCTTTGTCGATCCTGCGAATACCTCCTGGCTCGTCAAATACTGGTATCACTTCGCCATCATGTTCGAGGCGCTGTTCATACTAACCACAATCGACACCGGTACCCGGATTGCGCGCTTCTTGCTGCAAGAAACCGTCGGCCAGTTGATCCCCAAGTTCGGCCAGACCGACTGGCTGCCCGGCTCGATCATCGCGACCGGCCTCGTCACGCTCGGCTGGGGGTCCCTCGTCGCCACCGGCTCCATCGGCACCATCTGGCCCATGTTCGGCATCGCCAACCAGCTCCTCGCCGTGCTGGCGTTATGCCTGGTGACGACCATGCTCATCAACGCGGGACGGGCGGGGTACGCGCTCGTCACCCTGTTGCCGATGATCTTCGTCACGTCCACGACGATGACGGCGGGCGTGATCATGACGCAGCGTTTCATCGCCATGAACAACGCGACCGGCATTCTCAATTTGTGCTTGACGGTGTTCGTGATGGCCGCGGTGGCGTTCATATTGCTCTGGTCCGGCGCGCGCTGGGTGGGCGTCCTGAGCGGCATGGTGCCGATCAAGCGCGACGAACCGCCGCCGACGCCGTTGCCCGAAGCGCCGCCGGGCGCGTTCACGGCCGATCCGCCGATTTCGCCGACGGGGATTCAGGACAAGGAGCGCTGACGTGGGGGCTCGCACAGGCTTGGGACTCTGACGATTTTGATCACGAACGTACGAAAGCACGAATTGAAACTCAGGGGCAAGACACATGCTTCCACCTCGCAGGCATTTTTTCGTGTTTTCGTGCTTTCGTGATCGATAATAATGAGCGTACCCGGCTTCACTTCCATTCCCGCGTTCACGGCCGCGCCGCCGCCGATTTCGCCGACGGGTATTCAGAACAAGGAGCGCTGACGTGGCGTCTCGCACAGGCTCGGGATTCTGACGATCTTGATCACGAAAGCACGAAAACACGAAATTCAAACTCAGGGGCAAGACACATACTTCCACCTCGCAGGCATTTTTTCGTGTTTTCGTGCTTTCGTGATCGATAATAATGAGCGTACCCGGCTTCACTTCCATTTCCATTCCCGGAGGCATGCATGTTTCGCCCGATCTCGTTGTCGCCGATCGGCTGGTTTTGTGTGACGTTTGCGGGATTGGCGTTCGCCCCGTTCTTGCTGAACCCCTGCGACGCGCAGGAGAATCCGGACAAGGACAAGGCTGTCAAGGACAAGACAGAGCCCAAGTCCAAGAGCGCGGAACCGCCCAATCCGGGCAAAGGCAAGAAAAAGGCCAATCCGCCGACGATCATCAAAGTCTCGTCCGGATCCCCCAAGCCCGGCGAGGTCGAGCCTGACAAGCGGCCCGTCGTCGAAGGCATGGCCAAGCTCAACTCGCTCCTGACGATTGTCGTGGACGATCCCGAGGGCTGGGTGGCCGAGACCAAGCCGGCGAACATTGTGCTGTACCTCGAGCGCTATCCCATTCCGAAGATGCCGCCGCGCATCATCCATCGCAACCACAAGTCCGATTCCAAGCGCGTGGAGCTGGCGTTCGACCTCGTCCGCAACAACGACACGAAAGAGGCCTGGGACAAGATTCTCGGCGAGATGCACTACCTCAAGAGCGAGGCGCCATTCTTCACGACGGATCACTTCGTGACGGTCGGCATCGGCACGCTGGAAGGCGAGATTGCCGAGGAGAAGGAGCCACGCATCGATTTCGAGCTTTTCGGTTTGCTGTGGATCCCTGGCGCCGTCGTGGTGGCGGCCACGGGATGCCTCCTGTGGTGGCTTGCTTGCAACACGACGCTGCTGCGCGATTTCGGCCCGGACCCGCCCGGCAAAGAGAGACCGTACAGCCTGGGACGTTGCCAGATGGCGTTCTGGTTCTTTCTCGTCTTCGCCTCGGCGGTGTTCATCGTCTTCATCACGCGCGATTCGGCCGTGATGATCTTCCCCGCGTCGATCCTGGCGCTGATGGGCATCAGCTCGCTGACCACGCTCAGCGCCGTCATGGTCGATGACACCCAGCAGGCCGTCAAGGAGGAGAAGGCACGCGTCGGCGAGGCCTGGAAGACCCAGGAGCGGCTCAAGGACGAGATCAAGAAACTCGAAGCGCTGGGCGCGGCGGCAACGCCGGCCCAACAGGCCGAGCTCGTGCAGAAGAAAGCGGAGCTGAGAACGAGCGAAGAGTCGATCGCCTCAGTGCAGGAACGGTACATCTCGCGCGGCATTTTCAAGGATTTGCTCTTCAACGTCGAAGCCGGCGCCGCCCTGCACCGCTTTCAGATGGTGGCGTGGACCGTCGTGCTCGGCATGGTCTTCATCTACGCGGTCGGCGCCACGCTCAAGATGCCCAGCTTCGACAGCTCACTGCTCTTGCTGATGGGCATAACGAACTTTACCTATGTCGGCTTCAAGGTGCCGGAGAACCGCGCTGGGCAACGGCCATGACGTGCATCGCATCGCGGATGCGGTGAAAGCCCGGCGCCGCCCGGAAGTAATTTCGCCCCGGTGTTACCTTTTCACCTTTATCATGAGCGCATGGCACGCACACGAAAACGGAAATACCCTGACGCGGACGTGATTGCAGCTGTCAAGGCATGCCATGGCATGGTGTTCCTGGCCGCCAAGCAGCTTGGATGCACCGCCAAGACGATCTACAAGCGGTCCCATGACGTCGCGGAGGTCGCGGAAGCGATTGAGCATGCACGCGGGGAATTTCACGACACCGCCGAGATGAAGCTGTATGACGCCGTGCAAGCTGGCGAGCCGTGGGCGGTCCGATTGGCGCTCACGAAGCGCGGGTACGGCAGCAAGGTGGCGGTTGAGGCCGTGGGGACGACGGTGGAGCTGGTGCATGAGATTGTGACGGTTCCTACCGTGCTGGACGCCGGATAGAATGACCTGAACCTTTGGCCGCGCTGACGATGGGGGTGTTGCGTTTTGCCTCCGGTTGCGGCTGCGCCCTTGCCTGTTGGCAGCACCGTCTTGCCGCACGTCGCCCGTGTTCCTGCTCAAACGACTCGATTCCTCAGAAACCCCGCCACGATTCTCCGCAGCCGAACTCGTTTTCGCCTCGCCGTTTCGGCCGCGACAAGTTACCGCACCGGACGGTCGTCCAACAACAAACGGGTCAGCCGAATGCCGGCAGCAGTGACGATCAGCGTGTCCAGCCATTCCTGTCCGTCAAAAAGATATCGGATCTGTACTCCGCGAATCAACTGCTCGCGAAGTTGGCCGATGGCATCGTGCAAGGGAAGTTCCTCGATAGTCGCGTACCCCGGCCCTCGCTTGCCGCGAACTTCAAGGATCTCCGCGAGTTGCGTGAGGTCGCGCACGAGGGAATCGAGGGCTTCGTCGTCCAAGTCGTGCTGCTGCAGCGGTGGTAGAGATGCGGTCATGGTTTTTCCTTCGAAACCGATGCTACCCAAGGAGGGGCATCTTGAGGCGCAACCGGGGCGTGGCACTGCAAACAACTCGTGCGTTCGGGATGGGTGGTCCGTAGCCCCGCCAATCCTTTTGGGCCATGACAGCTCAGGCAATTCTCGCGCATCCAAACGGGATGAGGCAAAGCTGGGGGCGCACTGTCGAAAGCGCGGTCGCTGCCCGACTTCGACATCGCGAAATCGGTAAGTGATTCTGGGCCCGCCTCCACGTGACACTGTGTGCAGTTCAAATAAGCAGGATGGCTCATCTTGGCCGCGATCTTTTTGCCGACGACCATGCCCTTTTCGTGGCACGCCAGGCATGACGCGACGCCTTGCTGCAAAGTGGGATGGGGGATGAGGGGTGGCGCGCCCTCGAATGCACGCCTCTCATTCCGACTGGTCCTTGCATTGTCCCGCTGCACGGCGTCGGGTGGCGCTTTCGGAGGCGGCGCCGACTCCGGCTGCACCAGCTTGTCCAGAGGTACACTCCAATCACGGTTGGGTCCAAGTTTGATCCGACTGAGTTCGGAGTACTTTGCCGCGGGAAGCGTCGAGCCGTCCGTGTCCTCTTCCTTTTTCACCGACAGGCCGGGAAGCAAACGCGCGTCGGCAGAAGTCTTGCGGGATTCGCGCAGACCAACGAAGTAGCCGGTCGCCGAGATCGTCAGCACCACGGTGACGAGCACCCACATGCCCCGCGCCGAAAGAACGCCGGGGCGTTTGAGAACGCCAAGTCGAGCGACGGGACGTATCATGGACGCTGACCATCCCGCTCCCCATTGATTTTTCGCACGGCTGCTGCACATTTCTTGTAATCGGGCTCCTTCGAAAGTGGATCGACCGCGTTCAGCGTAAGCAGATTGATGAGCTTGGTTTCATCGAAAAACGGCACGAACAGGCTACCGCGAGGCGGCCGACCACGGCCATCGGTCCAGGCTGGCAAGCGCAGCCGGCCGCGACGCGTCGCGATCTCGACGATCTCGCCGTTCTGGATCGCGAGGCGGCGAGCATCGTCGGGATGCATTTCGACATAAGCCCGCGGCATCGCGCGCCGCAACACCTCGACGCGCCGTGTCATCGTGCCGGTGTGCCAGTGTTCGAGGACCCGGCCCGTGCAAAGCCAAAACGGATACTCCTCGTTCGGCGCTTCCGGCGGCGGTTCGTAGGCGCAGAACCAGATCTGGGCTCGGTCGTTGCGCGTCGACGAATGATAGAACTGAATGCCCTTGCCGCGGCCGACGTATGGATCCTCGTTCTCGACAAAACGGAATTTCGTCTCGCGCCACGCGCCGTCACTTTCCACGACCGGCCAGCGCAAGCCCCGGCTTGCCGCGAGCACGTCGTAGGGAGCGAGATCCTTGTGTTCCAGCCGGGTGAATCGACGGTAGTCCTCGTAGAGTTGCTTGTCGACATTGACGTCGTAGTAACGCTTCCAATCCCAAACGGGGACCTCGCGTCTCTGGTCATCAAGAAAGCTGAAAAGAAATCGGCCGTCGCGGTCGCGCATGCCCATGTGGCCTAGGTCGAAGAGGCGGCGTGCCAGCGCGATGGTCATCCAGCAATCATCGCGCGCCTGGCCGGGCGGCTGAATCATACGAAACCACTGCTGCGTTCGCCGTTCGGAGTTGCCGAAGATGCCGTTCTTCTCGACCCACAGGGAAGCAGGGAGGACAAGGTCGGCCAGCTCCGTTGTCGCCGTCGGATAGACATCCGAGACCGCGAGGAACTTGTCGGCGAGGTTGCGCTTTTCGCGAAAGAGGCGTTCGAGATCGGGGAGCGACTGGCCGGGATTCGTGACCTGCACGAACATGGTCGTGATGTCGCCTCCCTTGTCTGTCGGCGTGCAAAACTTCTCCCACATCTGTACGGTGTGGTGGCCTATCGCACCGCGAATGCGGCCAGGCGGCACGTTCCATAGGCGCTCGCATTCCTCTCGATGAGCCGCGTTAGCAACCATGCGGCCGCCCGGCAGAAGGTGGCAGAGCGTACCGACCTCGCGTACGGTCCCGCACGCCGATGGTTGCCCCGTCAGACTCGTCGGCGCATCGCCCGGACGCCCGAAGTGGCCGGACAAGAGATGGACGCTGTGCACGAGTCGATTGACGGCGGTTCCCTGCGTGTGCTGGTTCATGCCCATGCACCACAGGCTGGTGATGCGCCGGTCACGCTGGCCAAAGAGATCCGCGAGCATGCGAATCTTGTCGGCGGGCACGCCCGAAACCCGCTCCACGTGTTCCGGCGTGTAGGGCTCGAGCATCTTTCGATATTCTTCGAGCGTGATGGAACGCCCGTGCAAGGAAATCGGATTGGTGTCAGCCTTGAAGGCACAATGATTCTCGACGAAGCGGCGATCATGCGTGTTGTTGCGCAGCAGAAGATGCGCGATGCCGTTCGCGATGACCGTGTCGGTGTGCGGCCGCATCTCAAGATAATGCTGGCAGTGTTCGGTGGTGCGCGTGCGGCGCGTGGCGATGTCGATCAGCTCAATGCGCTGCCCGCGCGCGCGGCGATCGATGAGTCGTGAGAACAAGACCGGATGCATTTCGGCGGCGTTGTTGCCCCAGAAGATGCACACATCGCAGTGATCGAGGTCGTCGTAACAGCCGGCGGGCTCATCGACGCCATAGCACGACAGATAGCCGGTGACGGCCGACGCCATGCACAGCCGGGCGTTGGCGTCGATGTGGTTATTGCCCAGGCCCGCTTTCATCAGCTTCTGAGCCGCGTATCCTTCGGGGATTGTCCATTGACCGGAACCGTAAAAGGCGAACTTTGCCGGATCGGCATGGACGCGCCGCGCCAGGGTGTCAATGGCCTCATCCCAGGAAATGGAGACTAGCTTGTCGCCGCGGCGCAGCAGTGGCTCGGTCAGGCGATCTCTGCCGTAGAGGATCATGCCGACGTGATAGCCCTTGACGCAGAGCAAGCCACGATTGACGTCGGCAGCGCGATCGCCTGCGATGGCGACAACACGGCCGTCGCGCACGCCGACCTGTACGTGGCAGCCGGTGCCGCAGAAACGACACGGCGCCTTGTTCCAGGAGATGCCATTGCGATCGGCCGGTACACCACCTTGGTTTGACGCCGCCGTCCCGGCACGAGCCTGCGCCATCGATGTCGCGGTGGCCATTGCCGCCATTCGCAAAAAATGACGCCGATCCACGACGGATAGCTCGTCCATGCTGCACTCCTGCCGCAACTTCACTCCACTTTTTCGGGTGGAGGTTGAGGGGGGTCGAAACTCACAAACACGACTTCGACACTGAGAATCCCCGGTTGTTTGAGGAGCCAGTCGTGAATCTCTTCGCTTTCCCTTGCGGTCGCGGTTTCCAGGACACACGGCAAGCGATCGATCTGCAACTCCCCAAACTCCAGACGCGGTTCGCGAAGATGCAAATCGCGAGCCAAGTCGCTGGCGCAAGGGGGAGACTTCAGAGTGAGAACCAAACCGCTAATTGGCATGAGATTTTCTCTCTGGACACCGTGAAGTTGTCCATGGCGCAGCCGTCGGTTTTCAGGAGTTTACCATGTTCTATCGGCACATCGGCACACCGGCAGTTTTGCTCCTGATCGGCTTTGTTCTCCTGCAGCTAGTGGGGCGATCGCAGCCTCCACAACCCGCCAAGAATGACAACTTGCCGCCCCCGGCAAAAAAATCGTTCTCGACCCATATCCGCACACCGGAAGGTTCGCCCAAGGTCAAAACCGCACAGGTCGATCCTCACGGAAAGCCCGCATTGGTCCGTTGCGCAACTTGCCATGCAGTGAACGACCCGAACGAATCAATCCATTCCGGCGCCGAGTTGAAGACTTTTCATCAGGGGCTCAAATATCAGCACGGCAACCTGACCTGCGTTTCGTGCCACCACCGGGATGATTACGACAGCCTGCGTGGCGCGGACAATCGCCGCATTCCGTATGCGAATGTGATGGAACTGTGCAGCCAGTGCCACGGGCCGCAGGCCCGGGACTACGCCCACGGCGCCCACGGCGGTATGACCGGGCACTGGGACCTGTCGAAAGGGCCACGCCTGCGCAATAACTGCATCGACTGCCACGACCCGCATCACCCGGCGTATCCGAAGGTGCAGCCGGTCTTTCCGCCGAAAGATCGCTTCACTCCGGCTGCCCATGGAGGCCACGAATGAGCGAGAGCAATCGCCGACCTCTGCCGGTAATCGGGAACGTGACGCGTCGCACCGCGCTGAAAGCCCTGGGCGCAACGCTCGGCGCCGCTGCGTTCGCCCACGCCATTGCGCCGTTGTTCGAGTGGATGAGCGACAACGTCTCCGTTGAAGAGTTCATGCAGAAACACTACCGCGAATTGGCGCCTGATCAGCTGGAGCATGTGCTGCGGCGTCTCGAACAGCAGACGGAAGACGAATACAGCGCCCAGGTCACAATCGGTGACCACAAGCCTCAGGAGGGAGTCAAGTTCGGCTACGCGCTGAACCTCTCGATTTGTATCGGTTGCCGGCGATGCGCCGAGGCATGCCACCGGGAGAACAACCACGACCGCCCCAGCCACGAGTCCTACATTCGCGTACTGGAGATGGAAAACGGCTCGATGAACATGGACCGCGGGAACGCCCATTACAACCACGCCGTGCCGGCGCCGGGCAAGTTCTACATGCCGGTCCAGTGCCAGCAATGCGACAATCCGCCGTGCGTTTCGGTTTGCCCGGTCGAAGCCACGTGGAAAGAGGACGACGGCATCGTCGTCATTGATTACAAC
>Ga0233424_10002504_pt1 | contig 13049 bp, 9 predicted proteins | sample Watercolumn_Towu_FD_181011 | JGI IMG/M metagenome (GOLD analysis project Ga0233424, IMG submission 181011) | Freshwater microbial communities from Lake Towuti, South Sulawesi, Indonesia - Watercolumn_Towuti2014_125_MG | ecosystem: Environmental > Aquatic > Freshwater > Lake | place: Indonesia...
AACCCCGAGAAGATTAGCTTCGCCTCCAGCGGTAACGGCTCCAGCGACCACATCACCGCCGAACTCTTCTGGCAGCAGACCGGCACCTCCGGCCTGCACATCCCCTACAAGGGCGGCGGCCCGGTCATGACCGACCTGCTGGGCAACCAGGTGGACGCGAGCTTCATGAACATCAACACCGCCCTGCCGCAGATCAAGGCGGGCAAGTTGCGCGCGCTGACCATCACCAGCGCCAAGCGCTCGCCGGTGCTGCCCGAGGTGCCGACCACCGACGAACTCGGCCTCAAGGGCCTGCAGGTCTACTCCTGGCAGGCGGTGGCGGCGCCGAAGGGCCTGCCGGCGGACATCAAGGCCAAACTGCATGCAGGCATCGTGGCCGCGCTGAACGCGCCCGACGTGAAGCCCAAGCTGCTGGAGCAGGGCTTCGAGATCGTCGCCAACACACCGGAGCAGTTCACGGCCTTCCAGCAGGTCGAGTTCGAGCGCTGGAAGAAGGTCATCACCGAGCGCAAGATCACCGCTGATTGAACACACCCACCCCGTACCGGCTTCGCCGGCCCCCTCAAGGGGGCAGCGCCCAGTGGCCTGGCAAAGCCAGATCCACGGGCTTACCTGGGTCAGCCACGACTGGCCGGCAGACATGACATCCACCCCCACCATCCAATCGCTGCGCGTCATCCCGGTGGCCGGGCGCGACAGCATGCTGCTCAACCTGAGCGGTGCGCACGCGCCTTTCTTCACGCGCAACCTGCTGATCCTCACCGACAACGCCGGCCGCACCGGCGTGGGCGAGGTGCCCGGCGGCGAGAAGATCCGGCAGACGCTGGAAGACGCCGCCGCCCTCGTCGTGGGCCAGCCGATCGGTGCGCCGGCCGGGCTGCTGCGCCAGGTGCAGCAGGCCTTCGCCGACCGCGACGCCGGCGGCCGCGGCCTGCAGACCTTTGACCTGCGCACCACCATCCATGCCGTCACGGCCATCGAGTCGGCCATGCTCGACCTGCTCGGCCAGCACCTGGGCGTACCCGTCGCGGCGCTGCTCGGCGAAGGCCAGCAGCGCGAGTCGGTAGAGATGCTGGGCTACCTCTTCTACATCGGCGACCGCAGCCGCACCGACCTGCCCTACGACAACAACCCCGGCGCCGACAACGACTGGTTCCGCCTGCGCCACGAGGCCGCGATGACGCCCGAGGCCATCGTGCGACTGGCCGAGGCGGCGCGCGAGCGCTACGGCTTCAACGACTTCAAGCTCAAGGGCGGCGTGCTGCGGGGCGACGAGGAGGTGCAGGCCGTGCGCGCGCTGCACGAGCGCTTCCCTGAGGCGCGCGTGACGCTCGACCCCAACGGCGGCTGGCTGCTGAAGGACGCCATCCGCCTGATGCGCGACCTGCACGGCGTGCTGGCCTACGCCGAAGACCCCTGCGGCGCCGAGGACGGTTTCTCGGGCCGCGAGGTGATGGCCGAGTTCCGCCGCGCCACCGGCCTGCCCACGGCCACCAACATGGTCGCGACCGACTGGCGCCAGCTCACCCACGCCCTGTCCCTGCAAAGCGTGGACATCCCGCTGGCCGACCCGCACTTCTGGACGATGGCCGGCAGCGTGCGCGTGGCCCAGACCTGCCGCGACTGGGGCCTGACCTGGGGCTCGCACTCCAACAACCACTTCGACGTGTCGCTGGCGATGTTCACGCATGTCGGCGCCGCCGCGCCGGGCAAGGTCACCGCCATCGACACCCACTGGATCTGGCAGGACGGCCAGCGCCTCACGAAGGAGCCGCTGCAGATCGTCGGCGGCCATGTGCAGGTGCCGAAGAAGCAGGGTCTGGGCATTGAGCTCGACATGGCCGAGGTGGCCAAGGCCCACCAGCTCTACCAGCAGCACGGCCTCGGGGCGCGCGATGATGCGATCGCCATGCAATACCTGATTCCCGGCTGGCGCTTCGACCCGAAGCGCCCGGCCCTCGACAGATGACCACCATGCACAAGAACCTCATCAACGGCGAATGGCTCGACGGCCCCGCCGTCTCGCGCAACGTCAACCCCTCGGACACGCGCGACCTGATCGGCGAGTACGCCCAGGCCGACGCCGCGCAAGCCGACCTGGCCATCGCGGCCGCATCCGCCGCCTTCCCGGCCTGGAGCCTGTCCACGCCGCAGCAGCGCTTCGACATCCTCGACGCCGTCGGCACCGAGATCCTGGCCCGCCGCGCCGAACTCGGCGACCTGCTGGCCCGTGAAGAGGGCAAGACCCTGCCCGAGGCCATCGGCGAGGTCGTGCGCGCCGGCAACATCTTCAAGTACTTCGCCGGCGAGGCGCTGCGCCCCGGCGGCGAAAGCCTGCCCTCGGTGCGCCCGGGCGTGGGGGTGGAGATCACGCGCGAGGCGGTCGGCGTCGTCGGCCTGATCACGCCCTGGAACTTCCCGATCGCCATTCCCGCCTGGAAGATCGCGCCGGCCCTGGCCTGGGGCAACTGCGTCGTCTTCAAGCCGGCCGACCTGGTGCCGGGCTCGGCCTGGGCGCTGGCCGAGATCCTTTCGCGCAGCGGGTTGCCGGCGGGCGTGTTCAACCTCGTCATGGGCCGCGGCTCGGTGGTGGGTGAGAAGCTGCTGAACGACCCGCGCGTGGCCGCCGTGAGCTTCACCGGCTCGGTGGCCACCGGGCAGACGGTGGCCGCCGCCTGCGTGTCGCGCATGGCCAAGTTCCAGCTCGAGATGGGCGGCAAGAACCCGATGGTGGTGCTGGACGACGCCGACCTGGGCGTGGCCGTGAACGCGGCCGTGAACAGCGGCTTCTTCTCCACCGGCCAGCGCTGCACGGCCTCCAGCCGGCTCATCGTGACCGAAGGCATCCACGACCGCTTCATCGCCGCCATGGTCGAGAAGATGAAGGCCCTGAAGGTGGACGACGCACGCAAGGCCGGCACCGACATCGGCCCCGTGGTGGACGCCAGCCAGCTCGGCCAGGACATCGACTACATCGGCATCGCGCAAGTGGACGGCGGGCGCCTGGCTCACGGCGGCGCACGGCTCGAACACAACGTCGACGGCGCGCCGGGCTTCTACCTGACGCCGGCCCTCATCACCGAGACCACGCCCGAGATGCGCATCAACCGCGAGGAGGTGTTCGGCCCGGTGGTAAGCGTCATCCGCGCCCGCGACTACGAGCATGCGCTGGCGCTGGCCAACGACACGCCTTTCGGTCTCGCCGCCGGCATTGCCACCACCTCGCTCAAGCATGCGACGCACTTCAAGCGCCACTCGCAGGCCGGCATGGTGATGGTGAACCTGCCGACCGCCGGGGTCGACTACCACGTGCCCTTCGGCGGCCGCAAGGGCAGCAGCTACGGCCCGCGCGAGCAGGGCCGCTACGCGGCGGAGTTCTACACGACGGTCAAGACGGCCTACACCCAGGCCTAAAGCTCAGCGCTCGGCCACCAGCCGCAGCAAGCGCCAGCGGCCAGGTACCCCGCGCAGCGTGACCCGCACTCCGCGCGCCATAAACGGCTGAGTCAAGGTGCAGCGGTGCGCAAGCAACTGCGCGGCAGCCTCGGGTGCTGGCGCCCAGTTGTAGGAACTGCAGCGCGATTCACGCCACGCCGGGCTTGCCGCCGGCCGATACTGTGAGACAGACACCAGCACCTCGGTGGAGCGCGAGTTGTCGATGGGCAGATCCGGGATGGGCGCCAGCGCCGACGGCGTGATGGCGCTGCGGTCATACAGCACCTCCACCGCCGTGAACATGGCGTCGTCGTCGCCCAAGTCAAACTCGTAGCTGAGCTCTTCGAGCACGCCGTTTCCGATGCTGAAATGCACGCCGGTCTGCCGATCTCGACGCCGGTCGGAAACCACCGCACCCGGTGCGTCGATGCGCAACTGCGACCAGTCCACCGGCCGCACTGCCTGGCCGACGAAGTCGGAGATGGCACGCGCATCCACCACCTCCGCGCGACCGTTGCCCACCCGAAGCAGCATGCCGGCGATATGCGCCAAGCCCCACTTCTCGAGCGAGTATTTCAACTGGTGGCCGTCGTAGCGTTGATCGGTGAAGTAGCCACTGTCGCGCCAGCCGACCCACAACATGGCCCCGCTGTTGCCAGACACGGGCAAGCGACCGAAGCGGCCCTCAGGTGCCTCGTGCTTGCGGTTCCAACCGCTCACCACACCCCCATTGCGCGCGGCAGGTTCGTCAGAGTCGGGCCGGGGCTTGGCCGTCACGGTGAACTCATGGGACTGCACGCGCACGCTGCCCGGCAGCAGGGCCACATCGAACCGGTCCAGGCCGCCTGCCGGGCTGGCGATCAGGTCGAACCAAGTGGCCGGTGCAGAGGTGAGGTCGGGCTGGAACTCCTCCAGCCGGGTGAGGTTGAAAGCAGGAAAACCGCCGCAGGACACCCGCACGTCGGGCGCGGGAGGGCGAATCAGCAACAAGGCCAAATCACGTTTCCGGTCGGTGGCAACCACCTTGGCCACGTGCACCTGCCCTAACCGATCTGTCAACCAGACGGTCGGCTGCGCAGGGTCGTTGAGCGACGGAACGCCATGCGCAGGAGTGATCGCCACACACTGGCGTCCCAGTTCGAACGCATACGCCTGGGAAGCCGTCGAGCCGTATCTCACCCACATGGGCTCGGCCAGCGCCGATGCCGAAACGACAGTAGCCAACAACCCAAGGACGCGGCAACACTGCCTCATGGTGCTGCACCCGGATGCGCTGCGCGGCGGCGCCGGGCCACCAAGGCACCGCGAATCGCCACGCCAGCGAGTGGCGATACAAGCGTCAAAGCCGTGAGGGCACCGTAGATCCAGCGCAGGTTCGGGTCACCGAGCAGCCGCGCGCTCTGTGTCAAAGACATTACGTCCGGGGCAGCCCCGCCCTGGCCTTGGTGAACCGGCGGCGACGGCAGGTAGATCGCCACAGAACGCGCGTTGGATGTCGCCTCGATGTCCAGCGCCTGGGAGGGGTCCGCGTCGTTCATGTCGACGAATCCGCTCCAAGCGGCAAGCTCAGCGGCGGGGTCTGCCTGGCGATCTTCAGCCAGCGCACGCTGCACCACCGTGCCGCCGGGCAACTGAAGCTCGTTGACGGGATACAGCGCGCCCGCGACGAACGGCGGGGCATCCAAGCGTAGCCACAACAGGCGGGTGATCGCCCTGCCGAAGACCTGCAACTTGCCACTGATCAGCAGGTTCGACGGCTCGTCCATGGCGCTGGGTTGCACCGCCAATGCCTGCCCGACGACCAGATGACCGTGCGCAGGCAGGCGCACACGGTCCTGGGTGCTGCAATCGGCGCCGGAGCGGATCACCTGGTAGCGCAAGAGCCCGGCTTCGTCCAGGCGCCTTGCCGGGCCATCGCCATGACTCACCGTGGTCCCCGCCGCAGCCTCGACGATCACACGCAATGATGACCCACGTGGTCGCACATACCTGACGACGGAACCGACCGCTGGAGTGACGAAAACCCGCTCAACACACGACTTGGTGTCCGGATGGAACGCTCGCGGCAACCACAAGGCCGATCGTTTCGGATCGATGACTTGCACCTCCACCCACTCGGTGCGTGCGCTGAGGTACAGCAAGGTGCGAGGCACTTCCAGCGACACGATGGCCAGCAGCGTAAGGCAGGCCATCACAGCCAGCGATGCCATCGCGAGGAGCCGAACTGCGCGCACAACGCGCCGACCCCATGACAGTCGACGCCAGCCGAGCCACCTCATGGCGGCGGCAGGCGCAACTGGAGGTCGGGAACTTCACGGCGGGGAGGCCCGTCGTAGAAGGTGCGTGTCAAGGTCATCTGCCAGGCCGTGCTGTGCCCGGGCAGGCGAGCGGTGCACCACATGCCAAAGGACACCCGGCGGCCTTCGATGCGACGGCACTCTGCAACTTGCGTCGCCTGTCCATCCGAAAACTTCACGCTGACCGCCAGGGCCTGACCGGGATTGACTGCCAGTTGGACCACGCGCTTATCACCCTCGAAGTAAAGCGGCTCAATGATGCTGAATGGCGAGGGCGAGCCCGGCAGGCATTCCGCGCGGTCGGTCAGCATGCCGGCGAAGTTCTGCCCGGCATACGAGGAGACCACATCGGGTTGGCCACTGAAGCCAAGGACGTTCAACGGGGAAAGCCCGGCACCCGCGAGCTTGAGTTCGCCCCAGGCTTCATAAACACCATCCACCGAGGTCATCTCGATGCAACGGCTCCGAGTCGCATCAGCATGGGAAGTGAGCTGCAGTCGCGCAAGCGACACGCGCTCAGGCAACTGGCCCAACATCGCGCCGACCACCAGACCGCCGCTGACCTTCTTGCTCTCGTTCACGCGCTCGAAGATCCGCCCCGTGACGGCCGGCGCTGCGCTGGCCGCGAGGGGCAGATGCAGCGCCAGGCAGGCAAGCAGAGCGACCTGCCAGTCAGCGCCGTCGCGTTGAAGACCCGCCCGGCGTTGCACTTGGCTGAAACGAAGGGCGGCTCGAAGCACTGATACAGCGTCAACGTCAGGGTATGCCATGCCCATATGCTACGGGTTAGCTACGCGCGAGACCCCCGCAACATCCCGGTTGCATCCTCGGTGCGAAGGAAGCGGGCGACCAGGTACTTGCCGATCAGGGCGAAGGTTTGGCCCAACGCATAGCCCAAGGCTCGTAGAGGTTGAGTGCCTTCACCGGCCAGGTGCCCCACTAGGAGTAGCCGTTGCGGCGCTCGGCACTGATGTCGTTGACATCGTCGTGCAGGCTCTTGTCGCGGTCACCGAACACCGGCTTGAGGGTGACGGGGTCGTAGTAGCGCGCCCAGATCGGGCCGGCGCCGGGCTGCTCCACCAGGCGCCGTGCGCCGTCGACCTTGACGAAGGCACGGTCGCGCACCGCCAGCTCGCGCAGCGTGGCAATGCCGGCTTGCACGGCCGCGACCACCGCCGGCGAGGGCTGCTTGAGCGACATCAGGAACTCCAGCGCGCGCGCGCTCTCACCGGCACTGAGCGCCGGCGGCTCATAGTTGCGCGCTGAGGTCGGCGCCAGCGTGAGCGGGTCGTGCTGCTGGCCCCACAGCGTCAGCCGGCCGTTGGTGCGCAGTTGCGTCGCCAGCAGCAATTGCACCGTGCGGGCATGCGCTGCTGCGGCGGCGGCCTTGAGGTCAGCCGGCAGGAAGCCGAAATCGGCCTCACCGCGCGAGACCCCGTCCATCAGCTCGGCCACCTCCACGACGGCGTTGTCGTTGTAGGTGATCGCATCGTGGTAGCCGCCCTGCAGCGGCCACACCTGGGGCCAGCCACCGTTGGGGAACTGCGCGCCCAGCAGGTAGCGCACGCCGCGCTCGGCGGCCTCGCGGCAGGCCTGGGCCAGGTCGGCCGGCAGCTGCGGCGCGGCCTTGGCCAGGAAGCGGATCTCGGTGATCGTCGCGTCGTTGTCGATGGTGCCGACATAGGTCCAGTGCGGGTCCTGCGCGGTGTCGAAGTCGCCCGGCGTGGCGCGCTTGTTGTTGTTGTCGGCCACATAGGCCTGGCCCTTCTGGCGCGGCGCGCGGTCGCGGGGCTGGTTCTTGCCCCAGCCGCCGGCGGGCGTCTGGTAGCTCAGGATGTTGGCGATGACCACGCGGGCCTCGTCGCCGCCGTACCAGGCGGCCGGCTTGTGCAGCGGCATCGTGGATTCGCTGGGGCCGGTCTCGGGCGGCGCAGGCCAGGCACTCATGCCCTGGCGCTCGGCCGCCAGCGCGGCGCGGTCGGCGGCGCGCTGGGCGTCGGAGCGGGCCAGGTAGGCGGCCCAGGCGGCGCGGTCGGCCGCCGGCAGTGCGGCCACGCGTTCGGCCGTCAGGGCCTGCGCGGGCGGGATGGTGCCGATCTGGGCGGCGAAGGCCGTCGACGACATCGCCAGGACGAGGGGCAGGAGGCGGCGGGCCAGGGGCCTGGGGAAGATGGGGGTCAGCATGGCCGGCAATCTAGCGGCTCAGGCTGTCGGGCACATTGCTACTCTATTGCCGCTCACATGGTTGATCGACTCATGACTCATCTTGCGCGTTTGATGGCAGCGGCTGCACTGCTTGCGATGGCGGGCTGCGCCGCACCGCCCCCACCCGCCGCCGCACCCGCGCCGGCGCGCACCGGCCTGCAGCAGGCCTGGGTGCAGGCTGTGGCCGGGCCCGCCTGGGCCGTGCGCGCGCTGACCGACGACGACCACTGCCCCCGCCTGCAGTGGGCCGGTGGCAGCGCCCCGATGCGCGAGCGCAGCGCCCCGGGCGAGGAGCCCCCGCCGCCGGGCAACACGCAACCGGAGCGCAAGCCCTCGCGCTTCACGCTGCGCGCCTGCGAGGCGCCCTGGCCGGCCGAGGCCGCCCGAGTTCAGGTCGGTGACGTGGCGCTGCAGGCGCCTGCGGCCGAACTGCTTCGCATCGTCGTCATCGGCGACACGGGCTGCCGGCTGAAGGCCTCGGAGGGCGACTTCCAGGCCTGCAACGAAGCCTATGCCTGGCCCTTCCCGCGCGTGCTGGCCCAGGCGCTGCGGCTGAAGCCCGACCTGATCGTGCACGTGGGTGACTACCACTACCGCGAGAGCCCCTGCCCCGCCGGCCTGGACGGCTGTGCCGGCAGCCCCTGGGGCTATGGCGACGACGCCTTGCAGGCCGACTTCTTCCAGCCCGCCAAGGCCCTGCTGGCCGCCGCGCCCTGGGTCTTCGTGCGCGGCAACCACGAGGCCTGCAACCGCGCCGGCCAGGGCTGGCTGCGCTACCTCGACGCCGAAACCGGCCCGGCGCGCGCATGCACGGCCCAGGCCTCGGGCGCACAACAGGTCAACGAGGGCGACTTCACCGCGCCTTTCGCCGTGCCGCTGTCGACACGCAGCCAGCTCATCGTGTTCGACTCGTCCCAGATCGGCGGCAGCCCGGTGCCGCGCGAGTCGCCGGCCTGGGCGCGCTGGCGCCAGCAGCTCGACCGCGTCGGCGAACTTGCCGCCGACCGCGCCCAGAGCCTCTTCCTGAACCACCACCCGAGCCTGGCCTTCGCGCCCAGCCTGCTCGGCACGCCAGGCCGTGCCCGCTCCGGCCTGACGCCGCTGCTGCAGGACGCCACGCCCGGCCGGCTCTTCCCGCCCGGCGTGCAGGCCACGCTGCACGGCCACTTGCACATCCACGAGGTGCTCGGCTTTGCCACCAACCAGCCCGCCAGCCTGGTCATCGGCAACGGCGGCTCGGCTGCCAGCGGGCGCATCAACGCCGCCGCCGCCCTGCAGGCCGAGCCCCTGCCCGGCGTGAAGGTGGAGACCTTCCACAGCCACACCGAGTTCGGCCTGACGCTGCTCACCGCCACGCCGCAAGGCTGGCACCTGCAGGCCTACGACAGCCTCGGCCAGCCCCTGTCGCGCTGCACGCTGGCCGGCCAGAAGCTGCGCTGCTGAGCGCCGGCGGGCGCCCGGGCTGACTTCTGGCACGCCAGCGCCGCGCGCATTCCGTCACCGCCTACCCGATATGAAGGGTTTCTGCAGGGTAAACGGGCAAGGCGCGCCAGAGGCCGAGGGCTACACTCGGGCCACCTGTCAAGCTGTTTCGACAGGACTTTGTAGACACAGGACTCGGCCCCATGAGCTCCAAATTGAAAGTCGCCGGTTGGGTTGCCCTCGGCGCCGTGGCGGGCGCTCTCACCACGATGCAACTGCAGGCGAACGCCCGCAGCGGCCTGTCGCCCCTGCCCCTGGACGAAATGCAGCAGCTCGCGGCGGTGTTCGGCATCGTCAAGAGCGACTACGTCGAACCGGTGGACGAGAAAAAGCTCATCAACGATGCCATCGCCGGCATGGTGTCCGGGCTCGACCCGCACTCCCAGTTCTTCGACAAGAAAACCTTCAAGGAATTCCGTGAAGGCACGACCGGCAAGTTCGTCGGCGTGGGCATCGAGATCGGCATGGAAGACGGCCTCGTCAAGGTCGTCTCGCCCATCGAAGGCTCGCCCGCCTTCCGCGCCGGCCTCAAGAGCGGCGACCTGATCACGCGCATCGACGACAGCGCCGTGCGTGGCCTCACGCTCGACCAGGCGGTCAAGAAGATGCGCGGCGAACCCGCCACCAAGGTGGGCCTCACCATCTACCGCAAGGCCGAGAACCGCACCTTCCCCGTGACCATCGTGCGCGAGGAGATCAAGGTGCAGAGCGTGCGCGCCAAGGTCGTGGAGCCGGGCTATGCCTGGATCCGCGTGAGCCAGTTCCAGGACCGCACGGTCGACGACTTCGCCAAGAAGCTCGAAGAGATCTACAAGCAGGAGCCCCAGCTCAAGGGCCTGGTGCTCGACCTGCGCAACGACCCGGGCGGCCTGCTCGACGGCGCGATCGCCATCTCGGCGGCCTTCCTGCCGAAGAACGTGGAGGTCGTGTCCACCCGCGGCCAGCTCGCCGACCAGCAGGCCACCTACAAGGCCACGCCGGACGACTACCGCCGCCGCAGCGGTGACGACCCGATCAAGCGCCTGCCCGCTGCGCTCAAGAACGTGCCGCTGGTGGTGCTCGTGAACGAAGGCTCGGCCAGCGCCAGCGAGATCGTGGCCGGCGCCCTGCAGGACCACAAGCGCGCCACCATCATGGGCGCGCAGACCTTCGGCAAGGGCTCGGTGCAGACCGTGCGCCAGCTCGGCCCGGAGACGGCGCTCAAGATCACCACCGCCCGCTACTACACGCCCAGCGGCCGCTCCATCCAGGCCAAGGGCATCGTGCCGGACATCCTGCTGGACGAAACCGCCGAAGGCAATGTGTTCGCCGCGCTGCGCATGCGCGAAGCCGACCTCGAAAAGCACCTGAACAACGGCCCCGAGGCCGCTGACAACGAAGCCCGCGCCAAGGCCCGCGAAGAAGCGCGCCAGAAGCTCGAAGCCGAGATGGCCAAGCGCAACGAGCCGCCCAAGCCCCTGCCGGAGTTCGGCTCCGCCGAGGACTTCCCGCTGGTGCAGGCGCTGAACCAGCTCAAGGGCCAACCGGTCATTGCGTCGAAAACGGCCGTAGAACGCAAGGCGGAAGCCAAACCACAATAAAGCCGTAGCTCCACAACCAAGCACAACGGGCCTCGCAAGAGGCCCGCTTTTTTTTGTGGCTGCCGCTTCAGCGCCGGCGGGCGATCGCGACAGCACCCAGTGCGGCCACCGCGCCGAGCGCCGGCACGGCGCGCCAGCCCCAGGCCGCCAGCAGCACCGAGCCCAGCGCAGCGCCGGCCGCCATGCCGGCGAACATGCCGCTCACGAGGATGGCATTGAGCCGGCTGCGCGAGGCCGGGTCCAGGCTGTAGACCACGCTCTGGTGCGACACCAGCGCCGCCTGCACGCCCAGGTCGAACACCACCGCCACCGCCAGCAGCAGCAGCAGCGAAGCCGGCGCCAGCGCCTGCACGGCGAAGGACAGGAACACCAGCAGCGCCGCGATGCGGATGACGGCCTGCGGCCCGCGCCGGTCAGAGATGCTGCCGGCCAGCGGCGCGGCCAGGGCGCCGGCCGCGCCGGCCAGGCCGAAGGCGCCCGCCACGGCGCTGCCCTGGCCAAAGTCCGGCCCGGCCAGCACCAGGGCCAGCGTCGACCAGAACGCACTGAAGGCCACCGACAGCAGGCCCTGCGCCAGCGCGGCGCGGCGCAGCGGCGCATGCTGCTGCCACAGCCGCCCCATCGACGCGAGCAGCTCGCCGTAGCTCGCCTGCGTGGCCGGCACGAAGCGCGGCAGTCGCCACCACAGCAGCGGGATCAGCAGGGCCACGGCCACGGCCGCGCTGGCGTACACCGCCCGCCAGCCCGCCAGCGCCGCCAGCGAGCCCGCCGCCACGCGGGACAGCAGGATGCCCAGCAGCAGCCCGGTCATGACCTGGCCCACCCGCTTGCCGCGCTCGGCCTCGGGGGCCAGGGTGGCGGCGGCGGGGACGAGGTCCTGGGCCAGCGTGGCCGTGAGGCCGATGGCGACGCTGGCCAGGCCCAAGGCCGCAAAGCCCGGCGCCACGGCCGCCAGCAGCAGGGCCGCCACCAGGGCCAGCGCCTTGACGACGATGATGCGCCGCCGGTCGTAGCGGTCACCCAGGGGCGACAGCAGCAGGATGGCCGCGCCGTAGCCCAGCTGGGTCAGCGTGGGCAGCAGGCCGATGGTGGCGCTGCCGACCCCGAACTGCTCGGACAGCAGGCCGAGCAGCGGCTGCACGTAGTAGATGGACGCCACGGCCAGGCCGGTGGCCGTGGCCAGCAGCAGGGTGAGTGCCGGGCTCAAGGGCGTGGGCATTGGAGTGGAGGTGGAGGTGGGATGGGACTTCATGGGCCGGCAGTGTGGCGAGGGCCGAATGCCCTCGGAAGACGCAGAACCCGCCTGACTGCCATACGCTACGCGCATGAGCACCACCGTCGACCGCCTGCAGCTCATGCAGACCTTCATCCGCATCGTCGAGGCGGGCAGCCTCTCTGCCGCGGCGCGCCAGCTCGGCACCACCCAGCCCACCGTCAGCCGGCGGCTGCAGGCGCTGGAGCAGCAGTTCGGCCAGCCCCTCATCCAGCGCTCCACGCATGCGCTGCGCCTGACCGAGACCGGCGAGCGCGCGCTGGCCCGGGCCAAGGCGCTGGCGGCCGAGTGGGAGGACTTCGAGCAATCCCTGCGTGCCGAGCCCGCCCGGCCCGAGGGTCTGCTGCGCGTGCAGGTGCCGCATGCCTTCGGCCAGGAGCACCTCATCGCGCCGCTGGTGCGCGCGCTGCAGGAGGCGCCGGGGCTGCGGGTGGACTGGCTGCTCAACGACGCCACGCCCAACTTCATCGAACAGGGGCTGGACTGCGCCATCCGCGTGGGCGGCACGGTGGAGGGCGCCGTGGTGGCCATTCCGCTGGCGCGGGTGCCGCGCGTGCTGGTGGCCTCGCCCGAACTCGCGGCCCGGCACCGCATCGAGGAGCCCGACGACCTCGCCGCCCTGCCCTGGATCGCCATCTCCACCTTCTACCGCCAGGAGCTGCAGCTGGAGCGCGACGACGGCGTGCGCCAGCGCCTGGGCATCCGCCCGGTGCTGGCCACCGACAGCCTCTATGCCACGCGCGAGGCGGCGCGGCTGGGCCTGGGCGCCGCGCCGCC
>Ga0233424_10002505_pt1 | contig 13043 bp, 13 predicted proteins | sample Watercolumn_Towu_FD_181011 | JGI IMG/M metagenome (GOLD analysis project Ga0233424, IMG submission 181011) | Freshwater microbial communities from Lake Towuti, South Sulawesi, Indonesia - Watercolumn_Towuti2014_125_MG | ecosystem: Environmental > Aquatic > Freshwater > Lake | place: Indonesia...
CCCTGCGCGACGAAATCCAGGTTTACGGGATGCTTCGCCACATAATGAGACTTCATATAGCGGCAAATGAAAAGGAAGGAAACCGGTTTCCTTCCTTTTCTGTCAAGGATTTTACTGCAGGTTGACGAAGGCCCCGCCGTCGACCAGAAGGGAGGCGCCTGTCACATATCCAGCCATTTCTTCACAGGCGAGGAAGATGACGGGTCCGGCCAGATCTTCAGGCTGGCCCAGGCGGCCGAGCGGAATGCGACCTTCCATGTAGCTGCGCTTCTTTTCGTCAGCCAGATCGTCCTTATTGATGTCGGTCAGTATGGTGCCAGGTAAGACGGCATTACAGCGGATGCCGTGCTTGCCAAGCGCAATCGCGGTCGACTGCATCAGGGACAAAACACCGGCCTTGGTCGGCGTGTAATGGGTCTGGAACTCACCGCCAACGAGGGCCGAGATGGAGGAGACGGCGACGATGGAACCTGCAAACCCATTGGCCTTCTTACCCTGGCTGACCATCTGGTTAGCGGCGGCCTGACACATATAGTAGGCGCCATTCAGGTTGACCTTTATGGTACGATCAACCACGTCTACGGGCATATCGAGGAAGCCATGGAAGGGGCAGATACCCGCATTGTTGACGAAGGTGTCGATGCGGCCATAGGCCTCAATGGCGGCATTGACGAAGGCCGGCGCCGAGGCAGGATCAGCAACGTCGCCCCGCAAAGCAAAGGCTTCGCCCCCGAGTGCGCGGATTTCCTTCACCGCAGACTCTGCCGCGGATTCGTCACCCGCATAGTTGATGCCGACCTTAGCCCCCTGGCGCGCCGCCTGAACGGCAATGGCACGACCTATACCCTTTGAACCGCCAGTGACCAGCAGCACCTTGTCTTTGAGCAACATCTTCTGTCTCTTCTTTCTGACCGGAAGCGTGAAACGCCCCCCGTTTCCTTCCGTTTCGAGCGCGATCTGAGAAGGTGGGCACCACGCTCCCCATAATCGGCGCAACTCTCCAAAACCCTTGTGCGAAGGTGCGGTCTTTTAATCGCACCCGCCTTATGAATTGATCGCCTGTTGCGACAGACGGATAAATTTGGGGCCCAGCCGGTAACCCCCACCACTAATGTCTCTCGGCGCAACGCTCAGATAGCCCTGCTCGACGAGGGTCGAGGCCAGACGATAAGCGGTAGAGCGCGCAAGACCTGCCGTTTCAGCGATCTCACTCAAACTCCCCCGTCCAGACGCCACCGCCTCAACGATCATCAGCCCGCGGACAAGGGTCTGGCTACCGCCGCGCTTGTCAGCCTTGGTTTCGGTTGGCGTGGTGTTTGCGTTCATGCCCGGTTTCGACGTTTCTGCGTTCAAGCGTGACGTTTTTTGCTTGATAAGCCTTGGCTTAATTTCATATATTGGAATAAATAGATTGGCAATCGCATTTATGCTCATTATTGAGCAATTTCACCATGAACCGATCATTTTCGGACCTCGTGGAACCGGATTCGACACGCAGGGTTAAAAAGGCTTCAATTATGGGTTACCCCAAGATCAAGCAGGTGCGCGCATACGTCATTAAAGGTGGCGAGGGTGGCGGCGGCGCCGATTACCACGATCAGGGCGAAGGCCACTGGATCGACAATCACATTGCGACCTCGATGGGGCGCTATCCGGAATATCGTCAGAGCCGCAAGAGCTTCGGCATCAACGTGCTGGGTACGCTGGTCGTTGAAATCGAAGCCGATGACGGCACGGTTGGCTTTGCGGTGACGACCGGCGGTGAGCCTGCCTGCTATATGGTCGAAAAGCACTTCGCCCGCTTCCTCGAAGGCCGCAACCCGTTCGAGTATGAGCGCATCTGGGATCAGATGTATTTCGGCTCGCAGTACTATGGCCGTAAGGGGATTGTCGTAAATGCGATTTCCGGCGTCGATCTGGCCTTGTGGGACCTGATGGGCAAGCTGCGTCAGGAGCCGGTCTATCACATGCTGGGCGGCGCGGTGCGCGACGAACTGCAATTCTATGCGACCGGCGCGCGTCCGGACCTCGCCAAGGAGATGGGCTTTATCGGTGGCAAGCTGCCGCTCTATCACGGCCCCATCGAAGGCGACGAAGGCCTCAAAAAGAATGTCGAACTGATCGCCGATATGCGTTCGCGCGTCGGTGAAGACTTCTGGCTGATGTACGACTGCTGGATGGCGCTCGACGTCAACTATGCGACGAAGCTTGCGCACAAGTGCCATGAGTACGGTCTGAAGTGGATCGAAGAAGCGATCAATCCGGACGACTACTGGGGCTATCAGCAACTGAAGAAGAACGTCCCCGCCGGCATGCTGGTTACCACGGGTGAGCACGAATCGACCCGCTGGGGCTTCAAGATGCTGCTGGAAATGGGCTGCTGCGACATCATCCAGCCGGATGTGGGCTGGTGCGGTGGCGTGACCGAGCTACTTAAAATCTCGGCGCTTGCTGACGCGCATGGCGCACTGGTCGTGCCGCACGGGTCCTCGGTCTATAGCTATCATTTCGTCATTACGCGCCATAACTCGCCGTTTGCCGAGTTCCTGATGATGGCGCCGAAGGCCGATCACGTGGCCCCCATGTTCCATCCGCAGCTGCTCAATGAGCCGATCCCGGAAAAGGGCCGCCTGAAGGTCACGGCACTTGATAAGCCGGGCTTTGGGGTGGACCTGAACCCCGAAGTGAAGCTTTATCGCCCTTACGAGCATTAAAAGACACTCCCCCCTGAAGGCCTTGCCTTCAGGGGGGACGCGTATCGTCAGGTCAAACTCGAAAGACCCCTCGTCGCTTTGATCTGGCGTGATAATTTAAGGAACCTCCCCATGAAATTCGTTCGTTTTGGCCCCAAGGGTCAGGAAAAGCCCGGCGTGATCGACGCTGACGGCAAGCTGCGTGATCTGTCATCGGTCGTCGCCGACATCACCCCCGAAGAGGTGCGTCTGTCCAAGCTTTCGGGCCTTAAGGCCACCGACGTCTCGGCCCTGCCCGTCGTCGAAGGCGACGTGCGTTATGGCGTGCCGGTCAACAAAATCGGCAAGATCATTGCGGTGGGCCTCAACTATGCCGACCACGCCGCCGAATCGAACCTGCCCGTGCCGCCGGAGCCCATCTTCTTCACCAAGGCCGTGACCTCGCTCACTGGCCCTAATGACGAGGTGATGAAGCCGCGCGATGCGACCAAGATGGACTGGGAAGTCGAACTCGGCCTGATCATCGGCAAGACCTGCCGCTATGTCGAGGAAGCCGATGCGCTGAGCCACGTTGCGGGCTATGTGCTGGTCAACGACATTTCCGAGCGCGCCTTCCAGAAGGAGCGCGGCACGCAGTGGGTGAAGGGCAAGGGCTGCGACACCTTCTGCCCGACTGGCCCGTGGCTGGTGACGCCGGAAGAGATTGGCGACGTGCACAATCTCGACATGTTCCTCAACGTCAATGAAGAGCGCATGCAGACCGGCAATACGAAGACCCTGATCTTCAACGTCGCCCACTGCATCAGCTACATCTCACGCTTCATCACCCTGCAACCGGGCGATCTGGTCATCACCGGCACGCCGCCGGGCGTCGGCGAAGGCAAGAAGCCCAACCCCATCTACCTCAATGCGGGCGACACCATGCACCTCGGCATTACCGGCCTCGGCGAACAGCGCCAGACCGTCGTGCCTTTCTCGCTCGAACATCAGGAGATCATCGGCTAATGGCGTACGCCCAAAAAACCTATAGCGGCCGTTTTGAAAACCGCTGCGCCGTCATTACCGGTGCCGCCGGGGGTCTCGGCAAGGCCGCGGCTCAACGCATCATCTCTGAGGGTGGCAATGTCGTCCTGTGGGACCTGAACGCCGAGATGTTAGAGGCCACCGCCGCGGAGATCGGCGCGGCCGGTTTTGTGGCGCTCGATGTCGCAAAGCTCGAGGACGTCTCTGCGGCGGCTAAAAAGTCCGCCGAAATCCTGGGCAAGATCGACATTCTGGTCGCTTCGGCGGGCATCACGGGCGCCACCGTGCCGGTGTGGGAGTTCCCGGTCGAGTCGTGGCTGAAGGTCATGGACATCAATCTCAACGGTCTCTTCTACTGCAACCGTGAGATCATCCCCTTCATGCTCGAAAACGGCTATGGCCGCATCGTCAATGTCGCTTCGGTCGCCGGCAAGGAAGGTAATCCCAACGCCTCGGCCTATTCGGCCTCCAAGGCGGGCGTGATCGGCTTCACCAAGAGCCTCGGCAAGGAACTGGCCACCAAGGGCGTCATCGTCAACGCCCTGACCCCGGCCACGTTTGAGTCGCCCATTCTGGCGCAACTGCCGCAAAGCCAGGTCGATTATATGCGCTCGAAAATCCCAATGGGGCGCCTGGGTATTGTCGATGAATCGGCCGCCATGGTCTGTTTCATGGCTTCTGAAGAGTGCTCCTTCACGACCGCCTCAGTGTTTGACACATCGGGTGGCCGCACGACGTTCTGATAAACCTCTGCAGACCGGGCGAGAGGTGGCGGAAACGGCCTCGGTGAGGCTTAGTCAATGACGAAGGTGAAGAGGCCTTAAGGCCTCCCCCTTCGTTGAGGACAGCGCCTTCAGGCGAAAACCTGCCACCTCCCCCCAGTTTTGCCCGCGCTGAGACACACAGGAGAGGCCAATGACCCTTCCCTTCATCGACGCCCATATCCATCTCTGGGATCTCGATCATCTGCGCTACGCATGGCTCAGTGCGCCCTTTGACGATACGGGGGTCAATGGCTCGACGCAGGCAATAGCCTCAACCTATCTGCCTTCACATTATAGAGCCGATGCCGCCGGTTTTGATGTGCGCGGGACCGTTCATATTGATGCGGGTGCCCACCCGGATGATGCCCTCGCCGAGACAAAGTGGCTGCAGAAGCTGCACGAACAGACCGGTCTGCCTACGGCAATTGTCGCCTTTGCCGGTCTCAACGACGTGAAGGTCGAAGCCCTTCTAGAGGCCCATTCGCAGCATTCGGCTGTTCGGGGCATACGTCATATCCTGAACTGGCATTCGAACCCTTATTTCAGTTACACACCTGCCAATCTCCTGGAAGACCCGCAGTGGCGCGCCGGCTATGCAAAGCTTGCCAGTTACGAGTTATCGTTCGATCTGCAAATCTACGAAAACCAGATGGCCGCAGCCGCGGCACTGGCGGCCAGGCACCCCGACATTCCGGTCATGCTCAACCACGCCGGCATGCCTGTAAATGATGGCGAAGGGTATCTGGAGCGCTGGACGAAAGGACTTAAGGCTTTGGCCGACGTGCCCCATGTCTCTGTAAAGATCTCCGGGATGGGATTTTCCAATCGCCACTGGACAACAGACACGATCCGCCCCCTTGTTCTGAGCGTCATCGATATCTTCGGTACAGACCGCGTGATGTTTGCCTCAGATGTGCCAACCGATAAACTCTTTTCCGACTACAAAACGATAATGACGTCGTTTGACGACGTGACGAAGGCCTTCTCGGAAGACGAGCGCCGCGCCATGTTTGCCGGCAATGCCAACCGCCTTTATCGCCTGAATCTGGCCCTCTGAGCCGCCAAAACATGGTTAACAGTTCCTTCACCGGCGCGGCCTAACCTTGCAGGGATAGACCCTTCGCGGGTGGAGGCCCCAAATGAGTACTGTAGATCCCGCCGTTCTGGAGCGGGTGACGTACCTGTTCAATCAGGGCAAGGCAGCGCTGTCGTATCAGGACGGTTTTTCGGCGTTACAGAGCTTTCGCACGCTGACGGACGAAAACCCGCATTCGTTTGAGGCCTGGTACTGGCTATATAGCGCGGCCCTTTGCGCGGGCGATAGTGAGACGGCGCGCACAGCTTTGGATACGGCGACACTTTTACACGGTCTCGAGCTGATGCCCGACATAGAGGTCGATCTTGCCCGCTTTGACACTGACGGGGCTTATGACGAGCAGCTCTTTGAAACCTGCTATGCCAGTCATTACGTTGGGCTTGCCTCCGTCTTTGGGCGGCGCGCACGCGACCTTGGGGTTCGCACACCGACCATTCTCTCACGCTATGGCCTGTCCCTGCAGCATCAGGGGCGCACGCTGGAGGCGAACGAAGCCTTCGCCGCCGCGTTCACCGCCTATCCGCTGGCCTGGATAGCCCAATTCTACCTTTATTCCCTCTTCTACGTCCCAGACGGCGTCACCCGCTACGCCTCTGAGGCGCGCGCCTGGGCGAGCCGGTTTGCCTATGTGGAAAATCCGATCCAACTGACACCCCCTCCGCTTGAGGGGCGGCGCCTGAAGATAGGCTATGTCGCGCCAAATTTCTCGCGTACCCAGCTTCACCAGTTCATCTTGCCGATCCTCAAAAACCACGACCCCACTAAGGTCGAGGTGACACTCTATACCGCAGACGCGAGCGCGGAAGCGCCCTTGCCCTGCGAACGGATGGTCTCGATCGGTGACATGGATGACGAAGCGGCAACCGCACTCATCCGCAAGGACGCGCCCGACATTCTGATCGACACCTGGGGACATACTGTAGGAAGCCGGATTGGGATTTTTGCACGCCGTGCGGCACCTGTGCAGATCGCGTGGATTAACTTTGTGCAGACGACAGGGCTGACGCAGATGGACTACGTCCTGCACTCTGATTCAATGGCTGCACCTGGCGCTCAGGATCTCTTCACCGAGACAGTGTGGTCGATGGGGGATATCACCATACCCTATCGTCCCACCATGCAGCGTTTGCCGGATGTGCCGCCACCGGCACTTTCAAATGGCTTTGTGACCTTTGCCTCTTTCAATCACCCGGCTAAGATCAGTGCACAGACGATCGAGGCCTGGTCCGCGATTTTAAGCGCGGTTCCAGGGTCTGTGCTTCTCATGAAGTATAACTACTTCATTGACCCCCTCGTTCAGCGGCAATTTCGTGCCCGCTTTGCAGCGCACGGGATTGACGGTGAGCGACTTCTCTTTGAAGGGCACTCGAAAGGCATTGAATACGCGGAAGCCTTTCGAAAAGTCGACCTGATGCTCGATCCCTCCCCTTGTCCAGGGGGTACGACCAGTTGCGACGCGATGGCCAACGGCGTCCCCGTTTTGACTCTGGCCGGCGACACCTTCTATTCCCGCATCGGTATTCAGGTGGTGGCAGTGTCCGGTCTGCACGACCTGGTCGCCAAAAGCTGGGACGATTATGTGGCTCGGGCCGTCGCACTGGCGAACAATATAGACGCTCTGAGCGAGGTCCGCGCCCGCACCCGCCCAGGCTTTGAAGCCTCCGCCCTGCGTGACGAGGCCGGTTTCACGCGCAAGCTGGAAAGCGTCTTGCGTCAAATGGTCGAAACGACAACAGCGAAGGTCGAAGACGGATCAGTCAAAGACAAGACATTGCAAGCGCTTCACCCATGAGCGGGCAGGAATGCGTGCTGGAAAGTCCCCGCCTGATCCTGCGCCCGCCCATCGCCGAAGATTTCGAAGGCTTTAAGGCCTTCCATGCGGATGCGCGCGTCATGACCTATCTCGGCGGGCCTGCAGGACCGGCCATTGCCTGGCGCTCGATGCGCTACATGGCCGGGCTGTGGCAGATGGACGGCTTCGCCATGTTCAGCATCATCGACAAGGCCTCAGGCCAATGGATAGGCCGCGGCGGCCCCATACGCCCCTATGACTGGCCCGGGGTCGAGATCGGCTGGGGCCTGTTGCCGCAGTGGTGGGGAAGGGGACTGGCGCTGGAAGCCACGGCGATGGCGGCCGAATTCGCATTTACACGACTATCGCTCAATCGCATCGTCCACACCATAGATGCTCGCAATGAGGAGTCTAAGCGGTTGGCCACCCGGTTGGGTTCACGGTACGAAGGACCGGTCACGCTGCCTGCGCCCTATGTCGACTCGGTGGTAGATCTGTGGGCGCAATCCCGCGAAGACTGGAAGGAAAATCGCCAGCGTTTCAACTTCCTTTAAGCCAGCTTGATGAATAGGGAGGTGCCCATCACGAAGCTATGGGCGATGCGATCGGCATGAGCCGCAAGATAGGCATCACCCACCCGCTGCGGCCCATCGCCGAAGGGCCAGACGTAGTCGTCGAACACGATATAGCCCCCCGACCGCACGTGCGGCGTCCACAAGGTTTCATCCAGCACGACGTTCTCATAAACGTGGTTGCCATCGATATGCAGTAGCGCGATCTCACCGGTATAGGCTGTTTCGCCCAAATCAGTACTCAGGCGAAGGCCCGGCCGATAATCTTCAGCGGCAGCATGGGCAGCTTTGCGGATATAGTTCAGCCTCCCATTACTGAGCGGTGCCATATTGCAGCGGAAGATGGAAAAGGCGCGGTCGACGCTGAGAGAGGCACTGACCTTATCGAGCGCTTCGACGCCCTGCGACATGCCTTCTTCCGACCACGGATCAAGACAGAGTACAGGCCCCAATCCGTAATGCCGCGACAAAAGCAGGAGCAAGGCCGCCGAACGCCCCCACCACGAACCGATCTCGACGATGTCGCCCTCAGGCACGTCGCGGAACACCTCGATCAGGGCGGCGATCTTGTCGTTGTCGCACATACCGCTGATCGAATCGACCAGACGCAGCGTACCGTTCAGGTGGGCACCGGCAAGACGCGGACGCGTGCCAGGCCCCGTCGGCAGCCAGTCGCAAGCCGCTTCGATTTCCGCACCGCGGCGGTGCAGCACTTCGTAATCCAGTTCCGCCGACTTCCATGGAAAGTTGTTGAGCAGGCGTACCGCTGGACGCAAGGTCGGCAACCGTGCCGTCAGGACCGAGCCGATAACATCATGCGGGGCGAAAACCGTGCCGATTCCATGTCGGTCCAGCAGATCGACAAAGGCGTCCATAAAGCCGTCTTCGTGAACATAGGGCAGCTTTTCCCAGACATCATAACCCGTCGCCGCCGGGTCGAAATCCAGCGAAGACGCACCGATGAGGGTCTGCCCTTGCAGGCGCGCGCGATCACGTTGCTTCAGCGACTCAGGCATACCGCACGGAAAGATCAGCAGGGTGTCCGTCATAGGCCTCTCCGGTTCGCAACCCCATGCGGCACAGTGTCCGCGCGCCTGTCGGGGTCAGCCTTTATGCTGTAGTCTCAATGGTGGTGATTCGCCAGACGACGGCTTCTCACCGATCTATCGAATCGCCCGGAATCGTCCCAAAAATCCGATGACAGACCTAAAACCCCTAGATGTTTTCGCCGCCGAACTGGACGGGCAAGGCTGGTCGCTGTTTCCCGACCTGCTCCCGCGCGAAACGGTGCAGGCCCTGCGCGCGGACTCGCTGAAATGGGTCGAAATCTGCCGGGGCTACCAGGTGCGCAACGGAATCAATGCTGATGGCGACGGTACGGCCCATCATTCCATTGGCGCAGGCGACTCCATCGACGCCTTCATCGACAGCCATTACTTCGACGCCCATTTTCAGCAGTATTTCGCCCGCGCACCCTATATCCTCCACGCCTGCAATCCGGTCGGCGGTTTCCCGGGGCAACGCAATTATGTTCACAATATCCACCGCGACGTGCGCACCTTCATACCCGGCTACAATATGCGCATGAATGTGCTGGTCATGCTGGACGATTTCACCGAAGAGAACGGCGCGACCCATGTGCTTTCAGGCTCGCATCACCGTTGCGACGCGCCGACCGAGGCCGAGTTCGATGCCGGTTTTGAGCGCCTGACGGGTAAGGCTGGCAGCGTGGTGCTGTTCAACTCCTATCTCTGGCATCGCGGTGGGCTGAACCGCACGCAACGCCCGCGCGTGGCCCTGACGCTTAGCTACGGCCCGGCCTTCATCAAGCCGCAGATGGACTATGCACGCCTGCTGGGTGAGGCCTATGGCCGGACATTGAGCGCACAGACGCGGCAGGTGCTGGGATATAATTCGCGCGTACCCACAACGCTGGACGAATGGTACAGACCCGCAGCGGACCGCCTCTATCAAAGCCATCAGGGATAAGCCGACATGCAGACACGCGACTTCAATCAGGAAGCCAAATCCCTGACTGACAAGAAGTACAACTACGATTTTGACGGCATCGTGCGTCAGTACATGATGCGCGCTTTCGAGCCCTTTTTCGTGCCCGGTCCGGCGCTGGAACTCGGTTGTTATGAAGGTGATTCGACGCTGGAACTGGTACGCTATTTCGACGACCTGACGGTGGTCGAAGCCTCGTCCGAAGCGCTGGACGTCGCGCGGTCGCGGGTGCAGGGCCATGTGCGCTTCATCCAGTCAGTGTTCGAGGATCTGGAGCCGGGACAGCTTTATGACACGATCTTCCTCATTAACACGCTGGAGCACGTCGACAATGCGGTCGAGGTTCTGTCGCGTATCCGGGACTGGCTGACGCCGAAAGGGCGGCTGTTCGTGCTGGTGCCCAATGCCGATGCGCCGTCGCGCCAGATTGCCGTCTATATGGGCCTGATCACCCACAACAACGCCGTCACACCGGGCGAATGGACGCACGGCCACCGCCGCACCTATTCGTTTGACACGCTGAACAGCGACCTGCGCGACGCCGGGCTGAGCGTGCTACACGCCGGCGGCATCCTGTTCAAGGGCCTGGCCAACTTCCAGATGGATAAGGCTCTGGAAGCCGGGATCATCGACATGGACTATATCGAGGGCTGCTATAAGCTGGGGCAGATTCAACCGACCCTGTGTTCCAGTATCTTCGCGGTCTGCACCCGATAGCCTAACCGCGATAAGCGGGGAAAAAACCCGGCGGTTTGCCGGTGCTAAGGCGGGCATAGGCTTCGGCATCGAGGATCTGACCGCAAATATGCGCCGTGATCTCGGCATTGGCAAAGCCCTGCTTGAAGGCAAACAGCCCGCCGCCATCCGCCCCGGAAGCGCCTGAGCCTCCGCCCAGATTTATCACGCCCTGCCCGGCAAAGGCCGTGATAGCGGCGTCGTAAAGTGCGAAGGCGGCACTGTTGGCGTAGCCCGTTTCATCGCAGGCCGTCAGGTGATTATAGACTACCCCGTCACGCGCAAACCACAGGGTCATGCCGACGATTTGTCCCTCCACGAAAGCGGTAAAAGCCGACAGACCCGGTATGGCCGCCAGTCGGTCGAAGTAGGGGGCGCGAAAATCGGCCATACCTGTAATACCGCGCTTGGCGACCAGCCCCGCATAGAGACGTTTCCAATCTTCGAGCCCCGAGATAAGCGGTCCCTGCGTCACGGCACAGCGGCGATAGCCTCGCCGAATGCGTTCGCGGTGGTGGCGACTGGGCGCGTAGGGGCCGTCGATCAGCAGATGCGTTTTGAATTTAACGAGATGAGCGAAATGCCGGGACAGGGTTTCCAACGGCGGCCGAACGAGAGGATCGGGCACCAGCACCACGCTGATCAGGCCCTCGGCCTGCAACTGCGCTAACCCCGCTGTCAGATCGCTGCCGGTGCGTAAAGGTGTAAGCGGATAACTGCCGCCCACATCGTATCCGCCACCCGCTACAGGACGCTTCACACAAGCCGAGGCCCAGCCGGGCACCCAGAGCGACTGAGCGTCTGCGGGCGTTAAGGCCTCGACATAGAACGGATCGGCATAGGGATGCAGGCCGGTCGAAAACCCATTCATGAGTCTTGGAAAAACTGTTGCAGCAGGCCGGTCAGGCGCGACACCTGAGCGTCATTCATGGTCGCGCAATAAGGCAGGCCGAGCGTCGTCGCGGCCAGATGTTCCGTGTTTGGCATACCGTCGCGCGCAAGCGCCGCGAACGCCCGCGACACATGACAGCCTTCGCCCCACCACTGGCGCGTGTCGATATCATTGACCTTTAAAAACGCGATCAGCGGCGCCAGCGTCCCCGCAGGGATGCGCACCACGCAGACGCTCGATACCCAGCGCAAACCCCAGCCTTCCTGAAACTGCACTTGCGGCACATCCTTCAGCGCGATGCGCAGCTTGAAAGCCGTCTGCTGATAGAGCAGCCGCGTCGATGCCCAGCGATCCATCGCCGACAGGGCCACAGCCGCGGCATACTCGCTCATCTTGGCGTTCTGGGCGATCATTTGGGCTTCGCGGCTACCGTTAAAGCCGAAGCTCGAAAGCATCCGTACGCGCTGCGCGAAATCCGTCTCCGGACAGACCACATATCCGCCCTCGCCCGCCCCCAGAGACTTCGTGGCGTGCAGGCTGACCGCCATGGGGAACGGCGCAGATGTCAGGCTGTCGTGGGCGGCGGCGGCATCGACCACGACCCTGACGCCGGTTTGCGATTGAAAATGCGCCCAGCCCCCGACATCGAGCGGCGCCCCGTGGGCGCAGACCGGGATGATGGCACGCACCTTGCCAGGCGCACGGGACAGAACGGTCTGACACGCCTGCGGATCGAGCATGGCCGTGTCCGCATCGACATCGATGAACCAGGGCGTCAGGCCAGCCGCCAGCACGGCATGGGCGGTCGCCACGAAGGTCCACGACGGCAGGGCGCAGACGGCCCCCCTGGGCAGGTCGAGCGCCATGAGGGCCAGCGAAAGTGCCGAGGTGCCGCTCGATGCGGTCACCGCATGGGCGTCAGGACCAAGACGCTCCGCCAGCCGGATTTCCAGTTCGCGCACCAGCGGGCCGAAATTTGAGTACTGGCGCGAGGCATCTATTCGCTCAAGGTAGGGTAAGATGGCGTCCGCTGAGGGCATATGCGGTCGGGCGACAGGCAGCCGCTCGGGCGCGAAAACCGGAGTTTGATCAAATACGCTCGCAGTACGCACCATGGCCTAGCCCTCGCCGAAGGCTTCGGAGTCTTTCAAAACATGGTTAACAAACCGTATTTGCTAAAAGGCCGGCTTTCGCCACACATGGTATAGACTGAAACGAACCCCGCTTTTTCATAAGCTTAGCAAGCAAATCCCGCCTTTTGTCTGGGAATTTTATTGACGAAGCCAGGACCAGGTTATAGCTGAGCCATGGCCGAGCGTATCTATCTTTATGACTCCACCCTGCGTGACGGATCGCAGGCGCAGGGAATTGACTTCACCGTTGCCGATAAGCTGGCAATTGCCAGTGCGCTCGATGCCTTTGGCATCGACTATATCGAAGGTGGCTGGCCGGGTGCCAATCCGTCAGAC
>Ga0233424_10002506_pt1 | contig 13042 bp, 15 predicted proteins | sample Watercolumn_Towu_FD_181011 | JGI IMG/M metagenome (GOLD analysis project Ga0233424, IMG submission 181011) | Freshwater microbial communities from Lake Towuti, South Sulawesi, Indonesia - Watercolumn_Towuti2014_125_MG | ecosystem: Environmental > Aquatic > Freshwater > Lake | place: Indonesia...
GGCAAGGTCTTCGGCGAGCTGCCGCAGGGCGCCACCGATTCGCTGTGGAACCTGCTGGCCGGTCTGCTCACCCTGCTGCTGGCGATCGGGCTCTACCTCACGGCGCGCCGTCAGCCGATTGCGCTGATGAGAGTTTGAGATGAAAGCCCGCATTTTCGCGGCCGGGAGGCCGCTCCTACAAAACCATGATTGGCCGCTCGGCTTCGAATGCGCCTGGCCTGCCGCAATGCACGCCGCACCCGCCCGGGCCGTCGTGCGCCCGCGGGCGAGACGCTGGCAACTCTGGCTCGCCGCCATCGCCTTCGCCATCGCCCTCTGGCAACTCGGCCAGGGCGGCTACATACAGGCGAAAGCCTGGCTGGCGCAGGCGCTCATCAAGCAGGCCTGGGCGCGCACGCTGGAAGGCGAGGCGCAGGCGAAGCCCTGGCCCTGGGCCGACACCTGGCCGGTGGCGCGCATCACGCTGCCCGGCCGCGACATCGCGCGCTATGTGCTCGCTGGCGCCAACGGCCGCAGCATCGCCTTCGGCCCCGGCCACGTCTTCGGCACGCCGCTGCCGGGCGACACCGGCAACAGCGTCATTGGCGCCCACCGCGACACCCACTTCGCCTTCCTGCGCGAGCTGCAGCCGGGCGAGGAGATCGTCGTGGAAAAGTCAGTCGGCGGGATACGGCGCTACCGCGTCACCGGCGCCGAGGTCGTCGACAAGTCCGAGACCCGCGTGCTGGCGCAGCGCCTCGGCGAGTCGCGCCTGACGCTGATCACCTGCTACCCCTTCGACGCCCTGCGCGCCGGCGGCCCGCTGCGCTACGTCGTCACCGCCCAAGCCATCTGAAAGGAGCCCTCGCATGAAATCGTCCAACGCCCTCTGCTTCTCCGTCGCCCTCGCCAACACGCGCGCCTTCGACGACAACGCCGGCTGCCCGCGGCCGATCCTGGTGCCGCGCGTGGACAAGCTCGTCGTCGACAAGGCGCGTCGCCGCCTCACCCTGATGGGCCGCAACCGCGTCGTGCGCAGCTACCGCGTCTCGCTCGGGGCGGAAAGCAGCGCGCCGGCCGGCCGCTACGTCATCGACGGACGCAACCCGAAGAGCCCCAACCACCTCGCCCTGCGCCTTGCCTGCCAGGCCGCCGACGTTTCCGGGCGCTTCGGCCTGCAGCTGCACGGCACGCCCGACTGGCTCGGCCCGCTCGCCGTTGCGCTGAAAGGCAGCGACTGGACCACCGGCGGCATCGGCCTCGCCAACCCCGACATCGAGGAGATCTGGAACCTGGTGACCGACGGCACGCCGGTCGTGATACGGCCGTAGGGCACAAGCCGTGGCTTCGTCATGACTTATTAACAAGGAGGTCATCGTCCCGTCATACAACCGGCACAGCATGCCCTGTCATGCTAGCCGGAATACGGCACGATGATCTCCATTGACAAGGTCTCAAAGGTTTACCCCGGCGGATTCACCGGCCTTCACGAAACCAGCCTGCGTTTCGAGGCCGGCGAATTCACGGTTCTCCTAGGCGCCTCCGGAGCCGGCAAGTCAACCCTGCTGCGCTGCCTGAACCTGCTCGAGGCGCCCGGCACCGGCTGCGTCTCGGTCGAGGGCATCGGCACCCTATCCAACCCGGCCGCGCTGCGACGTCACCGCCAGCAGACCGGCATGATCTTCCAGAGGCACCAACTGATCGGCCGCTATACGGCTCTGGAGAATGTCCTCATCGGTCGCATCGGCTACCACTCCGCGTTGCGCACGCTGCTGCCTTTCGGCCGCAGGGAGCAGGAAGCGGCGCTCGACGCGCTGGAGCGCGTCGGACTGCTCGACAAGGCTATGTGCCGGGTGGACCGGCTGTCCGGTGGCCAGCAGCAGCGCGTGGGCGTGGCGCGCGCCCTTGCCCAGGCACCCAGGGTGATCCTTGCCGACGAGCCGGTGGCCAGCCTGGACCCGGCTTCCGCCGACGGCGTCCTCACACTGTTGCGGGATATCTGCCGCGAAAGAAAGATCGCCGTCATCGCCAGCCTGCACCAGGTCGGACCTGCGTTGCGCTTCTCCGACCGCATCGTCGCGCTCTCGCGCGGACGCGTCATTCTGGACCAGCCTTCGCGCGGCCTGTGCGACCGCGAGATCGCGGCGATCTACCAGGCCGCGCCGCTCGACACAGCCGAAGCGGACGCCGGCTTCGGCCCCGGCGAGCTCGTCCTGAATCCCTGAACGACACCCCCACCCCCACACGGAGACCATCGTGCTCAAGAAAAACCTCAAGGCATACCTCTGCCTTATCGCCGCCATGGCCTGTATGGCCATCGCCCACGCCGGCGAGGCAAACCCCAAAAAGCTGCGCGTCGCACTGCTGCCCGACGAGAACGCCTCGACCGTGCTCAAGAACAACCGGCCGCTCGAGACCTATCTGGAAAACAAGCTGGGCATGCCCATCGAGCTGGTCGTCACGACGGACTACTCATCGATGATCGAGGCCATGCGCCACGGCCGGCTGGAGCTGGCCTACTTCGGGCCGCTCTCCTACGTCCTGGCGCGCTCGAAGAGCGAGATCGAGCCCTTCGTCGCGCTGAAGACCAAGGGCAGCACGACCTACCATTCGGTGCTCGTCGGCAACGTCGCCGCCGGGGTGAATTCGCCGGCCGATGCCCGCGGCAGGAACGTCGCCTACGGCGACAAGGCATCCACCTCGTCGCACCTGATCCCGAAATCCATGCTGGCCGAGGCCGGTCTGGTAGCGGGCACCGGCTACAAGGAACATTTCGTCGGCAGCCACGACGCGGTAGCGATGGCCGTGCAGGCCGGCCACGCTCAGATGGGCGGTCTTTCCAAGCCGATCTTCGAATCGCTGGTGGAGCGCAAGATGATCGATCCGAACAAGGTGAAGGTCATCGCCGAATCGAAGCCCTACCCGCAGTACCCCTGGGCCATGCGTTCCGATCTCGATCCTTCGCTCAAGAAGCGCATCAAGGAAGCGTTCATCAATATCAGCGACCCGGCAGTGCTCAAGCCGTTCAAGGCCGATGGTTTCGGCCCCATCGCCGACAGCGACTACAACGTCGTGCGCGAGCTGGCCAGTCTGCTAAAGCTGGACCTGGCGAAATTCTGAGCCGCGCATGAACCTCGCCGTTGCCGGACTGCGCACGCAAGCCCTGTCCCAATACCGTCAAGCCGCGCGGCGCGGCGCCTGGCTGGCCTGCACGGTCCTCCTGACCGTCATCGCCTCGGCGGCCTACGTCGGCCTGTTCGACCTGCAGCGCTTCGTCGATGCCGGCCCCTCGATGGTCGTGCTGGCGCGGGAGATGTTTCCACCCAACTTCACCAACTGGCAGTCCTGGATCAAGCCCCTGCTGGACACTCTGGCGATGAGCGTGGCGGGCACCGCCATCGCGGTGGTCCTCTCGCTGCCGCTGGGCCTGCTCGGCGCCTACAACGTCTCGCCCAACGCGGTGACGCACAAGCTGGCGCGCGGACTGCTGAATCTCCTGCGCTCGGTGCCCGAGCTGATCATGGGTATCGTCTTCGTCGCCGCGGTGGGCTTCGGTGCGCTGCCCGGCGTGCTCGCGCTCGGCCTCCACTCCGTCGGCATGGTCGGCAAGTTCTTCGCTGAAGCCATCGAGCATGTCGATCAGGCGCCGATCGAGGCCGTCCGCGCCGCGGGCGGTTCGCCCTTGCAGGTCATCACCCACGGCATCCTGCCCCAGGTCATTCCGCAGCTCGGCGACATTTCCATCTATCGCTGGGAATACAACTTCCGCGCCTCCACGGTCATGGGCATGGTGGGCGCGGGCGGCATCGGCTTCGAGCTGATGGGCTCGCTGCGCATCATGCAGTACGACGAGGTCAGCGCCATCCTGCTCGTCATTCTCGCCATGGTCACGCTGGTCGACAGCCTCAGCACCCGTCTCAGAAAGGCATTCAAGTGAGAGCGCAGATCTACATCACCCACAAGCCGTTCCCCGAAACCGTGGCCCTGCTCGAGCCGCATGGGCGCGTCATCTGGAACAAGACGGACGACAGCTGGTCGCACGACAGAATCGCCGCCGCTTGCTCGGCTGCCGACGCCATCATGGTCTTCATGCCCGACAGCCTGACCGCCGAGGACATCGCCGGCTTCGGCAACCTGAAGATCGTCGCCGGCGCGCTCAAGGGCTACGACAACTTCGACATCGCGGCACTGGCCGAGCGCGGCATCTGGTTTTCCAACGTTCCGGACCTGCTGACGGTGCCCACCGCCGAGCTGGGCGTGGGACTGCTGATCGGGCTGGCCCGCCATATCCCGGCCTCCGATGCCTTCATTCGCGAAGGCCGCTTCGCGGGCTGGACACCGCGCTTTTACGGCCGCGGCCTCGCCGGCGCCACCGCAGGCATCATCGGCATGGGTGCCGTCGGCCGCGCCCTGGCCGAAAGGCTCAAGCCCTTCGGCATGAACATCGTCTATTTCGACCGCAAGCCGTGCGTGGATGCCGAGGTCGGCACCTTCCTGCCGAAAGAGCGCGTCGTCGCCGAAAGCGATTTCCTGTTTCCCCTGACCCATCTCTACCGGGAAACCCACCACCTGATCGGGGCCGAGGAGATCGCAGGCATGAAGAAGGGCGCCCTGCTGGTCAACATCGGCCGCGGCGGCCTGGTGGACGAGGAAGCCGTCGCCGACGCCCTCGTAACCGGCCATCTCGCCGGTTACGCGGCGGATGTGTTCGAAATGGAAGACTGGATCGTTCCTGGCCGTCCCCTGTCGATCAGCCGCCGTCTGCTCGCCATGAGCGACAAAACCGTATTCACGCCACACACCGGCTCGGCCGTCACCGAGGTGCGCATGGCCATCGAGCGCGAGGCAGCGTTGAATATCATCGACGTCCTCAGAGGCAAGCCGCCCCGAAATGCCGTGCTCGACGTCCCATGGGTCCTAGCGCAAGCCTGAATTCAGCCCTTCCAACCCGGCACGGTGAGGGCAAGGGATGGTGCGCCCGTCGTGATACGCCCCTGATTCGCCTCTGAAATCCGCTCCGGGATGGCTCCTTCTCCCTGTAAAATGCGGGGATGAAGAAAATAGCCATCTACGATTCCACACTGCGGGACGGCGCCCAGGCCCAGGGCATCTCGTATTCCGTGGAGGACAAGGTCAAGATCGTCGAGCGCCTCGATGCGCTCGGCGTGCATTACATCGAGGCCGGCAACCCCGGCTCGAACCCGAAGGACCTGGAATTCTTCGAGCGCGTGCGCGGCATGAAGCTGAAGCACGCCAGGCTGATCGCCTTCGGCGCCACGCGCAAGATCGGCATCAAGGCCGAGGACGACGGCAACGTGCGCTCGATCCTCGCCGCCGGCACCGACGCGGTGGCCATCTTCGGCAAGAGCTGGGACTACCAGGTCACCGAGATCCTGCGCACCCAGCTCGACGAGAACCTGCACATGATCGGCGACACCATCCGCTACCTCAAGCAGCAGGGCAAGGAAGTGGTCTACGACGCCGAACACTTCTTCGACGGCTACAAGGCCAACCCGGACTACGCGCTCGCCACGCTGAAGGCGGCGGCGGATGCCGGCGCCGACAGCCTGTGCCTGTGCGACACCAACGGCGGCACCTTCCCCGACGTCATCTTCGAGGTCACGAAGAAAGTCGCCGGCCGGTTCAAGACGCCGATCGGCATCCACTGCCACAACGACTGCGAGATGGCGGTGGCCAACTCGGTGATGGCGGTGCAGGCCGGCGCGCGGCAGGTGCAGGGCACCATCAACGGCATCGGCGAGCGCTGCGGCAACGCCAACCTGATCGCGATCATCCCCGACCTGCAGTTGAAGCTCGGCTTCGAATGCATCCCGCCGCAGAACATGGCCACGCTCACCACCGTGGCGCGCGCGGTATCCGACATCGCCAACATGCCGCTCAACGAAAAGGCCGCCTACGTCGGCGCCGACGCCTTCGCCCACAAGGGCGGCATGCACGTCGACGCCGTGGTGAAGAACCCGGTCTCCTACGAGCACATCGACCCCGACCTCGTCGGCAACAGCCGCCGCACGCTGATGTCGGAAGTCGCCGGCCGCAGCACCCTGCTCGCCCGCATCCAGGCCGTGGACCCGAAAATCGGCAAGGACTCGCCCGAGACCCGGAAGATCATCGACCGCCTCAAGCAGCTCGAACACGAGGGCTACCACTTCGAGGCCGCCGAGCAGTCCTTCGAGCTGGTCGTGCGCAAGATGCTCGGCAAGTACACGCCCTTCTTCGAGCTGGTCGAGTTCAAGGTGATGGTGAACGAGCCCTCGGTGAACAGCATGAACTCCTCGGCCATGATCAAGATCCGCGTCGGCAACGATACTGAGATCACCGCCGCCGAGGGCGACGGCCCTGTGAACGCCCTCGACAAGGCTGTGCGCAAGGCGCTCGAGCGCTTCTACCCGGCCATCGGCGAGATCCGCCTGACCGACTACAAGGTGCGCGTGCTCGATTCCGACCAGGCCTCGGCTGCCCGGGTGCGCGTGCTCATCGAATCGACCGACCACCGCGAGAACTGGACCACCATCGGCGTGTCGACCGACATCATCGACGCCTCCTGGCAGGCGCTGGTGGATTCCATCGAGTACAAGCTGGTCAGGGACCAGGAGAAACAACCCACCCCCCAGCCCCCGCCCCACGGGCGGGGGTGACGATGGTTCGCGGGCTTCGCCCGCTCCATGTTCAACATTGAAGGAGCCGACATGGCTGGCAAGACGCTTTACGACAAACTCTGGGAATCGCACGTCGTCCGCGAGGAATCCGACGGCACGTGCCTGCTCTACATCGACCGCCACCTCATGCATGAGGTGACCAGCCCGCAGGCCTTCGAGGGCCTACGCCTGGCCGGCCGCAAGGCGTGGCGCAAGGAGAGCGTGGTCGCCAACCCCGACCACAACACGCCGACCGACCACTGGGACGAAGGCATCAAGGACCCGATCTCGCGCCTGCAGGTGGAGACGCTGGACGCCAACATCCGCGACTTCGGCGCGCTGGTGTACTTTCCCTTCAAGCACGCCAACCAGGGCATCATCCACGTCATCGGCCCGGAGAACGGCACGACGCTGCCCGGCATGACCGTGGTGTGCGGCGACAGCCACACCTCCACCCACGGCGCCTTCGGCGCGCTGGCGCACGGCATCGGCACTTCCGAAGTCGAGCACGTGCTCGCCACGCAGACCCTGGTCGCCAAGCGTTCGAAGCGCATGCTCATCAAGGTCGACGGAAAAGTCAGTCCCGGCATCACAGCGAAGGACATCGCGCTAGCCATCATCGGGAAAATCGGCACCGCCGGCGGCACCGGCTATGCCATCGAGTTCGGCGGCAGCGCCATCCGCGACCTCAGCATGGAAGGCCGCATGACCCTCTGCAACATGGCCATCGAGGGCGGCGCCCGCGCCGGCCTGGTCGCCCCCGACGAGAAGACCTTCGCCTACCTCAAGGGCCGACAGTTCGCCCCCAAGAATGACAACAGCGGAGCCAACTGGGACAAGGCCGTCAGCTACTGGAAGACGCTGCAGTCCGACGCCGGCGCGAAATTCGACGCCGTGGTCGAACTCGATGCCGCGAAGATCGAGCCGCAGGTCACCTGGGGCACCTCGCCCGAGCAGGTGCTGCCGGTCGGCGGCCGCGTGCCCAACCCGGCGAAGGAAATCGATGCGCAAAAGCGCGCCGGCATCGAGCGCGCCCTGCAGTACATGGGCCTCAAGGCCGACACGCCGATCCAGGACATCCAGGTCGACAAGGTCTTCATCGGCTCGTGCACCAACTCGCGCATCGAAGACCTGCGCGCCGCCGCGAAATACACCAAGGGCAGGAAGAAGGCGGCGAACGTCAAGCTGGTGCTGGTGGTGCCGGGCTCCGGCCAGGTCAAGCGCCAGGCCGAGGCCGAGGGCCTCGACAAGATCTTCACCGACGCCGGCTTCGAGTGGCGCGAGCCGGGCTGCTCGATGTGCCTGGCCATGAACGCCGACCGCCTCGCCCCGGGCGAGCGCTGCGCCTCGACTTCCAACCGCAACTTCGAAGGGCGCCAGGGCGCCGGCGGCCGCACCCATCTGGTCAGCCCCGAGATGGCTGCCGCCGCCGCCATCGCCGGGCATTTTGTCGACATTCGCGCCGACATCCGCAAGCAATAAGGAACCGCCATGAAAGCCTTCAAGTACATCGACGGCCTGGTCTGCCCGCTCGACCGCGCCAACGTCGACACCGACGCCATCATCCCGAAGCAGTTTCTCAAGTCGATCAAGCGCTCGGGCTTCGGCCCCTACCTCTTCGACGAGTGGCGCTACGCAGACATCGGCGAGCCCGACATGGACTGCAGCAAGCGCCCGCTGAAGAAGGACTTCGTCCTCAACCAGCCGCGCTACAAGGGCGCGCAGGTGCTGCTCGCGCGCGACAACTTCGGCTGCGGCTCCAGCCGCGAGCACGCGCCCTGGGCCATCGAGGACTACGGCTTCCGCGTCGTCATCGCACCCAGCTTCGCCGACATCTTCTTCGGCAACTGCTACAAGAACGGCATCCTGCCGATCGTCGCCTCGCAGGCGATCGTCGACCAGCTCTTCCGCGAGTGTGGAGCGCAGCAGGGGTATCGGCTGCGCGTCGACCTCGAGACGCAGACCGTGCGCAACCCAGCCGGCGAGTGGTTCCAGTTCGACATCACGCCGCACCGCAAGCACTGCCTGCTGAACGGCCTCGACGAGATCGGCCTGACGCTGCAGCACGCAGACGAGATCAGGGCCTTCGAGGCGAAGCACAAGGCCGCGCAGCCCTGGCTGTTCGCCTGAGGAATTTCAGGGGCAGAAAAGAATCGCCCAAGCCTCGCGCGGGCTGACGATGCGCATCCGCTCGAGCGATTGACGCTCGAGCACGGCCTTGTCGCCGGTGATGAACAGGTCCGTCCCGGCCGGCCGCGCCGCTTCCAGCAGGCGGGCGTCGTTGTTGCCGGCCGAAGCCGGCGCGTCATCGATTGCGGTGGCAAAGCCGAGCAGCACGAGCGCCTGGCGACGCTCTTCGCGATCCAGTCCGATTTTCCGCTCCAGCACGCCGACGATCTCCTCGCCGACCAAGGCGGAGGTCAGCACTTCATGCGCGTGCAGGCTGTCGGCGATCAGGTCGCCGCAGAACGAGGAGCCGATGAAGGCGCTGACCCAGACATTCGTGTCGAAGAAGACCCTCACGACACTTCGCGGAAGACGTCTTCCTCGCTCATCCAGCCGGCCGCGCGCGCCTTCGGCACCACGGTCGCGCGCAGCGCCTGCAGCTGGGTGCGGAACAGCTCCTGACGCAAAGCCTCGCGCACCAGCTCGCTGCGCGATTTCCCGGTCTTCTTGCAGACGGCTTGCAGCGCCTTCGCCTCCTTATCGGACAGGCGGACGGTCAGGGTGGTATTCATGGGGGCTCCGCATCGTTTGTCTTACAATGTAAGACAAACTCTAGCACGATTCACGGATGGGCGCACCGTGTGCCGGTTCCCTGCCGGCACGGGCCAACGAGAGCCCACTCACGATGCCGGATATACGACTGCATGCGCTTTCCGCCAGCCAGAACTATCGGTCAGTTCTCTTGACTTCGGGGGGAGTCCATATATGAGGGGTTAGGGCTGTGGCGTGACACGGATATCTGCCTTTTTGTACCGAGCCCAAACATCTTTTTTGTCCCAGTCCTCTGGCATCGAAGCGTGGAGCCGGAGGTCGCGGAGGCGATCATCTTCTTCTTTGGTGACGACGACACCAATGCAATATTTTTCTAGGACGCGCTTTACAGACGTGACACTCGGTTTGCGTAGGGCGAACAACTTTTCTCGAATGATTTTTCGTGGAACCACATGTTCATGAATCAAGCCCTCGCGCTTTGAGCCTGTGGGATTCGAGGGCGTCGAGGCGTGCCTGCAGGGCCTGGAGTTTTTCGCGCGTGCGGGCGAGCACTTCGCGCTGCACCTCGAATTCCTCGCGGCTGACGAAATCGAGCCGGGCGAGCAACCCGGAGAGCAGCGCCCGGGCGTTCTTCTCCAGGTCCTGCGCCGGCCCGTCGGCGGCAAGGCGGGCGAGCCGGGCGGAGAGATCTTCGAGGATTTTCGGGTCGAGCATGGCGCGTGGAGCAGGTCGGTGGCGGCCGAGTGTAGCATGGGGTACACCCCCCACCTGCCCCGCACCAAGCTGGTGCGGCCGCGGGCAATCGCGCAAAATTCTGGTGCGTCGGCTTTGGCCGGGTGCCGCCATTGCTTCGTAACCTGCTGATAAAAATGGCCTCTTCAAACTGGCACGCTTGATGCAAATAAGCAGGTGACTTTTCATCATTTCGATCCAAGGAGCACATCATGCGCAACACCCTGCTTGCTTCGGCGCTTGCCGCCGCTTTCACCCTGCCCGCGGTCGGCCATGCGCAGACCCCCCCGGCCGCCGCGCCGGAAGCGGCGCCGGCCAGCCCGCACACCTTTACGGCGAACATCGGCCTGTTCAGCAGCTACCGTTTCCGCGGCATCGACCAGACCTTCGGCAAGACGGCCCTGCAGGGCGGCTTCGACTACGCGCATTCGAGCGGCATCTACCTCGGCAACTGGAACTCCAACGTGAATTCGGGCGCCGGCTACCCCTCGGGCAACCTGGAGATGGATTTCTACGGCGGCTGGAAGAAGACCTGGGACGACTGGGGCCTCGACATCGGCGGCATCTATTACTACTACCCCGGCACCGATGCCCCCGCCGGCGCGCCCATCACCAATGCCAAGACGACCAGCGTGCACGGCGGAGCGGTGAACAACAAGGAGCTCTACATCGGCGGCAGCTGGAAGTTCCTCTCGCTCAAGTACTTCCACTCGCTCGGCGACTACTTCTCGGTGCCGCACACCAAGGGCTCGGGCTACATCGACCTGTCGGCGAACTATGACCTCGGCGACGGCTGGGGCATCAACGGCCACGTCGGCCACCTGAACTTCAAGAACTACAGCAACGGCCGCTCCGGCGGCGACTACACCGACTGGAAGCTCGGCGTCACCAAGGACATCTCCGGCTGGGTGATCGGCGCGTCGTACATCGGCACCAACGCCAAGGGCAGCTGCTCGCCCAACGGCGCCGGCTTGGTGCAGCCCTACTGCTTCGGCAACAACTGGACCAACGCGACCCACACCAAGGACGCCGGGCGCGACACCCTCGTGATTTCCGTCAGCCGCACCTTCTGAAAGGGACCGTCATGAAACTCGTAACCGCCATCATCAAGCCGTTCAAGCTCGACGAGGTGCGCGAGGCGCTCTCGGCCGTGGGCGTGGCCGGCATCACCGTCACCGAGGTGAAGGGCTTCGGTCGCCAGAAGGGCCACACCGAGCTCTACCGCGGCGCCGAGTATGTCGTCGACTTCCTGCCCAAGGTGAAGGTCGAGGCCGCCGTCAAGGACGAGCTGCTCGAGCAGGTGATCGAGGCCATCGAGAAGGCCGCCAGCACCGGCAAGATCGGCGACGGCAAGATCTTCGTCTTCGACCTCGAACAGGCCATCCGCATCCGCACCGGCGAGACCGGCGCGGACGCGCTCTAAGGGAGAACGCCATGAAGAAACTGATCGGAATTCTCATGCTGGCTATCGGCCTCGCGGCCGCGGCGCCGGTCCTGGCCGAAGAAAAGGCCGGCCCCGCCGCCACGCCGGCCGCGACCGCGGCGGCCCCCGCCGAAGCAACCGCCGCCGCGCCGGCGGCCCAGCCGAACAAGGGCGACACGGCCTGGCTGATCGTCGCCACGGCGATGGTGATCCTGATGTCGATCCCCGGCCTGGCGATGTTCTACGGCGGCCTGGTGCGCGCCAAGAACATGCTCTCGGTGCTGATGCAGGTCTTCGCCGTCTTCTCGCTGATCAGCCTGCTCTGGGTGATCTACGGCTACAGCCTGGCCTTCAACGAGGGCGGCGCCTTCTTCGGCAACCTCGACAAGCTGTTCCTCAAGGGCGTCACGCCGGAATCGGTGGCCGCGACGTTCAGCAAGGGCGTCGTCGTGACGGAGCTGATCTACGTCGCCTTCCAGGGCGCCTTCGCGGCCATCACCTGCGGGCTGATCGTCGGCGCCTTCGCCGAGCGCATCAAGTTCTCGGCGGTGCTGCTCTTCATGGCGCTGTGGTTCACCTTCAGCTACGTGCCGATCGCCCACATGGTGTGGTTCTGGACCGGCCCCGATGCCATCACCAGCGCCGAGACGCTGGCCTCCGAGACGGCCAAGGCGGGCTGGCTGTTCCAGAAGGGCGCGCTCGACTTCGCCGGCGGCACGGTGGTGCACATCAACGCCGCGGTGGCCGGCCTGGTCGGCGCCTACCTCATCGGCAAGCGCGTCGGCTACGGCCGCGAGTCGATGGCCCCGCACTCGCTGACGACGACCATGATCGGCGCCTCGCTGCTCTGGTTCGGCTGGTTCGGCTTCAACGCCGGCTCGGCCCTGGAAGCCAACGGTACGGCGGCCCTGGCCTTCGTCAATACCTGGGTCGCCACCGCCGCAGCGACGCTGTCCTGGATGCTGGCGGAGTGGATGCTGAAGGGCGAGCCCTCCATGCTCGGCGCCGCCTCGGGCGCGGTATCGGGCCTGGTGGCGATCACCCCGGCCTGCGGCTACGTCGGCGTGATGGGCGCAGTGGTCATCGGCCTCGCGGCCGGCGTGATCTGCCTGTGGGGCGTGAATGGCCTCAAGCGCCTGCTCGGCGCCGACGACTCGCTCGACGTCTTCGGCGTGCATGGCGTCGGCGGCATCCTCGGCGCCACGCTGACCGGTGTGTTCGCCTCGCCCACCCTGGGCGGCGCGGGCATCTTCGACTACGTCGCCAACAAGGCCGCCGCCGAGTACTCGATCATCGACCAGGTCATCGTCCAGCTCACCGGCGTCGGCACCACAGTGGTCTGGTCCGCCGTGGTCGCCTTCGTCGCCTTCAAGCTGGTGGATGTGGTGATCGGCCTGCGCGTGCCGGAAGAGGAAGAGCGCGAGGGCCTCGACATCACCTCCCACGGCGAGAGCGCCTACCACTACTGACCCTCGCCCCTCCCTCGAGGGTCGGTGACGGGCGTCCCGGTTTCCGGGGCGCCCGTTTTATTTAG
>Ga0233424_10002507_pt1 | contig 13042 bp, 13 predicted proteins | sample Watercolumn_Towu_FD_181011 | JGI IMG/M metagenome (GOLD analysis project Ga0233424, IMG submission 181011) | Freshwater microbial communities from Lake Towuti, South Sulawesi, Indonesia - Watercolumn_Towuti2014_125_MG | ecosystem: Environmental > Aquatic > Freshwater > Lake | place: Indonesia...
CGCGGTCGACTGGGCCCAGATCGACGACGCCACCTGGGCCCGCACCCAGCTGCTCTACGTCTGCTCGCCGGGCAACCCGAGCGGCGCGGTGATGCCGCTGGACGAGTGGCAGCGCCTGTTCGAGCTGAGCGACCGGCACGGCTTCGTCATCGCCTCGGACGAGTGCTACTCCGAGATCTATTTCCGTGACGAGGCGCCGCTCGGGGGCCTGGAAGCGGCGGCCCGGTTCGGGCGCGGCGACTTCCGCAACCTGATCGCCTTCACCTCCCTGTCCAAGCGCTCCAACGTGCCCGGGCTGCGCTCGGGCTTCGTGGCGGGTGACGCCGCGCTGCTCAAGAAGTTCCTGCTCTACCGCACCTACCACGGCAGCGCGATGAGCCCGATCGTGCAGGCGGCCAGCGTCGCCGCTTGGGGCGACGAGGCGCATGTCATCGAGAACCGGGCCCGCTACCGCGCCAAGTTCGCGGAGGTCACGCCGCTGCTGGCCGAGGTGCTGGACGTGGCCCTGCCTGACGCCGGCTTCTACCTCTGGGCGGGCGTGCCCGGCGGCGACGATGTCGCCTTCGCCCAGGGCCTGCTCGCTCAATACAATCTCGCCGTCCTTCCGGGCAGCCTGCTCGCCCGGGAAGCCCACGGCCTCAACCCCGGCGCCGGGCGCATCCGCCTGGCCCTGGTTGCCGAAGAGGCGGAATGCCTGGAAGCCGCCCGCCGCATCGTCTCCTTCACGAAATCGCTCGCATGAACACCGCCGAACTGCAAAGCCTGATCGACCTGGCCTGGGACAACCGCGCCTCGCTGGATCCCACCAATGCTCCCGAGCTCCGTCAGGCCGTCGAGCACGTCATCGCCGAGCTGGACGCCGGCCGCCTGCGCGTGGCCACGCGCGAGGGTGTCGGCCAGTGGACGGTGCACCAGTGGATCAAGAAGGCCGTGCTGCTGTCCTTCCGCCTGAACGACAACCGCCTGATGGGCGACAAGGACCTGACCTTCTTCGACAAGGTGCCCACCAAGTTCGCCGGCATGTCGGAGGCCGAGCTGCGCGCCACCGGCGTGCGCGTGGTGCCGCCCGCCGTGGCGCGCCGTGGCAGCTACCAGGCCAAGAACGTGGTGCTGATGCCCAGCTACGTCAACATCGGCGCCTACGTGGACGAAGGCGCGATGGTGGACACCTGGGCCACCGTCGGCTCCTGCGCCCAGATCGGCAAGAACGTGCACCTGAGCGGCGGCGTCGGCATCGGCGGCGTGCTGGAGCCCCTGCAGGCCAACCCGACCATCATCGAAGACAACTGCTTCATTGGCGCCCGCTCCGAGGTGGTCGAGGGCGTCATCGTCGAAGAGAACTCGGTGATCTCGATGGGCGTCTACATCGGCCAGAGCACCCCGATCTACGACCGCGCGACCGACACCGTCAGCTACGGCCGCATCCCCGCCGGCTCGGTCGTCATCTCCGGCAGCCTGCCCAAGGATGGCGGCCGCTACAGCCTGTACGCGGCCATCATCGTCAAGCGCGTGGACGCCCAGACGCGCTCCAAGACCAGCATCAACGAACTGCTGCGCAGCTGATCATGGCAACCGGCGGCAACATGGAGCGCATCCTGCGGCTGATGGCCGACAAGGGTGCTTCGGACTGCTATCTGTCGGCCAACATGCCGGTGCTGATCCGCATCAACGGGCAGACCGTGCAGCTGTCAGATCAGCTCCTGACGCCGCCGCAGCCGCGGCAGCTGATCGCCGAGGTGATCGACCCGGCGTCGCTCGCCGAACTCGACAACTCCGGCGAGCTCAACCTCGCCGTGTCGGTGAACGGCGTGGGCAGCTTCCGGCTGTCCGGCTTTCGCCAGCGCGGCTCGATCGCCGGCGTGTTCCGCCACATCCCGCATGACATCCCGACGATCGAGTCGCTGCGCCTGCCGCCCATCCTCGGCAACCTCATCAAGGAAAAGCGCGGCCTCATCCTGATGGTGGGTGCCACCGGCACCGGCAAGAGCACGACGCTCGCCTCGATGCTGGAGCTGCGCAACCAGACGATGACGGGGCACATCCTCACCATCGAGGACCCGATCGAGTACCTGTTCAGCAACAAGCGCTCGGTGGTGAACCAGCGCGAGATCGGCCGTGACACCGCTTCGCTGCAGGTGGCGCTCAAGAACGCGCTGCGCCAGGCGCCCGACTGCATCCTGATCGGCGAAATCCGCGACCGCGAGACCATGACCGCGGCCATCAGCTACGCGCTGTCGGGCCACCTCGTGGTGGCCACGCTGCATGGCAACAACACCTACCACGCGCTCAACCGCATCCTGTCCTTCTACACGCCGGAGTCGCGCCCCGCGCTGCTGAACGACCTCGCAGCCGGCCTCAAGGCCGTCGTCTCGCAGCGCCTGGTGCGCGCGACGGCCGGCGGCCGCGTGCCGGTGGTCGAAATCCTGCTGAACACCAAGCTGACCGCCGAGCTCATCGAGCAAGGTGACTTCGCCGGCGTGAAGGAGGCGATGGAGAAGTCCATCGCCGAGGGCTCGCAGACCTACGAAGAACACTTCGCCAAGCTCATCGGCGAGGGCATCATCAGCCGCGAGGAAGGCCTGGCCTTCGCCGACTCGCCCACCAACCTGCTGTGGCGGCTGCAGAACGAGACTTCCGGCGCCCGCGTCCCCACGGCCGCGCGCAAGGAAGAAAAGGCTGGCGACGAAGCCAGCTTCACCGAAATCACCCTGGACGTCCGCGGCACTTGAAGCTGATCGACTGCATTGAATCCCAAGCCGCCCGCCTCGCCCAGGCGGGCTTGTTTTTTGGCCATGGCACGACCAACGCCTTCGACGAGGCCATGTGGCTCGCCCTGTGGCGCCTCGGCCTGCCGCTGGACGCGCTGGACGAGCACGAGCAGCGCGAGCTGAACGTGGCCGAGCAAGCGGCCATCGCGGCCCTCATCGACCAGCGCATCAGCTCGCGCAAGCCTGCGGCCTACCTCACCGGCGAAGCCTGGCTGCAGGGCGTGCCCTTCACCATCGACGAACGCGCCATCGTGCCGCGCAGCTTCATCGCCGAGCTGATCGCCGATGCCAGCATCGACCCCTGGCTTCACCCCGACAGCCGCCGTGTGCTGGACCTGTGCACCGGCAACGGCAGCCTCGCCGTGCTGGCGGCCATGGCCTGGCCCGACGTGGCCGTGGACGCGCTGGACCTGAGCACCGACGCCCTCGCCGTGGCCCAGCTCAATGTGCAGCGCCACGGGATGGGCGAGCGCATCCGCCTGCTGCAGGGGGACGGCCTGGCCGGCGCCCAGGGGCCTTACGACCTCATCCTGTGCAACCCGCCCTACGTCAACAGCGCCAGCATGGCGGCGCTGCCGGACGAGTACCGCGCCGAGCCCGAGCTGGCCCTGGCCGGTGGCAGCGATGGCATGGACTTCATCCGCGCCCTGCTGCGCGACGCGCCCGCCGCCCTGAGCGAGCACGGCGTGCTCGTGCTGGAGATCGGCAACGAACGCGAGCATTTCGAGGCCGCCTTCCCGGCGCTCGAGGTCGTCTGGATGGAAACCTCCTCCGGCGCCGACCAGGTGCTGCTCGTCACCAAGGACCAACTTCTGTGATCACGCTGCGCGACATCACGCTGCGACGCGGCGTCAAGGTGGTGCTGGACGGCGCGTCCGCGACGCTGCAGCCCGGTGAAAAGATCGGCCTGGTGGGCCGCAACGGGGCAGGCAAGTCCAGCCTGTTCGCGCTGCTCACCGGCCGGCTGTCCAACGACCGCGGCGAGGTCGAGGTGCCCCGCCACTGGCGGCGTTCCGAGGTGGCCCAGAACATGCCCGAGACCGAAGACGGCGCGACCGACTTCGTGCTGCAGGGCGACCTCACCCTCGTGGCCGCCCGCGTGGCCCTGGATGAAGCCGAGAAGGCCAACGACGGCCATGCGATGGCCGAAGCGCATGCCGCGCTGGCCGATGCCGGCGCCTTTGACGCCCGTTCGCGCGCGCAGGCGCTGCTGATGGGACTGGGCTTCAAGACCGAGCAGCTGGACGCCCCCGTCAACAGCTTCTCCGGCGGCTGGCGCATGCGCCTGCAACTGGCCCGTGCGCTGATGTGCCCCGCCGAGCTGATGCTGCTGGACGAGCCCACCAACCACCTGGACCTGGACGCTCTCGTCTGGCTGGAGGCCTGGCTGCAGCGCTATGACGGCACGCTGATCATCATCAGCCACGACCGCGAGTTCCTGGACGCGATCACCAAGGTCACGCTGCACCTGGATGAAGGCAAGCTCGTGCGCTACGGCGGCAACTACACCAGCTTCGAAAGCCAGCGCGCCGAGCGCATGGTGCTGCAGCAGGCCGCCTTCGAGCGCCAGCAGGAGAAGGTCGCGCACCTGCAGAAGTTCATCGACCGCTTCAAGGCCAAGGCCAGCAAGGCCAAGCAGGCACAAAGCCGCGTGAAGGCGCTGGAGCGCATGGAAAAGCTCGCGCCGGTGCTGGCCTCGGCCGACTTCAACTTCGAGTTCCGCGAGCCGCTGAACCTGCCCAACCCGATGCTGATGTTCGACGAGCTCAGCGCCGGCTACCGCACGGACGAGGGCGAGAAGATCATCGTGCGCGGTGTGGACCGCTCCGTGCTGGCGGGCCAGCGCATCGGCATCCTGGGCGCCAACGGCCAGGGCAAGTCCACGCTGGTCAAGACGATCGCGCGCGCCCAGCCCGTGATGGGCGGCAAGCTGACCGAGGGCAAGGGCCTGTCCATCGGCTACTTTGCCCAGCAGGAGCTGGACGTGCTGCGCCTGGACGAAGGCCCGCTGGAGCACATGGTGCGACTGGCGCGCGAGGTCGGCCCGCCCGGGCGAGAGCAGGAGCTGCGCGACTTCCTCGGCCAGTTCCGTTTCACCGGCGACATGGTCAACCAGCAGGTCGGCAGCCTCTCCGGCGGCGAGAAGGCGCGCCTGGTGCTGGCCATGCTTGTGTGGCAGCGCCCCAACCTGCTGCTGCTGGACGAACCCACCAACCACCTGGACCTGAACACCCGTGAGGCGCTGTCGATCGCGCTCAACGAGTTCGAGGGCACGGTCATGCTCGTCAGCCACGACCGCGCGCTGCTGCGCGAGGTGTGCGACGAGTTCTGGCTGGTCGCCGATGGTGCGGTCAAGCCCTTCGACGGCGACCTCGACGACTACCAGCGCTGGCTGCTCGACCAGAGCAAGGAGGCCGCCCGCGCCGCCAAGAAGGCGCCTGCAACTGCTGCGCCCGCGCCGGTGGCCGCCGCGGCGCCCGCCGCACCGGCGCCCGCCCCGGCCTCACGAGACGACCGCAAGGCCTCGGGCCAGGCCCGGGCCAAGCTCGCCGAGCTGACGCGGCCCCTGCGCAAGGAGATGGAAGCCATCGACAAGCGTCTGCATGCACTGGCCGAGGAACGCGCGGAGATCGAAGCCCAGCTGGCCGAAGGCGCTGCGGCATCGGCCATCGCCGAAATGGGGCGCCGGCTCAAGGCGATCGCCGACCAGCTCGAAGCCGACGAGATGCGCTGGCTGGAGCTGGGCGAACAGATCGAAGCGATGAGCGCCTGAGGGCGCCCGGTCGGGTCAGGCGGCCAGCGCCGCCGCCAAGGTGAGTGCGCCCGGGAGGGCCTGCACGAACAGGATCTTGCGGGACGCAGTGGCCGCGCCGAACACGCCGGCCACCACCACGCAGCCCGCGAAGAAGATCATCCATGGCCGGCCCACCACCGCGCCCTGCATCACCCCCCAGGCCAGGCCGGCCGCCAGGAAGCCGTTGTAGAGGCCCTGGTTCGCAGCCAGCGCCTTGCTCTGCTCGGCAAAGTCCGCCTTCAGGCCAAAGGCCTTGCGCCCCAGCGGCTTGGTCCAGAAGAACATCTCCAGCACCAGGATGTACACATGCAGCAGCGCGAGCAGCGTTGCGAGCACCAAAGCCAGGGTCTGCATGGCCCTCTCCTCTTGAAGTTGAATTGACGCGCATGGTGGCAGAAGCGCCCCGCGCCGGCTGTCACCTGAAAGACCATTTAAATTGTGTGCAATTAAATTGCCAACTACATTCTCGCCCATGCCAGCACGCAAACCCACGGCCGCCAAGCTCACCGCCAAGTCAGGCACCGGGGCCGATGCACGCGAACAATGGCTGCAGCTCGACCGCCAGCTGTGCTTCGCTCTCTACAGCAGCTCGCTGGCCATGACCAAGCTCTACAAGCCGCTGCTGCAGCCCCTGGGCCTGACCTACCCGCAGTACCTGGCCATGCTCGTGCTGTGGGAGTCCGACGGCAAGGCCCCCATCAGCGTCGGCCAGTTGGGCCAACGCCTGTCGCTGGACTCCGGCACCCTCACGCCGCTGCTGAAGCGCCTGGAGGCCCTGGGCCACATCGAGCGGCAACGTGCGGCGGACGACGAACGCCGGGTCGACATCGCCCTGACGGCATCCGGCCGCAAGCTGCGCCGCCAGGCCCTGGACATCCCGGGCCAGCTGGCCTGCGCCGCCGCCTGTGACCTGCAAGAACTTGCCGCCCTGACGCAGCGGCTTCACGAACTTCGCAGTCAGTTGACTGCCGCGTCCACGCCGGCCTGAAGGCCGACGCGACTCCCCTTCCCCCACCCACCCCAGGAGCCCCTCATGGCCATCGAAAAAGCTCTCTACACCGCCACCGCCACCGCCACCGGCGGCCGCGCCGGCACCGCCAAGTCGTCGGATGGCGCGCTCGACGTGACCCTGTCCACGCCCAAGGAACTCGGCGGCGCCGGCGGTGCAGGCACCAACCCCGAGCAACTGTTCGCCGCCGGCTACTCGGCCTGCTTCATCGGCGCGATGAAGGCCGTGTCGGCCCGCCAGAAGATCGCCCTGCCGGCCGAAGTGAGCATCACCAGCGAAGTCGGCATCGGCCCCCACGCCAACAAGCCGGGCGCCTTCGGCATCCAGGTGGCCATGCAGATCTCCGTGCCCGGCATGGACCGCGCGCAGCTCGAAGCCCTGGTCGCCACGGCGCACGAGGTCTGCCCCTACTCCAACGCCACGCGCGGCAACATCGACGTCACGCTGACCATCGTCTGAGCTGACGCCAGCCCAGCGTCGGGTTTTTCTTAGCGCTCAAGCGCGGGGAGACCCGGCCTCGGTCACAGGGCTGTCACGCCCGCTTTCTAGCCTCCGGGGTTGATTTGCGCACGCATCAACCCGCCAGGAGGCTTCATGTTTTTCCGCACCGCCCTGTTCGCGCTGACCACCCTCGCCAGCGCCTCGGCGATGGCCGCCACGTCGGTCAGCAATGCCAGCTTCGTCAACGGCATCAGCCTGCCCGGCGGCATGCTGGATCTGTCCACCGGCAGCGACTTTGATCGCCGCGTGGGCTTCTTCTCCGACATCTACTATGACCGCGCCCGCAACGAATGGTGGGGCCTGTCGGACCGCGGCCCGGGCGGCGGTGTGCTGCCCTACGAGACGCGCGTCCAGCGCTTCACGATCGACATCAATCCCAACTCCGGCGCGATCTCCAACTTCCGCATCGTGCAGACCGTGAAGTTCACGGAGGCGGGCAGCGCGCTGAACGGCCAGGCTCCCGCGCTGGCCAGCGTGCTGGGCAAGTCCTTCGACCCTGAAGGCATCGTCGTCAACCCTGTCACCGGCAACCTGCTCGTCAGCGACGAATACGGCCCCTCGATCTACGAGTTCAACCGCAACGGCGAACTGCTGCGCCAGTTCACGACGCCGGCCAACCTCGTGCCCCGCACAGCCGCCGGCACCGACTACAACGCCCAGGCCCCCGCAGGCAGTTCCCCGCAGCTCATCGCCGGCCGCGAGGGCAACCGCGGGCTGGAAGCCCTGGCCATCACGCCGGACGGCCGCTACGCCTTTGCAGTGCTGCAAAACGGCCTGATCACCGACGGCTACAACGCCGGCAACGGCACGCGCAGCCAGTACACGCGCATCGTCAAGTACGACATCGCGACCGGAGCGGCTGTTGGCCAGTACGCTTACCAGCTCGCCAGCTCCGGCCAGGGCCGGGGCATCTCAGCACTGGTGGCCATCGACGCCAACCGCTTCCTGATCCTGGAGCGCAACAACCGGGGCATCGGCGTCGGCGCCACGCTCGGCACGGCTGACAAGAGCGTGTTCGAAGTCGACCTGAGCCAGGCCACCGACGTGAGCGGCCTGAACCTGCCGGCCAGCGGCGCCTTGCCGTCCGGCGTGTTGGCCGCCGCCAAGAGCGGGCAGATCATCGACCTCGACACCAACACCCTGGCCTCGCTGGGCAACAAGTCGCCCGAGAAGTGGGAGGGCCTGGCCATCGGCCCGCAACTCGCCAACGGCAAGTACCTGATCCTGGCCGGCACCGACAACGACTACAGCGTCACCCAGAACGGCTCCAACACGCAGTTCGACGTCTACCTGCGCATGACCGATGCCGACCCGTTCGCATCCTCGATCCAGTGCCCCGTCGGCCTGACCACCGGCTGCTTCTCCACCGCCACGGCCGCCGGCGCGGCGCTGACGGCCGACTACCAACTGCTGCCCGGCGTGCTCCAGGCCTACACGGCCGACATCACCGGCTACATCACGCCGGTGCCCGAACCGGCCAGCTATGGCCTGCTGCTCGGCGGCCTGGCGGGCTTGGCGATGGTGCGGCGTCAGCGCCGCCGCTGATCAGCGCGCCGACTGGCCCAACAGCGTCAGGATCATCTCGACGCGGGCCTTGACCGGGCTCAGGGCCCCTGCGCTGGGCAGCAGCCCGGGCAGGTCCATGACCGGCCCGGCATCGCAGCGGGTGCTGCGCCACACGGCCACACCCGCCGCCTCGGCCTCGCGCAAGGCAGCCTCCAGGGCGGCGCTCAAGGTGCCGTTGCCCGTGCCGGCGGCGATCAGCCCCTGCACACCCGCAGCCTGAAGGGCCCGCACGACCGTGCCGTCAGCACCGGCATGGTTCATGACGACCTCCACGCGCGGCCAGGCCTCGGCCGCCCGCGCGATGCGTGCGAGGCCGAGCGCCTCACCCTGGGGCCAACGGCCCAGCACACGCACCGCGCCCTCCTCCACACGGGCGACGAGTGCGCCATCGACCGACTCGAAGGCGTCCACCCGGTAGCTGTGCACCTTGCGCACCTGCGCTGCGGCATGCACGCGCCCGGCAAAGGCCAGCACCACGCCGGCCGCGCCTGGCGCGGCGGCCACCTGCACCGCATCGAACAGGTTCTGCGGCCCATCCGGCGCCAGCGCCGTGGCGGGGCGCATGGCGGCCGTCAGCACCACCGGCTTGGTCGGCGCCAGCACGCGCTGCAGGAAGTAGGCCGTCTCCTCCAGCGTGTCGGTGCCGTGCGTGATGACGACGCCCGCCACCTCGGGCCGCGCCAACTGGGCCTGCACGTCCGTGGCCAGCCGCTGCCAGGTGGCGAAATCCATGTCCTTGCTGTCGAGCTGCGCCACCTGCTGCGCTTCCAGCCGGCGCCCAGCCAGGGCCGGCACGGCCGCCAGCAGGTCCTCCACGCGCAACTGCGCCGCGGTGTAACCCACACCGTCGCTGGACGAAGCCGCCGTACCGGCAATCGTGCCGCCGGTACCGAGAATGACGATCAGATCAGCGGGAGTTTGCAATTTATTCAGTTCCTGGATGAAAATACAGTTGCTGGACAAATTGCCAGCCACTCAAGAAGGCCGCCTGTGCAAGACCGACCCAAGCTTACCGCCCGCCAGCAACAGATTTTCGACCTGGTCCGCAACGCCATCGAAAGCACCGGCGCGCCGCCCACCCGGGCCGAGATTGCCGCCGAACTGGGTTTCAAATCCGCCAACGCCGCTGAAGAACACCTGCAGGCCCTCGCCCGCAAAGGCATGCTGGAACTCGTCGGCGGCACCTCCCGCGGTATCCGCCTCAAGTCCGACACCCTCAGCGCCGTCAACCGCGCCCGCCAGTTCAGCCTGCCCCTGCCGGCGCTGGCGCAACTGACCCTGCCCCTGATCGGCCGCGTCGCCGCCGGCGCGCCCATCTTGGCGCAGGAGCACGTCGAGCAGACCTACACCGTCGAACCCGGCCTCTTCGCCCGCAAGCCCGACTACCTCCTCAAGGTCAAGGGCATGAGCATGAAGGACATCGGCATCCTCGACGGCGACCTGCTGGCCGTGCAGTCAGCCACCGAAGCCCGCAACGGCCAGATCGTGGTCGCCCGCGTCGGCGAGGAGGTCACTGTCAAGCGCTTCAAGCGCAGCGCGGATGGCATTCAACTGCTGCCCGAGAACGCGGACTTTGCGCCGATCGTCATTGACGAGAACAGCGAGAGTTTCAGCATCGAAGGCCTGGCCGTCGGGTTGATCCGAGGGCAAGGGTTCAACTGAACGAGCCGAACGCCATAGAAAAAGGCCCGTGTCGATGACACGGGCCTTTTCGTTGGAGTGGGCCGGGGTCACTCGCATTCCCCTATGAAGCGTTGCGCCTTTGAGACAGAGTTGTCCGGTTTGTTATCCGGTCTTGCTCGGTTCAGCTTCGGGCGGTTCACAACTTGCTGACCCAATAATCGAACCGGGGAGGACTATGAGCCATGAAGGATCGGGATCAGGACCGGCTACTCACATGCTCGATCGCTATTCTGTGCCTTGCTGCGCTGGTTTATGGCGGTACAGCGATGCTTGCTTGGCTGGTCGGGCGCGGAGTCAACATCAAGGAAGTGGACGCTGCGGCGTGGACGCAGGCGGTCGGTTCTGTTGCGGCGATTGCTGCACTGTTTTGGCAGCGAAGCCATGAGGTTGCAGTCGCGCGTGAGAACGCACGACGGGACGCCGCGGAACGACAGAACGGGGCGCGCCGGCTCGTTCAAGCTGCGGCGAACATCTGCGACTTTGCGGCGGAACAATGGCCGGTATCGCCGCCATTGTCTGTTGTAGATTGCGGTCTGCTCCAAGCGAGACTTCAAGCGATCGGGGGCGCGCTCAAACAGGTCAATGCTCACGCGCTCCCGTCTTGGAAGCACACGGAATGCGTGTTGGCTGCCGTCACCGCAATGGATGCGCTGCGGCTTGAGCTCTCTCGCGGCCTAAAGTTCGAGCCTCCGCTTGTTGACAGAGGGAGCGCGGCGGTAGTTACGCCTTCATGGGTAGATCCATTCAAGGCGATGGCGAAAGAGTTCGGGGCTCAGTTGCAGCTGCGCGCTGTTCTCATGTCCACCGGACTTGAACCGTCTGTGGATACCGACTAGCCCCTACGGAATCGCTACGCTGAATCTTTGGGTAGCAGACACTTCTGGGCTTTTTTGTGGCACGTTAGCCAAGCGCTTTTGACCCAACGGTTAGGGCAAGCAAGCCGCAAAGAATCAACCGCCCCCCCCTTCGCGCCCACACAAGCCCGCCCACACAGCATGCAGGATCGCCTCACTCGGCATGGTGCCGAGAGGAGAAACAGTATGCACATCATCAACAGTACCGACATGGCCATCGCACTCCAGGAGGTCGACTACGCGCCCGGCCACTGGGACGCCTACCTCGTGCCCTGGCCCTATGGCGGCGAATGGCGCTTCGTGGACTGCTGCAGCTCGAAGACGGCAGCAGCAGCGGCGGCAAAGGCCGCGCTGCCTCCGCCTACTTCTTGGCGATCAGGTGTAGAGGCGGCGCGCTGGCCTTGAATCGGCCGGTGCCGGCCTGCTTGGCGCGGTCGGCCTGCTCTTCCTTCTTGCCGCCGTCGCCCTTCTTGGTGTGCGTGTACTGAACCGCGGCGATAGCCGCCCGGACCTGCAGGGGCGTAGCTTCTACCTCGCCCAGGGCGACGCGCTGCAGCATCTGCAGCGTGTCCATCTGGGGCAGCGGCACCGGTGGCGCGGGCGGTTTCGCCTTGCGGCCTGCGCCCGGCCGCGCTCCGCCCGAGTTGGGCCGCGGGCCGCCTGAGTTCGCGCGGGCACCGCCCGACTTGCCTTTGACGCCTGCCATTTGCTGCTGATTCCGGTGAAAGGGGGAAAGTAGTCTGTCCGTGTGGATCAAGGCGGTCGGGGCCGAGTCCGCTTCTGGAGATCGGAGTCGCCCCCGGGGCCTAATGAGTGGCACCGTGCAGCGCCGTCGTTTGGTCGGCGCGTCCGAGGTGCCTCGCCCTGACATCGCAGAGCCGGTGTCGGTCATGAGTGAAAGGAGGGGCCGCGTCCCGCAACGCAACCCCGAGGCGCCAGGCTATGGCCGACTGTCTCGCCTGGCGCCTCATCTCTCGCCGGTCAGCTCGTGGCCACCTTGACCAGCTTGATGGCCTCGCTGTCCAACACCTTTCCGCCAACTCGGGCGCGGGAATAGAACTTCACAAAGCCCTTCGTCGTGAGGTCGTCACGCGTGATGCGCATACCGGAGGCGTCGCGGTCCAGCACATAGCCCGCGTCAAAGTCGCCAAAGGCGATCGGGAAGGCGCCGGCTGCGATGCTGGGCATGGCTTCGCACTCGATCACCGGGTAGCCCAGCAAAGTGGCCGGCTGACCGGAAATCATCGAGTCCAGCAGGATCGGTCGGCCGTCTGCGTCCTTGTACTTGCGCAGCGCTGAGATGGTGAGCGCGCTCATCACCCAGGTTCCGTTCTGACGATGCTTCCAGCGGAGACTGTGCACAACGTCTAGCAGCAGATCGACTACGCCGGAGGTCGTCGTCGGCAGCGCGGCGGCTTGGCCGGTGGCGAGGTACTGCAGCGTTCCGAAGGCGCGGCCTGCCGCGTCACTGGTGCTGACCGGTGTCGGGCCACCCAGAAAGCCGGTCGGCTTGTTGTTGCCAGCACCGGAGACGATGGCCGACATGACGTTCTCGGAGTACTCGTCGGCCAGCTCACGCAACAGCCACCCCACCACATCGAAGGCCAGATCGGTGATGGCCCACTCGGTCACTGCGGGCAGTGCGTACCACTCGCCGGCAGCAACCTCAACCACCTTGGGCAGCGGTGGGTCAGTGTCGGCGCGGAAGCCCTGCTCGCCAGACCAGCCAGAGCCCATGGCGCGACCATCGCCCACGATGTGCTTTGCGGGGAAGTTGGCGACCGGCCGGGTGCGCACGATCTTGAGCAGCGGCGTGGCGTCGCGCGCCATGGTCTGCACGATGTTGTCGACCAATGCGATGTTCGCC
>Ga0233424_10002508_pt1 | contig 13038 bp, 11 predicted proteins | sample Watercolumn_Towu_FD_181011 | JGI IMG/M metagenome (GOLD analysis project Ga0233424, IMG submission 181011) | Freshwater microbial communities from Lake Towuti, South Sulawesi, Indonesia - Watercolumn_Towuti2014_125_MG | ecosystem: Environmental > Aquatic > Freshwater > Lake | place: Indonesia...
CTCGGTGGTTGGCCATGTTGATGCGTCAGAAACAGAATAAGCGAAAAGGTTCCGTGCTGGTTGAGTACGCTCTGCTCATCGCGGGCATCGTGCTCGTCAGCGTCGTCGCGATCGCGGTGCTCGGACACAAAACGTCCGACGTGGTCGGGATCATGGCTGCCGTCATGCCGGGCGCGCATGCCGACGACAACAAGCCGATTGCTTCGAGCACGGCGATGCCGCTCGATAAGACCGGCGCGACCATCAAGCTCGACTCCACGCAATTGGTCAACGGCACGACCGGCGTTGATCGATACGAAGACGTGCTCGGCGCCGGCGGCGGGCAAGCCTTGATTGTCGACTGATTAAGGATGAACGAATCGCAAGGACGTGGCCCCGTGTCCTCATCGCGTGATGAGGCCACGGGGTTTCGGCGTTTGGAGGGGAATCATGCATTTGCAATCCAACCAGCAACCGCGACGCGCCAATGTGCTCCTCGAATTCGCGCTCGTCGCGTTTGTCATGTTCCTGATACTGGCGGTGACGATCGACTTCGGACGCGGCGTCGTCGCGGCTCAGGTGACACAGTCTTCGTCGGACTTCATCGCGGCTGCGCTCGCTCACGCGATCGTGGACGAGAACGTCCAGGCCGACACGGCCGACGTTGCTGAATTGCTGAAGAAGTCGCGGACCGGACATCCGAATGGGATCTATTCGGAAGACTACTTGGTGATCGACCTAACCGATCAGGCGCAGGGACAAAATCTGCTCGACTATCTCGACCAGAAGAAAATCCCGTCGGCGAATCGGCTGCTTGTTTCTCTCATGGTCGTTCTTGACAGACGCCAGAATCCGCAGATTCCCGACGGGTCTCGCTGGCTCGTCTATCCAGGAGAGTTGGAGGCCAGTGACAAGGCTCCGACAGGATTCACCGTCGTCGTCCCTCAGGTGGACCAATCGGGAAACAAGATCGGCACCTGGCGGGTCGTTACCACCAAGGCCGTCGCAACAGGCGACGTGGCCAAGGCCGTGACCGTCACTGCCACGCTTCGTTACCCGTTGCAAGCGGCAGGTCTGTCCGACCCTGGCAATCGCACGGCAGACGGCAAGGCTGCCATGCCGCAAGATGCGTACCTTGAAGTGCCCGCGGGGGAACAACTCCAATCGGGAGAACTCGGAGGCCCGTATTCAGGAGCGAGCGGCCTTGGACGACAGGCCGCCTATGGCAAGACGGTTCGGCCTTACCGGCGAGTCATCCACGGCGAAGCGATGCGCGTCGAACGATATCTGCAATAGGATGGAGGTTCAACATGAAGCCAGTCCGTCGCGGTCCGTCGTGGTTCTCCATCCTCGGGTTCACCCTTACCGCCTTTGTGGTTGGCGGCTTCCTGATCATTGGCACTCTTTGGGCGCTTGGAGTCGATCTGCAGTTCTGGACGGAAAAACGGCCGCGACCGCAACCGACCGGGTTTCCCGTCCCCGTGCTGGCCCGACCAGTCCCCGCGTACACGAAAGTGACCGTCGAACATTTTCTCGACGCCAAGTCCGGCGAACTGACGGTTCGTCACGTTTCCTCCAAGGACGAAGCCGAAAAGAACGGCTTCATCACCGATCGGAAGGACATCCTTGGCCGTGTATTGACTCGCGACAAGCCAGCGGGCTTTCCGTTTGTCGCCAAAGACCTCTATCCCAAGGACACTCGTCCCGGCGTGGTCGCGGGCATTCCGGAAGGCAAACGCTCGTTCGTCCTTGCCGCCGAGAAGGTGCAAGGCATCCACGGGCTCAAGCTCGGCGACCAATTCGATTTGCTTGCCAGCGTGCCCGTGGACATGGACAGGGCATTCTCAAAGCTCAAATTGGTAGGGTCGTTTGATCCAATCTCGGCGCATCCGGGCAAACGCGCCAATGTTCGCGTGCTGGTCCAGAATGGCGCCATCGTCTTGCCCGTGGCGATCCGAGAGATTCCAACTGGCTCGCCGACGGCCAAGGGCGGTCCGACACCCTCCAAGCCGGTCCAGGAAGTGACAATTGCTCTCGATCCCGAGGAAGTGGCGCCATTGCACGAAGCCCTCGCGATTCAGGCGACGCTGATGTGCGTGGCGCGTTCGGGTCGGCCGGACGACGCCGCAGCCAAAACCGTGACGCCCGGTTCGCCGCCGCCCGCGCCGATGCACGCGATGGAAATCATCAGCAATGGAAAACGGCAAACGCTGGTTTTCCCGATTCCAGGCAAAGGCCCTATCGAACCGCCGTCTCTTGAACCGACTCCACCGACCACCGATGACCCCAAGAAATAAATCACGGCCATGCAACGCACGCCAAAAATCCTGATCGTCAGTCCGGACGCCCGGCTCCAAGCCGAAGTGGATGCGGCGCTCCAAGGCGTTGCGGACACGAACGCGGTCCTGCACTACGCGCCGGATTGCCGGCAAGGCATCGAGGCAATTCAAACCTGGCGCCCGCTGATCACGTTGGTTGAAATGGGCAAGGATCTGCGGGCGCTCAAGACCTTCGCGGACGAGGCGGCCATCGCGGCGCCTGAAACCAATCTCGCGGCCGTTTTCAGTCTCGACTTGTTCGGTCCGGACACTTCCGAAAGCGCGATTCTCATTGAAGCCATACGCGCGGGCATCCAGGACTTCTTGCGCCGTCCGATTTCGCGAGCGGATCTCGGCCAGCTTCTCGACCGGCTGCACCGGAAGGCCGCAATTCCCGTGAGGACGGCGGCGGGCAAGATCATTTCCTTCATCAGCAACAAGGGGGGAGTCGGTAAGTCAACGCTTTCGGTCAATCTCGCATGCGGCCTGGCCGTTCGTCATCCTGACCGGGTTCTATTGATCGACGCATCGTTGCAGCTTGGCGTGTGTGCATCGATGCTCGATCTCAAGCCGGCGACGAGCCTTACCGACGCGGTCCGCGAACGCAATCGGCTCGACGAAACGTTGCTCCGGCAACTTGCCGTGCCGCATTCGAGTGGCCTTCACCTGCTCGCGGCCCCACGCGATGCTCTCGAAGCCGCGGACGTTGATGAGGAAGCGATCGCGCGAGTTCTGACTTTGGCCCGGCGCACCTACGATTTCGTTTTCGTGGACACGTTCCCATTGATCGACTCCGTCATGATGGCGGTGATGGACCTGAGCGATCGCGTGTTTCTCGTCACTGAGAGCGTCGTCCCCACGCTTCTGGGCATGGTCAACCTCATCCGTGTCCTCGACAATCTGGGATTTCCCAAGGACCGGCAGCGAATAATCGTCAATCGCTACTCAAGCTTTGCGGGCAATCTGCCGGCTGCGGACGTGGCGGCCCGACTGGGGCGCGAGGTCGATCACGTCGTCCCCTACGAGAAAAAGCTCCTCATTGCCAGCAACATCGGACAGCCTTACGTGCTCAATGCATGGACGTGGTGGGGCATCGGCAAAGTGTTCGCCGAGATGATCGAAGAACTGCCAGCGATCCAGGCCCAGCACGCCCCCGCGCGAAACGGGACGGTCGCACATGCAAAACCGCAGGCGGCGTTGGAGCCAGCGTCATGAATCCGACTGACGACCCTCAGATCAGCGCTCAGCAAGCACGCGAACGTCTGGGACGTGCTCGGCGTATCGTTCCTCTCGACCGCGTCAAAGATCATGGACAGCCCGTCTCCGTGGCCGGCCGAAACGATATACCCGCCGCCGACCTTGGCAGAGCGGATTATCTGACCGTCAAAGGCGAACTCCATGAACGCCTCCTCAACGAGCTAAATAATCGCCGACTCCTCGGCAGCGGCGAGGAGGCCCTGGCCCAGGCAGTTCGTGATTTCGTTGCACGAGTGCTCGACGTTGAAGACCTGACGCTCAATGAAACCGAGCGAAAACAGCTCGCCGACGACTTGATTGAGGAAACCGTCGGCGTTGGACCACTCGCGTCGTTGATGGCCGATCCTGCGATCACGGACATCCTCGTCAACGGACCCGAGCAAGTTTACATCGAGCGGTTCGGGCGCCTTGAATCGACCGAGGTCCGCTTTCGAGACGCCGAACATCTCTTGCGGATCATCCAGCGCATTGCGACGCGCGTCGGCCGGCGCGTCGATGAATCGTCCCCGATGGTGGATGCGCGGTTGCCGGACGGGAGCCGTGTCAACGCGACCATTCCGCCAGTCGCTCTCGACGGCCCAACGCTGTCGATCCGCCGATTCGGTCGCCAGCGTTTGCGCCGTTCCGATTTGCTGCGCCTGGGCATGCTGTCGGACGACATGGCGACCTTCCTCGAACTCGCGATTCAAGGACGCAAGAACGTCCTGATCTCCGGCGGCACGGGCGCGGGCAAGACGACGTTTCTTGGTGCGGTCGCGGAGAGCATTCCCGCCGGCGAACGGATTATTACCATCGAAGACGCCGCCGAGCTGATTCTGGATCAACGTCATGTTGTGCGGATGGAAACGCGCCCTTCCAACATCGAAGGCCGAGGCCAGATCACGACGCGCGATCTGGTCATCAACTCGCTCCGTATGCGGCCCGATCGCATCATCGTCGGCGAGGTGCGCGGCTCAGAAGCGCTTGACATGCTGCAAGCGATGAACACGGGACACGACGGCAGCCTCACGACCGTGCATGCCAACTCTCCGCGCGACGCGTTGGCCCGGCTGGAAACGATGGTGCTCATGGCGGGGGTCGATTTGCCGTCACGGGCGATCCGCGAGCAAATCGTCTCGGCGATCTACCTGATCGTTCACGTGCGCCGCTTCGAAGACGGCGTGCGCCGCGTTGCGGCGATCGTTGAGATGATCGGCCTCTAAGGCCTCACGCCACTGACGCAGGAAATCTTCAAGTTTGAGCGCCGTGGCCGCAAGGGTCGCAGCGTCGTCGGAGAATTCGTGGCCACCGGCATCGTGCCGCGGGTCGTTGAGGAACTGCGCGATCGCGACATCAACGTGCCGATGAATCTGTTTCAGAAACCCAAGGGGCCCAACGCATGAACGACTGGGTGCGCTATGGCCTGTTGGCGGCGGCAATCGCGGCGCTTCCGATCATTTACATTCTGTGGCGGCGCGTTCAGATTCTGAACCAGGCTCGGGCGCGTCTTGAGGAGGTCGATGCGTCGTCAGACAGCCCCCCGCCTCAGGCCGCGCCGATCATTCGTCGCTACGGAGTGCTGCCCTGGGCAATCGCCGGCATGTTCGCCGTCGGCCTGTTTTTTTTCAGCCGTTTGCCGTTTGTTTTCGCGGCAGCATTTGGGGTCGTTGTCGGACTCATTCTCATGCAGCTTGAGACCTACCGCCTTGCACGGCAGACGCTTCGGCTTGAAGAGCAGCTCGCCGACGCGATCGATCTCATGGTGGCCGCGCTTCACGTGGGCTCGGGCGCCACCAGCGCGCTCGAAGCGGCGGCACGGGAAACGCATGCGCCGCTCAAGCCGCAACTGAATGAAATGCTCGGCCGAATTCGCTTCGGTGACGATCCACAGGCCGTCCTGAAAACACTGGAGTTGCGCGTGCCGCTTGAGACGTTCCGTCTCTTTACATCGGCCCTGTCCGTGCACTGGGAAACCGGCGGCAGTCTCGCGGCAACTTTAGCAACCGTCGGCCGCGTGATCCGCGATCGCGTGGACGTGCATCGCCGGATTCGCTCCCTGTCGACGCAGGCTCGCTTTTCGACCATTACCGTCTTGCTCGTTACCTATTTCATCGCTCTGGTCATCTGGCGCAACGATCCGGACCGCATGACGCTGTTCCTGACGACAACAATCGGCCAGTTCCTTGTCGCCGGCGCCATCCTGTTGCAAGCGGTTGGATTGGTGTGGGCATCCGCATTGAGCCGTTTGAAATACTGAGGTCTCCGTGACGATTGCTGCCGTGATCCTGGTTTGGTTCCTCGCCGCCGCTGGCTTCTATGTCGCGGGGCGGCATTGGCTCACGCGCCAGCGCAGTCTTGAACGCATGTTCGAGGAGACCGACGCCGAGGAACTGCAAGTTCTGGCCCCGGCAGAAGACAGCTACGGATTCCTGCGCTCGTGGCTTTTCCGAGCAGGTTTTCGCGGTCCAAGTGCCGTCCCAATCTTTATGGCGGCCACGTCGCTTTCCATCGCCATCGGATTGCTTATAGCGACTTACGTTATCGCATCGGGCCTCACGGCCCAGGGCGCCGCGGCTGTGAGCCTTGTTCCAGGGGGCCTCAGCGACATCTTGCTGCCGTTCGTGCATCTCGCTCCGTGGATGGGCCTGGCGCTCCTGTCGAGCATGCCGATAATGGTCGTGCGCGCCGCGCGTCGCAGGCGCGTCACGCAGGTCGAACAGGACTTACCCATCACACTCGAACTCCTGGCGACCCTGAGCGAGGCGGGCATGGGATTCGACGGCGCGCTGCAACGTGTGCTGCAAGCCCAGCCTGGCTCGCGTCCGCTCGTTCAGGAGTTTCGCATTCTGCAAATGGAGATTCTTGCTGGTCGGCCGCGCATCCAATGTCTGCGTCGTCTCAGTTGGCGGCTCGACGTGATGGCGCTGTCGGTCTTCGTGTCGGCGCTCGTGCAGACCGAACAGGTTGGCGCCGGCGTGTCGGATGTCTTGCGCCGGCAAGCTGAGGACCTGCGCGCGCGTCGGCGAGAAAACGCATTGACGCAGGCAGCGAGCCTTCCTGTCAAGCTGCTGTTTCCTCTCGTTGTCTGTTTTCTCCCCGGCATTCTGGTCGCAACGCTCGGACCGACGTTTTTCCAGATTTTCCAGTTTCTCGACAACATATCACGCACTGGCGGCCTGCCGTAACAGATTGCCGCGCTAACGATGAAGTTTGGGAAATTCCAGATTTCGCACTCGCGGTAAAACAAAGTTAGACGCCTGCTGCCGCCGATACATTCACCAAGGTTCGCGCGCTTGGCAAACTCGGCCGCCCTTGGCCTTCCATCCAAGCGTCGTGGTTGCTCAGTCTGACGCGGAAGGGTAGTTCATGCGGGCGCGCTGCTTTTTTCCTGGCTTCGCATTCCACGCACTGTGTCTCCTGTCCCTTGTTGGATTGGGCGGATGCTCATCGACCACTGTCAGCACGCTTGTCCGGGGCACACCGGGTGACGAGGCTGCGTCGCGCGTTGGAGGAAATCCGACCTTGGGCGCGCCGAAGGCGACCATTGGTGAACCGATCCCGACGACACAAATCGTCACCGTCGACTACAAGTATCCCGTTCAGAACGAGTTGCCCCAGCCAAAGCAAGTGTCCAAGGTGACAAACCCGTTCGAGACGATCGAACCAATCGGCACTATCGACCTGACGGTCGGCCTCTCCAAGATTCTGCGCTTCAAGGACGCCCCGAAACGAATTCAGCTCGCCGAGGAGAAAAGCGATATCGTCGCGTTTACTGTCATCGTCAAGGACGAAATATCGCTACTCGGCAAAAAGCCCGGTCGGACGGTGCTCAACATTTGGCTCACCGACCCGAAGGACGCGGCGAAGGACAAGATCTACAGCTACCTCGTTCGCGTCGCGCAAGACCCCACTGTCCAAGTTCGTGTGCGCGAACAGCTCGAAAAATACTATCGCCAGCTCGAAGCGGAGATCAATCACGCCTTTCCGAACAGCCGCGTTGCGCTCAGCATCGTCGGCACGAAACTCCTGGTCTGCGGCCAAGCGCACGACATCAATGAAGCCGCCCAGATATTGAGAATCGTGACGCCGCGCACACAAGGACAGGGCGCTCAGCAGACGAAGGGCCTCACGACAGTCGTCGAACATGGAATCGACAAGACCAAAGTCATCAAGATGCCGGAGGAGCCCGAGGACGACAAAGGGGATGACGGCGTCAATCCGTATTTTCGCGGAGGATTGCAAGTCGTCAACATGCTGCGCGTGCCTGGCGAGCAACAGGTGATGCTCAAGGTTGTCGTCGCCGAAGTGGATCGCACCGCCCTTCGCAACATGGGCATCAATTTCAGCATCGCGAATGGCTCTGGGATTGTCTTTACCAACCGCACCGGCGGCATTCTCGGCGCCGGCATCGGCGGGGGCGGCACAACGAACAACACTACCGGCGGCAACCTGCTGGCACGTCTGGACGCCGGAAAAATTGTCCTCGCGATCGATGCCCTCAAGCAGAAAAACCTCGCACGCACTTTGGCCGAGCCGACGCTCGTCGCGCTCAACGGACAATCAGCGAAGTTCCACGCGGGAGGATCGTTCCCCGTTCCCGTCGTCACCGGTTTCACGGCTGCGGGTTTGCAGGGTGTGCAATACATCCCGTTCGGCGTGCAGGTTCAGTTCACGCCTACCGTCACGGACAAGGACCGCATTCGACTGCACGTCAACGCCGACATCAGCACGATCGACCCGTCGTTGAGCGCCAACGTCGGCGGCACGAATGTCCAAGGACTTAACTCGCGCGAGTTTCAAACGGTCGTCGATTTGCGCGGCGGCGAGACGATGGCAGTCGCGGGATTGCTCAAGAATGACTACGCCGCCAAGGCCACGCGGCTGCCGTTCTTGGGTGAAATCCCGGTTATCGGTCGCCTCGCCGGCAGTTCCGACAACACATCGGCGGGCACACAGGAACTCGTCATTCTCGTGACGCCGGTGCTCGCACGCCCGGTCGATCCGCATCACACCAGGCCGATCCCTGGCTCCGACGTGTTCGAACCGAGCGACGCCGAATTCTACATCCACGGCCGACTTGAAAGCCATCGCCCGGTCGATTATCAATCGCCGATGCGGACTGACATTCATCGAATGCAGCAATATCACCGCGAGGTCCGCCCAGGCGCTCAAGCACCGCCGCCGGGTCCGCCGATGAATAATCCGGCTACGTTCCCAAGAGGCTACATCCCATGAAGTTCAACGCGGTCATTTGTGGTGTGATTGTGACGATTGTCTCGATTTCGACGGCGTGGGCCGACCCGCCATGCCGACCGTTCGGCTACCGATCTCCGCTCATGCCGGCGCCGTGGGGAACACATGCCAACGGCTGGTTCGACGCGCAGGCCGTCGCCGCGGAGGCGGACCAATTCGTCATCTATCGCCAGGAATGGCTCGCTGATGGGACGACGCTAGGACCGTACGGCAGCTATCACTTGCAACGCATCATTCAACGCTTGCGCGGCGTTCCGTTTCCAGTTGTCATTGAGGTGGACCAGCGCGGTGACAAGATCAACCTGGCACGTCAGGCATTCATCGTGAACCAGCTGCTGGCAGCGGGCATTCCCGATGCACAGGCCCGAGTGGTCGTCGGCTATCCGCGCGCCGAAGGACTGTTCGGCGACGAAGCAGCTCGCATCTTCTTGCAGACCTACTCCGGCTCGCGTGGCGGTGCCGGCGGCGTTGGCTCGGGCGGAACGTCCGGCGGCGGGCTCGGTATGCCCAGCAGCGGATTCATGGGTGGATTCCGCGGCTACTAACGCGGCTCCTGTAACAAGTAGCAAGACAAAGGGCTTGCACCGAATGCAAGCCCTTCTTGTTACTGAAGCGATGTTCTCAACTCTCAAGCCTTTTTCACAGGACCGTGATCATCGCAATGATCCCCGTGCGGATGATGCAGGTGCCCGTCAACCAAGTAGTCAACGTGATCGCCGTGCGGGACGGCCGGATGACCACAATTCGGGCCATGAGTGTGCGCCTTGTCGTGTCCGCCGCAATCATGCTTCGGCGTACAGTCCGCCGGATTCGTCGCCGTCACGCCGAGAGCGTGTTCCTCGACCTTATCGCCGTTGGGATGGTGCAAGTGCCCGTCATGCAGATAGTCCACGTGACTATCGTGCATGATGCCCGTGTGACCGCAGCCTGGGCCGTGCTTGTGGGTATGATCCTTGTGCTCTTGAGCCATGTTCAGTCTCCTTGCCGCGAGTTCCGCCGTGGCTTCGCGTCGAGTTCGACGGCATGCGCCAGCGCGTTTTCAATCAGGTCGGCAACGTGCCGATCTGCAAGTGCGTAAAAAATGTGATTCCCGGCTCGTCGCCTGATAATCAAGCCTTCCGTGCGAAGGATGCGAAGCCTTTGCGAGACCGTCGAGAACTTTTCGTTGGCCGCGGCGACAATCTCGGTGACGCAGAGTTCGTCTTCCTTCAAAAGATCGAGAATCTTGAGGCGTGGAGCGTCCCCCATCGCCCGGAACAGTTGTGCGGCCCGTTCCAGCGACACCGAAGGACGCGGGCGCTTGCCACTCTTATGATCGGCGATTTTGCACGTGGCGCTCGGTTCCTTCATCGGCTAACTCCATTCTACTATTTCATCGTTCTTTGAAATAGCAGAATTGTGCCGTTTTGGCAAGCCCGAATGCATGAAGCCGGAAATTCTACGGTCCCCAATCTAGCTAGCTAGCTAGCTAGCTTCCGGTCGACCTCTTCGCATAATTTACTTCGGACGATGTAGTCCGTTTGGCGGGGTTGGAAGGTCAATGCGTCGATGACCTGACAGCGTCAGTTTTAAGTTAGTTGACCTTTGCCGAATGCGCCCTGCCGATGCAGATTCGTCGAATCACCGCGACGGGCTATAACCAAAACGGCGCGACATGGGTGAGACACCGAGAGTATTGCCGCAAACGGGGTGCGATTTGCCTATGCGCGGTCGCACGGGAAAAAGTGGAGAGACAACACCAGAGACCCGCTCGACGCAACTCGTTGCGGAGGATGGCGGAAGTACGACGAATAGATTCGCAGTATTGCGTTAACCGCTGGGTCGAAATGGCTTGGTGAACAAATCAAAGTACAGGGAGCCGACTTCGATCCCGCGACCGTAGGTTTATCGGTTTGTCAAAAGCTGGTTCAGGTTGCCTTCAAAGAGCAAGAATCACTGATAACCCGAGAATGGCATGATCGTAGCCTGTTGTTTTCGTTTTGGGCCGAGAGGAAAACACTCTTCGAAATAGTCTTTTTGCCGGGATGCGCGTATTTTTACGAAGAGTGTTCCTCTCGGGGAGTTTCCCTATCACTCGCGTCCCGCGTGGGAAAACTCAAGGATTCCTTGGTTTTTCCCGCGTCAACTCCACTTCCATCCGTCGCCGTTTCCGTCCGTGATTGTTCGCCAAAATCCGCCGTTTTCGCCGGTCGTGGGCCAAGGAATGGGCCAAGGGAAATTTGCCGTCCGTCGGTCCCGTTGGCGGCCAGCGTCAGCGCGTCCGTGCCGGGCGTCCCCGTGGGGATCGGCAGCGTTTGCACGGCGGCGGCAAGATCGTAGAACCGCGAATGGCTGTAGCGGCTGGTCAGCGCATACGTCGAGTGCCGGGCCAAGTCCTGATGCTCGCGAGGCGAAACGCCGGCCTTCCCCACCATCGTGATGAACGAATGGCGCAAGGCGTGGAAGTCCGCGTAGCGGCCCTCGGCGTCGCAATAGGCCAGGAAGTCGCTTTTGTCCATTTCGTCGCGCTGGCGGGCATCCAGGAAGCCACCCAGCCATGTTGCACGGGCTTCTTTCAAGTCGGCCCGGATCATCATGGCCGCGCGTTTTTTGCTCCACGTTCCGGGCCAAACCTTTTCGGCGGGGGCCTTGCCCGTTAGCCACGGGCGAAGCGAGGCGGCCACGTCCAGCGGCAACGGCTGAACGGCCAGCTTGCGGTTCTTCGTGCAAGATGCTTCCACGGTCGCCGTCGGCGCGGCGCCGGCCAGGGCGAACGATTCCGGCGTCATGCTTGCCAGCTCGGAAACGCGGAAGCCCGTGGCGGCGGCAGCCAGGTACAGCGCGTGCCGATCCGCGCCGGACAATCCACGAAACGTCCGGGCGCTTGTGCGGGCAGCGTCGAAAAGGCGGCCGAGTTCTTCCGGGGCCATGTCCCGGCGGGCATGGCGAACGTCCGTTTCGGGATTCGCGAACCGGGACAGCCCGGCCAGCGGATCAAGGACGCAGCGCTTGTCACGATGAAGCCAGCGCGTGAAACTCTTGGCGGTCGCCGTGTAATCGTTCAGCGTCTTGGCGCTCTTGTCCTCGGCATCGCGAAGCCGCGCCAGGTACTCCACAATCGCGGACGGTTGCACGTCGGCAATTCGCGTGAAGCCGCAACCGTCGAGAATTGCCGTCAGCCGAAACGTGGAAGCCGCAACGTAGGCCGGGACGTTTCCTTTGCTTTCCAGGTAGCGGATGAAATCGGCGCTATGTTCGGCCAGTGGGCGTTTGGCGTGAATGTCCGCCGGATCGACAAAGCCCGAATCGAGGCGTTCGGCGCGGCGCTCGAGCTCGGCAGCGCGGGTTTCGCTCGCCTTCTTGTCGCGGTAGAGTTTGACCTTGTGCCGCTTGCCGGCCGGATCGTAGAAGCGCGCCCACCAGTTCGGCGATTTCTTGCGGACCGCGCCGGGAGTGCTCGCGTTGACGCGTTTGCCCGTGGCGGGATCGACGTGATAGACAGGACGGAAGATTTCGGCCATGATGCTGCTCTCTCTTGAAGGCGGCCGGCCCGCGTCGAGAGCCTTCAAGTTCTCGCCGACGCAGACGCGGCCAAAGTTCAGCTGCCTCTACTATAGCGGGCGCGTCAAGTGTTCAGCTCGCACCGTTCCCCGTGAACCCATTCGGTTTTCGGTTTTCTCCCTTGGAGTGAAATCACAAAACCGAATCACGTTGCCCGTTCGCTCGGCACGAAGTAGCGGTAGGGACTACCTTTCTTCCCCGTGCCGTCGCGCGTCCAGTCGCCGCGTTCGGCGCCCTCGGCAAGCGCCTCAAGCATGGCGGCCTTTGTAGGCGTTTCGTCATCTGGCCAGGCTTCCTTGATTTCGTCCAACGTCAAGCCCGGCCGTTCCGTCGGCAGGACGGTCGCCACGGTCCGCTTGATTTCTTCGCGCCTCATGCCCTTGCGGTCGCCCAGGCCGCAGTACTCGTTCGTCGTGGCGTCCAGCTCAATCACCAATTCGGCCGGCGTTTCGTCGTCGCGTCCGTAGCCCGTGATAACGCGCTTGCGGGATCGGCGGTTGCTGGAATCGTGCCGGCGCAGTTCGATGATCGTATCCACGAAGCCCGGCAGCGCTCCCGATCCGCGCGAGCCGGTTGCTTCTTGCCCGTCGCCTTTTTTCAAGTGATGAACCGCGAGCACGGCGGAGCGCTCCGTTAGCTTCCACAACGGCATGAGCGCGGCTTGCACCTTGCCGGCGTCGTTTTCATCGACAACCGGCCAGAGTGCAGATAG
>Ga0233424_10002511_pt1 | contig 13002 bp, 10 predicted proteins | sample Watercolumn_Towu_FD_181011 | JGI IMG/M metagenome (GOLD analysis project Ga0233424, IMG submission 181011) | Freshwater microbial communities from Lake Towuti, South Sulawesi, Indonesia - Watercolumn_Towuti2014_125_MG | ecosystem: Environmental > Aquatic > Freshwater > Lake | place: Indonesia...
TCGACGTGGCCGATGTACGCTCCCTCCGAGGGCCGCCCGCCGGAGTCGCCGGTCGATGAGTCCTTCTTCGACCAGTATCCCTGCCTGACGACTGTCCCCGTGTATTTCAGGTTCGAGAACACAAACGTGACGACCTGCCGACTGAGCGCCCGCTGCCATCCGTCGGCAGAGTAGGTGAAGTAGTCATAGACGCTGTCCCTGTCTTCGCTCCCGCCGACAAGCCAGCGTGCCACCGAGACGACGACAGACGCGACGGTGAGCGGTGAGCGAGACTTCTGCAGTGGGGAGAGCGCCTCGAAGATCTCGGAGGCCTGTCGTAGACCGTCGGTGACCGCCTCCACGTCGACGAACGCGTCGACTGTCTCCCCTACCCGTCGCCTGACGCTGTTTGCAGCGAGGACCGCAGCCGTCGTCGTCCCCCGCAGCCTTCCACGGATTCCGCCCTGCTTCCCAGTCGCCGTCAGCTTCGCCACGTTGTCTTCCCTTGGAGAGGAGCAAGTATATCACTGCTGTCAGCAGTGAATCACTCTCTGCCGATCAGGAGTCCACAATCGCGCTGTCAAGGGCAGCGATCGCAGAGTAAAGTCCGGAGCTGTCCTTGGCCGGGTGACCGATCTTGATGTTCTCCCTCGACTCGATCGAGACCATCAGGCACTGGTCCGCCCGCTGTGGATAGACCTCGACGACGGAGGCCGAGACCTTCCTGATCGCAAGCATTCCGATCGCAATGTCGGCAGTTCCCTGCAGGGCCAGCCTCGAGAGCTCGTCCCACATGTGCCTGACGGTCATTCCTGAGGCATGGACAATGGGCCTGACAGCCGTCAGCGCGGCGGGTGAGGCGACAAGTTCACGCATGAACTGCTCCGACAACGTGGCCAAGAGGGCCGGATCGGCGACCCTGGCCGCCTTCTTCAAAGCCAGCAACGTCTGGTACTCGACGCTGCCTTTCGTCGCCACCTGCCCCCAGGCCGACTGGAAGACGCTCGAGGACATGCTGTTGAAGAATTTCACGTGCCAGCCGGCACCCGCCAAGGAAATGAAGTCGGGCTCCCTCCAGTTTCCCGGCATGACCGGAAAGCAGAGCCTGAGCAGTGCCTCGCCCTGTCCGACGGCCTGGCCTGTGGCGCCCTCGTACTTCATCGCCATCACGGCTGCGGCGCCCGGGAACGATATGTGGAACGGTCCGGACGTGTCAGGCTCTGTCGAGACGATGAAAGGACGCGCTTTTCCACCTGCAACCTCCTCGAGGGCCTGCCTGATGACCGAGTAGACTTCTGCGTCCGTCCGATGAGCGCGAAATGCCGCGGCCTTGACACGCTGCTCGACGAGCGCCGGATCAGGCTGCCTCACGACAAGGGCCGCGTTTCGCTCGGCTGTGCGAGACATGTGTCGATCCACCGAGCTCCTGAAGAGGGCCGCCTCCTCTTCGGCATCATCAAGCTCAAAACCGTGGCTTGTGCCGTCCATTGTGACATTGACAAAAGACTCGTCAAGCAGTCCGAGCAGCTCTCCTTTCTCAAAGAGTCGCTCGTGTTTCTTCTGTAAGTTGAAGTGTTTCTCGAGTGTGCTCATTTTCTCGTATCTGTTCCTGAAGAGGAACCAGCAGCACCGTTCAAGGCGTTCCTCGACCCAGGGATGGCGGTCCTTCACCTGCCGGTGCAGCTTGATCATTGCCTTGAGGTCGGTAGGTTTTTCTTTGAGGAAATAGGCAGCGTCGACAGAGACATCGCCCAGTTTCACGCAATCGTCTTTATTTCTCTTGGTCCTCGGGTTGTCGACGTCGTCGAACTCCTTTCGCTTGACATCGTCCCGCTGGGCAAACTTTTCCCAGACGTCATGGGCACCTCTCGACACGTCGTCTCGGCTGGACATCAGCCCATGCCTTAGCCACATTGTCGCCTCATAGGCAGCAGGGCCCAGGCCACCAACCCTAGAGGCATAGCTCGCAGAGACTGACGCCACATCGTGACACCTGCCTGCTGTGACATAGCGCATGCCCTGCAGGCGAGAAGTCGTTGTGTCGACAGGTGTTGTGACAAAGGCGAATCCGCGCTTTATCAGACCAGGAATCAATCCCAGGAAAGTCTGTCCGTCGTCGACAATGTTGAAGTACGTGCTTCGACTTATGGTCAAGCGTCCATCGGCGGTCGAGATGTACTTGACCTTTCCAAAGGCCGGCGCATCGCCGATGTCGAACGGCTCATCCTCGAGTGCGTCCGGGTGGTAGATAACACAGAACCACTCTCTCCCGCTCTTGAACCACGCCAGGGCGTGACCTGACGCAGCTGCCAGCGGGAGGCGAGGCGAAAGACCCTCTGAGACGACGTGCGGACGGAACGGGTGCTTCTCCTTGTCCTCCATCTCCCGGTACTTCGCTGTAAATCGCGTCGCCGCCTCTCCCGCCAGAGCGTCCTCGAACGCCTGGCCCTTGTCAGCGAGTCTTTTCATGATTGCCTCGTGGCGGTCCATGGCAGCATCCAGTCCGTTCGGCTTTGAGAGCATCCTGTACGCGGAATCAAGCTCGTCAGTGTTGAGTTGATAACAATCAGTGGTCTCATCGTAAAATTTAGGTTTTTTATTCGGCCCAAGAGGTCGGAGGGGAGTGAGCTTAATGCGTTCGACATCATCCCTCTGCGCAAACTTTTCCCATATGGCCTCGGCGTCAGTGGAGACACCCTCCCTGTCGGGCATCAACAGCTTCGTGAACCACATCGCTGCCTCGTACGCCGCTGGGCCGAGTCCCGAACCAGGTGTGGCGAAAGACGAGACTACCTTCTTTGCTCCGGCACAGAGACCCTCCCAACCCTCGATGTCTCTGACCTGTACCGCGGCGAAATTCCTCGCCGCCAGCTCCACAAGTTTAAACACCGGCAGAGAAATGGGCCCCTTTAGCATTGTGAGGTAGGACTCGAGTTCACTCGGCTCATAGACAACGATCCTCGTCGAACCTCTTCCCTCGCCTATATTCGCAATGGCTACCCTGTGCGAGACTGCTGCCAGCCTTGACGAGACCGACTCGCCGAGAAGGCCGGTGACAAGTCGGTCTGCCATCTCTGCGCTGCCGTACGTGGAGACAAAGTCGAGCAATTTGAAACGCTTATTATCGAATTCGTTCGGGTCGTCATCATCGACGACAACCAGATCGAGAAACACGTTCTCAATATCCTCGTCGGCGTTGAGAAACGCCCGCTTCACAATCGACTCCCTAGCGCAGGAGACAATTGTCTCCGCAAGGGCGGCCAGTGCAGGTGATCCGCGCTTGAGATACTTCCTACAGACTGCGGCAGAGATGACGCTGTTGACCTGGATCCAGCCGTTTAAAAGCAAGACATCGGTGTTCAACAGGCTAAGAGCGAACTCGCATCTGACGGCCTCTGGAACTGACGCTTTGAGGCTCTTAATCTTTTCGCACCCATCTGCCCAGCCCAGGTGCGTCCCGCCCATGAGCGGATAGACAACACCCTCTGGGCTGATCCACGCTGTCGAGATGAACTTGTTGCAGAGGCCAAGCGTGCTGGGAGACATGTGGGCGAACTCGGGATCGAGGACCTCGAGAAGCTCCTGTGTCTCTGTCGATCTACGCAGGCCAGTCAAGTAGTCGTTACGATTTTCGTAGAAAGACTCATACGAGAATTGCTTACGCTCCTGTTCTTCCGCTCTCTCTCTGCCTGCCTTGTCAAAGTGCTTCGACCGCGTCGACATTGAGTCGTACTTGCTAACGAAGAGTTCATTCCCAAGTTCCACGAGGTCGTCTTCGATGCCTCGTCTGACATTTCGACCCGTCGAGACGGACACGTGTCTCTCCATCATCTCCCGCAGTCCCGCAGGTTCCCCCTTCAGGAAATATGCGGCGTCGACAGCCTCGTCATCGAAGGTGACACAGTCGTCCTTCTTTGTCTTTGTCTTCGGATCGATCGCGTTGTCGAACCGTCTCCTCTCGACATCGCTGCGCTGGAGAAACTTCTCCCAGACCCGATGGGCCCCCATCGAGACGGCGTGCCTGCTGGACGATAATCCACCGGCCAGCCACATTGCAGCCTCGTACGCTGCAGGACCGAGCGATCCCCGGCCTGTCGAGTAGGAATAATCGACATGACCGACACTGTGACACGGCCCCTCGCTCCTGCTCTTTTTGACAGACACAGTCGCAAAACCAAGTCCGATTAATTTCTTAGTTTTATTAGTATCAGAATTGCCCCATGAATAAGAATAAAAATCTGAAAGGAAATCTCCCTCGGTGCTTGACACTAGCCTCGGGTGGTAGATGACTACGGTCTTTCTGTGCCAGCACAGGGCATATCCGGCCGAGTTAGCCGCAGCAAGCCGAGGGCCAACTGACTCGTTGAGCGAAATAAGGACGTCTCTCTTCTCCGACACACTGCCCAGCTTCATCGCGTGTCTCGTGTCCACAGGCACGTCCCACTCGCTTGGCATCGTGAAGATCTGCTCGACATGGCTCACAGTCCGCTCCTTGTCACGAGGTCCCACGGTCCGTACGTCCCGACATCGACCATCTTCCTCACCGTCTCCTCCGCAGTGTACTCGTGTGTGTTTCCGATCATGTCGATCGCACCGAGCGCGTAGTAAATAGCACGCGGCATCCTGATGTCTCTTCCGTTTGACCTGTCTATGACCGTGTCTCCGTCGAGGACCCACGCGTGCCCGAACGTCGTGCCCTCCAGCGGACCCTGGCCTGCGACCTCGCCGTGGACAAGCTTAAGCTGGGTGGAGTGGTCATGGTACCATGCGCTGGAGACAATCTTCGCTGCCGCCTCGTAACAGTCACCGAGCCTGTCTGGTTTTGTACGTCGTCCCACCCTATCCTCCGTCTGCAAAGATCTGCTCTCCACCTGGGCCGAGGGTGGACCAGCCCTCGCCCGTCTCTGTGACCACAGGTAGGCCAGACGTCCTGTGCAGGTCAAGGACGCTGTCCTCAAAAGCCCCAGAGAAATTATTGGGCACGACTATTGCAACGGCTCGCCAGTTATCGATCAAGGCCTCAGGCCAACTCCGACTGTCGCCTCCGTAGAACGTGGTAAACGGATCGTAATTTACATCTCGGCCACGAAGTTCATCTGCAGAGAGGACAATCGCATTTTCCCACGACAACGAGCCCTTCACACCAGGAGAGGCGACACCAGGATACTTGTTCCAGCCCGATGAATCGGCGCGCTTTCTATTCACTGCCCTTGAAGTCGCTCTCCCGCTTTGGAGGTCGGCCCTTGAGACAAACGTGACAGTGCCTTTGACAACGAGACCAAGCAGCGCCCGTGCCCCACCAGCAAGCTCAAGCGGGACCATTTGCTCGCCTGCTGGGTATGGGACGGTCGACAATTCATCCCTTGACCTCCGATGAACGACCACTCGAACAATATCGGTCCAGAGTCCCCAGTGGACGAATTGGACAGTAGAGAAAGACGCGAGGTCGGCCTCGGCCCGCCACCGTCGCTTCAGCTCACGTGCCTCGATGTGACGTGGATTATCGCTGGTGTAAAAGTCTTCAAAAAAGCCGATCTCATTGAGTTCATCCCTTTCTCGTTGGCTCCTGTACTTCCTCGCCAGCCTCTGCAGCCCAGCGTGGTCCTCGAGCACGAGCTCGGACACCAGCGACCTAAGCGCTGGAGAACTATCGCCCATGTCCAACCTCCTTCGATGCCTTGACGCTGAACAGTTTTACATTAACGCCAGCTCTCTTCAAGTCGGATTTTGTGTACTGATTGTTGTCATCATCGACGATCGGAATGCCTTGATCAAGAGCCGAGTAGATAAGGTCCTTTCCCTCCGCGTCATTGATCAGGTGCCAGGGCACCACCACGGCCTCGACCCTCCAATTATCGACCAAGACCTCGGGCCACCCACCACCAAGTCCATCTTGGGTGTTTGTACCGACCAGGTCGTAACGACTGGGAGTCCTCACCTCGTCTGCGCTGAGCACGATGTTGTCCTCCCATGACGGTGCTCCGCTGCTGGAATCAAACGACCTGTGACCGGGTATTTGTTGATATTCAGTCTCTTTACTGTACTCCCGGATCGAAAGCTCACACCGCTCATGAGATCGGCGTTCGTTGCGAATGTTGGATGTCCTGTGACAAGAACGCCTGCGGCCGACATTCCAGCCACCACCGCCAGCGGAGTGAAGGGTGGCCCCTTGTACGGAAGCGTCGAGATCTCAGACGTCGGATCTGCATCAAAGAGGAGCCTTCGAATGTTCCACAAAGTCGACCAATGGACAAGGTGGAGGCGCTTGAACGAGGCGATATCGGCTTCCCGCTGCCACATTCGTTTGAGCTCCCTGGCATCCTTGTGTGTGGTGTGACCAAAATCAGCGGTTGCCCGAGCGACAGCTGCTCGACACAACTCATCGCTCACCTCTACGACGAGGTCGTGGACAAGGCTCTCGACCTCGTTCACCTGCCGCCCATCAATCGTTTGAACAGCTCTTCAGAGTCCGACACACCGGGTTTCCCGTGTCGATCGAGGAACTCGACAAGCGGCACCTTTTCTGCTGACCTGAAGTCGGCTTCCTCTATGAGGACGTGCCTGTCCTCTGGAGATGTCAGAAACGTATCAGGAACGCCGAGGACGTCGACAATGGCACCTGCAAGGGCCGCCCATGTCGCCTCTGAGACGTCCTCTGACGACCAGACCTTGACCTCAAGCAGGCTTGCGACACGCATCCAGCCTGCCTTGAGCATCTGCCTGATGGGATTATCGCCGTCTTCATATTTCACGGTTATCCCCCTTTTCTTTACCCAGCGTCTTGCAAAATCAACGTGGCTCTTGTCGTCCTTGAACCAGCTGATGCTGCCTCTCGGGCTGATCCAGGCCTTGACCATGAGACGAAGCCCTGCGTTGAGCTTTTTCTCGAAATCAAAACTCTCAGAGACAAATTCGTTGACAAGGGCAGAGAAAACCGCGTCCTCTCCTGCACGACCACCGAGCCTCCTTGCCAGGTCCATCATACTGATCCCTTTGTTACCCGTCTTTTCCATGACGAACACCTTGAGCGACTCTGGGTCTTCACCGTGAAGATGCATTTGACGTCTGACAAACGGTGATGATTTTCCGCATGTCCGCACCATGTCGAGGATGGCCAACTGTTGCTCGCTTGTCAGGTTGTCAAGCGACGTCATCTCGAGAGAGAGCGGATTATTGACCCTTACCCATCCTTTTCTCACCAGGGCAGACACCACGTCCTCACCGTCACGAGCGGACCGGCCTTCTAGTTGAAAGAGCGTCCTCTCGGCAAAGTCCCAGTGTGTCTCGTCTCCGAACAGTGGAATAACGGTTCCTGCTGGATCGATCCAAGCCATCGAGATATCTCGATCACACACGCTTGACCAGGCCTGCTTTTGGGACTCAAATATGAGCTCACTGACGAGCGAGTGAATCAACGACATGAGTTAAATTATTCCTGTGTCAACGACTGCGCATCCTGACGCTGTGGCCCCTGATCTTGAGGGCTCTCACGATCTTCTCGGCATACGGACTGACGACGTCTCCAAAGTCGTACTCGACATCGTTCCCGAACCGCCTGATGAGCTCATTGACAAGCCATGTCGCATGTCCCATCCCACGGTTGTCATTCCTCGTCAGTATGTAATCGACGTAGACATTTCCGTCAGGGAGGACATGAAAGTCAAGGAAGGCCACTGTACCCGGCGGAGATCCCGGGAGCTGTTCACGTCTCGGTCGCTTGAGTGGGAGGCCGCTCCTGCCGTACCGCACAGTCCGCCAGGTCTTGGCAAAGTATGGGTCGGAGGGACCCGCAGGTGAAGCATAGGGATCCACCAGCGAGATGCGCTCTGAGCGAGGCGAACGACCGTACTCAAGCGGTGATTGGCCTGTCTCGACCCTTATAGACTCATGAAGCCCACCTGGCGTCGAGGGCGTCAAGGCTTTGAAGAACCGATCCACGTGCTTCGAGCCACCGAAACGCTGGAGAAAGTCGGGAACAGAGAACGAAATGTCGTCCTCCTCGCCTGTGAAGATCCACATTTTGATCGACTCAGGGTCGCCCTTGGCTTTCTCAAGCGCCTGTCTAATCACCTTGCCGTTCACACACTCGACAATTTTATCACAGACAGCGAGAAGTGCAGCTGGCTTAACCAGGCTCAGCTCTGACAGCTGTATCGTCAGGGCGTTCTGATACCTGATCCATCCACCAAGCATGAACTGGGTAAGCACCTCGTCATCGTCACCGCCGTGGTAGTCAGGAAACTCGTCCCTGTGTGTCGACATGTACTCTGCGGCCACGTCTGCGTGGACATCAAATTCTCCACACTCGATAAATTCACCCTTGGGTCCAATCCATCCGACAGAGCCGTACCTGTCGCAGGGCCCACGTCTTTCCCAGCCCGGCGGTGGAGGAAAGTTGCTTGACTCGAGCAGGCCCAGCGTCCTCGTTGCGCTAGAGGATTTGTTGATCGGATTCAACAGTGTAGCGAACAACCTCTCGGAGATATGCGGTGGTCCGTACATGTCGAGAAAATCGACAAGGTAGATCTCCTTGAGCTTTCCACCGGTGTCGATGTACTTCTCGATATCGTCGATGACATTGGCGCGGACCTGCATATTTTCCACACCGTCCATGTAGTTCATCTCTCGCTGAAAGTGCTTCCCACTCGAGCACCCAACCAATGTCTCACAGAACGCCTCCAGCGCCGGGCACGGTTCCAATGGACCAACGAGCTCTATTGTCAACGAATTCACAGCCCTGACCCAGCCCCTCCGAAGGAGCTCAATGTAGGCCTCAAATTCATCGTGTATCTTCGCTGAGAGGAACCTGCGGGCGAAGCTTGCGTGGTCGTCGAGATGCTCGTTGAGCCTGTGCACCTTCCCGTCAGGCTCTATCCATGCGAACGACTCGGACAGGTCGCAGTCGTTCTCTGCTCGCCACTCACGCAGGGCGCTTGTCAACATCTTCGACTCCCTCCTCGGAACTGGTAGCAATTTGCCAAAAAACTCGTCGACAATCCGACGCCCACCCCACCGCTCAAGGAACCGTGGAAGGGGGACCTCGACCGCGTGCGGCTCATCAAAGAGGAAGACATGGACCACCACACTCTCGGGGTCACCGTCAGCCCTCTTGATCTCATGGGTAATGACATGTCCATTCGCGCACTCGACAATCAGCTCGCAGGCCGAGGCCAGGGCCTTTTCCATGATCCCAGTGTCATAGTACGCCATCTCAAGGGCTGTCGGTGACTGGACCCTGATCCATCCACGACGCATCAGCTCCTCAGCTGGGTTGTCATACTCGTCACTGTGCCACCCGCTCTCATTCGCGTTGGCTGACAGCCACCTCGCCGCAAAGTGCTCATGCAGTTCACCAGGCTCTAGGCGGTGGATCTCCCCGCTCGACGAGATCCAGGCCAACGACACCCACTTGTCACACAGCCCCTCATTCAATTCCTCCTCGAGCTCACCGATGAGCAGCAGGCGACGCATATTGTTCACGAACCTGTCATCCCTCGGGCCACGTTCCACATTCTTCCATCGCCTCTTGAGCTCTGCGAGTGGATAGACGGCCCTGGCAAAGCTGCGACCGAACTGGTCACCGGTGAGGTCGATCACCCATCCATCGACCTCGACAACTGCGTGGAAGAGTCCACCGTAGCGGTAACGACGTGAGAACTCAGTCGCCTTTGATCCAAGTCGTCCTCGAAGCCCAGTGACATGCAGCAGCTTGGGTTGAAGTCCCCTGTCTTCAAGCCAGTCGACAAGTACGTTAGAGACAGAGATGCAGTCACCGCTGTCGAGGTCACAGCGACCCACCTTGATCCCGAGCTCGTCTGTGAACTCTTTGACGAGCAGGTCGATATCGTGGAGCGAGAGGCTCATCCCAGCACTTTGAGGGCGACGCCACGCTGTTTCGCCATCGACTTGAGAGAGTCAATCTCCTGCTTCGACCGCTGGACAGCTGGTTCTGATTCTCCGAATGTCGAGGTGAAATTTGATCGAAAGTAGACAAACCCGACGAGGTGCCAATTGTCGAGAAGCGCCTCGTTGATCGCGACTCCAGGAGAGAGCGGATGTCGTGGATCGTCGAGGTCAGCCATCGAGGTGATGACATACGTATCGTACCGCGAAGAGTGCATTGTCGGGCGCCGTGGGAGGCCAGATCCTGTCCTCTCTCCGCCGTATTGGAGGATGGAGCCACGCGATAACGAGACAAGCGCGTCCATGTCATCGGTCGCGAACGTGACCCTACCCTCGAGCTGGGCGCCTATATGTCCCCACGCTCCGCGGTGACGTACCTCGGACCCTGTCAACCGCTTATAGAGCGTCGTCGACACCTCATCCTTTGACGAACCCTTGAGAAATAGCGTCATGCTCTCGATATTCTCCGTCCAATGGACCTTCACGGTGCGCTTGAATGACTCATGGTCGGCCTCGGCATTCCATATTCTCTTGAGCTGACGAGTGATACTGGCGTCGGGGTGTCCCAGCTCATAGACCTTGAGTGATTTTTCCCTGGTTAGGTCGTCGGGATCATCCCAAGGCTCACGTTGAAACGAGAGCTCGGGCACGGAGGCAAGTTTGAGATAATTCTCCCTGCTCTCGTGGTGAAGAGCTGCCATCACACTGTCCTCTTTGTCTCGATCGTCTCCCTGCGATCACCGTTCAGGATTCTGAGCCCGCGGTGATCGACAAGCTCATGGACTTGATCAAGGAGTTTGTTCGTTCGATATCGTCTCAAGACGATGACGGCCTCTGGCCGCCAGTTATCGACAATGAACTCGTTGACAGGCGAGTCTGGACCGCCAGAGGAGGCAATTCGACCTGCGTCAAGCCCATCAAGTATTACCACTGACTCAGCTGGCATGTTGACAGTTGGACGCTTGACAAATCCCGATGTCCTGTCGTGAGAGTGTCCCGTCGTTCGATAGCGGTCACCCGTGTACGATCCAGACCAGACAGAGTCCATATCGCTCGAAGCGTACGTCACGCGGCCGCGGATCCACAGGCCGACGCCCAGCTCTGACATGAACGTCTTTCGAAGACGTCGTCCCGGCAGGTACCCTGTTGTCGCCACCTCGTCCCTGTTGGAGGCGCTCAAGATACCTCGAAGTCCATCAACGACCTGTTCGTCAGTGACACCGTGGATCCAGTGCACTGTGACAATGGTCTGCATGAACGCATGGTCTGCATGTTGGTTCCACATGCGTTTAAGCTGGCGAGACTCCTTGGGATCGAGCTCCCACTCTTTCGGTCCGGCCGGTGAACCTGTCCATTTCGTGTAGTCTGCGATGAAACCCATACGAGACTTTGACAGGACAGGGTCATCCATCAGAATGGAGGTCCGGAAACTTGTCGTCATCGGTTGGCCCTGGCCAACGACCGGAACGCGACGCCTCAATATCGGCCGTGAGCTTCTTCTCCGTGGCCTTCACTATGTCGATGGACCGCTTCTTTTCATCGACGATGGGAATTCCTGCACGCTGGGAGAAGCCGTGAAGGCGTTGGGCGGCTCGAAGTGCAAACTCGTCGGAACGGGCATGAATCATTCGGCCCACAGAGACGATGATGGCGACAGGTCGCCAGTTGTCGACAATGAACTCGTTCGTCTTCGAGAAATCGAGCCCACTGCGTGAGCTTGCGTTCAAATTGAACGTCTGTTCGTCGACAATGACGCCATCCGACCCACCGAGTGTCCCAAGGACCCCCGTCGTGGGCCTACGCGGAATTCCCGACGTGCGACGCCACCTGTCGACGTTGGGATTCGAGAGGGCACCCACGTGGTAACCACTGTACACCATGTTCATGTCACCGGCCGCAAATGTGATTCGACCCTTGACAAGGAGCCCCCATCCGGCCGTGCCCCACTCCGACCGAGTCAACGGAGCGCCTGCTTTGTAACCGACGGTCGCGATCTCGTCGCGGCGACGGATATTCATCTTCTCGATCCCGGACACCTCGTTGTCGATATCAGACTTCCTGACCCAGTGGACAGTCTGCACGGTCTGCATGAAAGTGTGATCGGCTGCAGCGTTCCAAATTCTCTTGAGCTGGCGACTGTCATGCACAGCGGTCGAGCCGGGCGGAAACGACCTTGCGAGACCGGTGACGTAGGCATCGAGGTCCTCGAATAGTCTCATGATCGTAGCCGTGTCAATTCTTCGTCAGAGTATGGGCGTCCTTTGACATCGATGAACGTAATACCAGCCGAAAGGAGAATTGACTTAAGGTCGTTGAACTCGCTGGGCCACATACTGGCGATAGTGTCTTTATCTGCGACAAGACCAATTGCGCGCCAGTTGTCGACAATGAACTCATTTGTCATCGCTCTCTGCCGATAATTGACGAATGAGTCAGCGTCGAGAATCGTAAGCGACATAGTCGACCCATCGGCGACGCGTGGTCGTCGAACAAATCCAGATCCCTTTCGCTGTTTCTTCGCCGCTGGATCATGCGGCTCCACGTAATAGCCAGAGTACACAGCGTCCATGTCACGCGAGGCAAACGTCACCCGTCCGCTGATGAGCAGTCCCAGTCGCCCATCGTGCCCGAGTCGGCCGGCCCATGACGTGGGCAGTAGCGGCGCTCCAGGCAGGTAACCCGATGTCGCAATCTCGTCCCTGTGTGATGCCTTGACAAGAGCGGCAACTCTCGATGGTTCGGGATCAACGAACCAATGAACAGTGCGCACCGTGCGCATGAATGTGTGGTCCGCCTCAATGTTCCACGCCTGTTTAGCTGCCCTGCCAAACGTCGGGCCAGCGAAGTCAATTAAAGACTCGCCCGCTGAATTCAGTGAGGTCGCCATCCGCGACATGAAGCTCTCGATCCCCTCAAACACGTTGCTCTTTGTTGACTTAATTTTCCTGAAATCTAAGTCTTTGTCTAGCACATCGAGGTACCTGTCCATAAAGAGCCAGCTTGACGCCTTCACGAGAAATTCCTCGAGCAGTGGAACGCTATCAACAAGCGACCTGTGTCGCTGTGTCATCTCAGCCAGATGCGTCGGTTCTGTCTCAATAAAGTACGCGGAGTCCACGG